>BNJV01001190.1_pt1 | contig 374798 bp, 413 predicted proteins | sample 8540591 | NCBI WGS metagenome assembly BNJV01 (sample SAMD00202457, study PRJDB9452) | human saliva metagenome | host: Homo sapiens
TGTGGGTATAGGTGATATACTAATATAGTTGTCGCGAAAGACAAAGCCCTTTGAAAACTGAACAAGACGAACCAAGTGCAGGGTGACATAGAGATATGTGACCTGTCAAAAAACGAGAATAAATCTGTCAGTGGACAGTAATGAGTGCGAACTCAAACTTTTAATGAGAGTTTGATCCTGGCTCAGGACGAACGCTGGCGGCGTGCCTAATACATGCAAGTAGAACGCTGAAGAGAGGAGCTTGCTCTTCTTGGATGAGTTGCGAACGGGTGAGTAACGCGTAGGTAACCTGCCTGGTAGCGGGGGATAACTATTGGAAACGATAGCTAATACCGCATGACATTGATTATCGCATGATAATTAATTGAAAGATGCAATTGCATCACTACCAGATGGACCTGCGTTGTATTAGCTAGTTGGTGAGGTAACGGCTCACCAAGGCGACGATACATAGCCGACCTGAGAGGGTGATCGGCCACACTGGGACTGAGACACGGCCCAGACTCCTACGGGAGGCAGCAGTAGGGAATCTTCGGCAATGGGGGGAACCCTGACCGAGCAACGCCGCGTGAGTGAAGAAGGTTTTCGGATCGTAAAGCTCTGTTGTAAGAGAAGAACGGGTGTGAGAGTGGAAAGTTCACACTGTGACGGTATCTTACCAGAAAGGGACGGCTAACTACGTGCCAGCAGCCGCGGTAATACGTAGGTCCCGAGCGTTGTCCGGATTTATTGGGCGTAAAGCGAGCGCAGGCGGTTAGATAAGTCTGAAGTTAAAGGCTGTGGCTTAACCATAGTATGCTTTGGAAACTGTTTAACTTGAGTGCAGAAGGGGGAGAGTGGAATTCCATGTGTAGCGGTGAAATGCGTAGATATATGGAGGAACACCGGTGGCGAAAGCGGCTCTCTGGTCTGTAACTGACGCTGAGGCTCGAAAGCGTGGGGAGCAAACAGGATTAGATACCCTGGTAGTCCACGCCGTAAACGATGAGTGCTAGGTGTTAGGCCCTTTCCGGGGCTTAGTGCCGCAGCTAACGCATTAAGCACTCCGCCTGGGGAGTACGACCGCAAGGTTGAAACTCAAAGGAATTGACGGGGGCCCGCACAAGCGGTGGAGCATGTGGTTTAATTCGAAGCAACGCGAAGAACCTTACCAGGTCTTGACATCCCTCTGACCGCTCTAGAGATAGAGTTTTCCTTCGGGACAGAGGTGACAGGTGGTGCATGGTTGTCGTCAGCTCGTGTCGTGAGATGTTGGGTTAAGTCCCGCAACGAGCGCAACCCCTATTGTTAGTTGCCATCATTGAGTTGGGCACTCTAGCGAGACTGCCGGTAATAAACCGGAGGAAGGTGGGGATGACGTCAAATCATCATGCCCCTTATGACCTGGGCTACACACGTGCTACAATGGCTGGTACAACGAGTCGCAAGCCGGTGACGGCAAGCTAATCTCTGAAAGCCAGTCTCAGTTCGGATTGTAGGCTGCAACTCGCCTACATGAAGTCGGAATCGCTAGTAATCGCGGATCAGCACGCCGCGGTGAATACGTTCCCGGGCCTTGTACACACCGCCCGTCACACCACGAGAGTTTGTAACACCCGAAGTCGGTGAGGTAACCGTAAGGAGCCAGCCGCCCTAAGGTGGGATAGATGATTGGGGTGAAGTCGTAACAAGGTAGCCGTATCGGAAGGTGCGGCTGGATCACCTCCTTTCTAAGGAGTCCGTAAGGACACACGGAATGCACTTGGGTCTTGTTTAGTTTTGAGAGGGCTATGTGGGGCCTTAGCTCAGCTGGGAGAGCGCCTGCTTTGCACGCAGGAGGTCAGCGGTTCGATCCCGCTAGGCTCCATTATCTAGTTTGACTAGATAAAGAACTTGTCCATTGAAAAATTGAATACTGATATCAAATAGTAACAAGAAAATAAACCGAAAAACGCTGTGAATATTAATGAGTTTAAGACTGAAAGGTCAAAAAAATAAGGTTAAGTTAGTAAGGGCGCACGGTGGATGCCTTGGCACTAGGAGCCGAAGAAGGACGTGACAAACGACGAAATGCCTCGGGGAGCTGTAAGTAAGCTTCGATCCGGGGGTGTCCGAATGGGGGAACCCAACAGGTTGATGCCTGTTACCCATTTCTGTTAAGGGAATGAGGAGGAAGACGCAGTGAACTGAAACATCTAAGTAGCTGCAGGAAGAGAAAGCAAAAGCGATTGCCTTAGTAGCGGCGAGCGAAGAGGCAGGAGGGCAAACCGAAGAGTTTACTCTTCGGGGTTGTAGGACTGCAATGTGGACTCAGAATTTATAGAAGAATGACTTGGGAAAGTCAGCCAAAGAGAGTAAGAGCCTCGTATTTTTAAATAGATTCTGTACCTAGCAGTATCCTGAGTACGGCGGGACACGTGAAATCCCGTCGGAATCTGGGAGGACCATCTCCCAACCCCTAAATACTCCCTAGTGACCGATAGTGAACCAGTACCGTGAGGGAAAGGTGAAAAAGCACCCCGGGAGGGAGTGAAATAGAACCTGAAACCGTGTGCCTACAACAAGTTCGAGCCCGTTCATGGGTGAGAGCGTGCCTTTTGTAGAATGAACCGGCGAGTTACGTTATGATGCGAGGTTAAGTTGAAGAGACGGAGCCGCAGGGAAACCGAGTCTGAATAGGGCGCTTTAGTATCATGATGTAGACCCGAAACCATGTGACCTACCCATGAGCAGGTTGAAGGTGCGGTAAAACGCACTGGAGGACCGAACCAGGGCACGTTGAAAAGTGCTTGGATGACTTGTGGGTAGCGGAGAAATTCCAAACGAACTTGGAGATAGCTGGTTCTCTCCGAAATAGCTTTAGGGCTAGCGTCGATATTGAGATTCTTGGAGGTAGAGCACTGTTTGGGTGAGGGGTCCATCCCGGATTACCAATCTCAGATAAACTCCGAATGCCAATGAATTATGGTCGGCAGTCAGACTGCGAGTGCTAAGATCCGTAGTCGAAAGGGAAACAGCCCAGACCACCAGCTAAGGTCCCAAAATAATTGTTAAGTGGAAAAGGATGTGGGGTTGCACAGACAACTAGGATGTTAGCTTAGAAGCAGCTATTCATTCAAAGAGTGCGTAATAGCTCACTAGTCGAGTGACCCTGCGCCGAAAATGTACCGGGGCTAAAACAATTTACCGAAGCTGTGGATACCTTTTATAGGTATGGTAGGAGAGCGTTCTATGTGTGGCGAAGGTGTACCGTGAGGAGCGCTGGAACGCATAGAAGTGAGAATGCCGGTATGAGTAGCGCAAGACAGGTGAGAATCCTGTCCACCGTAAGACTAAGGTTTCCAGGGGAAGGCTCGTCCGCCCTGGGTTAGTCGGGACCTAAGGAGAGACCGAAAGGTGTATCCGATGGCCAACAGGTTGAGATTCCTGTACTAGAGTATGAAGTGATGGAGGGACGCAGTAGGCTAACTCGTGCGTACGAATGGATGTACGTCTAAGCAGTGAGGCGTGGTATGAGTCAAATGCTTATACCTGTAACGTTGAGCTGTGATGGGGAGCGAAGTTTAGTAGCGAGTGAGTGATGTCACACTGCCAAGAAAAGCTTCTAGCGTTGTATCATACTCTACCCGTACCGCAAACCGACACAGGTAGTCGAGGCGAGTAGCCTCAGGTGAGCGAGAGAACTCTCGTTAAGGAACTCGGCAAAATGACCCCGTAACTTCGGGAGAAGGGGTGCTGACTTAAGTCAGCCGCAGTGAATAGGCCCAAGCAACTGTTTATCAAAAACACAGCTCTCTGCTAAATCGTAAGATGATGTATAGGGGGTGACGCCTGCCCGGTGCTGGAAGGTTAAGAGGAGTGCTTAGCGGTAACGCGAAGGTATGAATTGAAGCCCCAGTAAACGGCGGCCGTAACTATAACGGTCCTAAGGTAGCGAAATTCCTTGTCGGGTAAGTTCCGACCCGCACGAAAGGCGTAATGATTTGGGCACTGTCTCAACGAGAGACTCGGTGAAATTTTAGTACCTGTGAAGATGCAGGTTACCCGCGACAGGACGGAAAGACCCCATGGAGCTTTACTGCAGTTTGATATTGAGTATCTGTACCACATGTACAGGATAGGTAGGAGCCTATGACCTCGGGACGCCAGTTTCGAGTGAGGCGTTGTTGGGATACTACCCTTGTGTTATGGCTACTCTAACCCAGATAGGTTATCCCTATCGGAGACAGTGTCTGACGGGCAGTTTGACTGGGGCGGTCGCCTCCTAAAAGGTAACGGAGGCGCCCAAAGGTTCCCTCAGACTGGTTGGAAATCAGTCGCAGAGTGTAAAGGTATAAGGGAGCTTGACTGCGAGAGCTACAACTCGAGCAGGGACGAAAGTCGGGCTTAGTGATCCGGTGGTTCCGTATGGAAGGGCCATCGCTCAACGGATAAAAGCTACCCTGGGGATAACAGGCTTATCTCCCCCAAGAGTTCACATCGACGGGGAGGTTTGGCACCTCGATGTCGGCTCGTCGCATCCTGGGGCTGTAGTCGGTCCCAAGGGTTGGGCTGTTCGCCCATTAAAGCGGCACGCGAGCTGGGTTCAGAACGTCGTGAGACAGTTCGGTCCCTATCCGTCGCGGGCGTAGGAAATTTGAGAGGATCTGCTCCTAGTACGAGAGGACCAGAGTGGACTTACCGCTGGTGTACCAGTTGTTCTGCCAAGAGCATCGCTGGGTAGCTATGTAGGGAAGGGATAAACGCTGAAAGCATCTAAGTGTGAAACCCACCTCAAGATGAGATTTCCCATAACGCAAGTTAGTAAGAGCCCTGAGAGAAGATCAGGTTGATAGGTTGGGAGTGGAAGTTGTGTGAGCAATGGAGCGGACCAATACTAATCGCTCGAGGACTTATCCTAGAATAAGAACTTCATCGGAGTGCAGCGAATGGTTTAGAGAATTGTGAGATTTGATATTGTATTCAATTTTGAGTTGACAAGGCTTGTCTGAGAGGACAGGACAGTTAATTCAATAGTTAAGTGACGATAGCCTAGGAGATACACCTGTACCCATGCCGAACACAGCAGTTAAGCCCTAGAACGCCGGAAGTAGTTGGGGGTTGCCCCCCTGTGAGATATGGAAGTCGCTTAGCGAAGGGAGTTTAGCTTAGTTGTAATTGAGAGGAAATCGAAATTACAATCGTCGGATGAGAGAAACGAAGTTTCTCACTGTTGGCTGAGCTAGACTCCACCCTTTGGGAGTTTAGCTCAGCTGGGAGAGCATCTGCCTTACAAGCAGAGGGTCAGCGGTTCGATCCCGTTAACTCCCATATTAGGTCCCGTAGTGTAGCGGTTATCACGTCGCCCTGTCACGGCGAAGATCGCGGGTTCGATTCCCGTCGGGACCGTTGAAGTCGAGAAGATTTCAAGAAAAGTAAGAGACTCGTTAGCTCAGTTGGTAGAGCATTTGACTTTTAATCAAAGGGTCACTGGTTCGAGCCCAGTACGGGTCATAAGAGCGGGTTTGGCGGAATTGGCAGACGCACCAGATTTAGGGATCTGGCGCTTTAGGGCGTGGGGGTTCAAGTCCCTTAACCCGCATATAAGAATAATAATGAGCCGGCTTAGCTCAGTTGGTAGAGCATCTGATTTGTAATCAGAGGGTCGCGTGTTCAAGTCATGTAGCCGGCATTTTTTTGAATAGGATGCGAACGTAGTTCAGTGGTAGAACATCACCTTGCCAAGGTGGGGGTCGCGGGTTCGAATCCCGTCGTTCGCTTGAGGCGGCCGGGGTGGCGGAACTGGCAGACGCACAGGACTTAAATCCTGCGATTGGTAACGATCGTACCGGTTCGATTCCGGTCCTCGGCATAGACTTGTAAGAGGCAGTAGTAGAAGATGATGAGCACCCTTAGCTCAACTGGATAGAGTACCTGACTACGAATCAGGCGGTTAGAGGTTCGACTCCTCTAGGGTGCATTAAGTAATAACTTAAGTTCGGGAAGTAGCTCAGCTTGGTAGAGTACTTGGTTTGGGACCAAGGTGTCGCAGGTTCGAATCCTGTCTTCCCGATAGATGGCGGTGTAGCTCAGCTGGCTAGAGCGTCCGGTTCATACCCGGGAGGTCGGGGGTTCGATCCCCTTCGCCGCTATAATGATCTTGTCGGACCTTTAGCTCAGCTGGTTAGAGCTCTCGGCTCATAACCGAGTGGTCGTAGGTTCAAGTCCTACAAGGTCCATAGTGTTATCTTGGAGGATTACCCAAGTCCGGCTGAAGGGAACGGTCTTGAAAACCGTCAGGCGTGTAAAAGCGTGCGTGGGTTCGAATCCCACATCCTCCTTAGGGACGAATAGTAATAACGCGGGATGGAGCAGCTAGGTAGCTCGTCGGGCTCATAACCCGAAGGTCGTAGGTTCAAATCCTGCTCCCGCAATAGTTGGCTCGGTAGCTCAGTTGGTAGAGCAATGGATTGAAGCTCCATGTGTCGGCGGTTCGATTCCGTCTCGCGCCATACATTATCGTATTGGAAATGCGGGTGTAGTTTAGTGGTAAAACTACAGCCTTCCAAGCTGTTGTCGCGAGTTCGATTCTCGTCACCCGCTTTGAACGAAAGTTCATACCAAGTTTTCGAACTTGGGCGCGTAGCTCAGGTGGTTAGAGCGCACGCCTGATAAGCGTGAGGTCGGTGGTTCGAGTCCACTCGTGCCCATTAAATATTGGAGAATTACTCAAGAGGCTGAAGAGGACGGTTTGCTAAATCGTTAGTCGGGTAACCGGCGCGGGGGTTCGAATCCCCCATTCTCCGTATGAATAAGGAGTTTAGCATTTGCTATCTCCTTTTCTTATACTTTCTTGTACTGTTTAGTGAGGTTTTTCTGATGAATCGATTTAAAAAATCTAAGTTTCTGATTTCTTTTTTTGTATTGGTTGTTGCAATGACGATACTCATCTTATCTACCTCTTCTAGTTGGTTTGTATCAACTACTTCAAATTTTATTTCATTGGTAGATAGACTTGTCGGCTCTCCTTTTGCTTTTGTAGCTGATAAAAAAGAAGAAATGTCAGATTTGATGTCTACTTACAGAGAGAATCAGCAGCTCAAGAAAAATCTTTATGAGGTTGAGGAAAAATCTGGGAAGGCAGATTCCTTAGAAGATGAGAATAAGCAGTTGCGAAAACTTCTGGAATTTAAAGAAGCTGATAAAAATCAAGTTCAAATTGCCAGCGAAGTGATTGCCCGTACGCCAGCATCCTGGAAAAATGAGCTGACTATTGACAAGGGAGAATCTGATAATGTGACAGATGCTATGCTAGTAGTCGCTAATGGTGGTCTAATAGGAAGTGTTTCGGAAGCCAGTAGTCAGTCTAGCTTAGTATCTCTACTGACTAATGAGGAAAACTCAACAAAAATTTCTGTTAGAATTCAAACTAAGTCTGGTCCAGTTTATGGGATTATTACTGGTTATGATGAAAAAAACTCTGCTTATATCATCAGTCAGTTAAATAGTGCTGAAGATATAAAAGAGGGAGATGAGGTTGCAACCAGTGGCTTGGGCGCTTATAATGCAGAAAATATTCCTGTCGGTAAGGTACTTTCCGTGTCTGAAGCTAAGGATCAGTTAAACAAGATTGTCCTAGTTAAGCCGGCTGCGGATTTGTCGGATATCCGTGCTGTAATGTTGGTAGGGAACTGATATGAGAGATATTAAAGAACAACTTTTGACTCCTATTATTTTATTTTTTGTTTTATTGATTGATGGGCAGATTTCGACTTTTCTGGCTAATATTCTGCCTTTACAATGGCATTTAGTTAGTCATTTTATCTTTATTTTCATGCTTTTTGTTTCCATCAACCTTTCTAGAAACTACAATATTCTCTTGTTTTGCTGTCTGGGGCTGATTTACGATGTTTACTATTTTCATACCATCGGTATTGCTCTTATTCTTTTTCCTCTTTTAAGTCTCTTGGTTTGTCAGTCTAGTTCGACTATGCTTTTAAATAAATTTACTCGCTTTCTATCTGTTCTGATTCTTGTATTTTTATTTGAATTAACTAGTTTTGCTTTTGCAGTATTTTTGAATCTTTCTAGTCTGAATTTACAAGATTTTGTCCTTAGCAGTTTAGTACCGACTATACTCCTCAATAGCTTGATATTCCTCATTTTTCAGCCTATTTTCGAAAAAATATATTTATGATAAACAAGAAATAAAAATGTAACAAATGCGTAACATATGATACGGTATTTTCTGGTATACTAGATAATGTCTTATAAGAAGGAGTGTATTATTTTTATGAAGAAAAAACTACTCACATCAATTTTATTGAGTACAGTTATCCTTTCACAAGGAGCTGCACTTGTGAGCGTTAAAGCGGAGACAACTGATGAAAAGATTGCTGCACAAGACAGCAAGATTAATAGTTTGACAGAGCAACAACAATCGGCTCAGGCACAAGTCAACGAGATTCAAGGCCAAGTATCTGCTATTCAAAAGCAACAAGAAGAGCTTAAAGCAGAAAATGAAAAATTGTCTGCTGAATCTGCAAGACTTTCTGCTGAGATTGACGAACTGTCTAAAAACATCGTAGCTCGTAATGAATCACTTGCTAATCAAGCACGCAGTGCCCAAACAAACGGAACTGCTACTAGCTACATCAATACAGTTGTGAATTCTAGCTCTATCACAGAAGCTATCTCTCGTGTAGCAGCTATGAGCGAAATTGTTTCAGCAAATAATAAAATGCTGGAACAACAAAAGAAAGATAAAGAAGTAATTGCTGAAAAGCAAGTTGCGAATAATGAAGCTATCAATACTGTTATTGCCAACCAAGAAAAGTTAGCTGATGATGAGCAAACTTTGGCAACAAAACAAGCAGAGCTGAAAGCAGCTCAAGCAAGCCTTGCAGCTGAAAGCAACTGCTGAAGGTGAAAAGAATAGTTTACTTGAACAGAAAGCGGCAGCTGAAAAAGCAGCAGCTGAAGCAGCAGCTCGTGAAGCAGCTTATAAAGCCGAGCAAGAAGCACAACGTCAAGCAGTTGAAGCTTCAGGTAACACTACTCTGCAAGCTCAGGTCCAAGCAGTTGTTAATTCACCTTCATCTTCTGAAGCACCAGCTGCGGCAGCACCTGCAGTGACTCAATCAGTTGCCCGTGCAAATAGACCAGTTTATAGCTCATCTGCCTCTTCTTATCCAGTAGGTCAATGTACTTGGGGTGCTAAGACATTAGCTCCTTGGGCTGGCGATTACTGGGGTAATGGTGGACAATGGTCAGCAAGCGCAGCAGCAGCAGGCTTCCGTGTTGGTTCACAGCCAGAGGTTGGAGCAATTGCATGTTGGACTGACGGTGGATACGGACACGTTGCAGTAGTAACAGCTGTTCAATCTACTACAAGCATCCAAGTATCAGAAGCAAACTACCTTGGACAACAATCAATCGGTAACTACCGTGGATGGTTTAACCCAACAACTGCACAAGGTACAGTTTCGTACATTTATCCGAACTAATCAGTAAAAAGCGCCTCTGGCGTTTTTTATTTTTAATTGAAAAATCAACTGAAAAACGTTACAATGGTAGTTGGGAAAAGTTGTAATTGGACAATGAAAGACGATTTAGAATCTGGAGGGAATCATGTCTTTTTCTGATTTAAAACTCTTTGCTCTTTCTTCTAATCAAGAATTAGCGCAGCGTGTTGCTCAAGAGATTGGATTGCCACTTGGGAAATCAACTGTCCGTCAGTTCTCTGATGGAGAGATTCAAGTGAATATTGAAGAATCTATTCGCGGGAAACACGTCTTTATTTTGCAGTCTACCAGCTCGCCAGTCAATGATAATTTGATGGAAATCTTGATTATGGTAGATGCTTTGAAGCGGGCTAGCGCTGAATCCATCAATGTTGTCATGCCTTACTATGGCTATGCTCGACAGGATCGCAAGGCTAGAGCTCGTGAGCCAATTACATCTAAATTAGTTGCCAATATGTTGGAAATCGCTGGTGTGGATCGGATGCTGACTATTGATTTGCACGCAGCACAAATCCAGGGCTTCTTTGACATCCCAGTAGACCATTTGATGGGCGCGCCTTTGATTGCTGATTACTTTGAGCGCCGTAATATGACAGGGGGCGACTATGTGGTAGTCAGTCCGGACCATGGTGGTGTGAGTCGAGCCCGTAAGTTAGCAGAGTTTCTGAAAACCCCGATTGCGATTATTGATAAGCGTCGCAGTGTAGACAAGATGAATAGCAGTGAAGTCATGAACATCATTGGTAAGGTGGAAGGAAAAACTTGTATTCTAATTGATGATATGATTGATACAGCGGGAACTATCTGTCATGCAGCTGACGCTCTCGCTGAGGCGGGGGCTGTAGAAGTCTATGCTAGCTGTACGCATCCAGTCTTGTCTGGTCCGGCTATGGATAATATCCAAAAGTCGGCGATTAAAAAATTGGTTGTGTTGGATACGATTTATCTCCCTCAAGAGCGCTTGATTGATAAGATTGATCAGATTTCCATTGCGCATCTTCTAGGGGAAGCCATTGTCCGTATTCATGAGAAACGACCGCTGTCACCCTTATTTGAAATAGGGAAAAAATAATCTGATATGTATGGCTGGGAAGTTTGATTCCTAGCTCCTTTTTATTTCATTCCTACTTTTTTAAAAAAATTTAACATCAACTTTAGAAGATAGTTCAAACTACTTGAAGATTCAAATATAAATAAATGACCATTTAAATAGTTGGTAAATTGACAATTTGTCTCATCCCTTGGTATTCTTTGATTTTAGAAATTTTTATGTAGTAAAATTCTTGACTTTTTTTAGAGTTCGAACTATACTTAGTAGTAGGTAATATTAGGTAACGGGGAGTTACAATTATTTTTGAAAAGTAAAGAGGAGATGAGATAATGAAAAAGGTTTTACTTTCAAGTGCTGTAGCCCTTTCTCTTTTCGCGGCTGCTGCACCAGTATTTGCTGAGGGTACAGCCAGTCTTTGGGTTAATGACATTGATAATAATGAAGTTCCCCAAGGGAATACGGACGCAGAATCCGGCAAAGTTATGGATGAACTGCAGGCCTATAGAGACGCACAATCAGCTCTGGATCAGCAAGTTGCTGAAGCTAAGAAAGCACCAGTTGGTAAAAGTGCAGTGATGGAGGATCAGGCTGGTAACAAAGTTCTTGTTATTGGTGAAGGAGAGTCGGCTAATGCGGATCAGTCTTCAGCGGCACCGTCTACCACAGATCCATCTACACCGGCTTATTCGGCGGCACCTTACTCTACAGCCTCTTCATCAGTTCCGACTTTCCGGTACCGTCTCAATCTTCGGCGGCATCCTCTTCAGCAGCAGGTAAAAAGAGGACTAAAAAATCAGAAAATAAAGCAAAAAAAGCTCCGGAAGTAAAAGAAGAAAACAAGGAAAATGAGGAAAACTCTGAAGACAAGTCACTTCCTAAAACAAGTGCGGTGAAATAATTTTGTCTTTAATTTGTGCTAACGCCTAAATATCACTGAGCCTTTGTTCGGTGATATTTTTTATCAAAAATGAAAAATAAAGGATTTTTAAATTATGCAAGAAAAAGATAGGAGTCAAGCTTCGAATAAGAAACAGCTCCTTGTTGTTGGCATCTGCCTCCTGTTGATTGTTCTGGTTATTTTTTCTGTTTTTTATGCTTTCCGTTCTTCAGGAACAGGCAGTAAGCCTCGAGTTTCGCCTCCCAGCAGGATTGAAACATCAAGCTCTTCTACAGCAGACTCCAGTCAGACAGAAAAGGATTATTTAGCAGAGCGTTTTGCTAAACTGAAGGCTGTGAATTCAGAAACGATAGGCTATGTCTATGCTCCTGGTACACAGCTGGATGAGCCAGTGGTGCAAACGAAAGATAATGCGACTTATCTGCTGAAGACCTTTGAAGGCAATCATGAGCCTTATATGGGTGCGGTCTTTATGGATAAGGACAATCATAAAGATTTCAGTGATCGTCTGACTTGGCTTTTCGGGCATGCTCGGGGCAGCAAGGCAGGAGATCATCGCATGTTTAATGATGTCAACTACTATGATCGTCAGGATTATTTTGACAAACATAGATATGTCGTGATTGAGACTCCTGAGCGTAAGTATTATTATCAAGCTATGGGACTGGTCATCGTGCCGGAAGAGACGGCTTTTTATCGGACGGAGTTTAAGGATGACGAGGACTTTACAACTCAGCTTAGAAATATCTATGAAGCTGCTCGTACTAAGGATCCAGAGATGAAGATTAAGGCGAGTGACCGGTATTTGGTTCTTTCAACCTGTCGTGAGGAAGATGATACGATTCGTTCTAACCTTTATTTGCGGCAGATTCCTGATTCAGAACTGCCAGATTTCTGGCCAAGCATGGCAAGGAATTGACCTATACTCCGACTCGTTGACTGGCCAGTCACGTGAGATGCAGCTATAACCACTATCTGCCAGAGAAGAATTTTAAGGCGAGGAAAAAAGGGACTGAGAGCAAGCTTAGTCCTTTTTCTGCATAAGAAATCATGTAGTAGCTTTTGCTATGCTTCTGCATTTATAGTATAATAGTTCTATTGAGCGGCTGGAGGTATGTATGGATTTAAGTAAGAAATTTAATAAAAACTTAGGAAAAATAGAAATTTCGCTGATTCGTCAGTTCGACCAATCAATTTCTGCAATTCCTGGGGTTCTTCGGCTGACCTTAGGAGAGCCGGATTTTACGACACCGGATCATATCAAAGCAGCAGCCAAGGCAGCGATTGATGCTAATCAAAGCCACTACACTGGCATGAGCGGTCTCTTGGAGCTGCGTCAGGCGGCCAGCAGCTTTGTAAAAGAAAAGTACAATCTAAACTATCGCCCAGAAGATGAGGTCTTAGTCACTATCGGGGCAACAGAGGCCTTGTCGGCTACACTGACAGCCATTCTAGAAGAAGGAGACAAGGTCTTGCTGCCAGCTCCTGCTTATCCAGGCTATGAGCCCATTGTCAATCTAGTAGGGGCAGAGATTGTCGAGATTGATACAACGGCCAATAACTTTGTCCTCACTCCAGAGATGCTGGAAGCGGCTATTTTAGAACAGAGCGAGCAGCTAAAAGCAGTTATTCTCAATTATCCAGCTAATCCGACCGGCGTGACTTATTCGCGGGAGCAGATAAAAGCTCTGGCGGATATCCTAGGAAAATACCAAGTCTTTGTGATTTGTGATGAGGTCTATTCTGAACTGACTTATACAGAGCAGGGGCATGTCTCCATCGCGGAGTATCTGCCAGACCAAACTATCGTCATCAACGGCCTGTCTAAGTCTCATGCCATGACTGGCTGGCGGTTGGGCTTTATCTTTGCTCCAGCAGTTTCACTGCTCAGCTGATTAAGAGCCATCAGTATCTCGTAACAGCGGCCAATACTATGGCTCAGTTTGCCGGCATTGAAGCCCTGACAGTTGGGAAAGATGATGCGGAGCCAATGAAGGCTGAATATATCCAGCGTCGCGATTATATCATAGAGAAAATGGCTGAGCTAGGCTTTAAGATTATCAAACCAGATGGGGCTTTTTATATTTTTGCTAAGATACCAGATGGTTATAATCAAGATTCTTTCGCCTTTCTGCAGGATTTTGCAGAGAAGAAGGCTGTGGCCTTTATCCCGGGAGCGGCTTTTGGTCAATACGGGGAAGGCTATATCCGCCTGTCCTACGCGGCTAGTATGGAGACGATTCGAGAAGCTCTGAAGCGCCTCAAGGACTACATGGAGGACTATGCTTAAATCTCTAACAAGTCAAGGTCTGGTTCTCTATAACCGTAATTTCCGTGAGGATGATAAGTTGGTCAAGATCTTTACGGAACAGGCTGGTAAGCGTATGTTTTTCGTCAAGCATGCTGGTAAATCTAAGCTAGCACCCGTCATTCAGCCTTTGACTGCAGCGAACTTACTGATGAAAATCAATGATGATGGCCTTAGCTATATCGAGGACTATCAGGATGTAGTCACCTATCATCGCATCAATGAGGACTTGTTCATCATGTCTTATGCCAGTTATGTGGCAGCCTTGGCAGATGCCAGTCTTCAGGACAATCAGCCGGATCCAGCGCTCTTTGCCTTTCTGCAGAAAACCCTGGAACTGATGAATAATGGTCTGGACTATGAAGTGCTGACCAATATCTTTGAGATTCAGATTTTGTCACGTTTTGGGGTTTCGTTGAACTTCCATGACTGTGCTTTTTGTCATCGGACGGGTCTGCCTTTTGACTTCTCTTTCAAATACAGTGGGGTGCTTTGCCCTGATCATTACCATCAGGATGAACGACGCTGCCATCTCAATCCTAATCTTCCTTTTCTGCTGGACCAATTTCAGGCGGTCCGTTTTAGCGAATTGGAGACCATTTCTTTGAAGCCAGATATTAAAAAGCAGCTGCGGGATTTTATCGACCTGCTTTATGATGAATATGTCGGCATCCATCTCAAATCCAAAAAATTTATAGATTCTCTGGGGGACTGGGGAAGTATTTTAAAAGATAAGAACGAGGAATAAATCGAATGAAAAAAATAGCTGTTGATGCTATGGGCGGGGATAATGCCCCTCAGGCTCTGGTCGAAGGAGCCAATCAGGCGGTACAGGAGTTTTCGGATATTGAAATTCTCCTTTATGGCGATGAGGCGAAAATCAAGCCTTATCTGACTGCTAGTGAGCGGGTCCGCATTATCCATACAGAGGAGAAGATTGACTCAGACGACGAGCCGACCAAGGCCATCCGCCAAAAGAAAGAGGCTAGTATGGTGCTGGCAGCCAAGGCTGTCAAGGCAGGGGAAGCAGATGCCATGTTGTCGGCTGGGAATACTGGAGCACTTTTGGCGGCAGGTTTCTTTATCGTAGGGCGCATCAAGAATATTGACCGACCGGGTCTCCTATCTACTATGCCAACGGTTGGTGGTCAGGGATTTGATATGCTGGATCTGGGAGCTAATGCTGAAAACACAGCCCATCATTTACACCAGTATGCTACTTTGGGTTCTTTCTATGCTGAAAATGTCCGAGGAATCAAGAAGCCGCGGGTAGGTCTCTTGAATAACGGAACGGAAAGCAGCAAGGGCGACCCTCTGCGCAAGGAAGCCTATGAGCTTTTAGCTGGGGATTCAACACTTAACTTTATCGGCAATGTAGAAGCACGTGATTTGATGGATGATGTGGCGGATGTTGTCGTTGCAGATGGCTTTACTGGTAATGCTGTTCTAAAATCAATCGAAGGAACTGCTATCAGTATCATGGGTCAGCTGAAGAAGTCTATTTTAGGCGGTGGTTTCAAGGCTAAATTGGGAGCTTGGCTGCTCAAGGATAGCCTGCGAGGGCTCAAAAATAGTCTGGACTATTCTAGTGCAGGTGGTGCAGTTCTATTCGGCTTGAAAGCGCCTGTTGTCAAAACGCATGGCTCTAGCGATGCTAAGGCTGTTTATAGCACGATTCGTCAGATTCGGACCATGCTGGAAACGGATGTTGTTGGTAAATCGGTCATTGAATTTTCAGATGCAAAGGAGTAAACATGAGCGAAAAAGAAATTTATGCAAAAATTGTCGAAATCATTCAAGAGCATGACAGCAGTAAGCTGCATGTCACTCCAGAACTGAGCTTGAAAGAGGAGCTGGGAGTGGACTCTGTTGATTTGATGGAATTTATCATCAATCTGGAAGAAGCTTTTGATATTGAGATTCCTGATGAGGATATGGATAACTTCAAAACAATTTCCGATGTGGTGGCTTATATCCATGAGAAACTGAAGAAGCAACATTAAAAATCAAAGATCGGTATCTTCCGGTCTTTTTTCGTATCTTGGAAAGGAAACGATTTCTTTAACTAGATGCAGAAAGTTTATACGGAATTTCTTGTAAAATGCATTTAAAGATGATAGAATGAGGGTATAAAACCACGAAAGGCGAATATTAAAATGTCTAATAAGTTGTTATATTCGGGAAAAGCTAAGGATATTTTCTCTACAGATGATGAGCAAGTCATTCTGGCACGCTACAAGGACCAAGCAACGGCTTTTAATGGAGTCAAGAAGGAGCAGATTGCTGGTAAAGGAGTGCTCAACAACCAGATTTCATCTTTTATTTTTGAGAAACTCAATGCAGCTGGTGTGGCGACGCATTTCATTGAAAAGGTTTCGGATACGGACCAGCTCAACAAAAAAGTAGAGATTATTCCTTTGGAAGTGGTGCTGCGCAACTACACAGCGGGTTCTTTTTCCAAACGTTTTGGAGTAGAAGAGGGCATCGCGCTTGAAACTCCGATTGTGGAATTTTACTACAAAAATGACGATTTGGATGATCCTTTCATCAATGACGAACATGTGAAATTCTTGAAGATTGCCAGCGACCAAGAAATTGCCTTTTTGAAAGAGGAGACTCGCCGGATCAATGAGCTCTTGTCAGACTGGTTCCGCCAAATTGGACTGAAATTGATTGATTTCAAGTTAGAATTTGGCTTTGACAAAGATGGCAAGATTATTCTGGCGGACGAATTTTCACCAGACAATTGCCGCCTCTGGGATGCGGAAGGCCATCACATGGACAAGGACGTTTTCCGACGTGGCCTTGGTGAACTGACAGATGTCTATCAGGTTGTTTGGGAAAAATTACAGGCGATTAAGTAAGGGCAAGGTGTGAAAAATCATGGACAAGCGTATTTTTGTAGAGAAGAAGAGCAACTTCGGTGTCAAGTCACAGAGCTTGGTGAGAGAGCTGACGCACAATCTTCAGTTGAAAACATTGTCAGATCTTCGGATGATTCAAGTTTATGATGTCTTTCATCTGGCAGAAGATTTGGTTGATCGTGCTGAAAAGCATATTTTCTCCGAGCAAGTGACAGATAGATTGCTGGCGGAAGAGGAAGTAGAGGCTGCACTTGCAGAGAAAGCGTTTTTTGCCATCGAAGCGCTGCCGGGTCAGTTTGACCAGCGAGCAGCCAGCTCTCAGGAGGCCCTTTTTTTGCTCGGCGCTGGGACAGATGTTCTGGTGAGGACTGCTCAGCTTTATTTGGTCAATAAAGACATCTCAGACAGCGAGTTGGCAGCTATAAAGAAATACTTGCTGAATCCAGTTGATTCACGCTTTAAAGATATTGAGCAGCCGATCCAGCTGGAGCAATTCTCCGAGTCAGATAAGACCATTCCGGTGCTGGACTTCTTTAAGGACTATACAGAAGCGGACTTTAAAGCCTACAAGCAGGAGCATGGTCTAGCTATGGAAGTAGCAGACTTGCTCTTTATTCAGGATTATTTCAAGTCAGTTGGCCGTTTCCGACAGAGACCGAACTCAAGGTTCTGGATACTTACTGGTCCGACCACTGTCGACATACGACCTTTGAGACGGAGTTGAAGAAGATTGATTTTTCAGCTTCTAAGTTTGAAAAGCAGCTGCAGGCTACTTATGATAAATACTTGGCTATGCGCGATGAGCTGGGCCGTGGGGACAAACCGCAGACTCTCATGGATATGGCGACTATTTTTGGTCGCTACGAGCGAGCCAATGGCCGTCTGGATGACATGGAAGTGTCTGATGAGATCAATGCCTGCTCAGTAGAGATTGAAGTGGATGTGGATGGTGTCAAGGAGCCTTGGCTGCTGATGTTTAAAAATGAAACCCACAACCACCCAACAGAAATTGAGCCCTTTGGTGGTGCTGCGACCTGTATTGGCGGAGCCATTCGTGATCCGCTTTCTGGCCGTTCTTATGTTTATCAAGCTATGCGGATTTCTGGTGCGGGGGATATTACCCAACCGATTGCTGAAACGCGGGCTGGCAAGCTCCCTCAGCAGGTCATTTCAAAAACTGCAGCGCATGGCTATTCTTCTTACGGGAATCAAATTGGTCTAGCAACGACCTATGTCCGTGAATATTTCCATCCAGGCTTTGTAGCTAAGCGGATGGAACTTGGGGCAGTTGTTGGAGCAGCTCCTAAGGAAAATGTTGTCCGTGAAAAACCAGTAGCAGGTGATGTGGTTATCTTGCTGGGAGGCAAGACGGGTCGTGATGGTGTCGGCGGTGCCACTGGCTCATCCAAGGTGCAGACAGCTGCGTCTGTGGAGACGGCTGGTGCGGAAGTCCAAAAAGGAAATGCTATTGAGGAGCGCAAGATTCAGCGCCTTTTCCGCGATGGCAATGTAACTCGCCTCATTAAGAAATCCAATGACTTTGGAGCTGGCGGTGTCTGCGTAGCTATTGGCGAATTGGCAGACGGGCTGGAAATTGACCTTGACAAGGTACCGCTCAAATACCAAGGACTTAACGGTACAGAAATCGCGATTTCTGAATCACAGGAGCGGATGGCAGTGGTGGTCCGCCCAGAAGATGTGCAACAATTTATCGCCGCGGCAGCTAAGGAAAATCTGCTGGCAGTCGTTGTTGCAAAAGTGACAGAAAAGCCAAATCTGGTCATGCACTGGAACGGGGAAACCATCGTGGATATTGAGCGGAGTTTTCTGGATACCAATGGTGTGCGCGTGGTTGTGGATGCCAAGGTTGTGGATGCTCAAGAAGCAATGCCAGGGCAGGCTGTAACCTCTGAAGCAAGTCTGGAGCAGGACCTCAAGAGCTTGCTCAGCGACCTCAATCATACCAGTCAAAAGGGGCTGCAGACGATCTTTGATAGCTCTGTTGGCCGTTCTACTGTTAATCATCCAATCGGCGGGCGCTACCAAATCACGCCGACTGAGGCTTCTGTACAGAAGCTGCCAGTTGAGCATGGCAAGACTGATACGGTCTCTGTGATGGCGCAAGGTTACAATCCTTATGTGGCAGCTTGGTCACCTTATCATGGAGCAGCTTATGCAGTGATTGAAGCGACAGCTCGCTTGGTTGCTGCTGGTTCGGACTGGTCCAAGGCTCGCTTCTCTTATCAGGAATACTTCGAGCGGATGGATAAGCAGGCCGAGCGTTTTGGACAGCCGGTCTCTGCTCTGCTTGGTTCGATTGAAGCCCAGATTCAGCTAGGTTTGCCGTCTATTGGTGGTAAGGATTCCATGAGCGGAACTTTTGAAGAATTGACCGTACCGCCGACCTTGGTAGCTTTTGGAGTGACTACTTCAACTGCTGGGCGTATCCTGTCTCCAGAGTTTAAGGCGGCAGGAGAGTCTATCTACTATCTGCCAGGACAGATCCTGTCTCAGGATATTGACTTTGACTTAATCAAGAATAACTTTGAAAATTTTGCGGCCATTCAGGCCAAGTATCAGATTACAGCAGCCGCCGCTGTCAAATACGGTGGCCTAGCAGAGAGCCTGGCCTTGATGAGCTTTGGTAATCGCATCGGTGCTCAGGTGGATGTTGCTGATCTGCCTTCCGTTTTGCAGGCGCAGTTGGGCGGATTTGTCTTTACCAGTCTGGAGCAGGATATTCCAGGTGCGGTGAAGATTGGTCATACCAAGCCAGACTTTACACTGATTGTCAATGGTGTTCAGCTTGAGGGAGCAGAGCTTTTGGCAAGCTTTGAAGGCCGACTAGAGCCTATATACCCGACAGAATTTAAACAGGAAACAGTTATTGAAGAAGTGCCGGCTTTTGTCGCTGATACAGTTATCAAAGCCAAAGAGACAGTGGCGGAGCCGTTGGTTTACATTCCAGTCTTCCCTGGAACCAACTCAGAATATGACTCAGCCAAAGCCTTTGAAGCAACTGGAGCCAAGGTCAATCTAGTTCCCTTTGTCACTTTGGATGAAGCAGCTATTGTCCACTCCGTTGACAGCATGGTTGACAACATTGACAAGGCCAATATCATCTTCTTTGCAGGCGGCTTCTCTGCTGCAGATGAGCCAGATGGATCAGCTAAGTTTATCGTCAACATCTTGCTAAACGAGAAGGTCAAGAAAGCCATCGATGCTTTCATCGCCCGCGGCGGTCTCATCATTGGTATCTGTAATGGATTCCAAGCTCTGGTTAAATCTGGCCTTCTTCCATACGGAAACTTTGAAGAAGCAGGGGCTAGCAGTCCAACTCTCTTTTACAATGATGCCAACCAGCACGTGGCTAAGATGGTTGAAACCCGTATTGCCAATACCAACTCGCCTTGGCTGGTTGGTGTGCAAGTGGGAGATATCCATACCATTCCGGTTTCACATGGTGAAGGGAAATTTGTCGTGACGGCTGAGGAGTTTGCTGAGCTGCGTGACAATGGTCAGATTTGGAGTCAGTACGTAGACTTTGATGGTCAGCCAAGCATGGACAGTAAGTATAATCCAAACGGCTCTCTCTATGCTATCGAAGGGATTATGAGCAAGAACGGCCAAATCATCGGAAAGATGGGCCACTCAGAACGTTATGAAGACGGTCTTTCCAAAATATTCCAGGTCAGAAAGACCAGAAATTGTTTGAAAGTGCCGTTCGTTATTTCCAAGCGAGTCACGAATAAAGTTGGCTTGCAAGAGCAAGCAAAAAAGAGTCTGCTTGGCCTGGAAGGCCAGGTTTTCTCCCTTTTACAAGACAAAAGAATTTAGGTAAAACAATGACATACGAAGTAAAGTCACTGAATGAAGAGTGCGGTATTTTTGGAATTTGGGGTCATCCACAGGCGGCTCAGGTCACCTATTTCGGACTCCATAGTCTGCAGCACCGCGGTCAGGAAGGAGCTGGTATCCTGTCAAACGACCATGGAAAGCTCAAACGCCACCGAGATTTGGGATTGGTTGCAGAGGTTTTTAGAAACCCAGCAGATTTGGACAATCTGACAGGAGAAGCAGCTATCGGCCATGTCCGCTATGCGACGTCTGGCGGGGCCTCCATCAACAATGTCCAGCCTTTCTTCTTCAGTTTCTATGATATGCAGATGGGCTTGGCGCATAATGGCAATCTGACCAATGCCCACTCACTGAGACGGGAGTTAGAGAAGAAGGGTTCCATCTTTGCCAGCTCGTCTGATACGGAAATTCTCATGCACTTGATTCGCCACAGCAAGCAGGAAAATTTCTTAGACAAACTCAAGGAATCCTTGAGACGAGTTCAGGGCGGCTTTGCCTATCTCATCATGAGAGAGGGACAAGCTCTACGCTGCGCTGGATCCTAATGGCTTTCGTCCTTTGTCCATCGGCCGCATGAAAAATGGGGCCTGGGTCGTTTCCAGTGAAACCTGTGCTTTTGAAGTGGTGGGTGCCGAATGGGTGCGTGATCTGAAGCCAGGGGAAATTGTGATTATCGATGATGAAGGCGTGACCTATGACAGCTATACGACAGATACTCAGCTGGCTATTTGCTCAATGGAATATGTCTATTTCGCTCGGCCGGACAGTGTTATTCACGGGGTCAATGTCCATGCAGCCCGCAAACGAATGGGCCGCAGGCTGGCTCAGGAATTCCAACATGAGGCAGATATCGTTGTCGGCGTGCCTAATTCTTCCTTGTCAGCGGCCTCTGGCTTTTCTGAAGAGTCTGGTCTGCCAAATGAAATGGGACTCATTAAGAATCAATACATCCAACGGACTTTTATCCAGCCAACGCAGGAGTTGCGAGAGCAAGGGGTTCGTATGAAATTATCTGCTGTTTCCAGTATTGTCAAGGGCAAGCGCGTGGTCATGGTGGATGACTCTATCGTGCGGGGAACAACCAGCCGACGCATCGTCCAGCTCCTACGAGATGCAGGTGCTGCTGAAGTCCATGTGGCTATCGGTAGTCCAGAACTTAAATATCCATGTTTCTACGGCATTGATATTCAGAATCGGCGCGAGCTCATCTCGGCCAATCATACGGTTGATGAGGTTTGTGAAATTATCGGAGCTGACAGCCTGACTTACCTGTCGCTGGAAGGTCTCATTGAATCAGTTGGTATTGAGACGGACGCTCCGAATGGCGGGCTTTGTGTGGCTTACTTTGACGGTCAGTACCCAACTCCGCTCTACGATTATGAAGAGCGCTATCTGGAAAGCCTGAAGGAGAAGACAAGTTTATTAAAACAAGGTCAGCGGTAGTTGTCGCAATCTTTTTCAAAAATAAGAGTAAGGAAGAAAATTATGACAAATAAAAATGCATACGCTCAATCCGGTGTGGATGTTGAAGCAGGTTATGAAGTAGTTGAGCGAATCAAAAAACATGTAGCACGTACAGAGCGGGCTGGTGTCATGGGGGCGCTGGGTGGCTTTGGCGGCATGTTCGACCTGTCTCAGACTGGGGTCAAGGAGCCAGTATTGATTTCTGGTACGGATGGGGTCGGAACCAAGCTCATGCTGGCCATTCAGTATGACAAGCACGATACCATTGGGCAGGACTGTGTGGCTATGTGTGTCAACGACATCATCGCTGCAGGGGCTGAGCCCCTCTATTTCCTGGACTATATTGCTACTGGGAAAAATGAACCAGCAAAACTGGAGCAAGTTGTTGCCGGTGTGGCTGAAGGCTGCGTCCAGTCTGGAGCTGCTTTGATTGGTGGAGAAACCGCTGAAATGCCTGGCATGTACGGTGAAGATGATTATGACCTAGCTGGTTTTGCAGTCGGGGTTGCTGAGAAGTCAGAGATTATTGATGGCTCTAAAGTCGCTGAGGGCGATGTCCTTTTGGGGCTGGCTTCCAGCGGTATCCACTCAAATGGTTATTCTCTCGTTCGCCGTGTCTTTGCAGACTACACTGGTGAAGAAGTCTTACCAGAATTGGAAGGTAAGAAACTTAAGGAAGTGTTGCTTGAGCCGACTCGTATCTATGTCAAGGCTTTGCTGCCGCTGATTAAGGAAAAGCTGGTTCATGGGATTGCCCATATTACCGGTGGCGGTTTTATCGAAAATGTGCCCCGCATGTTTGCTGATGACTTGGCTGCTGAGATTGAAGAAGACAAGATTCCAGTCTTGCCGATTTTTAAGGCCCTAGAAAAATATGGTCACATCAAGCACCAAGAAATGTTTGAAATCTTCAATATGGGGCTAGGGATGATTTTGTCCGTAGCTCCTGAAAATGTGAATCGTGTCAAAGAACTTCTTGACGAGCCTGTTTATGAAGTTGGCCGGATTGTCAAAAAAGAAAGTGAAAGTGTCATCATCAAATGAAAAAAATAGCGGTTTTTGCCTCTGGTAACGGCTCAAATTTTCAGGTGATTGCCGAAGAATTTCCAGTGGAGTTTGTCTTTTCAGACCATCGCGATGCTTATGTGCTAGAGCGGGCGGGCAAGCTAGGCGTCAAAAGCTATGCCTTTGAACTTAGAGAGTTTGACAGTAAGGCGGCTTACGAGCAAGCCATTGTAGACCTGCTTGATGAACACAAGATTGACTTGGTTTGCCTAGCAGGTTACATGAAAATTGTCGGGCCAACCTTGCTTGGGGCCTACGAGGGTCGTATCATCAATATCCATCCGGCCTACCTGCCCGAATTTCCAGGAGCACATGGCATTGAGGATGCTTGGAATGCTGATGTAGATCAGTCTGGTGTGACCATTCACTGGGTGGACTCGGGCGTTGACACTGGTAAGATTATCCAGCAAGTGCGCGTGCCGCGGCTAGCCGAGGACACGCTGGAAAGCTTTGAAGCTCGGATTCATGAGGCGGAGTACAAGTTGTATCCAGAGGTTTTGGATAGCTTGGGAGTGGAGAGAAGGTAAGAAGTAAATCAAGTTTTGATTGTGCAATATTGCTAGGAGAAAAAATGATTGAGCTGAAATTAGTAGATGAGAGCAGTTTATGTGGTTGGAAATGAAAAAATGAAGCACCTGCTGACTAGTCTGGGTTTTCAGGAAACAGGATTTATAGAAGAAAATAACGAAATCGCTATGCGCTTGGACCTAAAGAAAGAGGAATAGAATGACGAAAAAAGCCTTAATCAGCGTCTCAGACAAATCAGGCATTGTTGAATTTGCCCAAGAACTTAAAAACTTGGTTGGGATATCATCTCAACCGGTGGAACCAAGGTGGCTCTGGATAGTGCTGGGGTGGGCACTATTGCCATTGATGATGTAACTGGTTTTCCAGAGATGATGGATGGCCGTGTCAAGACCCTCCACCCAAACATTCACGGCGGGCTTTTGGCTCGTCGGGACTTGGATAGCCACTTGCAAGCGGCCAAGGACAATCAGATTGAGCTCATTGACCTGGTCGTGGTGAACCTTTATCCTTTTAAAGAAACCATTCTCAAGCCAGGTGTGGAGTATGCGGACGCGGTGGAAAATATTGACATCGGTGGACCCTCTATGCTGCGCTCTGCGGCTAAAAATCATGCCAGCGTGACGGTTGTTGTAGATCCGGCTGATTATGCTCTTGTTCTGGAAGAGCTGGCAGCAAATGGCCAAACGACCTATGAAACGCGTCAACGTTTGGCAGCCAAGGTTTTCCGTCACACAGCAGCTTACGATGCTTTAATTGCAGACTATTTCACAGCTCAGGTGGGCGAAAGTAAGCCTGAAAAGCTGACCTTGACCTATGAACTCAAGCAGCCCATGCGCTACGGGGAAAATCCCCAGCAAGATGCTGATTTTTATCAGACTGTTTTGCCACTGGACTATTCCATCGCTTCCGCCAAGCAGCTGAATGGAAAAGAGTTGTCTTTCAACAACATTCGTGATGCGGATGCGGCCATTCGGATTATTCGAGATTTCAAGGATTGGCCAACTGTTGTGGTACTAAAACACATGAATCCTTGTGGCATTGGTCAGGCGGATGATATTGAGACTGCCTGGGACTATGCCTATGAGTCTGATCCAGTTTCTATTTTTGGAGGGATTGTCGTCCTCAACCGCGAAGTAGATGCTGCGACGGCTGAGAAGATGCACGGTATTTTTCTGGAAATCATCATCGCACCGAGCTACACGGCAGAAGCGCTAGCGATTTTGACCAATAAAAAGAAAAATCTGCGGATTTTGGAGTTGGCTTTTGATGCTCAGGCAGCATCTGGAGCTGAGAAGGAAGTGACTGGTGTTCTTGGCGGTCTTCTTGTGCAAAATCAAGATGTTATCGAGGAAAAACCAGCTGATTGGCAGGTCGTGACTAAGCGCCAGCCGAGTGAGCAGGAGCGCGTGGCTTTGGAATTTGCTTGGAAGTCCGTCAAATATGTCAAATCCAACGGGATCATCATCACCAATGACCGTCAGGTGCTGGGAGTCGGTCCCGGTCAAACCAACCGCGTGGCTTCTGTCAAGATTGCTATTGAGCAAGCCAAAGATCGCCTTGACGGTGCCGCTCTGGCTTCTGACGCTTTCTTCCCCTTTGCGGACAATATCGAAGAAATCGCAGCTGCTGGTATCAAAGCCATCATCCAGCCAGGTGGCTCTGTCCGTGATGAGGAGTCTATTATTGCGGCTGACAAGCATGGCCTGACCATGATTTTCACTGGCGTACGGCATTTTAGGCATTAAAAACTATAAAAAATCCTCGGGTCGAGCCGAGGATTTTTGAGTAGTCTTATACTCAATGAAAATCATGAACAAACTAAGCAGGAGCAGTCTGCACAAAGCACTGGTTTGAAGTGGTTTTGAAGAGTGCGAAAGCGACTTATTTAGGATAGATATAGGTCAGGCGGCCCCAGTAGGAAGCAGTTGGGTCAAACCAGCCACGGAAGTTGCTGATGTACTGCTTGCCGAGGTAGTTAGACTCTTGGATCTGGATGCGGGTATTGGATTCGACATGAGTCACAACACCGACGTGGCCGTAGCCGCCGTCATCCCAGCAGGCGATAGCGCCAACCTCAGGCCTACTGCCGGTACGGAATCCAGCTCTTCTGGCACTAGCTGCCCATTGACCGCCGTTGCCCCAGTAATTTCCTGCCCAAAGGAGCTAGAGCCTTGGCTCCCCAAGTGCATTGGCCGACAGGATAAGTTGTCGCATTAGCAGCGGCATAGTTTGGCTGAATATTAGCTGATTGAACGCTTGATTTTTCAACCTGATAGCTAGTTCCAGTCAGGCCAGTTAGTTGTCCCGCTTTTCTACGATAGACATGGGTATGGAATAGACCGCTCCCCTTGTGTTTCTGAGTGTCCACGGTGAATTTGTAGGTTCCATTGCCAACCTTATTGGCGGTATACCATTTGATATCATCTTGCCCATTGACTTCTGACCAAGTTGGCAGAATAATATCGCCATCTCCGTAGGCGTCTGTCACTGTCACCTCGTAGCGATTAGCATCGGATTTCTTGACTGCAACCTTGGCTTGAATTTGGTCGGTAGACATTGAGACGGCATCTGCTGCGTAGCTACGCTCACTTCCGTCCTTATAGGTGACATACACATGGTTGTTATAGGTTCCAGACAAAGCCTGATGATTGCGGATATCAAAGGTTGCGCTGAAGGTTCCGTCTCCGTTAGGAGTGGCTGCATACCATTTAAGATTGCTCTGATTGCTAGTGCTCCAAATTGGCACCCGTACAGATTGAATAGGTTTAGATAAGCTAGTTTCGGTAGTTTCACGGTGTAGGTCCCTTGTTTGGGGTTGATATTTTCCACCGTAAAAAGAGGTTTCTGTTCCTCGTCCGAAGGTAATTTTCCGCTGTCAACTTGAACTGTCGTTCCTGTTATACCAGTTGATTCCGGTTGAACATAGCTTTGGCCGTAAAGGTGGATATTGTAAGTCCCAGTGTCGTAGTTATGCTTTCTGAGTTCCACCCGAGCGCTGTAGCTGCCATCTGGATTTTTGCTTGCTTCATACCATTGGAGATCATCTTGCCCTTTCTTATCAGACCAAGTTGGAAGAACAATTCGATGCATGGTGTCAGGTACGTTTTTGACAGTAATTTCCATGATACCGGTCTGAGGGAAGCTGGTTTCGATTATCGGTTTCGGATTTTCAAGATGGAACGTAGTACCAGATAGGAAAATCATTTTTCCGTTTACATTTTCGTAGGTGTCAACGAAGTATCGTCCATAACCACGATGTTTGGATAGATTAAACTCAGTTGATTCTTCTCCTGCGTCATACCACTGAAGGTCGTCGCTGCCTTTTTCATCTGACCAGACAGCATGGACAATCTTTGAGTGAGTTTGGTCTTTGTTGCGGGAAAAACTAATGCGTCCTGTATCTCCTGAGACGGATACATTCGTTTTACTAGCTGGTTTATCTACATGAAAGGTAGTGGCATTTAGAGCTACCAAGCGCTCTCCTATCCGTATGTAAGTATGAACATGAAACGTACCATATCCTGGATGGTTGCTTAAGTCAATGTCAGTGATGGGTGTTTGTGGTGTATCATACCATTTCAAATCATCTTGTCCGTTTTCTTCAGACCAAACAGCATGAGCAATAAGATAAGGTTCTTGAGCTTGAGAACGGGTATAGCTAATAGAGGCTGTACGATCGTTCACAGTCACATCGACATTGCTGGCACGATCAGTAGGGCCTAGAATTTTGACTTCAGATTCAGGCGTTTCGGTCGCATGAACTGTTGAGTGGCTCGCAAAGAGACCTAGGACAGCTCCGGATAATAAAAACAGTTTTTGATATTTCTTCATAAAACTCCTTTGTGAGAATGGTTTTGGATGGGCCCACCTGTATTATTCGGAAAACTTATTTGAAAATGATAGTAAATTTGAAAAGCCCTGAATATTTTCTGTCTAAAATAGGCATAATCCACTCAAAAAGGAGAAGGCTGAAGACAATAATAATTACGGCGATCATATGGAAGAGATATTCTTTTTCTCATTAGAATGGAATAAAACGAACGATTGTGATATAATTTAGATAAATAATTCGTAAAAACGCGATATTTTTACGTGATGTGTTAGCTTGGTGCGTAAGCGCCTGTGATATTGGATATTGAGGTATCTTGGCTATGAAGTTTTTAGTTGTTGGTTCAGGCGGTCGTGAGCATGCGATTGCCAAGAAATTGTTAGAGTCTCAGGGTGTGGAGCAGGTGTTTGTTGCTCCTGGAAATGATGGCATGACCTTGGATGGGTTGGATTTAGTAAACATTGGAATTTCCGAACATTCCAAACTAATAGAATTTGCCAAGGAGAATGATGTTGCTTGGTCTTTTATTGGTCCGGATGATGCCCTGGCAGCTGGAATTGTGGATGATTTTAACCAAGCTGGACTCAAGGCTTTCGGTCCCTCTCGTTTAGCAGCGGAGCTGGAGTGGTCCAAGGATTTTGCCAAGGAAATCATGGTCAAATACGGTGTTCCGACAGCAGCCTATGGCACATTTTCCGACTTTGAGGAAGCCAAGGCTTATATCGAAAAGCAAGGGGCGCCTATCGTGGTCAAGGCGGATGGCCTAGCTCTGGGCAAGGGCGTGGTCGTAGCGGAGACTGTGGAGCAGGCAGTCGAAGCAGCTCACGATATGCTCTTGGATAATAAATTTGGCGATTCGGGTGCGCGTGTGGTTATCGAAGAGTTCCTGGACGGCGAGGAGTTCTCCCTCTTTGCCTTTGTCAATGGCGATAAGTTTTACATCCTGCCGACAGCCCAGGACCATAAGCGGGCCTACGATGGGGACAAGGGGCCCAATACAGGCGGTATGGGAGCCTATGCGCCAGTGCCTCACCTGCCACAAAGCGTGGTGGACCAGTCAGTTGAGACCATTATCAAGCCCGTTCTCAAAGGCATGATAGCTGAGGGACGACCTTATCTTGGCGTGCTCTACGCTGGGCTGATTCTGACAGCAGATGGCCCCAAGGTTATCGAGTTCAACTCGCGCTTCGGTGACCCAGAGACCCAGATTATCCTGCCGCGCCTGACGTCTGACTTTGCGCAGAATATCACAGACATTTTGGACAAGAAGGAGCCCGCTATCACTTGGCTGGATGAGGGCGTGACACTTGGCGTGATTGTCGCCTCAGAAGGCTACCCACTGGACTATGAGAAAGGTATGCCTCTGCCGGAGAAGACAGCTGGCGACATTATCACCTACTATGCTGGGGCTAAGTTTGCGGAAAATAGCAAAGCACTGCTGTCGAATGGCGGCCGAGTGTACATGCTGGTCACCACAGCAGATACCGTCTCAGCTGCGCAGGAAAAAAATCTACGACCAACTAGAAAAACAAGACACCACAGGCCTCTTTTTACCGAACGGATATCGGAAGCAAGGCGGTTAAAAAAATTTAAAAGCTACTGTTATTTAATTTGAAAATGGCGAGCGAAAGCGAGCCACTGTAGGATAATGGTCGCAATAAAAAAACTGTATGAAAGGAGTATTCAGTTAGTTTCCCTAACTGAACACGGGACTAAATCCCTAGGAAAAAAGATAAAACTGCCTAGACGTAACCGTCGTCGTTAGTTTTCCTATTTTTCTACGGGATTTTTCGCAAGCGAAACGTCCCTTTGTATCTTAATATGAAACCAATTATTTCCATCATCATGGGCTCAAAATCCGACTGGGCCACCATGCAAAAAACTGCTGAAGTCTTAGACCGCTTTGGTGTAGCCTACGAAAAGAAAGTCGTCTCTGCCCACCGCACACCAGACCTTATGTTTCAGCATGCAGAAGAAGCCCGCAGCCGTGGCATCAAGGTCATTATCGCGGGTGCTGGCGGCGCAGCCCATTTGCCAGGGATGGTTGCAGCAAAAACAACCCTTCCTGTCATCGGTGTACCGGTCAAATCACGCGCGCTCAGTGGTCTGGACTCTCTTTATTCGATTGTGCAGATGCCAGGTGGTGTGCCTGTGGCAACTATGGCCATTGGTGAAGCGGGAGCGACAAACGCTGCCCTGACTGCTCTTCGGATCTTGGCGATTGAAGATCAAGACCTGGCAGCAACGCTAGCGGATTTTGCAGAAGAACAAGGAAAAATCGCTGAGGAGTCTAGCAATGAGCTCATCTAAAACAATCGGAATCATCGGTGGCGGCCAGCTGGGACAGATGATGGCCATTTCTGCTATCTACATGGGGCACAATGTCATCGCGCTGGATCCTGCTACGGATTGTCCAGCCTCTCGTGTGGCAGAAATCATCGTGGCGCCTTATAACGACGTGGATGCCCTGCGTCAGTTGGCGGAGCGTTGCGATGTCCTCACCTATGAGTTTGAAAATGTTGATGCCGACGGTTTGGATGCCGTTATCAAGGAGGGACAACTCCCTCAAGGAACAGACCTGCTCCGCATTTCTCAAATCGGATCTTTGAAAAGGACTTTCTCGCAAACAAGGCCCAAGTCACCGTGGCACCCTACAAGGTCGTGACTTCTAGCCAAGACTTGGTAGATATGGACTTGTCGAAAAACTATGTCCTCAAGACTGCGACTGGTGGCTATGACGGACATGGACAAAAGGTCATTCGCTCGGCAGAAGACTTGGAAGAAGCATACATTTTAGCGAATTCTGCAGACTGCGTCTTGGAAGAATTTGTTAATTTTGACCTTGAAATTTCTGTCATCGTATCCGGAAATGGCAAGGATGTGACGTTTTTCCCAGTTCAGGAAAATATCCACCGCAACAACATCCTGTCTAAGACCATTGTGCCAGCCCGCATTTCAGAGAGTCTAGCTGATAAGGCCAAAGCCATGGCGGTACGAATCGCAGAACAGCTCAAGCTGTCTGGAACCCTTTGCGTAGAAATGTTTGTGACCGCTGATGACATCGTTGTCAACGAGATTGCTCCACGGCCACACAACTCTGGGCACTATTCTATCGAAGCCTGCGACTTCTCGCAGTTTGATACCCATATTCTGGGCGTTCTGGGAGCACCATTGCCAGCCATCAAATTACATGCGCCAGCCGTTATGCTCAATGTTCTCGGCCAGCATGTCGAGACTGCTGAGAAATATGTCACAGAAAATCCAAGCGCCCACCTCCACCTGTATGGTAAAATAGAAGCGAAGCACAACCGCAAAATGGGGCATGTGACTTTGTTTAGTGATGCGCCAGATAGTGTAGTTGAGTTTGGGGAGGGGATTGATTTTTGAAATGACAGAAGAATTTGATGAATTGCTAGATGATGAAATAACGACCGTAACACTGACTTATACGGACGATTTGATTATTCCAGAGATTGCGGATAGAGAGGGGATTCATATTTTAGAGAGAGCTGGCAATCAGCTAGTCTTAGAATATTCTTGTTCCGTGAAGGAAGTTAAGGATTATCTGAGTAGTTACGGCCTGCCTAGACATCCTGAGAGAATTTCATTTGAATTTTCTATACATGAAGACTCAGAAAATGATAATCTTTAAAGCTAAATGGAGACCAGTTTATGATTCAAATTATTGTCAACGCTTTTGTGGAAGAAGGCAAAGAAACTGCCGTTGTGGAAGTGCTCTTTGCCAGTGTCGACCATGAAAAAATAAAAGCTAAACATCAGGAATTAAAGATTCAATATCCAGACAATTATTTGGCAATCTATGATTTGCCATTGGATACAGATCTAAGTAGCTTGCCACACTACCCGTCGGTGGCTATAAGCAAGGAGGAGTTTAATTAGTCTATGAAAACTATCGGTCTGATTGGTGGTATGAGTTGGGAAAGTACCACATCTTACTACCAAATCATCAACGAAACCATTAAAAAGAGCTGGGTGGCCTGCATTCTGCTAAGATTCTGCTTTACAGTGTTGATTTTGCAGAGGTTGAGCATTATCAGGCAGTCGGAGACTGGGAGAAAAGCGGTCAACTTTTGGCAGATATTGCTCAGCGCTTGGAGCAAGCTGGTGCAGATTTCATCGTTATTTGCACCAACACCATGCACAAGGTTACACCGCAGATACAAGACAAGATTACGATTCCAATCTTACATATTGCGCAGGCAACTGCGCAGGCTTTGTTGGCTGACGGTATTCAAAAAGTCGGCCTCCTAGGAACCAAGTACACCATGACTCAAGATTTTTACAAGGAGAAATTAATAGAGTCTGGGTTAGAAGTGCTGATTCCAGATCAAGCTGGCATTACAGAGGTTAATCGAATTATTTATGACGAACTTTGCCTAGGGAACATCAAAGAAAGCTCAAAGCAGACTTATCTTGCCGTTATAGATGATTTGAAAAAAGCAGGCGCAGAAGCTGTTATCTTGGGTTGTACCGAGATTGGTCTCCTCGTCAAGCAATTCGACACTGACCTGCCACTCTATGACACAACAGTGATTCATGCAGAGAAAGCGGCGGAGTGGGCGGTAAAAGTTTAAGAAACCAAGTACAACAGCAAAATAGGATATGTAATCTTGTTTAGTGATGTACCGAATGGGGTGCAGGAGTTTTAGGAACAGGGAGAATGTTATGATAAAGAAGATTTTTCTAATATTTATTAGTTTGTTATTAGTTTTTAATATACCTCTACTTTCGCTTGAGGTGCATGCAGATACAGTGAATGACTCGTCAAAGTTAATAGCTACGAAAAGCAAAAAGAAAGCTTCTAAAAAGACTAAAGATAGGAAATATGTGGATGATAAAGTGGTTAATGATTTTATTATAAAATATAATAAAAATTCGAGTTCAAACTTTAAGGATATTAAAAAAGGAAACATTAAAACTAAATATTTTGCAATAAGTAATGGATATTATTTTGAATTGTTAAATGCTGCTGATACAAATAAAATATCTATTACGATAAATACCACACAGGAAACTAAAGACCTGGGTGTATTAGGAATGAAGCAAGTATTTCATGATAGTACAAAGGTTATTGATAGTTCTTTGAATGATGAAGAAATTAACAATTTTTTTGATACATTAGTTTCTGGTAAAATGTCAACTAATCAAAAATTGGGAAAGATGTTAATTGATTTTATACCAGATACTGATAATTCAAGCGGTAGTATTAAAATCAACGCACAGTAAATATTCCATTAAAGAATATGATAGCAGATTGGCTAAGAGGTCGTTTTCAACCCTACCACTTCAGGCGATTATCGCAAAGAAAGGAAAATAAAACATGATTGAAAGATATAGCCGTCCCGAAATGGCGAACATTTGGAATGAGGAAAATAAGTACAAGGCTTGGTTGGAGGTAGAGATTCTGGCTGATGAGGCTTGGGCTGAGTTGGGTGAGATTCCCAAGGAAGATGTGGCCTTGATTCGTGAGAAGGCGGGCTTTGACATCGACCGCATCTTGGAGATTGAGCAGGAGACGCGCCACGATGTGGTGGCCTTTACTCGGGCGGTTTCTGAGACACTGGGTGAGGAGCGCAAGTGGGTGCACTATGGCCTGACCTCAACCGATGTGGTGGATACGGCCTACGGCTACCTCTACAAGCAGGCTAATGACATTATTCGTGAGGATCTGCGTCGCTTCACTGACATCATTGCAGAGCGGGCGCGGGAGCACAAGTTCACCATCATGATGGGACGGACCCACGGGGTGCATGCGGAGCCTACGACTTTCGGTCTTAAGCTCGCGACTTGGTACAGCGAAATGAAGCGCAATATCGAGCGTTTTGAGCTTGCGGCTGCGGGTGTGGAAGCTGGGAAAATCTCTGGTGCGGTTGGGAACTTTGCCAACATTCCGCCATTTGTAGAAAGCTATGTCTGTGAGAAATTAGGCATCCGTCCGCAGGAGATTTCGACCCAAGTCTTGCCACGTGACCTCCACGCTGAATACTTCTCAGCCTTATCCTTGATTGCGACGTCTATCGAGCGCATGGCGACTGAGATCCGTGGTCTGCAAAAGTCTGAGCAACGCGAGGTCGAAGAGTTCTTTGCCAAGGGGCAAAAAGGATCTTCAGCTATGCCTCATAAGCGCAATCCAATCGGATCTGAAAATATGACTGGTCTGGCGCGTGTCATTCGTGGTCACATGGTGACAGCCTTTGAGAATGTCTCTCTCTGGCATGAGCGCGACATTTCCCATTCTTCTGCTGAGCGGATTATCGCGCCGGACACGACTATTCTCATCGACTATATGCTCAACCGCTTTGGTAATATCGTCAAGAACCTGACCGTCTTCCCAGAAAATATGAAGCGTAACATGAACTCAACCTTTGGTCTTATTTTCAGCCAGCGGGCTATGTTGACCTTGATTGAAAAAGGCATGACGCGGGAGCAGGCTTATGACTTGGTACAGCCCAAGACAGCCCAGTCTTGGGACAATCAAGTGGACTTCAAACCTCTGCTCGAAGCGGATCCAGAAGTCACTTCCCGCCTGACTCAGGAAGAGATTGATGAAATCTTCAACCCAGTTTACTACACCAAGCGCGTGGATGAAATCTTCAAGCGCGTGGGGCTGGATTAAACAAAAAAACGAGCCTGGGCTTTTTGTCCAGGCTTTTGAATTTAAATTAGAAAAAATAGATGACGCAGTGGTTGATTGGCATCTTCCTTCGCTTTTTAAGCTCCAAAGATGACCTAATCAACTGTGCGGGGGTGGGAAGACGAACTTTTTTAACTTGTTTGAAGTTCTTTTCCACTCCCGTTTTCTTTATCTTAAATTTGACTGGCCAGCTGCCCGATTTTCTTGAGCATTTCTTGGCGTTGTTGGTCTGTTTTGCGTTCTACTCCGTTGAGCTCTGTCAGTTTGACTGGAGAAATACCGCAAAGTTTCAGGATTTGATTTTTAAGCACCTTACCGTAGTCTTGGACAAAAGGCAGGGCAAAACCTGGTGTATTATGGCCGACGATAATCCAGGCAGACTTGCCTTGCAAGTGGCCTTGCATGCCGATTTTCTTATAAGAGTAGGCAAAGTCAGCCGCAAAGACACGATCGATAAAACCCTTGAGAATAGCCGGCATACCGCTCCACCAGATAGGGAAAATGAAAATCAGGTGGTCTGCCCAAGTAATCAAATCCCTGTATTTGCCATTTCGGGATCTTTGTGCAGGTCACGGCGTCTATGTTCTTGGTCAAAGCGTAAGATTGGGTCAAAGTTTTCAGCATACAAGTCCAAGGTTTTCACCTCGTGTTTTTTAGAAAGGTTGCTTTGAACTTCTTTGAGAATAGCAGCATTGAAGCCAGTTGGACTGGGGTGGGTGTAAATAATCAAGGTTTTCATGATCGTTCTCCTTTGATATAAATGTCAAGCATGTGTTCGATTGTGCTTTGGATGGCTTGAGGATCAAGGTCTTGGCCGATAGGACTGTTAGCCAGAACGGCTAGGCCTGTGATAAAGCTCCAAAAGTGAAAAAGGCTTTCCGCTTCGCTATTGCTAAAATTTTCCTCCTTGCGAAGCTTTAAAACAAGCTCCTTAAATTTATCAAATCCAGGCAGGTCAGACTCCAAGAGTATGGTGTCCTGCGTCACCTTCATATATTTAAAAGGAAATTTGATAAAGAGAGCTTCGAAAAAATGAGGGTAGGTCTTGGCAAAAATAATGAAATTAAGACCAAGCTGGGTCAGCTGATCACGCGCAGAACCTGTCGCCTCAATACTTTGATTAATTTCCTGATTGAGAAACAGCGAAAGCTGGGTCAAAACTACCTTAAGGTAGCCTTCCTTGCTCTCAAAATGGCGGTAAGGGCTGCCGTGAGTTACACCGCAGGCCTTGGCAACAGTCCTGAGCGAAAGCTGTTCAATTCCGTGTTTTCCGATTTCGTCAATCCCTGTTTGGATTAGCTGTTCTTTCAGCTGGGCAGTATTGCGTTTCATGTATCTCCTCCAAAAGTATACACCGTCTACTTATCTATCTTTAGTATACACTGTCTACTTTTTCTTGTCAACTAATTTAATGCTTTCTTCTAGTCTAGGATGTGGCAGAATTTGCTTTCGGTAAGATAAAATGTTAAAATAATATCAAAATGATAGCGCTTTCTTTTTGGGGCGAATTGCTTATTTTAAAGAAGCGCCGAGAAACGGAGGACACCTATGAAGAAAATTATCAACGACCCAGCAGCGGTTGTGGACGAGATGCTGGACGGCTTGGCCTATATTCACAGCGATTTGGTTTATCGGGTGGAGGGCTTTGATATCATTGTCCGCAAGAGTGAGAAGACAGGCAAGGTCGGCTTAATTTCTGGCGGTGGCAGTGGTCATGAGCCTTCCCACGCTGGCTTTGTCGGTGAGGGCATGCTGTCGGCTGCTATTTGCGGTGCGGTCTTTACTTCGCCAACACCTGACCAAGTCTTGCAGGCTATCAAGGAAGCAGATGAGGGAGCTGGGGTCTTCATGGTGATTAAGAATTACTCCGGTGACATCATGAACTTTGAAATGGCTCAGGAAATGGCTGAGATGGAAGGGATTGAAGTGGCTAGTGTTGTCGTAGATGACGATATCGCAGTGGAAGACAGCCTCTATACTCAAGGTCGCCGCGGAGTGGCTGGCACCATCCTTGTCCATAAGATTCTAGGGGATGCGGCGCGTGCAGGCAAATCTCTGACTGAAATCAAGGCACTAGCTGATGAGCTGGTCAAACATATTCACACGGTTGGCTTGGCTCTGAGCGGAGCAACCGTTCCGGAAGTCGGCAAGCCTGGTTTTGTGTTGGCCGATGATGAGATTGAGTTCGGTATCGGCATTCATGGAGAGCCAGGCTATCGCAAGGAAAAGATGCAGCCTTCTAAGGACTTAGCCAAAGAATTGGTCGAAAAGCTCAGCCAGTCTATTGAGCTCAAATCTGGTAAGAAAATTGGTATCCTCATCAATGGTATGGGTGCAACACCACTCATGGAGCAGTATGTCTTTGCGGCCGATGTAGCAAATCTCTTGGCAGATGCTGGAGTTGAAGTTGTCTATAAAAAGCTGGGTAATTACATGACCTCCATTGACATGGCAGGGATTTCTCTGACCTTTATCGAGCTGGATCAGCCAGACTGGCTGGAGGCTCTCAGTAGCCCAGTCACGACAGCCGCTTGGTAAGGAGGTGCTTATGGACGCAGCAAGAGCAAAAAAATGGATGCAGTTGTTCAACGATAAGATTCAGGACCAAAAAGCCTACCTGTCTGATCTTGATACTCCCATTGGCGACGGTGATCACGGTGCCAATATGGCCAGGGGAATGTCAGCAGCAGTAGAGAGTCTAGCTGCTAAGGACTTTGCCAGTGCGGCTGAGGTTTTTCAGGCTGTTTCCATGCAGCTGATCAGCAAGGTCGGCGGTGCTTCAGGCCCTCTTTATGGCTCGGCCTTTATGGGTATGGCCAAGGCAGAAAAAGACGGCAAATACTTGTCAGAAGTCATCCAAGCTGGGCTGGACATGATTCAGAAACGGGGCAAGGCTGTGCCAGGCGAGAAGACCATGGTGGATGTCTGGTCGGGGATTCCTGTTTCTCTGCAGTCCGGAGACTTGACGCATGAAAAGATTGGCTCCCTAGTGGAAGCGACCAAAGATCTGAAAGCGACCAAGGGGCGGGCTTCCTATGTCGGTGAGCGCTCTATCGGCCATATCGATCCCGGTTCGGCTTCATCTGGTCTCCTCTTTGAGGCTCTTTTAGAAACGGAGGCAGGCTGATGGCAGATACTGGCATTCTTATCGTTTCCCACTCCAAAAACCTGGCCCAAGGCTTGTTTGACCTCATTTCGCAGGTGGCGGCAGATGTGGACATCAGCTATGTAGGCGGATTGGACGACGGTAGCATTGGTACCAGCTTTGAAGGGATTCAGGCAGCTTTAGATGCCAATGACAAGGACACTATTTTGGCCTTTTTCGATCTGGGCTCAGCTCGGATGAATCTGGAAATGGTCGCTGACTTTTCTGACAAGGAAATCATTATCAATAATGTTCCCTTGGTAGAGGGAGCCTATACGGCTGCTGCCCTTCTTCAGGCTGGGGCAGATTTACCTAATGTTTTGCTTCAGGTTCGTGAATTAGAAATAAAGAAATAGCCGTTTTTCTAAAGACTTGATAAACGACTTCTTTTGCAAAATAAGGAACATTTTATATCAAAAAGCTGGGATTCAATCCCGGCTTTTTTGCTTTATCATTGTGCCAATTTTCAGGGAAACAGCCAGTGTTTCTTATTTTTTCTTCTTTAGAATAATTGAAAAAAGAACAAAACAATAAACTGTGCTTACTTTGTGACGCAATTCACTTTTTAATGAACAAAAATTTTTAGAATGTATTGCAAATTGGTATAGATAGACTTATAATAGATATAAGCACACAAGATGAAACAAAAAACGACAGCCGATTAGAAGCCATCGTTTTCAATCTTAGTGGTCCCGATTGCAGGAAATGAACTTGATCTTGAAGAAGTCGCCGCGTTTGTAAGTTTCGCTGTACTCTAAGATTTGCCCAGTGCTTTCCAGCTGAGTAATCTTCACCTGATGAACGGTCGGGAAGTTGGTATCAACTTCCAGTACTTTCGCAACATCTTTTGGTGTTGGGAAGACAATTTCATTGGTCTCTTCAAAATGTTCATCATTCATGTGAATGTGGTAGTCAGTTTTGAAGCGGTTGTAGATAGAGCTGTAGTAGTCCATATCTGGATAGTTAGGATTGATATACTGCTCAGGGATATAGGTTTGGTGATAGATATAGATTTTATCGCCAGTCCGTCTGATCCGGTCAATCTTATAGTAGAACTGCGTTGGTGCTAGTTCTAGCTTATCCAAGATTTTCAGGTCATTCCCACGCTTGATGGAGAGAACAGTCACCTTATCTTTGGATAGGGAAGGTCTCAACGTCAGAAAATTCCACCAGTTTGTGCTTTCTTGCACGTGAAACGAAGGTTCCCTTGCCTTGCTGGCGGATGATGTAACCATCATTGGCCAGTTCATTCAAAGCGCGGACAACAGTAATGGAGCTGACATTAAACATCTGAATCAGTTCAGCCTCTGTGTAAAACTTATCGCCATTTTCAAATTTGCCAGAAATGATTTGCTGCTTGAGCTCATCTTTGATTTGTTGGTATTTTGGAATAGCCATTTTGTTCACCTCTCTTTTTTTACTTATCTTACTTAAGATTTTAACATATTTTTAAAAAAAATGTTGACATTTATGCAAAAATTTATTATATTAATATTAACAAGAGATGAAAGCGGTTTTATACCTGAGGGAACATTAGATGGCAAGATTCAAAATTGGTCATTCTTTCTGTTTGGATGATCGGGAGTTTAAGATTTTATCGGGAGCCATTCACTATTTTCGGGTACAGCCTGAGGACTGGTATCATTCCCTTTATAATCTCAAAGCTCTGGGCTTTAATACAGTGGAGACCTATCTTCCCTGGAATATGCACGAACCTCAAAAAGGTGTCTTTAATTTTCAAGGGATTTTAGATATTGAGGCATTTTTACAGACGGCTCAGGATTTGGGACTTTATGCCATTATCCGCCCTTCGCCTTTTATCTGCGCGGAGTGGGAGTTCGGTGGTCTGCCGGCCTGGCTGCTCAATGAAAATATGCGCATCCGCTCATCAGATGAAGCCTTTCTGCAGGCCGTAGCCAGCTATTATGACGAGCTGCTGCCGCGACTGACTCCAAGGCTGCTGGACAATGGGGGCAATATCCTCATGATGCAGGTGGAAAATGAGTACGGTTCTTATGGGGAAGACAAGGCCTACCTGAGAGCAATCAGACAGCTCATGGAAGAACGAGGTGTAACCTGTCCGCTCTTTACTTCAGACGGACCTTGGCGAGCTACGCTTCAAGCTGGTACATTGATTGATGATGATGTCTTTGTGACTGGGAATTTCGGCTCCAAGGCATATTATAACTTTGGTCAGATGCAGGAATTCTTTGACGAGCATGGCAAAAAGTGGCCGCTCATGTGTATGGAGTTCTGGGATGGCTGGTTCAATCGCTGGAAAGAACCTATCATCAAGCGAGATCCAGACGAGCTGGCTCAAGCTGTTCACGAAGTGCTCCAGCAGGGCTCAATCAATCTCTATATGTTTCATGGCGGTACCAACTTTGGCTTCATGAACGGCTGTTCGGCCAGAGGTGTCATTGACCTGCCACAGGTAACTTCCTATGACTATGATGCTCTACTCAATGAGCGTGGCAATCCGACGGATAAGTACTATGCAGTCCAGAGGATGCTGAAAGAGCATTATCCAGAGTATCCACAGATGGAGCCGCTGGTGAAAGAGTCTTTTGAACTCAGGAATATCCCGCTCAGTCAGAAAGTTAGTCTCTTTGAGACATTGCCAGACTTGGCTCAGCCTATCGAAAGTCTCTATCCGATGAAGATGGAGGAGTTGGGGCAAAATGTCGGCTACCTGCTCTATCGAACTTGGGCTAGTTGGGATGCTGATCAGGAAAGGCTCCGTGTCATTGATGGCCGCGACCGTATGCAGCTCTATGTGGACGGTCAGCACATAGCAACCCAGTACCAGACAGAAATCGGTCAGGATATCATGGTGGACGGCCAGAAAAAGACAGAGCACCAGATTGATATTTTGATGGAGAATATGGGTCGGGTCAATTATGGCCACAAGCTCTTGGCAGATACCCAGCAGAAGGGGATTCGCACAGGTGTCTGCAAGGACCTGCACTTCCTGCTTGACTGGCAGCATTATCCATTGCCGCTGGACCATCCAGAAAAGATCGACTTTTCAAAAGGGTGGCAGGAAAAGCAACCAGCTTTCTACGCTTTTGACTTTAAAATGAAAGCGCTTAAAGATACTTACCTGGATCTGTCCGACTTTGGCAAGGGCGTCGTCTTTGTCAACGGTGTCAGCATTGGCCGTTTCTGGAATGTCGGACCGACCTTATCGCTCTATATCCCGCACAGCCTGCTCAGAGAAGGCGACAATCGCATCATTATCTTTGAGACAGAAGGGAACTACAGCGAAACCATTCACTTAGTTAACCAACCTACATTTAAAACAATAAAGGGGGAAAATCTATGACAATAGTAGGTGCACGTATCGATGGACGTTTGATCCATGGACAGGTAGCCAATCTTTGGACTACCAAGCTCAACATTTCACGCATTATGGTGATTGACGATGAGGTAGCTGAAAATGCTATCGAAAAGAGCGGGCTCAAGCTCGCAACGCCAGCTGGTGTGAAACTCAGTGTCTTGCCGATTGCTAAGGCAGCAGAAAATATCTTGGCCGGCAAGTATGATTCGCAGAGACTCTTGATTGTCGCTCGCAAGCCAGACCGCTTCCTACGGCTGGTCGAAGCTGGTGTTCCGCTGGAAACGCTGAACGTCGGCAATATGTCTCAGTCAGACGAAACTCGCTCCATTACCCGCTCGATCAATGTGGTGGATGCAGATGTTGAAGCTTTTTATAAGCTGCACGAAAAAGGAGTCAAGCTGACCGCGCAAATGGTTCCCAACGATCCAGTTGAGGACTTCATGAAGTTATTAAAATAAGACAAAATTTTAGGAGGACATTGTTATGATACAATGGTGGCAAATTTTACTACTCACTTTGTACTCAGCTTATCAAATCTGTGATGAGTTGACCATAGTTTCGTCAGCAGGATCCCCTGTATTTGCTGGTTTTATTACTGGCTTGATTATGGGCGATTTGACGACCGGTTTGTTTATCGGTGGTAGCCTGCAATTGTTCGTTCTTGGTGTCGGAACATTTGGTGGGGCTTCTCGTATTGATGCAACATCAGGTGCCGTTCTTGCGACAGCCTTCTCCGTAGCACAAGGCATTAAGCCAGAGTTGGCTATTGCGACAATCGCAGTACCGGTAGCAACTTTGTTGACTTACTTTGATATCTTAGGCCGTATGACAACGACTTATTTCGCACACCGTGTGGATGCAGCAATTGAACGCTTCGACTATAAAGGTATTGAACGCAACTATCTCTTGGGTGCACTTCCTTGGGCCCTGTCTCGTGCCCTCCCAGTCTTTCTAGCTCTGGCATTTGGTGGAACATTTGTTCAAGCGATAGTAGATGGTGTTGCTGGTGTGAAATGGCTAGCTGCAGGTTTGACACTGGCTGGTCGTATGCTTCCAGGACTCGGGTTTGCCATCTTGCTTCGTTACCTTCCAGTTAAACGAAATCTTCACTACTTAGCTCTTGGTTTTGGCTTGACTGCTATGCTGACTGTTCTTTACTCAAACATTCAAACTTTGGGTGGGGCTGTATCTAGTATTGTTGGAACTCTTCCAAAAGATGCTGCGATCACATTTGCCAATAACTTCAAAGGCTTGTCTATGATTGGTGTAGCTATCTTTGGAATCTTCCTTGCAGTACAGCATTTCAAATACAGCCAAAGAACAGTAGCTGCTGCGCCAGCTGCTAGCACAAACTCAGAAAGTGAGGAAATTGAAGATGACGAACTCTAATTATAAATTAACAAAAGAAGATTTTAAACAGATCAACAAACGCAGCTTGTTCACTTTCCAATTAGGCTGGAACTACGAGCGGATGCAAGGTTCAGGTTATCTCTACATGCTTTTACCTCAGCTGCGTAAAATGTACGGAGACGGCACTCCAGAATTGAAAGAAATGATGAAATTGCATACGCAATTTTTCAATACCTCACCTTTCTTCCATACTATTATTGCAGGGTTTGACCTAGCTATGGAAGAAAAAGACGGGGTTAAATCAAAAGATGCGGTAAATGGTATCAAGACAGGTCTTATGGGACCGTTTGCTCCTCTTGGAGACTCTATCTTTGGCTCTCTTGTGCCAGCCATCATGGGATCTATCGCTGCTACCATGGCTATCGCAGGCCAGCCTTGGGGAATTTTCCTTTGGATTGCTGTAGCAGTTGCTTATGACATTTTCCGTTGGAAACAGTTAGAATTTGCCTACAAAGAAGGGGTCAATCTCATCACCAACATGCAAAGTACTTTGACAGCTCTTGTTGAAGCGGCTTCTGTACTGGGTATCTTCATGGTGGGTGGTTTGATTGCGACTATGATTAACTTTGAAGTATCATGGGTGCTGAAGATTGGTGAAAAAGCTATTGATTTCCAAGATATGCTCAACCTTATCTTCCCACGTTTGATTCCAGCAGTCTTTACAGGCTTTATCTTCTGGCTTTTGGGCAAGAAAGGAATGAACTCTACTAAGGCTATCTTCATTATCATTATCATGGCAGTAAGCTTCTCTGCTATCGGCTACTTCCTGCTGGGACAAGTACCAGAGTAATGGAGTGATTTATGAGTAAGAAATTAGTTTTAGTTAGCCACGGCCGCTTTTGTGAAGAGCTGAAAACAACTACGGAAATGATTATGGGGCCTCAGGAAGACATCCATGCAGTAGCCCTGCTTCCGGAGGAAGGCCCAGAAGATTTCGCAGCTAAATTCTTAGAAACGGTCAAAGACTTTGAGGATTACTTGGTTTTTGCGGATCTCTTGGGGGGCACTCCTTGTAATGTAGTCAGCCGCTTCATTATGGAAGGACAGGATATCGAGCTTATGCGGGGGTCAATCTGCCCATGGTCATTGAGTTTATTAACGCTTCTTTGACAGGAGCAGAAGTTAACTATCCATCCAAGGCAGCAGAGAATATTGTTAAGGTTAATGATGTTCTAGCTGGCCTAATGGATGATGAAGATGAATAAAAGCTTGAACAATCATTTCTAGTTGGGTCAAGTCCTTGCGCTGTCAGCAGATGGGAGACTGCTGATAGGTAAGGATTGGCCACGGTGGATGATTCAAGCATACTGCTCTAAGAGGAATTTGGGAGATGCCTCTTGGTCTAGGGAAATGGATGGTTCAGCATTGCAAAATGCAATCGCTGTCTGGTTTGAAAAAGCTTGTTAAAAGCATATTTCAAGTCTAGCCATCGTTGCGGGGGTGGGACAGCTAGCCGAAAATCTTAGATTTTCTGGATTTCTGTCTCGCTCCCCCTTTTTTCAAATGATGGAAAGGAATGAGAAAGAGAATGTTAGATTATTCACAGGAAGAATTGCAGCGTCTGGGGGCTGACATCACAACGAGAGAAATCTACCAGCAGCCTGAGGTCTGGCAAGAAGCTTTTGACAGTTACAAGGCTCAGGCCGCAGATATCGCTGCTTTTCTGAAAAAAATAGAGGACAAACATGACTACATCAAGGTCATGTTTGCCGGAGCCGGCTCATCAGCCTACGTCGGAGATACCTTGACGCCTTATTTCAGGCAGATTTATGACGAGCGCAAATGGAATTTCAATGCCATCGCGACGACAGATATCGTGGCCAATCCCTTGGTGCATCTGAAAAGAGAAGTGCCGACAGTGCTGGTTTCCTTTGCCCGCAGCGGAAATTCCCCAGAAAGTGTAGCGACTGTGGACTTGGCTAAGCAGTTGGTGGATGACTTGTATCAGATTACCATTACTTGTGCTGCCCAAGGCAAGCTAGCCCAGCAGGCCCAAGGTGATGAAAAGAATCTTTTGCTCCTGCAGCCAGAAGCTTCTAATGATGCTGGCTTTGCCATGACCTCTAGCTTCAGCTCCATGATGCTGACAGCCCTTTTGGTCTTTGACCGGGCTGATCTAGCTCAGAAAGAAGCCAAGATCGCGGCTCTGCTTCAGCTCAGTCAGGATGTTTTAGAACGCGTTGCAGATGTGCAGCAGCTGGTTGATTTGGATTTCAGTCGGGTCATTTATCTGGGAGCAGGGCCTTTCTTTGGTCTGGCGCATGAAGCCCAGCTTAAGATTTTAGAGCTGACAGCCGGCCAAATTGCGACCATGTACGAAAGCCCAGTCGGTTTTCGGCATGGACCAAAGTCGCTGATTAACCAAAACACAGTCGTTCTGGTCTTTGGTTCGGCAGATGGCTATACCAAGGCTTATGATTTGGACTTGGTGCGGGAAGTGGCTGGTGACGGGATTGTCCGCAGACTGGTCTTGCTGACTGACCGGGAGGAGCAGTTGGAAGGAGTCGAGCAAGTAGTGCTAAGTACCCAAGAGCCTCTGGGAGATAGCTATCGCATCTTCCCTTACATCGTTTACGCTCAGCTCTTTGCTCTCCTGTCCTCGCTCAAGGTTAAGAACCGTCCAGATACACCGTCTCCGACAGGAACGGTCAATCGTGTAGTACAGGGAGTTATCATTCACCCTCTTGGGCAGTAAGAAAAGGAAAATCTATGGAGAAATTACAAATCAGCCACAAAAAAGTGAGTCATTTGAAAAAACTATCAGACGAGCAGGGGATTATCGGGGCTTTGGCCATTGACCAGCGTGGCTCGCTCAAGAAAATGCTGGCCAGAGGAGAAGATGTGCCTTCTGGTGATCAAGCTCTGGTTCAGTTTAAAGAATTAATCTCCAGTCAGTTGACGCCCTATGCCAGCTCCATCCTGCTGGATCCAGAGTTCGGTCTGCCGGCAGCAGAGCTGCGGGATGCGTCCTGCGGGCTGATAGTGGCCTACGAGAAGACTGGCTATGATGCGACAGCGGAGGGTCGCTTCCCGGACTTGCTGCCAAACTGGTCAGCTAGTCGCATCCGAGACATGGGCGCAGATGCCGTCAAGGTCTTGATTTACTATGATGTGGACGACAAGCCAGAAATCAACGACATCAAGCAGGCCTGGGTTGAGCGCGTGGGCAGTGAATGCTTAGCTGAGGACATTCCCTATTTTCTGGAGATTCTGACCTATGATGCTAAGAGTGACAGTGTCTTGGACGCTAACTATGCCAAGCTTAAGCCGCATAAGGTCAACGAGGCAGTCAAGCTCTTTTCAAATCCTCGTTATCATGTAGATGTTTTAAAGGTTGAAGTGCCAGTCAATATGAACTTTGTTGAGGGCTTTACCAAAGAAGGAGTTGAGCCAGTCTACAGCGTGACGGAAGCCCAAGCTTTCTTTAAAGAACAGTCAGATGCGACGCACTTGCCTTTCATCTTCCTCAGCGCTGGTGTCAGTGCCGAACTTTTCCAAGAAACGCTGCGGCTAGCCCATGAAGCGGGCTCACAGTTTAACGGTGTTCTGTGCGGACGGGCTACCTGGAAGGATGCAGTTTCTGTCTTTGCCCAAGAGGGAGCTGCAGCAGCTCAAGAGTGGCTGGACGAGACAGGCCGTCAGAATATCGAGGATCTTAATCAAGTCTTGCGCCAGACAGCTGTGTCTTGGGTGGACAAGCTTGACCTGCCTTTTGAAGACAGGACTTGGGAAGTTCGTGATTTAACAGGATAGATAAAAGAGGTTTGGTATGAAATCTTACCGAGAATCCATTTTTGGAAAGCTGGGCGGTCAGGAGATTCTGGCTTATACTTTTGAAAACGATCGAGGTTATCGTCTGATAGTCATGAACTATGGAGCAACCGTCATCCAGTATGTTACTCCTGATAAAAATAATCACTTTGACAATATCGTTGTCGGGTTTGATCAGTTTGAGGACTATATTGGGAACAGCCCTAAGCATGGAGCCGGCATTGGTCCGGTGGCTGGGCGTGTCGCCGGAGCAACTTTTGAACTGAATGGCCAGACCTTTAAGCTAGAGGCCAATAATGGCCTAAACTGTAACCATAGTGGATCCAGCGGCTGGGACAGCACAGTTTTTGAAGTAGAGGAAGTCAGCAATGATGGGCTCACCTTTTATACAGAGCGGACTGACGGAACTGGCGGCTTTCCTGGCAATCTGAAAATCTGGGTTTCCTATACCCTGACAGAGCAAGGCAAGCTGGAAATTTCTTATCAAGTCCAGACAGATCAGGATACCTTGGTCAATCCGACCAACCACAGCTATTTCAACCTGTCTGGTCGTTTCAATCAGCCCATTGATGACCATATCCTTCAGCTCAATACTGATGGTGTCTATCCTATCGCAGCTGACGGCCTTCCTGAAAAAAAGGCTGATGCAGAGCGCGACTTTGTTAAGAAGCTGACCAAGGGCGCTTCCCTTAAAGAAATTTTCGATGCGCCTGACGAGCAAATCCAGCGGGTATCTGGCTTGGATCATCCCTTTGCGCTAAGCCCAAGCCGAAACCAGGCAGGCACGCTCTATCATCCAGCATCGGGCCGCCGCCTGACCATTCAGACTCAGGCGCCCTGCCTAGTAATTTATTCAGCGAATTGCGTGGATGATTCGGTTCAATTTGACGGCCAGCCTATGATTCAGCATAATGGCTTGGCTCTGGAAGCTCAGGCTCTGCCGGATGCCATTCACAGCAGCCAGCAGTCGGATGTCATTCTCAAGGCCGGCCAGATTTTCACCAGCAGGACGGTGTATTTTGCTGATGTACCAGCAACTTTATAAAGAAACAATCGCGAAAGAGCACAGAAAACGGCAGTACCTCCTTCTGCCGTTTTTCTTTGTCCAGTTTTCAGCGACTATGTTTTCAGTAGCTAATCTTAAGCAAGGAAAAGGCCTCCACAATCAAAAGCAAAATCTTTTTTGCTAACTGAATTTTACTTTAAGTTTTTCTTAAGGTAAGACTGCTATACTTATTTTTATCAAATGAAGCCCCCTAACTTTGTTTGATAATCCTAAACTTTTTCATAATAATCTCCCATAAAGGCCGCCCAATCCGGTGGTCTTTTTTTGCTCAAATTTTAGAATAAGACAGGAAGTTTATCGGATTGTAACTCAAATGTTAAATTTTAAAGGATACGTTATACAAAGTTAAGGTTTCTTTAAGTTAGGGACAGTATACTATGAGTATCAAATGAAGACCTCCTAACTTTATTTGATAGAAATCCTAAACTTTTTCATAATAATCTCCCATAAAGGCCACCCAATCCGGTGGTCTTTTTTTGTGTTCAGACATGGATTAGATTTGCTTCCTCTGCCTTATTTTCTGCTATAATAGTTCTATGAGTAGAATTTTAGATAATGAATTAATGGGTGATGAGGAATTGGTGGAGCGCACCTTGCGACCCCAGTATTTACAGGAGTATATCGGTCAGGACAAGGTCAAGAACCAGCTGAAGATTTTTATTGAAGCCGCTAAGCTAAGGGATGAGGCGCTGGATCACACTCTGCTTTTTGGCCCTCCAGGTCTGGGGAAGACGACCATGGCCTTTGTCATTGCCAATGAACTAGGTGTTAATCTCAAGCAGACTTCAGGTCCGGTGATTGAAAAGTCCGGTGATTTGGTTGCGATCTTAAATGACCTTGAACCGGGCGATGTCCTCTTTATAGATGAGGTTCACCGCTTGCCAATGGCAGTAGAGGAAGTGCTGTACAGCGCTATGGAAGATTTTTACATTGATATTATGATTGGCTCGGGTGAGACCAGTCGCAGTGTCCATCTCGATTTGCCGCCTTTCACTCTGATTGGAGCGACCACTCGGGCAGGCATGCTGTCCAATCCTCTGCGGGCTCGCTTTGGGATTACGGGTCACATGGAATATTATGAAGCTGGCGACTTGACTGAAATTGTCGAGCGGACGGCAGAGATTTTTGAGATGGATATTACCCACGAGGCTGCGAAGGAGCTGGCTCTGCGTAGCCGAGGCACACCGCGGATTGCCAACCGTTTGCTCAAGCGGGTCCGGGACTACGCGCAGATTATGGGCAATGGCCTGATTGATGATAAGATAAACGATCAGGCTCTCTCCATGCTGGATGTGGACCAGGAAGGGCTGGACTATGTGGACCAGAAGATTTTGAAGACCATGATTGAGGTCTACGGTGGCGGTCCCGTGGGGCTTGGAACCCTCTCGGTCAATATTGCTGAGGAGCGTGAAACAGTGGAGGACATGTATGAGCCTTACCTGATTCAGAAAGGGTTTGTCATGCGGACACGGACTGGGCGCGTGGCTACCCGTAAAGCCTATGAGCATCTAGGATATGAGTATATGAAGGAATGACGGGAACGTTGTTTCTTTTTTCTAATTTTTTTAAGAAAAAGAACCTAACAATGATTAGCAATGTATGAAACATATATATTGACAAAATAATCTGGTAATGTTCTTGTAATTTATATGTTAGAATTAGACAAAAATTCAAGGAGTTTCAAAACTATGGGAAAAATCAAGTCAGATACTATTTCCGCTCAGAACGCTATCAGTGAATTGGTTGGGGTAGATACAAGCGATAAGCAAAATCAGCAGGTAGAGTTTAGCTATACTACAGAGATTGCTGGGATGGAAGCAGGCCGTCAGGCATGCAATCAAATGCTGCAGGCTGTCAGTGACTTTAGCGCAGCTGTCCTGGCTCAGGCTAATAAATTTCCTGATATAGCTTATAAAATTGAAAAGCGTGATGTAGAACAGGCGCAACGTTGGAGCAACTGATGATAAAAGATAAAAATCAAGAAAAACGTGAGCAATTACATAAGCAAATCATTCAGCTTGAGAATCAAGAAGAAGATCTTTTAGTTCTCAAAAGACGTTATGAAGAGAAGGTAATGGATTTTCGTACAGATATTTGGACGATGAATGCCCAAATAGAAAATTTGATAGATCCCGTATCAGAGACTAGTTCTACCAATCGTAAAATATGGGAAGAAAACCAAGCCTTGCAGCAAGCAATTGACAGCTATGTAGAGCAGGAGTTGGACAATGTTTCTAAACAAACAAGGAAAGTTCAGCAAAAATTAGATGAAAATCGAGAAAAATTGACGAAAGAAAGGAACTCTTTACCATGGGAGTAAAGTACAGTGCGTCAGAGTCTTCACAGCTGATGGAGGCCATGGCTAATAATATTCAAGTGGCCAATGAGGTGACAGACCGATTGTCTCAGGGATGTGACCACCTGATAGCCACCCTAGACTCTGGAGAACTCATGGGAGCTGCCTATACAGCAGGGAAAGGTCTCTTTTCAGAGATTATCATTCCTGCCATTAAGAAGCTACAGGCTGCAGTGGATGACATTCAATCGGAGTTAAACTCTTATCGAGAGGCAGATGCTCAGGTGTCGGGGTATGGAAACCTCGATTTGGATCAGCTGAAGAAGACAAAAGAGTTGAGAGAGCAGCAGCTAGCCTCTGTCAAAAAGGCTATTAAAGACAAAGGATCGTTTTCGGAGTATGTGAAGTCTATTGCTGCATTTAATACCGTTTCTCACATAGAATCTCTGGTGAATCTCTCCAATGCAGAATTGCAAATTGAATCACAAATTAAAGAGTTAGAAGAAAAAATCGAAAAGCTGGAATTTTTTGTCGATCAAGTCTCTCAATATTTCAGTGATAGTCTAGAAGTCCTTCGTCTGGCTATCCAAGGAGCCAGCCAGCTAAGTCAAGTTCTAGTAGATAGTGACGGCAACTACTCAGTTGATGGTTTAGATATGAGTTGGGTTGAGAAGATAAAAAAAGTCAACATAAAAAATATGAAATATGATAGCTCTGATGAAGGGAAAAACCTGCATAAAAACTATCAAGCAGCTTTAGATAAGTTGCGTAGAGGCGATAAGCTGAGCGAAAAGGAAAACCAATATTTAGAAGCTTATGCCAAGCGTTACCCTGATATAGAACTACCGAGTATAGTGAGAGAAAGGATAGAATCTAGAAAAGTTAATAAGCATATAATAGATGAGCGAAATAAAAAAATTGAAGAAATAAAAAAGAGTAACAAATCTGTCACAGAAAAGTCAGAAGAAATTGTTAAAGCTTATGAAGATTATCTTTATAACTATGGAGATAATAAAAAAGCTTTTGAAGAATATGCTAAGGCTAGGGATGAAATAAAGAAAAAAATGGAGAGTGACGGTCAAGAATTCAAATGGGAGCCTCGTGAAGATGGTAGTCCAATTCAGAAAGAAGCCTATAAAATCGAAACAAAACTAGCAAACGAACTATCTAAATCTGAAGTAAATATGGGCGAAACTCTCCAAAGTATGGGGAATGATGTCATAGAGGTAGCTAAAAAGGACTCACCGGCAGTTGCTGGAACTGTTCTTACTGTGGCTACTGCTCCTACATTTGGTCCGGCAGCACCTATGATAGGAACACTCCCTTATCAAAGCAATTTTATGATCTAGTACAAACTGGTCAGCCTCTTGATTTGAAGACCCGTTCTTATAATGATAGCAATTCCTATTCATTATGGGCACGTAACTGGGGAGGTAAGTATCATGATGACTATACTGGTAATTACTTATACGGATATGTGGGACAAGGATATCTACCTGTTCATTCTGGCTCGGCTCGTACAGCCTATTTGATGCATGCTGCAGGAGTCGCTCAAGGAATATCGGATAGAGATTTTTGGAAATATTGGGGAAATTTGACCAACGGCAACTGGGGAGACAATCCCGGTGATGCACAAATGATTCAGGATGGAGCATATGATTATGAAAATAGGGAAAAATAATATTGCAGCAAATAGAAGAAAGAAGGCTGTTCTCACTGCTGTTGTGGGTATCGCAAGTGTTTTTATTTTGATAATTGTAGGAAGTAACTTATTGTTAGGTATACAATTCGTGCTCCCTGGACAGAGTGTTAATCTTACTGTAAATACACCTAAAGAGTTGGAGGCCTCTTCACAATTAACTCTTACTAAATTTGATGATTCAAAGTTAGAATTGAGTGGACAAAATTATTGGGGAGACAAAGATGCTCATAAAGCATATGATATAAAAAATCAAAAGGTGACGGATGTATCTAATATTCTTGAGTCAGAGCCTGAAATACCGAATACTCAGTCTGGTGATACCTATATGACAAAAGAGGGCATTGTTGCTCAATATAAAGGAGAAAAGATTTTTAATGTGACAAATAGCGAAAAAAAAATAAGTATAATATTAAGATTAAAAATATATCGGATAGAATAGCAATTATTCGAGCTCAGATAATGGATAAAGGAGGGCTGAAATCATCGCAATGATGGTTTCAGTTCCTTTGTTTTAATTCTATCCAATAGGAGATAAAATGAAACAAATAATTTTAGAACTCTTAGCTTCAGATCCAGACATCCGAGCGATTTTGGAAATTATTCGCAGTCTGGAGCTCAAGGATTCTTGGTTAGCGGCTGGATGTGTGAGGAATTTTATCTGGAATATGCTGTCAGAGCGACCAGGTTTTGACTCAGACACGGATGTAGATGTCATTTTCTTTGATCCGAGTTATGCCGAGGCAGAGACGATAGAGCTGGAAGCCAAGCTCAAGGCAGACTGGCCACAGTATCGATGGGAACTGAGAAATCAAGCCTATATGCACCGCCATAGTCCTGGAACGGCACCTTATAAAAATGCTTGTGGAGCCATGAGTAAGTATCCTGAGCGCTGCACGGCTATCGGCCTGCGCTTACTGGAAAATGACAAACTGGAACTTTTTGCTCCCTATGGTTTGGAGGATATCTTAAACTTTCAGGTCAGACCGACTCCTCATTTTCTTGAAAATAAGGAGCGCCAACGTGTGTATGCTGAGCGCTTGGCTAAGAAGAATTGGCAGGAACGCTGGCCGCAGTTGGAATACCACTATCCTAATAAATAAGTAAAAATTAAGAGTAAAATGTTTAAGTTATTTTAAGGAAGTTTTAAGGAATGGATATTATACTATAACCAAGTTAAGAAATTAACTTAACTCCTAAAACTTTTTCTTTTTAAAAAATAATCTCCCTACAAAAAGCCACCAAACGGTGGTTTTTTGCTATTTTCAGACATGAGAGGGGCAGGGCTTGCCAGTTTTCAACGAGAATCAGGAAACTGTAAACGATTCAGGGCTAGTTTTTGCCATTATTTTGTTATAATAGATAGCGAGGTATTGTATGAAGAAAATTGTATTTGTATGTTTGGGCAATATCTGCCGCAGTCCGATGGCAGAGTTTGTCATGAAGAGTTTAACAGACCAGCTGAAAATCGAGAGCCGGGCAACATCAAGCTGGGAGCACGGCAATCCCATTCATCGGGGGACACAGGCTATTTTTAAGAAATATGCTATTGCTTATGATAGGAATAAGACTTCTCAGCAGATTTCGGCAGCAGATTTTGCGGATTTTGACTATATCATTGGTATGGATGAAAGCAATGTCCGAGATTTGAAGCGGATGGCGCCTGAAGATTTTCAGCATAAAATTTATCAGTTTGAAGAAGAAAGTGTACCAGATCCTTGGTACACAGGAGATTTTGACCAAACCTATGATTTGGTCTTGGCTGGCTGCAAGAAGTGGCTAGAGCGTTTGGATGGATAGGAATATGGATAAAGTAAAAGAATTTTACGATAAATACAAGGTCTATCTGACCCGGCAAAATTTAGAACTCTTGGCTGTAACGGTCATTGTACTGTCAGCCATTCTGGTCTTTACTTCGGGGATTCCTGGTAAGGGCGTTTTAACGCTGGATCAGGGCAAGATCAAGTATGACGGAACCTTGGTTCGCGGGAAGATGAACGGTCAGGGGACTATGACTTTTCAAAATGGGGACAGTTATAGCGGTCAATTTCGCAATGGCATCTTTGACGGCAAAGGAACCTTTACCTCGCAGTCTGGCTGGAAATATGAAGGGGACTTCAGTAAGGGTCAGGCTGATGGACAAGGAAAGCTAACGACAGAAGGCAATGTCGTTTATGAAGGAACGTTTAAACAAGGAATTTATCAAAATGCGCATTAAATGGTTTTCGCTCGTCAGAATCACGGGGCTGCTTCTAGTTCTGCTTTATCATTACTTCCAGGGCGTTTTCCCTGGCGGTTTTATTGGCGTGGATATCTTCTTTACCTTTTCTGGCTTCTTGATTACCGCTCTGCTGATTGACGAGTTTGCCAAGAGGAAAGAAATCGATATCCAAGGCTTTTTCAAACGGCGTTTTTATCGGATTGTACCGCCTCTGGTCTTTATGATTTTGGTCGTTATGCCCTTTACCCTCTTGATTCGTAAGGATTTTGTGGCTGGGATTGGGACGCAGATTGCGGCTGCTTTGGGCTTTGTGACCAACTTTTATGAAATGCTATCTGGCGGCAATTATGAGAGTCAGTTTGTGCCACACATCCTGATTCATACTTGGAGTCTGGCTTTAGAAGTTCACTATTATGTTCTTTGGGGCTTGGCTGCTTGGGGCTTGGGCAAGGTTGCTAAGTCAACGGCCCGCTATCGCGGTATGATTGCGCTGGTTTCTGTAGGTCTCTTTTTGGTCAGCTTTGTATCAATGTTTGCTGGCGCTTTGACCACTAAGAATTACTCTGACATTTATTTTTCAAGTTTGACCCACGTCTTTCCTTTCTTTGCAGGAAGCATCTTGGCTACTTTGTCTGGTGTCGGCCATGTCAGCAGTCGCTTTAAGATGCTGGAGCAAAAGCTGGCTCTCAAGCAAGTGCTAGGAATTATGGGGGGCAGCGCAGCTATTTTGCTTTTGCTCAGCTTCCTGCTCAAGTTTGACAATCTTTGGACCTACTTGGTAGGATTCTTGATTTCGACCACCTTGGCCTGTCTGATGATTTTGGCAGCTAGGATGTTGCATGACAAGCTCCCTGATGTGAAGGAGCCTGGCATTGTCAACTTTATCGCAGATACCAGCTACGGTGTTTATCTTTTCCACTGGCCATTCTATATTATCTTTACCCAGCTGATGGGTAATGGCTTGGCTGTTCTCTTGACCACGCTGCTGTCTCTTACTTTTGCAGCTTTGTCTTTCTACATCTTGGAGCCAACTCTTGCTGGTCGTCAGCCAGTTATCATGGGAACCAAGATGGATCTGTCATCTCTTACCAGACCAATCTTTTACAGTATGATTCCGCTGACTTTGATTATGTTCTTTATCTCGGTGACAGCACCAAAGGTAGGAGCTTTCGAGGAAAGTTTGATTGTCAATGCTCTGAATCAAGCTGACACTAAGATGCAGACAACTCGAAGTCAGGTTGATCAGTCCAAGGCGACTGAGTACAATGTGGCGGACGGGATTACCATGATTGGTGACTCTGTTGCCCTGCGCTCTAGCGATCAATTGCAGCAGATCTTACCAGGAATCGAGCTAGACACTGTCGTTAGTCGCAGTCTGAGTACAGGCTTGGAGGTCTACAAGACAGATATTGCTAATAGAGTGCTGAAGAAGCAGGTTGTTCTGGCTCTTGGAACCAATTCGTCCGGTTACTCGAATGAACTTTTGGATGAATATGTTTCCAGCTTGCCTAAGGGGCATCAGCTGATTCTCGTGACTCCTTATGACGGTCGCTCAGAGAGCGGTGTCTTGGCCCAGCAGCGGGAGTATGAGCTGGAATTAGCCAAAAAATACGACTATGTCTTTGTGGCTGACTGGCATCAAACTGCTATCGAAAATCCGCAGATTTGGGAAGGGACAGACTATGTCCACTTTGGCTCGAACTCAGAGTCCATCATTGAAGGGGGAACTCTCTATGCCAATACCATTAAGCAAGCCATCGATGAAGCCAATTCAGGTAATGTGAAACCATAAATGATCAGCTCGGTTCATCCGAGCTTTTTATATCTAATCCAAGAAAGCGTTTTCATATATTATGTGAAAACAAAAGTATGTGAAATCTCTAAAAAATTAAAAAAGTTTTTCACAAAATAGACAAAAATAATCTGATAAATCAGTTCTTGTTTTATAACATTCACAAAATAACAGGAAAAAGTTTGTGAATGTTAAGTGAAAGTGTTTACAAAAATCATTAAATAGGTTATAATTAAATTGTGAAATATTTAACAAAGGTTAGTGTTCTTCGTCTAACCTAAGGCAAAACCATTGGAGGAATAGAATGGCTGAAAAGAAGAAAACGGTAGAACAAGAAGACAAAGCTTTGGCAGCGCAAAAGCATGTCGATGAATTGGTGCAAAAAGGTTTGGTTGCACTAGAGGAAATGAGAAAGCTGAATCAGGAGCAGGTGGACTACATCGTAGCCAAGGCCTCTGTAGCAGCTTTGGATGCCCACGGTGAGTTGGCTCTGCACGCTTATGAAGAAACAGGCCGCGGAGTTTTTGAAGACAAGGCAACGAAAAACCTTTTCGCCTGTGAACACGTTGTGAATAATATGCGCCATACGAAGACTGTTGGCGTTATTGAAGAAGATGATGTAACTGGTTTGACCCTGATTGCGGAGCCAGTGGGTGTTGTCTGCGGTATCACACCGACTACCAACCCGACTTCAACAGCGATTTTCAAATCTTTGATTTCCTTGAAGACTCGTAATCCGATTATCTTTGCTTTCCACCCATCAGCTCATGAATCTTCTGCTCATGCAGCACAAATCGTGCGTGATGCCGCGATTGCAGCAGGTGCGCCTGAAAACTGTGTACAGTGGATTACAGCGCCATCTATGGAAGCAACTTCTGCCCTCATGAACCACGAAGGGATTGCAACAATCCTTGCGACAGGTGGTAATGCAATGGTGAAGGCAGCTTACTCTTGTGGTAAGCCAGCTCTTGGGGTTGGTGCTGGAAACGTACCAGCTTATGTGGAAAAATCCGCTAATATCCGTCAAGCAGCGCATGATATCGTTATGTCTAAGTCCTTTGACAATGGTATGGTCTGTGCCTCTGAGCAAGCGGTTATCATTGATAAGGAAGTTTATGATGAATTTGTAGAAGAGTTCAAATCTTATCATACTTACTTTGTAAATAAGAAAGAAAAAGCTCTGTTGGAAGAATTCTGCTTCGGTGCTAAGGCAAACAGCAAGAACTGTGCTGGTGCTAAGCTCAATCCGGATATCGTTGGTAAGCCAGCTACTTGGATTGCAGAACAAGCAGGCTTCAGCGTGCCAGAAGATACGAATATCTTGGCCGCAGAGTGTAAAGAAGTTGGTGAAAAAGAGCCATTGACACGTGAAAAATTGTCACCTGTCATTGCTGTGCTCAAGTCTGAATCCCGTGAAGACGGTGTTGAAAAAGCTCGTCAAATGGTAGAATTCCATGGTCTTGGTCACTCAGCCGCTATCCATACAGCGGATGAAGAGTTGACTAAGGAATTTGGTAAGGCTGTTCGTGCTATCCGTGTTATTTGCAACTCACCTTCTACTTTCGGCGGTATCGGTGATGTTTATAATGCCTTCCTGCCATCACTGACTCTGGGATGTGGATCTTATGGCCGCAACTCAGTTGGTGATAACGTTAGTGCTGTGAATCTCTTGAACATCAAAAAAGTAGGAAGACGTAGAAATAATATGCAATGGATGAAACTCCCTTCAAAAACTTACTTCGAGCGTGACTCTATCCAATACCTGCAAAAATGTCGTGATGTGGAACGTGTCATGATCGTAACAGACCATGCTATGGTAGAGCTTGGTTTCCTAGATCGTATCATCGAACAACTTGATCTTCGTCGGAATAAGGTTGTTTACCAAATCTTTGCAGACGTAGAGCCAGATCCAGATATCACAACCGTTGAACGTGGTACAGAGATTATGCGTACCTTCAAACCTGATACAATCATCGCGCTTGGTGGTGGTTCGCCAATGGACGCAGCTAAAGTAATGTGGCTCTTCTATGAGCAACCAGAAGTGGACTTCCGTGACCTTGTGCAAAAATTCATGGATATCCGTAAACGTGCCTTCAAATTCCCATTGCTTGGTAAGAAGACTAAGTTTATCGCAATCCCTACAACATCTGGTACAGGTTCAGAAGTAACACCGTTTGCCGTTATCTCTGACAAAGCTAACAACCGCAAGTACCCAATCGCTGACTACTCTCTAACTCCAACTGTAGCCATCGTAGACCCAGCTCTGGTACTGACTGTTCCAGGATTTGTCGCAGCGGACACTGGTATGGACGTACTGACTCACGCAACAGAAGCTTATGTATCTCAGATGGCCAGCGACTTTACAGATGGTTTGGCTCTCCAAGCGATCAAACTAGTCTTTGAAAATCTGGAAAGCTCTGTTAAGAATGCTGACTTCCACTCTCGTGAAAAGATGCACAATGCCTCTACTATCGCTGGTATGGCCTTTGCCAATGCCTTCTTGGGAATTTCTCACTCTATGGCCCATAAGATTGGTGCTCAGTTCCATACAATCCACGGTCGTACAAATGCGATCTTGCTGCCATACGTAATCCGCTACAACGGTACACGTCCAGCTAAGACAGCGACATGGCCTAAGTACAACTACTACCGTGCGGATGAGAAATACCAAGATATCGCACGCATGCTTGGACTCCCAGCTTCTACTCCGGAAGAAGGGGTTGAATCTTACGCAAAAGCTGTTTACGAACTAGGTGAGCGCGTAGGTATCCAAATGAACTTCAAGGCTCAAGGTATTGACGAAAAAGAATGGAAAGAACATTCACGCGAATTGGCCTTCCTTGCCTATGAAGACCAATGTTCTCCAGCCAACCCACGCCTTCCAATGGTTGACCACATGCAGGAAATCATCGAAGACGCTTACTATGGCTACAAGGAACGCCCAGGACGCCGCAAATAAACGAGTAGCTTCCTCAATAAAAAATAAGACAGTTTGTCGGTCATCCCCTGCCATTTGGTAGGGGATATTTCTATGTGTCTTAGCTAGGCAAGACCTCTGGTCGAAGCTGAGCTTAGAGACATTGATGCTGAGGAGAGGAGTGACGTGAGCTCTAGGTCTCTTAACGAAAGGAGCTTGCTAGGGTAAAAAGATGTAAACCTTCTGACTACTTGTGATTGAGTGAGCTTTTGTGCTAAGATAAGGGGACAATGGAAAAAAGGAGAGTAATGTGATTTTTTTATCTTTATGGGCTGGGCTTTTGAGTGGTCTTTGCTGGTTATTGGGGGATATTCTGTTGGTTGGCTTTGAAGTAGACAAGGAAAGCTATGCCTCTTTTACGGAGCAGAGTCGGATTGGCAATAAGAATCTGGCTATGCTGATGCTTTCCGGATCTGTCTGTCGGCTGCGTCTGGGCGCTCTGGTAGCTAACTTCTCAATTCCTCTTATGTTAGTCTCGCTTTATGCTCTCTTTGGTTTGACAAATAAGGGCTTGTGGGCCTACCTGTCAATAGCCTTGTTAGGAATTGGATTTGCCCTGTCGCCGGTGGCACATGTGGCCTTTTACTACGTTGGGATCATCAGTAAAAAGGCTTATAAACGAAGCAACGGACAGGTCTGCTCAGACGAAGACAGCGGGCTTATCAATGAAGCAGTGCTCTTTCTAGACATAACTTGGCGGACAGCTATCGCTCTGACTGGTCTAGGATGGCTCGTTTACTCACTGCTAATAGTTGCCGGTCAGACAATATTGCCTGCTTATCTGGGGCTGCTGACGCCTTTGCCGCTCAGTCTGCTGACTATCTTACTGGTAGAAAGCTGAGAATCGGACGCCCCTGCCTTAACGGAGCTGGCCTAAACATAGGTCTCAGTTTCTTCTATTTGCTGCTCCTGCTTCATATAGCTTCTTAGGCAGTGAATCGGTAAAATTTCAGGAAATTTATATATTAATCTATTGAAAACTTCCTCTTTCTATGGTATGATGAAAGAGGTTTCAAGAATCGTTGGGAGGATAAGACATGAAAAACCCTACTTTACTTAAAGAAATGTTACATTATCACGGAAGAGATGAAATGCCCGACGATTTTGATACCTTTTGGAATAAACAAGTGGCGGAGGTGGAAGTGCCTCAGGACTACCAGTTGCTGGAAAAAGATTTTCGAATTGCATATGCAGCTTGTTACGAGCTAACCTTCAAGACTGGAAATGGTGGACTAATCTATGCTAAGCTAGTTGTGCCTAAGTTATCAGAAAAAGTTCCGGTATTGTTTCATTTTCATGGTTATATGGGGCAGGGCTGGGATTGGGCTGATATGCTGGCCTATACGGCAGCAGGCTGGGGTGTGGTGTTAATGGATGTCCGTGGTCAGTCAGGCTATTCACTGGATGGTAATAGAGAAGTTCGCGGGAATACTGTTAAAGGACATATTATACGCGGGGCTCTAGATGGACCGGATCAGCTTTTTTTCAAGGATGTCTATCTGGATGTTTACACCTTGGTTGAGCTAGTGGCTGGTTTGGACTTTGTGGATGAAAACCGTTTGTCTAGTTTTGGAGGTTCACAGGGTGGGGCCTTGGCCTTGGTAGCGGCTGCTTTAAATTCTCGGATTAAGCAGACTGTAGCCATCTATCCCTTCCTTGCTGACTTTAGACGGGTTTTGGAGATTGGCAATACCAGTGAAGCCTATGATGAGCTCTTTCGTTATTTCAAATTCCATGATCCTTTTCATGAGACAGAAGAACAGTTGTTGCAGACACTTGCTTATATTGACGTGAAAAATCTGGCCCATCGTATTAGCTGTCCTGTTAAAATGATTATTGGTCTGGAGGATGATGTTTGCTATCCTATCACGCAGTTTGCCATTTATAACTGCTTGGCTGGACAAAAGGAGTATCATCTCCTGCCTGAGTATGGGCATGAGACTATGAATGTCCATGTCAGTGATACTGTCTTTAACTGGCTCTGCGGAACCAAAATAAAAAGACCTTGTCTCATTTCGGACTTTAAATCCGAGAGATAATATTCGTCCCCCCTTTGGGGCTAGGCAATGGCCTAGCCCTTTTTACTTGCCCGAGGGAGTATAGATAGAAATAAGAATCTTTTTTAGAAGTTCGCTTGCTCCTTAATTGGCTTTTCTACAAAACGAAATCCTAAAAGTACTTTCAGGATTTTCTGTTTTTCTGGAAAATTCGGAAACTAAAATCTAAATCTCAAACAATATTGAAAGCGCTTTAAAAATTATTTATAATAACATTATGAAATACTCGAGTTAAAAAATGGAGTCTAGGATAAGGAAGTAAAAATATTTGTTTACGGCCTTCTTCTCTACTCCGCCTGAGGTCCTAGATAGTTGTTAGACTATCTGATCAGACAGATGTCTTACGAAAGGAGATTGTATATTCATGTCACAGATTCTAAAAGATGACTTGATAGCCAAGATTAAAGACGGCATCATTGTTTCTTGTCAAGCCTTGCCCCAGGAGCCGCTTTATACTAAAGCTGGAGGAGTCATCCCTCTCTTGGTCAAGGCTGCTGAGCAGGGCGGTGCTGTCGGTATTCGAGCTAATAGCGTTCGCGATATTCGGGAGATCAAGGAAGTAACTTCTCTGCCCATCATCGGAATTATCAAACGCGACTATCCGCCACAAGAGCCTTTTATCACGGCTACCATGCGGGAAGTGGATGAGTTGGCTGCTCTGGATATTGAAGTGATAGCTTTGGACTGTACTAAGCGGGAACGCCATGATGGCTTGACAGTTGCGGATTTCATCAAGCAGGTCAAGGCCAAATATCCTCATCAGCTATTGATGGCAGATATCAGCACCTATGAGGAAGCTGCTGCTGCAGTAGAAGCTGGTGTAGATTTTGTCGGAACGACCTTATCGGGCTACACTTCCTATAGCCCCAAGGTTGACGGACCGGACATTGAGCTCATCCGCCGCTTGTGTCAAGCAGGCTTTGATGTCATCGCGGAAGGAAAGATTCACTATCCGAGTCAAGCCAAGCAGATACATGATTTGGGTGTAAGAGGCATCGTTGTCGGCGGAGCCATTACTCGGCCTAAAGAAATTACAGAGCGCTTTGTTGCAGGATTAAAATAAGTGAGGTAGATGAATGACAACCTTAACACTAAATAAACTATATAAAAAATATCCTAATAGTGATTTTTACTCTGTTGAAAATTTTGATTTGGATATTAAGGATAAGGAGTTTATCGTTTTTGTAGGACCTTCTGGTTGCGGGAAATCAACAACCTTGCGGATGATTGCAGGCCTTGAGGATATCACAGAAGGGGAGCTCTATATTGATCAAAACCTTGTCAATGACATTGCTCCTAAAGATCGGGATATCGCCATGGTTTTCCAAAATTATGCTCTTTATCCTCACATGACTGTTTATGACAATATGGCATTCGGACTCAAGCTTCGCAAGTATGACAAGGCTGATATTGACAAAAGAGTTCAGGAAGCGGCGGAAATCCTTGGGCTGAAAGAGCTGCTGGATCGTAAACCAGCCGACCTGTCGGGTGGTCAGCGCCAGCGTGTAGCTATGGGGCGGGCGATTGTCCGTGATGCCAAAGTTTTCCTCATGGATGAGCCCTTGTCTAACTTGGATGCCAAACTGCGCGTGTCCATGCGGGCAGAAATCGCAAAAATTCACCGCCGTATCGGAGCGACGACTATCTATGTAACCCACGACCAGACCGAGGCCATGACCTTGGCTGACCGCATCGTTATCATGTCAGCTACTAAGAACGAAGCAGGAACAGGTACTATCGGTCGAATCGAGCAAATCGGTACGCCGCAGGAACTTTATAACGAACCAGCCAATAAATTTGTGGCAGGTTTTATCGGCAGTCCAGCTATGAATTTCTTTGAAGTGAACTTAGAGGGCAATCAGCTTACAGATGGACAAGGGTTTGCTGTAGGACTTCCAGACGGTCAACGTAAAATCCTAGAAGAAAAAGGCTATCAAGGAAAGAAAGTGATACTGGGCATTCGACCGGAGGATATCTCGGCTGAGTTGATAGTAGAAGATACTTTTCCAGATAGTACTGTAGATGCTGAAGTTACCGTTTCTGAGTTGCTAGGCAGCGAGTCTGTTCTCTATTGTAAGGCTGGCGTACAAGAATTTTCGGCCAAAGTGGAAGCTTCTAACTATTTGGAGCCTGGCTCTAAGATTCGCTTTACCTTTAAGATGCCTAAGGCTCATATATTTGACTTTGATAGTCAAGAACGAATCGAAATTTAAGAATTTTAAACAAAAATGAAAACGCTATCTATAAAAAGAGATTTATTAAAAAGGAGTGAATTTATCGAGTTAAGATTCTAAAATAGTTATTTACTGTTCTGAAGAAGCAGTAAAACAAGAAGGGCTAACAGGTCCATGTCTATCACCAAGTCCAATTCTTGCTTGAAGCTGGAAAAACAAAGACAAATAAGTCTTTCAGTTTTTGTAAAGAAAAGGGCCATATTCAAGAGAAATTCATTTTTAAGGAGAAAAGGATATGAAATTCGGAAAATTATTCGCATCGTTATTGACAGGTGCTGCAATTGTTTCTTTAGCAGCTTGTGGAAACAATGGCGGATCAGATAAAACAGCTAGCTCTGGCAGTAATTCTGGCAAAACAGAGATTACTTGGTGGGCTTTCCCAGTCTTCACACAGGAAAATGCCAACGATGGTGTTGGAACTTATGAAAAATCAATTATCGAAGCTTTTGAAAAAGCGAACCCAGATATTCATGTCAATCTAGAAACTATTGACTTTAAATCTGGTCCTGAAAAGATTACGACAGCTATCGAAGCAGGCACAGCACCAGATGTTTTGTTTGATGCACCAGGTCGGATTATTCAGTATGGAAAAAATGGTAAATTAGCTGATTTGAACGATCTCTTTACTGATGACTTTGTCAAAGATGTCAATAATGATAACATTATCCAAGCTAGCAAGGCAGGAGACAAAGCTTACATGTATCCTATCAGCTCTGCTCCATTCTATATGGCTTTCAATAAGAAAATGTTGGAAGATGCCGGTGTAGCAAATCTTGTCAAGGAAGGCTGGACAACATCTGATTTTGAAAAAGTGCTGAAAGCTCTGAAAGATAAAGGCTACACTCCAGGTTCCCTCTTTAGTAATGGTCAAGGTGGTGACCAAGGAACTCGTGCCTTCATCGCTAATCTTTACGGCGGATCTATTACAGATGAAAAAGTTACCAAATACACAACTGATGATCCTAAGTTTGTCAAAGGACTGGAAAAAGCAGTTGGCTGGATTAATGACGGTTTGATGATGAACGGCTCTCAATATGATGGTGGAGCAGATATTCAAAACTTTGCTAACGGCCAAACATCCTACACTCTTCTTTGGGCTCCTTCTCAAAACGGTATTCAAGCACAACTTTTAGAAGCCAGCAAAGTCGATGTAGTGGAAGTACCGTTCCCATCAGAATCTGGCAAACCAGCTCTTGAATATCTTGTAAATGGATTTGCAGTCTTTAACAATAAAGATGAAAAGAAAGTAGCAGCTTCTAAGAAATTCGTCCAATTTATCGCTGATGACAAGGAGTGGGGACCTAAGAATGTAGTTCGTACAGGTGCTTTCCCAGTTCGTACTTCGTTTGGAAAACTCTATGATGATAAACGTATGGAAACCATCAGTGGATGGACTCAGTACTATTCACCATATTACAACACTATTGATGGCTTTGCGGAAATGAGAACACTTTGGTTCCCAATGCTCCAATCTGTATCCAATGGCGATGAAAAGGTTGAACCTGCTTTGAAGACATTTACAGAAAAAGCAAACGAAACAATTACTAAAAAATAAGCAAATGTGAAATCCTCCCCTTTTTCTGTTGACAGTTTCTAGAAGTAGAAAAAGGGGGATTTTGTTAGAAAATCTTGAAAGAGGGGTACCTCATTGTGAAAGTCAATAAAATCAGAATGAAAGAAACCCTAGTATCATACGCGTTTTTAGCTCCAATTCTGATATTTTTCACGGTATTTGTCTTGGCACCTATGATTATGGGTTTTGTTACTAGTTTTTTTAACTATACGATGACCTCCTTTACTTTTGTCGGATTTGATAATTATATTCGGATGTTTAAAGATCCGGTCTTTATGAAATCTCTGATTAATACGGTCATTATCGTGGTCGGCTCTGTGCCGATTGTAGTTCTTTTCTCTTTGTTTGTGGCTTCGCAGACTTATGAGATGAATGCTGTCTCTCGTTCCTTTTACCGTTTTGTATTCTTCCTGCCAGTTGTTACAGGGAGCGTAGCTGTGACGGTTGTATGGAAATGGATCTACGATCCGCTGTCTGGTATTTTGAACTTTGTTTTGAAGTCAGGTCATGTCATCAATCAAAATATTTCTTGGCTTGGCGATAAACATTGGGCATTGCTAGCGATTATCATTATTCTCTTAACAACTTCTGTGGGTCAACCTATCATTCTCTATATCGCAGCTATGGGAAATATTGACAATTCTCTAGTTGAGGCTGCGCGAGTGGATGGTGCAACAGAAATGCAAGTCTTCTGGAAGATCAAATGGCCTAGCCTGCTTCCAACAACCCTTTACATTGCTATCATTACTACAATTAACTCATTCCAGTGTTTTGCCTTGATTCAGCTCTTGACATCAGGCGGACCTAATTACTCAACCAGTACGCTCATGTACTATCTGTATGAAAAAGCCTTCAAGTTATCTGAATACGGCTACGCTAATACCATGGGAGTCTTTTTAGCAGTCATGATTGCCATCATCAGCTTCGCCCAATTCAAGATTCTTGGAAACGATGTAGAATACTAGAGAAAGGAGAAAGAAGATGCAAACTAAAAAAATGAATGTTTTTAAGGTGGTATCAGGCTTTGTTCTGGCCATACTAACCATCCTCTTTGTCTTTCCTTTCTATTGGATTTTGACAGGAGCTTTCAAATCTCAACCAGCAACGATTGTCATTCCGCCAGAATGGTGGCCAAAAATGCCAACAGTTGAAAACTTTCAGCAATTGATGGTGCAAAATCCAGCCATGCAATGGATGTGGAATAGTGTTTTCATTTCGCTTGCGACCATGTTTCTGGTCTGCGCCACTTCTTCTTTGGCAGGATATGTTTTGGCCAAGAAGCGGTTCTATGGTCAACGGATTCTTTTTGCAATCTTCATTGCGGCCATGGCTTTGCCTAAGCAAGTAGTGCTGGTACCACTAGTGCGTATTGTGAATTTCATGGGAATTCACGATACCTTGGCTGCGGTAATCTTACCGTTAGTTGGCTGGCCTTTCGGAGTTTTTCTAATGAAGCAGTTCAGTGAAAACATTCCGACAGAACTTCTTGAGTCTGCTAAAATCGACGGTTGTGGCGAAATTCGGACTTTCTGGAGTGTTGCTTTCCCGATTGTCAAACCGGGCTTTGCGGCTCTAGCTATTTTTACCTTTATCAATACTTGGAACGACTACTTTATGCAGTTGGTTATGTTGACATCTAGACAGAATCTGACAATATCTCTCGGGGTTGCGACCATGCAGGCTGAAATGGCAACCAACTATGGTCTAATTATGGCTGGAGCTGCTTTGGCTGCAGTGCCAATTGTGGCAGTCTTCCTCATCTTCCAAAAATCCTTCACACAAGGAATCACTATGGGAGCTGTTAAAGGATAGAAATATGATTTTTGATCAATTAGAGAATCTCGTTCGCTATCGAGGGATTCACAAAAATATCGATACAGCCATTGATTATCTCCTGAGTCACGATGTATCTAATCTAAACTCAGGGCGCTATGAAGTAGATGGTGATAGGGTCTTCTTCTTTTTGCAGGAAAATACTCTCAGTCAGCAGCAAGAGGAAAGCTTTGAATTTCACCAGAAATACTTGGACTTGCACTTTCTTTTGGAAGGGCATGAACTAATCCAATATGGCTGTCAGATTAGAGAAGTTCAGGAAGCCTATGATGAAGGTCGAGATATTGGTTTTGTTGTTTGCGAACAGACTTATCCGCTCTTATTAGACGGTTTCAATTTTGCTGCTTTTTTGCCAGAAGAAGCCCACCAGCCTAATCAATTTGCTGGCAGAGAAGAGACAGTTAAAAAGTGTGTATTTAAAGTTTTGTTGGATTAATATTTGAAAAGGAGGCTAGCAATGGATAAAAGAGGTACCCGATTGATAGAGACTATTTTTGATACGGATAATTTCTTTATGCAGATTTGTGAGAAAATCCTTGATTTAGCGACAGTAAACTTGCTTTTTCTGCTGACATCTCTGCCTCTTCTAACCATCGGTATTGCTAAGCTAAGCCTCTATCAAACTCTTTTTGAGATCAAAGGCGGTCGTCGTGTAAAAGTAACGGCTGTCTATATCAAGGCCTTCCGAGAAAATTGGCAGTTGGGTTTCAAACTTGGCCTGTTGGAGCTGATGCTGTCTGCTATCAGTATTTTTGACCTTCTTCTTATCTGGGGTCAGGAGGCTCTGCCTTTTCAAATACTGAAAGTTGCCTGCTTTGCTCTTCTTATCTTTACAACAGCGCTCTTTCTGTGTGTTTATCCACTGGCTGGCCGATTTGAGCAGTCTCTTATAGGTGGGTTACAGACTAGTCTAGTTTTGCTCAGTCTTAACTTTCCCTGGTTTTTCCTGATGATAGCCATTCTAGTAGCAATTTTGACAGTGCTTCTTAGTTCAGGACTTCTACTTTTACTAGGGTTATCGCTCTTTGTTTTAATCGGTTTTGCTGGATTGGCCTTCACGCAGATTACTGTTTTAGAGAAGATTTTTGCCAAATACGAAAAGCCTTAATTTATAGAAATTCTAGATTTGGAGATAAAAGAAAATGAAAAATATGACCAAATACCAAGGTGTCATTCCTGCTTTCTATGCCTGCTATGACGAGGGAGGTGAAATCAGCCCGGAGCGGACTCGCGCTTTAGTGGAATATTTCATCGCCAAGGGCGTGCAAGGTCTTTATGTCAACGGTTCTTCGGGCGAGTGTATCTATCTGAGCGTGGAAGATCGAAAACGGGTTCTAGAAGAAGTGATGAAAGTTGCTAAGGGGCGTCTGACCATCATTGCCCATGTGGCTTGCAACAATACTAAAGACAGCGTGGAGCTGGCTCGTCATGCGGAAAGTTTGGGAGTCGATGCTATTGCAGCTATTCCGCCGATTTATTTCCGTTTGCCAGAGTATTCGGTTGCCCAGTATTGGAATGACATCAGTGCGGCGGCGCCTAATACTGATTTCGTGATTTACAATATTCCTCAGCTGGCTGGTGTAGCATTAACTCCTGGCCTTTATAAGGAAATGCTCAAGAATGAACGTGTGATCGGTGTGAAGAACTCTTCAATGCCAGTGCAGGATATTCAGACCTTTGTAGCTCTTGGGGGAGAAGATCATGTAGTCTTTAATGGTCCAGATGAGCAATTCTTAGGTGGCCGTATTATGGGTGCTGCAGCCGGTATCGGTGGTACATACGGAGCTATGCCAGAGCTCTTCCTCAAACTCAATCAACTGATTGCTGACAAGGAATTGGAACGTGCTAAAGAGTTGCAATATGCGATTAATGAGATTATCGGAAAATTAACTAGTGCGCATGGCAATATGTACGCTGTTATTAAAGGTGTTTTGGAAATTAACGAAGGCTTGACCATCGGATCTGTCCGCTCTCCTCTGACACCGCTGCAGGAAAGTGATCGGCCGATTGTGGAAGAAGCAGCTCAGTTGATTAGACAAACCAAGGAGCAATTTTTATAAGCAACAGGATAAACACTAGAGAGAAGGTGTGCTATGAAACACTATGTTGCTATTGATATTGGCGGTACCAATATCAAGTATGGCTTAATCAACGAGGCGGAAACCTTGGTGGAAGCACATGAAATGCCGACAGAGGCCCACAAAGGCGGCCCGGGAATTATGCAAAAGGTTAAAAGCATTGTTGCAAGCTATTTAGAAAAAGGACCTCTGGCTGGAATTTGTATTTCTTCGGCTGGTATGGTGGATCCAGACAAGGGTGAAATTTTCTATGCTGGGCCGCAGATTCCTAATTACGCCGGGACCCAGTTCAAAAAAGTGTTGGAAGAAAAATTTTCCTTACCTTGTGAGATTGAAAATGATGTCAACTGTGCTGGTCTGGCGGAGGCTATGTCGGGCAGTGGCAAGGGAGCGAAGATCGCCCTTTGTTTGACGATTGGTACAGGTATTGGAGGCTGTCTGGTAGTAGATGGTCAAGTCTTCCATGGCTTTAGTAACTCCGCCTGTGAAGTTGGCTACCTGCATCTACCGGATGGAGCTTTCCAAGATGTGGCATCGACAACTGCTCTGGTCAATTATGTGGCTGAGCTACACGGAGAAGACGCTGAGCATTGGAATGGCCGTCGGATTTTCAAAGAAGCAACTGAGGGCAATAAGCTCTGTATCGAGGGCATCGATCGCATGGTTGGCTATCTGGGTCAAGGAATTGCCAATATCTGCTATGTCGTTAATCCGGAAGTTGTTATTCTAGGAGGCGGTATCATGGGACAAGAAGCAATTCTTAGACCGCGTATTCAGGCGGCTTTGCAGGACGCCTTGGTTCCAAGTATTGCTGATAAAACCAAACTAGCCTTTGCTCATCATCAAAATACTGCGGGTATGTTTGGAGCCTATTATCATTTCAAAAATAGACAAGTTTAACCTGAGATTTTTCTCAGGTTCCTTGTCTTTCAAGAGGAAAATCAAATGACAGAAAGAAGTTTCATTCAGGACGCCGCTCAGCTTCTAGGTTCTTTGATGGAAGATTTTCAAAAGAAGGCAATTCGGTCAAGAGATGAAATCCGCTTTTACGAGTGCTTAGAAGAAGTTTTGAGGAGTTTGGAGAAAACCAAAGTCCTGGATAATCGTCTATTAATTGCTCTTGAAAGCTTCCATAAAAGCGCTAGTTTTTTAATTGGTCTTAGTAGCCTCAAACTGGAGCAGACTACGTATCAAAAGTGGCGTGCCTACGATACCTTTCATATGGAAAAAGTTCAGCCCCAATTAGAAATCTACGGGCCAATCCTTCCCTTGTGAAAGAAAAAGGAAAAAGTTAGACCAAAAAAGAAAACGAGTCAGAAAATCCTGATTCGTTTTTATCTTTTGTGGGTATTGCGACGGTAGTAGCCATTTAGTTTCTGATTCTCCCAATAGCTGTTAAAGATTCTTTCTTTCTTCTCGCGGTTAATCTCGAGGAAAAAGGCATAGATGAGGTCAATCATAAGAAGCATGGGGAATTGTGCGGAAATCCGCAAGATAAACTCAGGCTTGCTTTGAAGAGCAACAGGAACGACTTCAGTGAAGTCTTCTTGAATCTTTTCGGGCTGTCCTGTCACCAAGATGGTTTTTGCTCCCATATTTTTAGCGTCAATCAAGCTGTCAATGATGGACTGGGTCTGTCCGGATAGAGAAAATCCGATAACGAGGCAGTTCTTGTCCAGAATACTAGTTGTCCAAGCGAAGCCATCTTGGTCAGTTAGGGCTTCACAAACGACTCCCAGTCTCATGAAGCGTAGCTTCATATCACGTGCTACTAAGCCTGAGCTCCCTGTTCCAAAGAAATAAACACGGTCTGCCTCTTCTATGATTTGAGCTACTCGCTCCAGCTTTTCCTCATCTATCAGTTCTTTCGTCTGTTGGTGGATTTGGTTGTAGTTGTACAAGACATGACGGGATAAGCTGCTTTGCATATTATCCGCCTCGGTTTGCGCCTTTTGTAGATCCTGTAAATATTGAAAGCTAAATTCCCGATAACCTTTAAAGCCGCATTTTTTGGCGAAACGGGTCAAGGCTGCTTGAGAAATGTGCAAGGTTTGAGCGACTTGCAAAGAGGATAAATCCTCTTGAATACTATTTGGATCCAAAAAATAGTGACCAATCCTCTGTTCCAAGTCGGTCATCTTGTCAAGATGGCTCTCAATGATGGCCAAGATATTCTGCTGACTCATAAAATCACTTTCTTCATGGGATAATGTTTAGTAAAAGTTTAAGGGCTGTTCTGGCTGGAAAGTACATTTGAAGCCACTTTTACTTTTCTGCTATTCTATATTTGTCTTAGAATTTGTTTATATTATAACATAGTTATAGACAAATAAACCGTTTGCAAGACTGAAACTTATCAAGAGTGTACAGCTGAGACTGATTTGTAAGTATTGAAATGAATCAAATCTATATCGGCTTTTCCTATCAGTTTGAGATAGATGTTTAGCAATCTCTGACTGTTTTTCTGAAAATATGTTATAATTTATGCAAGTACGAAGCTGTACTCCAGAAGATGACTTGCCAGAAGGTTGGCTAGTTAGCTAGGAATGCAGATTTTAAAATCCGTTTTCGAAGGTTTTTGAAAACGAGGGGGTGAATAGATGGCCAATGAAACACTTGAAAAAATGCAGGAAATTGAAACTGCTGCAGAAGAAGTTTTGATGGGCTACAGGACGCAGGCTCAGGAGCTGCGGCAGCAGGTAGATGAAAATCTCAGGCAGCTAGGTCTGACTTATGACGATGAAACGCAGAAGCTGGCAGAGGAATTAACCTCGACTTCCCAGCAAAAGTTGGTGCACCTGCAGCAAGGCTTGGAGCAGACAACCCAGCAAAATGAGGACAAGGTTGCGGCTGCGCTGACGGACAAAAAAGCAGACTTGGCGCGAGCCATTGTAGAGAAGGTGGTAGAAGCCTATGGCCATTAGTCAAATGCGGCAGCTGTCTATGCTTCTGCCCAAGGAACTGCTGGATCAGCTTCTCTTTTACCTACAGGGTTTAGAGTCGGTTCAGATTCATGACTTGCGGCAGGAAGAGGACTGGCAGGCAGCCTTTGAGCAGGCTTTAGTCGGCCGGCCAGATCAGCAGCTATCTCAGCAAGATTTGCTCAGTCGTCAAGAAAAGCTTGAGAAACTGATTGCAGATCTAGAGCCTTTTATGCCCAAAAAGAAACTGCTGGAAGCCTTAAAAGAAGAGCCTTTGGAGTTGTCCTTTACTGCTTTGGAGCAGGCGGGGAAAGCCCGAGATGAGATTGCGCTCTTAGAAGGAATCAGCAAGCAGCTCAAGGTCTTGCAAGAGGCCAAGGATCAGATAGAAGACGACCGCTTGGAAGTGGCTGCGCTGGAGAAGTGGGAGCCGCTGGAGCTAACACCGCAATCGGCTGCGACTTTCAGTCATCTGGGAGCGTTGATTGGGACGATTCCCAATACAGACGACGATGCTCTGCGCCTGACTCTGGGAGCACATCCTGACCTGAAGTTTCAGGAAGTCTTTACCGATGATACCGAGCATGGGGTTCTTATTTTTACAAGGCAGGCTCTCTGGAAGAAGTCCGCAAAATCTTGAAAGAGTACGGCTTTAAGCCTTTTGAGTATGACCATGAGGAACTGCCTGCTGATCGGGTAGCCCAGCTCAAGGCCAATATTCGACAGCAGGAGGCTGTGGCAGAAGCTATGACAAAGAGTCTGGCAGCTTCTAAGAATGAATTGGACCAGCTCAAGGTTCAGCTGGACTATCTCTGCAATCTCTCCTCCCGCCAAGAAAGTAAAAATCAGTTAGCCAGCACGCAAAATCTGGCAGCTTTGGAAGGTTGGATCGAAAGCAATCAGGTTCAAGATCTTGAAGCTTGCTTGAAGGAGCAGTTTGGCCAGAGCATTCTCATCCAGACCAGAGAGATTAGAAAGGACGAGGAAGATAAGGTTCCGACCAAGCTAAAAAACAATGCCTTGGTGGAGCCTTTCGAGCTAGTGACGGAGATGTATTCCTTGCCTAAGTACGGTGATAAGGATCCAACCCCTGTCGTTTCCCTCTTCTATTTTGTATTCTTTGGCATGATGGTTGCCGACATTGGTTACGGCCTCTTACTCTTTGTGGGCACCAGTCTGGCGCTGCACTTCTTGCATGTCAAGCCAGGATTGGCTAAGAATCTGCGATTCTTCCGCTTGCTGGGTGTGGCAGTCATCATCTGGGGACTGGTTTATGGTTCTTTCTTTGGCTTTGAACTGCCCATCGCTCTGATTAGCACCAGCTCCGACGCCATGACGATTCTGGTTATTTCGGTCGTCTTTGGCTTTGTTACAGTGCTGGCGGGCCTCTTCCTCAGCGGTCTGAAAAATATCCGCCTCAAGGATTATGCAGAAGCTTATAATGCAGGCTTTGCTTGGGTGCTGATTTTGCTGGGGCTGCTACTCTTGGCCTTGGGAAATTTCTTCCCATCCTTGGCCTTTGCAGCAACGATTGGTCAGTGGCTGGCCATCATCAATGCTCTAGGCATACTGGCAGTGTCTATTGTCAGTGCTAAGAGCTTGGCAGGATTGGGGTCAGGTCTCTTTAATCTCTACAATGTTAGCGGCTATGTAGGAGACCTTGTCAGCTTTACACGGCTGATGGCTCTGGGACTTTCTGGGGCCAGCATTGGCTCGGCTTTTAACTTGATTGTCAGCCTCTTTCCACCTGTCGCTCGCTTTAGCATCGGCATTCTGCTCTTTATTGCCCTGCATTTGGTCAATATGTTTCTATCTTTTCTGTCTGGTTATGTGCACGGAGCGCGTTTGATTTTCGTGGAATTCTTCGGAAAATTCTACGACGGCGGTGGCAAGCCTTTCACTCCGCTCAAGCCTAGTGAGAAATACGTTCAGCAAAGCAAGAAATAAAGATTAGACACTATGGTAAGAGATGAGAAGCTCATCTTTAGAAAAACACTTTCTACAACATCAAAACAAGTATTATTCATTCAACTAGCTGTTGATTTTACGATGATTACAGCATTTTCATAGGAGTAAATCATGGAACATTTAGCATCATATTTTGGAACATACGGCGGCGCCTTTTTTGCAGGTCTGGGAGTAGCTTTGGCGGTCTTTCTCAGCGGAATGGGCTCAGCTTTGGGTGTCGGAAGCACAGGTCAGGCAGCGGCAGCCCTCTTGAAAGAGCAGCCGGAAAAATTCGCTCAAGCTTTGATTTTACAGCTTTTGCCAGGTACCCAAGGTCTCTACGGCTTTGTTATCGGGATTACCGTCTTCTTTAATATCAAGCCAGAATTGGCTCTGCAATCAGGCGTGGCTTATTTCCTAGCAGCTTTGCCAGTTGCGATTGTTGGTTACTTTTCAGCCAAGCATCAAGGACGAGTGGCGACAGCTGGTATTCAGATTCTGGCCAAGCGTCCAGAAGAGGTTATGAAAGGGGTTATCCTAGCGGCCATGGTTGAAACCTACGCTATCTTGGCCTTCGTTGTATCCTTCATCATGGTTCTGAATGTGAAGTAAGGAGGCTTTTATGTCTGACATATCAGATCTCAAAGCTTCTGTCTTGGAGCAGGCTCATGAGAAGGGACGTCTGCTTTTGGCCGAGGCTACTGAGAAAATAGAGCAGGAAGCCAAGGAGCGTGAGGCTCAGCTGGTTCGGCAAAAGCTTGGACAGCGGGAGCAGCAGCTGAAAGAAATCAGCCGGCGCAGTCAGCGTGAAATCCAGCAATTGGAAAATCAAAAACGTCAATCTACCTTGGTCATCAAGCAGCGGGTTCTCAGAGAGCTTTTTGAGGAAGCCTATGCTCAGATGGTGGCTTGGTCACCAGCTGAAGAAGAGCATTTTCTGAAGAGTGTCCTGGCTAAATACCCAGAGGAAGAGATGACACTGGTTTTCGGTGCTCTATCAGCTGAGAAATTCAGCTCCAGCCAGTTAGAAGGCTTGAAAAAGGCCTTTCCGCAAGTACACTTTTCAGACCAGTCCATAGCCGGTCAGGCAGGTTTTGTACTAAGCCAGGGACGGGTGGATGACAGTTATCTCTATCGTGACTTGCTGGACTCTGTCTGGCAGGAGGAAAGCTACCGTCTGGCTCAGGATATTTCAAAGACCAGGCAGAATAGGAGGCGGACCATGAGTGAAACAAGCTTCTCTCAAGTCAATACAGCCATTAGTGTACAGGAGGCTTCCTTTTTGACGCCCCAGCAATATGAACAGTTGCTGCAGGCTGACGATCCTGCCAGCCGCTCTGCAATCTTGCAGGGAACGGTATATGCCATGGATGCTGAAGCTATCAAGGATCTCAATGCCATTGAGCAAGTAGTGATGAAGCATTTGTATTCCGTTTATAATTGGGCGCTTGAGATTAGTCCAAGTAAGGAGCTGGTGGAGATTTTCACGCTCCGTTATACCTACCACAATCTCAAAGTTTTTCTCAAGGGTCGGGCGACGGGTCAGTCCTTGGAGCATTTGCTGATGCCGGTGGGGACCTATTCGCTGGAGGTTTTGGAGCACTTGGTCATGGCCTTTTCGGCTGAGTATTGTCCAGATTTCATGCTGGACGAGGTGCTTGCGACCTGGCAGGAATACCAGGATTATCAGGATGTGCGCGTGCTGGAGATTGGCATGGACATGGCTTATTTCCAGCATCTCAAGCGTCTGACACAGGAGTTGGAAGATGAGAGCCTGCTGCAGCTGGTGAATCTGACTATTGATTTTTATAATGCCATCACCGTCAAGCGGGCTGTTGGTTTGGGCAAACCGCGCAGCTTTATGAGGCAGCTCCTGTCTGATGAAGGAAGTCTTTCTGCTGCCAACTGGATTGCCATGGCAGAGCAGGGAGATTTCTTGACTTGGTTTAGCCAGATCAATCCCTGTGGTTACGATCTGGATCTGCGCTCCTATGAGGAGAAAATGCGGAACCAAACCTTGACGACAGTAGAGTTAGAATATCTAGCGGACCTCTTGCAGGCTAAGTTGCTGGCGGCTGGTCAGTTTGAGACAGATGGCCCGCTCCCTCTGGCCCGCTATCTGCTGGGTAAGGAGCTGGAAGTCAAGAATCTGCGGTTGATTGTGACCGGAATGGACAATCAGCTGCCCGTAGAGCTTATCAGAGAAAGGATGCGACCGATTTATGGACAAGACTAGCTACAAGATTGCGGTCGTGGGGAATCGCGATACCATTCTCCCTTTAAGCTGATTGGTTTTCAGACCTTTCCAGTGAAGGAAGCTCAGGAGACGATCAATACCCTGCGTCGGCTCGCCCGCAAAGATTTCGGCATTATCTATCTGACGGAGGATATGGCTGCGGATATTCCAGAAACCCTGGCCTACTATGACCAGCTGGAGATTCCTGCTCTTGTGCTCATTCCTACCCATAAGGGGAGCACGGGACTGGCTCTTTCACGGATCCATGAAAATGTCGAAAAGGCTGTCGGACAAGATATATTGTGAGGTTTTTATGCGAATCAATCAACTAGGTCAACCTATTGGGGATGCTCTACCGGATTTTCAGCCGGGGGGCTTGCCCAACCTGGAGCGAATCGAAGGGCAGTATGTTATTATTGAGCGTCTGTCCAAGGACAAGCATGGGGCGGATTTGTATGAAGTGTATGGCTCGGATTCTCCTGCGGATATGTGGACCTATCTCTTTCAAAATCCTGCCCAAAGTCAGGAGGAATGGTCCCAGAAGCTAGATCAGATGCTGGCAGCACAGGATCGTTTTCACTATGCCATTGTGGACAAGGAGAGCGGTCAGGCTCTAGGAACTTTTGCCTTGATGAGGATTGACCGAAATAACCGCGTCATCGAAGTGGGAGCTGTGACCTATTCTCCCAAGCTGAAGCGCACCAGACTGGCTACTGAAGCCCAATACTTGCTGGCACGCTATGTCTTTGAAGAGCTGGAGTATCGCCGCTATGAATGGAAATGCGATGCCCTCAATCAGCCGTCAAGGCGGGCAGCAGAGCGGCTTGGTTTCACCTACGAAGGCAGGTTTCGTCAGGCTCTTGTCTATAAAGGGCGCAACCGAGACACTGACTGGCTGTCTATGATTGACAAGGATTGGCCGGCCGTCAAAAGTCGTCTAGAAATGGCTGAGCCCAGACAATTTCGACGAAAAGGGCCAGCAAATAAAAGCCTTATCTGATTTTTAAAATAAAAAGAAACAATACTTGCCCTAGAGTTAGCTAAAAAAGATTTCAAACTCGCGGCAAGAATCAAAAATTACTCTTTGGAAATGGAATTCAAACTGTTGCTTAGTTTGCTCTTTGATTTTCATGGAGAAGGAACAAAAATCTCCCAAGAATGGAGGAAGATTGTGAGTCAAGGAAAGATTATCAAAGTTTCTGGTCCTCTGGTGCTGGCATCAGGGATGCAGGAAGCGAATATTCAGGACATCTGCCGGGTTGGCGATTTGGGGCTAATCGGTGAAATTATTGAAATGCGGCGGGACCAAGCCTCTATTCAGGTTTATGAGGAAACTTCTGGCTTGGGTCCGGGAGAGCCGGTCATCACGACTGGAAGCCCTCTGTCCGTTGAGCTGGGACCAGGTCTGATTTCTCAGATGTTTGACGGGATTCAGCGGCCTTTGGAGCGTTTCCAAACCATCACGGAGAGCGACTTCCTCGTCCGCGGTGTCCAATTGCCAAATCTAGACCGGGAGGCTAAGTGGGATTTCGTTCCAAGTCTGTCCGTCGGAGATACAGTTGAGGCTGGTGATATCCTGGGAACGGTGCAGGAGACCAATCTGGTGGAGCACCGTATCATGGTGCCAGTCGGCGTCAGTGGACGCTTTGGCCAACATCTCAGCTGGCAGTTTCACTGTCGAAGAGACTGTTTACGAGATTGAGCAGGCGGATGGGTCTGTCTTTAAAGGGACTCTCATGCAAAAATGGCCAGTCCGTCGTGGGCGCCCTTTTGCTCAGAAGCTGATTCCGGTTGAGCCTTTGGTGACAGGTCAGCGGGTCATTGATACCTTCTTCCCAGTGACCAAGGGCGGAGCAGCTGCCGTACCAGGACCTTTCGGGGCTGGTAAGACTGTCGTTCAGCACCAGGTAGCCAAGTTTGCCAATGTTGATATCGTTATCTATGTCGGCTGCGGTGAGCGTGGCAATGAGATGACCGACGTACTCAATGAATTTCCAGAACTAATTGACCCAGCAACTGGCCAGTCCATCATGCAGCGGACGGTGCTCATTGCCAACACTTCTAATATGCCGGTGGCGGCCAGGGAAGCGTCAATTTACACAGGGATTACGATCGCAGAATACTTCCGTGACATGGGTTATTCCGTGGCTATCATGGCGGACTCCACCTCTCGCTGGGCAGAAGCCCTTCGGGAAATGTCCGGCCGTCTGGAAGAAATGCCAGGCGACGAAGGCTATCCAGCCTATCTTGGCAGCCGGATTGCTGAATATTATGAGCGGGCAGGCCGGGTCAAGACACTTGGTTCGACTGCGCGTGAAGGCTCTATTACTGCTATCGGGGCCGTATCACCTCCGGGTGGAGATATTTCTGAGCCGGTAACGCAAAATACCCTGCGGATTGTCAAGGTCTTCTGGGGCTTGGATGCCCAGTTGGCTCAACGCCGGCATTTCCCAGCTATCAACTGGCTGAGCTCTTACTCACTCTACCTAGACGAAGTGGGAGTCTATATCGACCAGCATGAGAAGATTGCTTGGGCAGAAAAGGTCACCAAGGCCATGAATATCCTGCAAAAGGAAAGCGAACTGCAGGAAATCGTGCGTTTGGTGGGCTTGGATTCCTTGTCTGAGAAGGACAGACTGACCATGAATGCAGCCAAGATGATCCGCGAGGACTATCTGCAGCAGAATGCTTTTGATGATGTGGACACCTATACTTCTTTCAAAAAACAGGTAGCTTTATTGAGCAATATCCTGACCTTCGATGCGGAGGCCAATCGTGCCTTGGAGCTGGGAGCTTATTTCCGGGAAATCATGAAAGGAACGGTGGAACTGCGTGACCGAATTGCCCGCAGCAAGTTTATCCACGAAGATCAGTTGGAAAAAATTCAGGATCTCAGTCAGACTATCGAGGAAACCCTGCACCAGATTCTTGCCCAAGGAGGACTAGACAATGAGCGTCATTAAAGAATACCGCACCGTCAGTGAAGTTGTCGGCCCTCTGATGATTGTCGACCAAGTCGCTGGTGTGCATTTCAATGAATTGGTAGAAATTCAGCTGCATGATGGCAGCAAGCGTCAAGGGCAGGTCTTGGAAGTCCAGGAAGACAAGGCTATGGTCCAGCTTTTTGAGGGATCTAGCGGAATCAATCTGGAAAAAGCCAAGGTTCGCTTTACCGGCCGTCCACTAGAGCTGCCAGTGTCAGAAGACATGGTGGGACGGATTTTCAATGGAATGGGCAAGCCGATTGATGGCGGTCCAGCTATCCTGCCAGAAAAATATCTGGATATTGACGGTCAAGCCATCAATCCAGTAGCTCGCGATTATCCGGATGAGTTTATTCAGACTGGTATTTCAGCCATTGATCATCTCAATACCTTGGTTCGGGGACAAAAACTGCCAGTATTTTCTGGCTCTGGTCTGCCCCACAAGGAATTAGCTGCTCAAATCGCCCGTCAGGCAACTGTGCTCAACTCTGATGAAAACTTTGCCGTGGTCTTTGCGGCTATGGGGATTACTTTTGAAGAAGCCGAGTTCTTCATGAATGACCTCCGGGAGACAGGAGCTATTGATCGCTCGGTGCTCTTTATCAATCTGGCTAATGACCCAGCTATCGAGCGCATTGCGACGCCGCGGATTGCCCTGACAGCAGCTGAGTACCTGGCTTATGAAAAGGATATGCACGTTCTGGTCATCATGACTGACATGACCAACTATTGTGAAGCCCTGCGGGAAGTTTCCGCAGCTCGTCGTGAGGTGCCGGGCCGTCGTGGGTATCCGGGTTACCTCTATACGAACCTGTCCACCCTCTATGAGCGGGCTGGACGTCTGGTCGGCAAGAAAGGCTCGGTGACGCAGATTCCGATCCTGTCCATGCCAGAGGATGATATCACCCATCCGATTCCGGATTTGACAGGATATATTACCGAAGGTCAGATTATCCTTTCACGTGACCTATACAACAGCGGCTATCGTCCGCCCATCAATGTCCTGCCATCTCTGTCTCGTCTCAAGGACAAGGGCTCAGGTGAGGGCAAGACTAGGGGAGACCATGCCGCAACTATGAACCAGCTATTTGCCGCCTATGCGCAAGGCAAGCAGGCCAAGGAGCTGGCAGTGGTTTTGGGGGAATCCGCCCTGTCCGAAACGGACAAGCTCTATGTGCGCTTTACTGACCGCTTCGAGCAGGAGTACATCAATCAAGGCTTCCAGACCAATCGAACCATCGAGGAAAGCTTAGATCTGGGCTGGGAACTCCTGTCCATCTTACCTAGAACGGAGCTCAAGCGGATCAGGGATGATATGATTGACCAATATCTGCCGCAGACCAAGGAGGAAGAAAGATGACGCGACTCAATGTCAAGCCGACTCGGATGGAGCTGAATAACTTAAAAGCCCGTCTCAAAACGGCTGTCCGTGGTCATAAACTGCTCAAGGACAAGCGGGATGAGCTGATGCGGCGCTTCATTGAGTCTGTCCGTGAGAACAATCAGCTCCGCCAAAAGGTCGAATCCGCTCTGGTCGGTCACCTACAGGATTTTGTCATGGCCAAGGCGCTGGAGAGCGATCTCATGGTCGAGGAGATTTTCGCTGTGCCCATGCGGGAAGTCAATCTGCATGTGGAAACAGAGAATATCATGAGTGTGCGTGTGCCCAAGGTGCACGCCCATATTGACAGTCCCTACGGAGATGACGAGGGAGATGTGGTCTACAGCTATGTCGCTTCTAACAGCCAGATGGATGAAACCATTGAAAGTATGAGCGATCTGCTTCCCGACCTGCTACGACTGGCTGAGATTGAAAAAGCTGCCAGCTCATGGCGGATGAAATCGAGAAAACCCGCCGTCGGGTCAACGGACTAGAGTATGCTACCATCCCTGACCTCAAAGAAACGATTTACTACATTGAAATGAAACTCGAAGAAGCCGAACGGGCCAGCCTCGTCCGAATGATGAAGGTGAAGTAAGATGCGTAGGCGTTAAAAAAACGACTGAAAAATAGGAGCTGGACGATGGATTCGATGAATCCGAGCCAGTTCTCTTTTTTCCGAGTTTTTAGCCGTAGCTCGATTTAGCTGAGCTAACCCAGAGTGAATAGATATATTCAAAGCAAAAATAGACGAAGAAGCGACAACTTCTAGGAGATCTTATCTTTTTTGCCCAAAGTTTGGGTCGGGTTTAGCTTAGCAGAATACTAAGAGTTCAAACAAGTTCAAAAGAAACAGAACCTCTCTAAATGGGGTTCTTTTGCTTATTGCAAATATTTATATGTTACAAACAAATCTCCATATTACAGGGGGCAGACAGTTTTGTTAAATAGGTCGAAAAAGGCTTTTTTCTTAGAAGATTTATGGTAAGATGGTTTTCGTATCATGAATGATTAGGAAGGTGCATTTTGCATATGAAAATGAATAAGAAATTACTTTTGGCTTCAACTGTTGCTTTGTCAGCATTGCCTTTGTTTACAACAAAAGCTGAGGAGCAGCCACAAAACTGGACTGCCAGAACAGTTGAGCAAATTAAAGCGGATATTACAAGTAATGAAAACCAACAAACATACACTGTTCAATATGGAGATACTTTGGGAAATATCGCTCAAGCGATGAATATTGACCTTGTTGAATTGGCTAAAATCAATCAAATTGCCAATGCGGACTTGATTTTCCCAGGTACTGTTTTGACCGTTACAACAAATGGACAAAATGAAATTGCCTCTGTAGAAATCCAAAGCTACCAAGCAGGAAATAACGCAGGATATGTAACAGAAAGTTATACAGCTGACGAGATTTTTGGTACTGAGCAAGCAGCACCCGCAACTCCTGCTCAACCAGCAGAAACTCCAGCTCCAGCTGTTGAGGAAGCTGTTGCAGCTCCAGCAGACCAAGCACCAGCGCCTGCTGAAGAAGCTCCTGCTCCAGTAGCAGAAGTTGCAAGTGAAGCAGCACCAGCTGCGGAAGAAAATGTAGCAGCTCGAGTAGAAGCTGCGCCACAGCCAGTAGTTGCTACAAGTCCAGAAGCACCCGCAGAGGCAGCTCCAGCAGCTGAATTAGGCCAAGACCAGGTCAGTCAAGCAACTGCCGCTGTTGAGCCAACAACTTACAATGCTCCAGCTGTAACAGATGCAGCTAGCGTGACGACTAACAATCCAGCTAATGAAGGTCTTCAGCCACAAACTGCAGCTCTGAAAGAAGAGATAGCAGCTAAATATGGAATTACAGAATTTAGTCTTTACCGCCCAGGTGATAGTGGTGACCATGGTAAGGGCTTGGCGGCTGACTTTATCGTTGGTGAGAATACTGAATTAGGAAACCGGGTCGCAGCCGATGTTACTTCTAATATGACTGAAAGAGGCATCTCTTACGTTATCTGGCAGCAACAGTTCTATGCACCATTTGAAAGCGTTTATGGGCCAGCTAATACTTGGAACCAAATGCCTGACCGCGGCAGCGTAACTGAAACCACTACGACCACGTTCACGTATCTATGAATGAATAAGATGAAAACAAGCCCAGAAATGGGCTTTTTCTTATATTCTCTGTGAAAAAGCGAGAATTTTCTGATAAATTTTGGTATAATAAAGCGAACTACAGATAAAGGATGAGAAAGAATGACCTTAGTTTATCAATCAACACGCGACGAAAAGAATAGAGTAACAGCTAGCCAGGCAATTCTGCAAGGTTTGGCGACAGACGGCGGGCTCTTTACGCCCATTACCTATCCGCAGGTCGATTTGGACTTTGCCAAGCTCAAAGATGCTTCTTATCAGGAAGTAGCCAAGCTGATTCTGTCTGCTTTTTTGGATGATTTTTCTGAAGCGGAGCTGGACCACTGTATCACCCGTGCCTACGACAGCAAGTTTGATGATGCGGCGATTGCCCCCTTGGTGAAGCTGGATGGTCAGTATAATCTAGAGCTTTTCCATGGAGCGACCATTGCCTTCAAGGATATGGCTTTGTCTATCCTGCCTCACTTGATGACAACCGCAGCCAAAAAGCACGGCTTGGAAAATAAAATTGTCATTTTGACAGCAACTTCTGGTGATACAGGCAAGGCGGCTATGGCAGGCTTTGCGGATGTTCCTGGGACTGAAATTATCGTCTTTTATCCGAAAGACGGTGTCAGCAAGGTCCAAGAGCTGCAAATGACGACGCAGACAGGTGCCAATACGCATGTGGTGGCCATTGATGGCAACTTTGATGATGCCCAGACCAATGTCAAGCACATGTTCAATGACACAGACCTAAGAGCTCGTCTCTTGGAGCACAAACTGCAGTTTTCATCAGCTAATTCCATGAATATCGGTCGTTTGGTGCCTCAGATTGTCTACTATGTCTATGCTTATGCTCAGCTGGTGAAGACGGGAGAAATCACAGCAGGAGACAAGGTCAACTTTACAGTTCCGACTGGGAACTTTGGTAATATCCTGGCGGCCTACTATGCCAAGCAAATAGGTCTTCCGGTTGGCAAGCTGATCTGTGCATCGAATGAAAATAATGTCCTGACAGACTTCTTCAAGACTCAGGTTTATGACAAGAAGCGGAGCTTCAAGGTAACGTCTAGTCCATCCATGGATATTCTGGTTTCTTCTAACTTGGAGCGTTTGATTTTCCATCTGTCTGGTAACAGCGCTGAGAAAACAGCTGCTTTGATGGCGGCTCTGAATGAGCATGGACAGTATGAACTGACAGACTTTGACGCTGAGATTTTAGACCTCTTTGCGGCTGACTATGCGACAGAAGAAGAAACAGCAGCTGAAATCAATCGGGTCTATCAAGCATCTAACTACATTGAAGACCCTCATACAGCCGTTGCGTCTGCTGTCTATCAAAAATACTTGGCAGAGACAGGCGATCAGCGCAAAACTGTTATCGTGTCTACCGCTAGCCCTTATAAATTCCCAGTTGTGGCCGTTGAGGCTGTGACTGGTCAAACAGGACTCAGTGACTTCGAGGCTTTGGCTCAACTGTACGAACTTTCTGGCGTAGCCCTTCCACCAGCCGTGGACGGCTTAGAAACAGCCCCAGTGCGTCATAAAACGACAGTCGCTGCAGATCAAATGCAGGCAGCGGTTGCGGATTATTTGGGGTTGTAAAAAACAAAAACATCAGCTTATTCATTGGCTGATGTTTTACAATCTATTTCAACACAATCAACTGCTTGCCAGCTAGGCTGTAACTGTCAGCTAGTGGTGCGATTGGTTTTGGGCATCAATCGCTGGGTATTGGAGGTGTAGCTTTTGCTTGTTTTTGTTTTCGTAGAGAGCTTCTTGATTGCTAAAGTTGATGACGATGGTCATGCTCGCTTTGCTGTCTTGAATTTTGTACTCCAATAAACTGTCTGTCAGCCAATTGATCTGACAGGCTTGCTTGATGGCAGTGCTGGTCTTTAGATGCAGCAGCGGATGCGCCTTGCGGAAGGCAATCAGCTTCTTGATAAAAGCAATGTCTTCTGTGTAATGCAGGGAGCGCAGCCAGTCTAGCTTATTGATTTCGTCGGGCATATTATAGGTGTTGTCAATCAGATTTTTAGTCCGGAAAAATTCCTGACCGCTGTGGATAAAGGGCACACCCTGGGCCAGGAGGACGAGGTGGAGAGCCAGCCGCGAATTAGCCAGCCGATCCCGCAGGGTGATAGCAGGATTGACGATATCAAAGTAATCAAAAACTGTTGCATTATCATGGCACTCGACATAATTAATGGCCTGCTGGGGCGCAGTGAAGTGGGCCTCGCCTTTCAGACCGACATTGGCTGTCAGGACATTTTCAAGCTGACTGGCAGGAGTCTTGCTCTCGATTTGCCGGCCTTGGGCGATGGTCTGTTTGAGACTGTCACGGAAATGGTCGCTGAAAAATCCATAATCCGGAAGCTGGGCGGCATTGTACTGATGAGCCAATCGCTCACTTGCCAGTCCAGTATCCATCTGCCAGCCTTCACCATAGAGATAGATGTTAGGATAGAGCGCCTTGAGTTCGTCAGCTATCTGCTGCATGGTTTGGATATCTAAAATCCCCATCAGATCAAAGCGGAAGCCGTCAAAGCCATAGAGGCTGACCCATTGCTTGACTGACTGCTTGATATAGCGGCGGACCATGGCCTTCTCACTAGCCACATCATTGCCGCAGAAGGTTCCGTTGGTTCGGTAGCCCATGTCATTGAGCCGGAAAAAATAGCCGGGCACGATTTTTTCAAAAGCATAGCTGTTGGCGTCATAGACATGATTGTAGACCACATCCATGATGACGCTGATATCAGCATTGTGGTAGGCAGTAATGGCCGCCTGCAGCTCTAAGATGCGGGCATAAGGGTCTCTCGGATTGCTGGCAAAACTGCCATCTGGGACATTGTACTGGACAGGATCGTAGCCCCAGTTGTAGACAAGCTCTGGATGCTTTCATCAACGCTGCCAAAATCGTAGACAGGCATGAGTTGCACGTGGCTGATACCTAGCTCTTTCAGATAGTCCAGACCGAACTTCTGGCCGTGGACGACTGGAGATTCGCTCAGCGAGGTAAACTTTCCAGGATAGGAAAAGTCAGCTTCTTTCTGCATAGAGAAATCACGGACGCTCATTTCATAAATGACGGCTTCTGTCGGATCCAACTGTGTTTTCGCTCGTTTGATTGGCTTTTTAATCTTGTCTAGATTGATGACATAGCTGTTGCCCGAATTGACATCTGAGGATAGGGCGTAGGGATCATGGACTTCAATCCACTTGCCATTGATCTTATGGAGATAAGAATAGGAGGCTCCCTCTAAATCTCCCTCAATCCGTGTATGCCAGACTCCCCTATCCAGACGTTTGAGGTGATGAACCTGGTCTTTCAGATGCAGAAGGACTTTTTCAGAAATAGGTGCCCAGAGTCTGAATTCGGTGGCTTGGGGACTGTATTGAGCTCCCAAATCGTCGCCTGCATAGTCAAAAATCTCATCGAAAATAGGCTTTTTCACGATATGGCGGTACTGCAGGTCGGTATGGTTGCGGTCTTGGTCATAGACCTTGTAGGACTGCGTCAGGTCAATGGGCTCATTAGCCGATACAGTGTAGATAATCCGCTCTTCCTGATTGTTGATGTTTTTGATGGTTAAGGGGCTGGAGCTGTGCTTGTCTTCCAGTGTAAAGTGGATGGAGTAGGCATCAAAGCTCTTTTCCAGTTCGATAGTGATGATATTTTCGTCATCTAAATAGGCTTGAAAAATGCGAAAGGCCATGTTTTTCCTCTTTCTTTGTCAGTTTCTCTTCGGGTAATTGTTTTGAGTTCAGGCTCTTCTCTGGTTTAGAAAAAGGCCGTTCAGTGAATCGTTGATAAATGAGCAAAAGTACTCGGATTAGCGAGTGCTGATGCTATGCGGAATCAGCTGGCGATAGCAGATTTGCTTGTCTTCTTTATTGTCCTTGATGATTTGGAAGAGGGTCCGGAAGGACTCTTTCCAAGCTCGAGAGCATTGATATCGATATAGGCATCCACATCAATGCGCGGTTTGATAGAATCAAAGGTGATAATGGGAATCTGGTAGTCCTGATCTTTGAGATAGTGCAGGGCTCCTTCTGCTACCAGAGTATCGGAGGTTACGATGGCTTCAATCTCATCCAGCGGCAGCTCCTCCATAATCTTGTAACTGTTGTCTTCTAGAAGGAAACCGAAGGCAAATTTGATAATGCGTTCATCAAAAGGCAGGCCTGCTTCATTTAGGGCTTGCTTGTAGCCTGTGTAACGATCCTGGGAAACGACCAGCTCCTTATTCCCCGCTAGAAAGGCGATTTTTCGACAGCCCTTGTCTAGGAAATATCTGGTCGCATCATAGCCGGCCTTGATATTGTCGTTGTCCACCAGAGAGATGAAAGGTGAGACAGCTTTCCCTAGGATAAGGAAAGGAAAGTTATTCCTAACTGCAAAGTCGACCAAAGGATCGTCCTGCTTAGAATAAAGGAAGATCAGTCCGTCAACTCGCTTGCCCAAAATCATCTGCTTCATATTTTCCAAGCGATGCTCTTCATCTTGCCCCGTGCTGATCTGGATGGCATAGGCATAATCAGAAGCTATTTGAGAAATCCCCCGCAATACAGTTGGGAAAAAAGGGTTTTGATAGAAGACATCTGAGTCGTCCGGCAGGACCAAGCCGATGACCTGGCTAGACTGACTGACCAGACTTCTGGCATTGAGGTTGGGATGATAGTCCAGCTCCTTCATAGCAGCACGGACACGTTTTTTAGTTTCTTCACTGATGGTTGATTTATTTTGCACGACGCGGGTCACGGTAGAGGGTGATACGCCTGCTAGTTTTGCGACTTCTTTGATAGTAACTCGCATAAAAACCTCCTACAAGGCCTGCATTTGCTGGAAATCCTTTCTATAACATCAACTGTTTTAAATCTACTAGTAGAAGCACTTACTTTCTAAGAGTCATGCAAACATGTGCCCAAAATAGCTATCGTAACCAGTGATTTTGCTTAACTATTGTGGTCAAAAAAGCAAGTATAAAGCAGTTTCTCCGCAAACGCAAACGTTTTCTGTTTGTAAGAACATTTTAACACAAAAAGAGAACGCTTGCAAGAAGAGAAAAACGGTAAACAATTGGGGCAGTAGGGAAGTCCTAAAAAAGCCCTAGAGCCTTTAAGAAATAAATTAAAAAAAATATTCAAAACCCCTTGCACTAAAAAAAAAAATAGGTTATAATCAAGTCGACGCAAACGTTTGCATTAAGTAAAAATGAAAAGGCGTAGAGGAAAAAATAAAGAGGTGACAAAATGAAAAAACGTCAAAGCGGCGTGCTCATGCACATTTCATCCCTTCCGGGCAAGTACGGTATCGGATCTTTTGGCCAAAGTGCTTATGATTTTGTAGACTTCTTGGTTCGCACCAAGCAGCGCTATTGGCAGATTTTGCCACTGGGAACGACCAGTTATGGTGATTCTCCTTATCAGTCTTTCTCTGCTTTTGCGGGGAATACCTACTTTATCGATTTTGATATTCTGATAGAAGAAGGTTTGCTGAACGAGGCAGATGTCAAGGGAGCTGATTTCGGAGATGATCCTAGAAAAGTGGATTATGCAAAGATTTTTGATGCTCGCCGTCCAATCATGGAAAAAGCAGTAGCTCGCTTCTTGAAAGCAGACGATCTGTCTGACTATGAGAGCTTTGTAGAGCAAAATGCGGCTTGGCTGGAAGTTTTCGCTGAGTACATGGCTATCAAAGAGCATTTTGATAATCTAGCTTGGACAGAGTGGCCGGATGAAGCGATCCGTCGGCGTGAGGCTGCTAGTCTCGCTTCTTATCGTGAGAAGCTGGCTGACAAGCTGACCTACCATCGTGTGACCCAGTATCTCTTCTTTAAGCAGTGGTTAAGATTAAAAGCCTATGCTAATGAACATCACATCGAGATTGTCGGTGATATGCCAATCTATGTGGCAGCTGATAGTGCTGATGTGTGGGCACATCCACACTTCTTTAAGACAGATGCTGTTGGCAAGCCAACTTTGTGTGGCAGGCTGTCCGCCGGATGAATTTTCAGAAACTGGCCAGCTTTGGGGCAATCCTATCTATGACTGGGAAGCTATGGACAAAGATGGCTATGCTTGGTGGATTGAGCGTCTGCGTGAAAGCTTCAAGATTTACGACATTGTCCGTATCGACCATTTCCGCGGCTTTGAGTCTTACTGGGAAGTTCCTGCTGACTCAGAAACATCTGCTACTGGTAAGTGGGTCAAAGGTCCAGACTACAAACTCTTTGCAGCAGTTAAGGAAGCCTTGGGTGATTTGAATATCATTGCAGAAGACCTAGGCTTTATGACGGACGAAGTGATCGAGCTGCGCGAGCGCACTGGTTTCCCAGGAATGAAGATCTTGCAATTCGCCTTCAATCCTGATGATGAAAGCATCGACAGTCCGCATCTGGCGCCAAACAACTCAGTCATGTATACAGGAACCCATGATAACAATACTGTTTTGGGCTGGTACAAGGATGAGATTGACGATGCTACTCGCCAGTACATGGCTCAGTACACCAACCGCAAGGAGTACGAAACAGTACCTCATGCAATGCTGCGCACAATCTTTGCTTCAGTCAGCTTTATGGCCATTGCGACCATGCAAGACTTGCTGGAATTAGACAGTGCAGCACGGATGAACTATCCATCCACAATTGGTGGCAACTGGACTTGGCGGATGACAGCTGAAGAGTTGAATCCAATTGTCGAAGGTGAGCTTTACAGCTTGACTAAGACTTACCGTCGTATGAATACCGATTTAATTAACAAATAAAGAATAGCTAACTAGACTTGAAAGGATTAATCATGTCAAACTTACAAACTTATATCAAAAATACTTATTCAAAGAATCTTGCTGATTGCAGCAATGAAGAACTCTACCTGGCTCTTTTGAACTACACTAAATTAGCCAGCGCTCAAAAGCCAGTCAATACTGGTAAGAAAAAACTCTACTATATTTCAGCTGAATTCCTGATTGGTAAACTCTTGTCTAACAACTTGATCAACCTTGGACTTTATGATGATGTGAAGCAAGAACTGGCAGATGCTGGCAAGGACTTGATCGAAGTAGAAGAAGTTGAGTTGGAACCGTCTCTGGGTAACGGAGGCTTGGGCCGTCTGGCTGCCTGCTTCCTGGACTCTATTGCGACACTTGGTCTCAATGGTGATGGTGTAGGACTGAACTACCACTTTGGTCTTTTCCAACAGGTTTTGAAAAACAACGAACAGACAACTATTCCTAACTTCTGGCTGACTGAGCAAAACTGGTTGGTTCGCTCTAGCCGCAGCTACCAAGTGCCATTTGCTCACTTCACTCTGACATCTACTCTTTATGATATTGATGTGCCTGGTTACAAGACAGAAACCAAGAACCGTCTTCGTCTCTTTGATTTGGACTCAGTGGATGCAGATATCATTACAGACGGTATTGACTTTGATAAGACAGATATCGCTCGCAACTTGACCCTCTTCCTCTATCCAGATGATAGTGACAAGCAAGGGGAATTGCTCCGTATCTTCCAGCAATACTTCATGGTTTCAAATGGTGCTCAGCTGATTATTGACGAAGCGATTGAAAAAGGTAGCAACCTGCACGACTTGGCAGACTACGCTGTCATCCAAATCAATGATACCCACCCATCTCTGGTTATCCCAGAAATGATTCGTCTTTTGACTGAGCGTGGTTTGGATCTGGATGAAGCAATTGCTATCGTACAGAAGATGACTGCTTATACAAACCACACGATTTTGGCAGAAGCTCTTGAAAAATGGCCTCTGGAATTCTTGAAAGAAGTAGTACCGCATCTGGTACCTATCATCAAAGAGCTTGACAAGCGGGTTAAAGCTAAATACGCAGATCCAGCAGTGCAAATCATTGATGAGGACGATCGTGTGCACATGGCACACATGGATATCCACTACGGATACAGTGTCAATGGGGTTGCTGCTCTGCATACAGAAATCCTGAAAAACTCTGAGCTTAAAGCCTTCTACGATATCTACCCTGAAAAATTCAATAACAAGACCAACGGTATTACTTTCCGCCGCTGGCTCATGCATGCCAACCCACGCCTGTCTCATTATCTGGATGAGTTGCTGGGCCGCGACTGGCACCATGATGCAACTAAGCTCGAAGGCTTGTTGGAATTCACTGGCGCTGCAAATGTTAAAGAAAAATTGGAAGGCATCAAGGCTCATAACAAGCGTAAATTGGCTCGTCACTTGAAGGAAGCACAAGGCGTGGAAATCAATCCAGAATCTATCTTTGATATCCAAATCAAGCGTCTGCATGAGTACAAGCGCCAACAAATGAACGCTCTGTACGTTATCCACAAGTATCTGGACATCAAGGCTGGTAACATCCCTGCTCGTCCAATCACTGTCTTCTTCAGTGGTAAGGCTGCTCCTGCTTACACAATTGCACAGGACATCATCCACCTCATCCTTTGCTTGTCAGAAGTAATTGCTAATGACCCTCAAGTGGCTCCACACCTGCAAGTAGTTATGGTAGAAAACTACAATGTTACGGCATCTAGCTTCTTGATTGCGGCTGGTGATATTTCTGAGCAGATTTCCCTGGCTTCTAAGGAAGCATCTGGTACTGGTAACATGAAGTTCATGCTTAACGGTGCTTTGACTCTTGGTACTATGGACGGAGCCAATGTTGAGATTGCAGAGCTGGTCGGCGAAGACAACATCTACATCTTCGGTGAAGATTCTGAGACTGTTATTGACCTCTATGCAAAATCTGCTTACAAGTCTAGTGAGTACTATGCGCGCGAAGCTATCAAGCCGTTGGTTGACTTTATCGTCAGCGATGAAGTATTGGCAGTTGGTAAAGCTGAACGCTTGGAACGTCTTTACAATGAACTAATCAGCAAGGACTGGTTCATGACCCTGCTGGATCTGGAAGACTATATCCAAGTCAAAGAGCGCATGCTGGCGGACTATGAAGACCGCGATGCTTGGATGGACAAAGTCATCGTCAATATCGCCAAAGCTGGCTTCTTCTCATCTGACCGTACTATCGCTCAATACGAAGAAGAAGTATGGCACTTGAACAACTAATATTCTTTGAATAAAAAAAGCCGAGACAGCAGTGTTTCGGCTTTGATTTTGAATAAAAGATATGGATAGGGGCTTAGCTATTGTGTGGGCTTCTGAAAAGGCGAAAGCCTCTTGGTCTTGTCAGCTTTTTCTTTTCGGTGTATAATAAGTGAAAATATTTCTTTACAGGAGGCGTTCATGAAAAAGAAACCAATTTATCTTTATGTTTTGCTGGGCTTGTCAACCGTAGGAACCTTGTGGGGACTTTTTAGCAAGTTCACTTCTTCTGATGCTGGAGTGAAAAGCATTCTTAAGCAGATAGAAGAACCAGCAAAATCCCAGTATGCAACTTATTTTAGCAAGAGTGCTGAAGTGGCGAATTCGCTAGCCAATAATTTCTTTTTTTACGGGCACATCATTCTCTTAATAGTGGCTCTTTTCTTCCTTTTTAGGAAAGATGTATTTAAGGCCAATCTTATCTACATTGCCGATGTTCTTGTGGGCTTGATTTCGACAGCCTATGCTTATGTGGTATCAAAGGGAATTATAGCTTCTTCTTTTTCAGACTCAACTCTTCTTTCGGCACAGATGACGGGGCTGAATTTCTCCATCCTCCTTTCAGTAGTCATTAGTCTAATCTTCCTTTCCATCGTCATCTTTAAGCTAATTCAGCAGCAGAAAGAAGCTGAAAAAGCGGAACTAGCTGCAAACGAATAAAATTTGACAAATAACAGATAAGTGCTTACAATTTTAAGAAGCAATATCTGTTATTTTTTAGAATGGAGAGTAAAATGACAAAGGTTTCCTTGGTTTACATCAGCTTGAGCGGCAATACAGAGAGTTTTGTCCGTCGGCTGACAGACTATTTGCTGGAGCAGCATACAAGTATAGAAGTAGAGAAGATTCATATCAAAGACCTAGTAAAGGAAGGGCAGCCCTTTTTTGAAATGGACAATCCTTTTATCGCTTTTCTGCCGACTTATCTGGAGGGTGGCAATGGTGTCGACAATGGCGATGTAGAAATTCTGACAACCGATGTGGGGGACTTTATCGCCTATGGTCAGAATGCCAGTAAGTGTCTAGGTGTCATTGGCAGCGGTAATCGTAACTTTAACAATCAATACTGTTTGACTGCCAAGCAATATTCAGAGCGCTTCGGATTTCCGGTTTTGGCCGATTTTGAAATGCGTGGCATGTTGGGAGACATTAAGAAGGTTGCAGGGATTATTGAGGAGCTCTATCATATTGAAAAAAACGAAAACCAGTGAGGTTTTCGTTTTTTGATGTTTCTAAATTAAGTTTACATCTTTTCTGGCGCTTCTACTCCCAGCAGACGCAGAGCTTCTTTGAGGACGACAGCTGTTGAGTAGCTGAGAGCCAGACGGCTGTCGCGCTCAGGGCTTTCGTCCAGAATCCGAGTGTGTGCATAGTATTTGTTAAAGGCTTGGGCCAGACTGATAGCATATTTGGCAATCAGAGATGGCTCATAGTTATCAGCAGCACGTTTGACAACGCGACCGAAGTCTTGGAGCAACTTGATAATTTCCCAGCTTTCTGGATCGTTCAGGCTGTATGTAGCCTCTGCATCTGGCTGGAAGTTCGCCTTGCGCAGGATAGACTGGATACGAGCATAGGCATACTGGATGTAAGGGCCTGTTTCTCCCTCGAAGGAAACCATAGCTTCCAGATCAAAGTCGTAACCATTGCGGCGGTCAGTTTTGAGGTCGTAGAACTTAACTGCTCCAACCCCAACTGCACGAGCAACAGCTTCCTTGTTTCCAAATCTGGGTTTTTAGCTTCAATCTGGCTCTTAGCCCGGCTGATAGCCTCCAGCAGAGTTGGCTCGAGAAGGATGATATTTCCTTTACGTGTAGACAGTTTTTGACGGTTCTTAGTCACCAGACCGAAGTCAACGTGAATCATGTCATCGCTCCAGTCAAAGCCCATCTTTTTCAGAACAGCCTTAAGCTGTCTGAAGTGGTTGGCCTGCTCTTGACCTACAACATAGACATTTTTGACAAAGTTGTAAGTGCGAGCCCGGTAGATGGCTGTTGCGATATCACGTGTAATGTAGAGGGTAGCACCGTCTGATTTTTTAATCATAGCAGGCGGAAGGTTGAAGTCTTCCAAGTCTACAATGCTAGCTCCTTTTGATTCCTGTAAGAGCCCTTTTTCTTCGAGGATTTGAATCCCTTCATCCATCTTGTCGTTGTAGAAAGCTTCACCATTTAGACTGTCAAATTCGACACCTAGGAGTTCGTAGATACGGTTGAACTCCATCAGACTTTCGTCGCGGAACCATTGCCAGAGCTCAGTCGCTTCTGGGTCACCGTCTTCTAGCTTCTTGAACCAAAGGCGACCTTCGTCATCTAGAGATGGGTCGTTTTCAATCTCAGCATTGATACGCACGTAGAGTTTGAGGAGCTCGTCGATAGGGTTGGCTTCAACAGCTTCCTGGCTTCCCCACTTCTTATAAGCTACCATCAGGAGGCCGAACTGTTTGCCCCAGTCTCCCAAGTGGTTGATTTTGATGGTGTTGTAGCCAATCTTGCGGAAGATGTTGGAAAGAGCATCACCGATAACAGTAGAGCGCAAGTGGCCGACTGAGAAAGGCTTGGCAATGTTTGGGCTGGATAGGTCAATGGTGACATTTTCCCCATTTCCTTCGTTTTGCTGGCCGTAATCAGCTCCGTCTTTGATGACTTCTTTGATAACTTGGCCAGAAATTTCAGCTTTGCTGAGGAAAGTTGACATAAGGCCCAGTCGCAACGACTTTATCAAAATGCGCCGTGTCAATATTTTCAGCGATGTAAGCAGCGATAGCCTGAGGAGCTTTGCGCTCAGTCTTTGCCAGAGAAAAGGCAGGGAAGGCGATATCACCAAGTTCAGAGCTCTTTGGCTGCTCCAATAAATTTAAAATAGCGTCTTGATCAAGGCTGTCAATAACCTTGGCCAATTCGCCGGCAATCAACTGTTTGTTATCCATATTTGCTCCTTTGTGTCTTTTGTTATTATTTTATCACATTTTTTAAGGAATCTTCAATTTTTTTGGGAATAATTTTTGGGCTAATAGGAATTTTTCTGATATAATAAGAGGGATAAGAACCTGTATTTATAGATGATTTTTCCATCTAAATGCCTCCTTCCCTGACACTCTTGGTTAAAGTTTTTTGTTTATTCTCAGTATTCCTGCAAATCTTTGCCTAGATTGATGGAGAAGCAGTTTTTCATCGGATGGAGTATTCTTCATGAATGCAGCTTCTAAATATTCAATAATGAGGTAGAAATGAGAAAGAATGACCGTCATCAGTTAGTCAAAACGATGATTAAGGAGGAAAAGCTAGGAACGCAAAAGGAGATTCAGGATCGTCTGGAAGCGCAAGGGATTTATGTAACACAGACTACCCTGTCGCGTGACCTTCGTGAAATCGGCCTGACTAAAGTTAAGAAGAAGGGGCTGACTTATTATGTTTTGGCGCATGAGACTGAAGAGATTGATTTTATAGAGTTTTTAGCCAAGCATGTGGAGAGTGTAGCCAGGGCAGAGTTTAGTCTGGTTCTTCGTACGGGCCTGGGAGAGGCAACAGTGCTGGCCAATGTCGTGGATAGCTCGTTCGATAGCCGCATTCTGGGAACCGTTGCGGGTGCCAATACTCTTTTAGTGATTTGCCGGGATCAGGCGGCTGCTCAGGAGATTGAAGAGCAAATACAGGAAGCGATGTAAGAATCACAGTTTTTTCAGGAAAAATGGAGAGGTTTGAGACGGAAGTCCTGACCTCGTTTGTTTTTAGAAAGGATAGAGATGGCAGTAGAAAAGTTATCGCCAGGTATGCAGCAGTATTTGGATATCAAGAAGGACTATCCAGATGCTTTCTTGCTCTTTCGGATGGGGGATTTCTATGAATTGTTTTATGATGATGCGGTCAATGCCGCCCAGATTTTAGAGATTTCCCTCACCAGCCGCAATAAAAATGCAGAAAATCCCATTCCCATGGCCGGAGTTCCCTATCATTCGGCTCAGCAGTATATTGATGTTTTGGTCGAGTCAGGCTATAAGGTAGCGATTGCGGAGCAGATGGAAGACCCCAAGGAAGCCAAGGGAGTTGTTAAGCGGGAGGTCGTTCAGGTTATCACACCGGGGACGGTGGTGGACTCCAGTAAGCCGGACTCTGCGAATAACTTTCTGGTGGCTCTGGATTACTCAGAGGGCCTCTATGGTCTGGCTTATATGGACTTGGTGACCGGTGAGTTTCAGGTGACTAGTTTAGAGGACTTTGCCTTGGTCTGCGGGGAAATCCGTAATTTGAAGGCTAGGGAAGTGGTGCTGGGCTATGCCTTGCCAGAAGCTGAGGAGCAGGTCTTGGCTGGGCAGATGAACCTTTTGCTGTCCTATGTACAGACAGCCTTGGATGATGTCCAGCTGCTGGGAGAGGAACTGTCTCCGATGGAACGTCAGGCAGCGGGGAAATTGCTGGAGTATGTGCACCGGACCCAGATGAGGGAGCTCAGCCATTTGAAGAAGGCCCATCATTATGAAATCAAGGACTTCCTGCAAATGGATTATGCCACCAAGGCGAGTCTGGATTTGACAGAAAATGCTCGCTCGGGCAAGAAGCACGGCAGTCTTTATTGGCTGATGGACGAGACCAAGACAGCCATGGGCGGCCGCATGCTGCGCTCTTGGATCCAGCGTCCGCTGATTGATGAAGCGCGAATTAGCCAGCGGCAGAATGTCGTCGAGGTTTTTCTGGATCATTTCTTTGAGCGGAGTGATTTGACGGAGAGCCTCAAGGGAGTCTATGATATCGAGCGGTTGGCTAGTCGGGTTTCTTTTGGCAAGACCAATCCCAAGGATCTGCTGCAGCTGGCAGCAACATTGGGCAATGTGCCTCAGATTAAGGCTATCTTGCAAGGAATCGGCAGCCCGCATCTAGCTCGTTTGATTGAGGGCTTAGATCCTATTCCAGAGTTGGCGGGCTTGATTAGCTCGGCTATTTCGCCGGATGCCCCCCATATCATCACCGAGGGCAATATCATTCGGACAGGCTTTGATGAGACCTTGGATCAGTATCGGCTTGTGCTGAGGGAGGGGGACTGGATGGATTGCGGAGCTGGAAGTCAAAGAACGTGCTAACAGCGGCATCAGCAATCTAAAGATCGATTACAACAAAAAAGATGGTTATTATTTCCACGTGACCAATTCCCAGCTGGCTCATGTGCCTAGTCATTTCTTTCGCAAGGCGACCCTGAAAAATTCGGAGCGTTTCGGAACGGAGGAGCTGGCCCGAATTGAGGGAGAGATGTTGGAGGCGCGTGAAAAATCTGCTAATCTGGAATACGAGATTTTCATGCGGATTCGCGAGGAAGCTGGCAAATACATCCAGCGCTTGCAGGCCTTGGCACAAACGCTGGCAGCTGTAGATGTCCTGCAGAGCTTTGCTGCGGTGGCAGAACAACTACATTTGGTGCGTCCTGTCTTTACTGCGGAGCGCCGTCTGCAGATTGAAAAAGGTCGGCATGCTGTTGTGGAAAAGGTCATGGGAGCCCAAAGCTACATTCCAAATAGTATTTTGCTGGACCAGGAAACGGACATCCAGCTGATTACCGGTCCTAACATGAGCGGGAAATCGACCTATATGCGCCAGCTGGCTATTATCGTCATCATGGCACAGATGGGATCTTATGTGCCCGCTCAGTATGCCAGTCTGCCACTATTCGATGCGATTTTCACTCGCATCGGTGCAGCGGATGATTTGGTGTCCGGCCAGTCCACCTTTATGGTGGAGATGATGGAGGCCAATCGGGCCATTCGGCAGGCCAGCGATCGTTCGCTCATCCTCTTTGATGAGCTGGGTCGTGGGACGGCGACTTACGATGGGATGGCGCTAGCTCAGGCTATTATCGAGCATATTCATCATTATAATGGGGCCAAAACCCTCTTTGCCACCCACTATCATGAGCTGACAGCCTTAGAGGACAGCTTGGAGCATTTGGAAAATGTCCATGTGGCAACCTTGGAAAAGGACGGTCAGGTGACCTTTCTGCATAAGATTGAGCCAGGTCCGGCTGACAAGTCTTACGGAATCCATGTGGCGAAGATTGCCGGACTTCCTGATAAATTGCTGGAGCGGGCAGATAGCATTTTGAGCCATCTGGAAAGTCAGGATACAGGACTAGGCTCAGAGTTTCCTGCTACATCCAGACAGAAGCAGTCACGAGTGGCTGAGCAGATCTCTCTTTTCGCAGAAGAGTCGGAAAATCCAGTCCTAACTGAACTCCGAGACTTGGACATATACAATATGACTCCTCTGGAAGTCATGGCGGCGGTAGCTGAGCTCAAGAAGAAGTTGTAAAAATAAAGAACAGACTTGTTAATGCTTCAAGTCTGTTCTTTTTATTTCTCACGATTTGCCAGACAAACCGCTATTGATTTTTTGAATGTTGCGATAGGTGTGGTAATAGATGGCGCCTGAAATAATTAGATAGATAAGGGTGAATTCCCCGACGGCAGTCAGTGTCAGGCTGAGTATTTTTTCTCTTGGAAAAAATCCAGCTAGATTAGCCAAAAGTGCAAAGGTCAGAATCATCACACCATAGTGGTTGGCGATGGAACGCAGGATGCTCCAGTCTCTTTGGAAGAAGCTTCCGCTCCATCTGAAAATAGCTCCCATGATAAACCAGATAAGCATGCAGTAGAGCATGATGAGGGAAACATGGACATGCTGGCTCAAAAAGAAGTAGCCGATAGGAGAGCGAGGGTGAAGCGGTAGATAAGCTGGATTGTAAAAATAAGAAACAATCATGGAGAAGAATAGACCGATGAAAATCCCCCCAATTCCTCCGAAAAAGAGTTCTTTAAGACGAGTTTTCATAATTGCAACCTTTCTTTGATAGATTTGAGATAACGGCGGGACGAGTATGTCTGATCGCCGTTTTTCAGAAATATTTGAATCAGACCATTTGGAGTCAGCTTGAGGTGGCTGATTTGTCGGCTGTTGATAATCTCCGACTGAGAAATCTGCAGAAAATAGTCCGGCAGGATCTGCAGTAATTGATAAAGAGGCTGTTGAGTTCGATAGCCGTCTTTTGCTGTTCGAACCTGAATCTGGCGATTTTCTGTATAGATTCGCTGGATTTCCTTAGCATTCAGCAGATAGATGTCGTCTTCTTTCTTGACATGGATCTTGTCCTCTTTACCCAGATGTTGAGCAAAGTGGACCAATTCCTGAATGCTTTCTGTCATGAGGCGAGCCTCAATGCTAACGGAGTCTTCGGTAATTTGAGAATCGATTCTTAGCTTAACTTTCATAACTTCCTCCTTTCACCTTTATTAAACCGCAACTTAGCAGCGAAAACAAGCCCTTTTGTCTATGTGGCAGCTATTTGTGTCTATATGGTTTGGCTGGCGGACAGAATGGTCAAGAAAAGGCTGCCCTCTGATAGAAAAAGCCCAATGTGTTATAATAGATAGCAGAACAAATACGGAGAAAAAGATGTCAAAAATTATCGAACTTCCAGAAATTCTAGCCAATCAGATTGCAGCCGGTGAAGTCATTGAGCGGCCTAGCAGCGTGGTCAAGGAGCTGGTGGAAAATTCAATTGATGCGGGTGCAAGTCAGATTACTATCGAAATCGAAGAAGCTGGACTCAAGAGCATTCAGGTGACGGATAATGGCGAGGGCATAGATTACGAAGATGTCCCTCTGGCCCTTCGACGTCATGCTACCAGTAAAATCAAGAAGCAGGCAGATCTCTTTCGGATTCGGACACTGGGTTTCCGTGGTGAGGCCATTCCTTCCATTGCTTCTGTCTCGCGTTTTACCATTGAGACAGCTACTGAATCTGGCCAGCATGGGACTCTGCTAGTTGCCCAAGGCGGTGAGATTGAGGTTCATGAGCCAACCAGCAGTCCCGTGGGAACGAAAATTAAGATAGAAGATCTCTTCTTTAATACTCCAGCCCGGCTCAAGTATATGAAGAGCCAGCAGGCTGAGCTGTCCCATATCGTTGATGTGATTAATCGGCTCAGTCTGGCCCATCCGGAAGTGGCTTTCACCCTTATCAGTGACGGCAGAGAAATGACGCGGACCGCCGGCAGTGGAAATCTGCGTCAGGCTATTGCAGGAATCTATGGTCTGGCAACAGCGAAGAAAATGGTGGAAATCTCTGCTTCGGATCTGGATTTTGAGGTGAGCGGCTATGTCAGTTTGCCTGAGCTGACTCGTGCGAATCGGAATTATATTACCATCCTCATCAACGGCCGCTATATTAAGAATTTCCTGCTCAATCGTGCTATTCTGGACGGCTACGGCAGTAAGCTTATGGTAGGCCGCTTTCCACTCGCGGTCATCAATATTCAGATTGACCCCTATCTGGCCGATGTCAATGTCCATCCGACCAAGCAAGAGGTGCGGATTTCTAAAGAGCGGGAACTCATGGCCTTGATTTCGCAAGCCATTGCGACCAGTCTCAAGGAGCAGGATCTTATCCCTGATGCTTTGGAAAATCTTGCCAAATCAACTGTTAAGCGTGCCAGTAAGCCTGAACAGACCAGCCTTCCCCTTAAAGAAAATCGCCTCTACTACGATAAGGAGCAGAATGACTTCTTCCTCAAGCCACAGGTGGCCGAGCAACAGCTATCTTTTGACGACTCTGCTGAACCTGCCCAAGTAGTTACTGACGAAAAATCAGAACCGCAACCGACTTCGGTCAAATTCGCAGAGAGAAAGCCTGCCAGCTATGACCAACTAGACCATCCAGAGCTAGACCAGGCTAGTCTGGAGCGGGCTGTAGATAAGTTGGATCAGGAAGAGAAGTCAAGCTTCCCAGAGTTAGAATATTTCGGCCAGATGCATGGCACCTATCTCTTTGCTCAGGGCAAGGGCGGTCTTTACATTATTGACCAGCATGCTGCTCAAGAGCGGGTCAAGTATGAGTATTATCGAGAGAAGATTGGGGATGTGGATAATAGCCAGCAGCAGCTCTTAGTGCCCTATATCTTTGAATTTCCAGCGGATGATATGTTGCGAATCAAGCAGCGGATGGAGCTGTTAGAAGATGCTGGCATCTTTTTAGAAGAGTATGGAGCCAACCAGTTTATCCTTCGCGAGCATCCGATTTGGTTCAAAGAAGAGGAGATTGAGGCCGGCATCTATGAAATGTGTGATATGCTTCTCCTGACCCAGGAAGTTTCTATCAAGAAATATCGAGCAGAGCTGGCCATTATGATGAGCTGCAAACGCTCCATCAAGGCCAATCACAGTCTGGATGACTACTCTGCGCGTGACTTGCTCTTTCAGCTCTCCCAGTGTGACAATCCTTACAACTGCCCACACGGCCGACCGGTCTTGGTCAACTTTACCAAGTCGGATATGGAAAAATGTTCCGCCGCATTCAGGAAAATCATACTAGCCTGCGGGAATTGGGGAAATACTAAACTGTATAGAAGATCAAACAGCCCTAGTCATAGAACTAGAGCTGTTTTGAATTTTTGAGCTGAACTTGCGTTTCAGCAAGCAAATCAGCTGGATGACGTTTGTCCTTGCGAAGCAGTCCCATCAGCAGAAAGATTAAGAAGAGAATCCCTGCTGAAGTTGACAAGAAAATTGACAGAGCATCTGCTTGATAAGCACTACGGATAGTTCCCATATGTCCTAGCTGCCAAGGGAAAAACTTGATAGCAGAGCGCAAAAGGCTGTGGGCAAGGCTCCTATGCTTGTAAATCAGCTGTAAACCTGCCCAACGCTTGCCAAAACTGCCTTTTCTATAGTCTAGCCAAGCAAAGATGATAGTTAGAGGCAGGACTGAGGTAGAAAAAGCCAGAAGCTGGCTCTGGGCTTCAGTGAATACAGGAATGCCACCTAGAACCAGATTGTAAAAGCCCATAGCTAGTAAAAAAAGAGCAATGAGGTAGCCTGAGATGAAGAGCCAGTCTCCAATCAGCTCTTTCAGACGAGTTTTGACAGGTATGGGATTGTCAGTTTTTAGTTTCATCTTTAGCACCTTCTTTCTTAGAATCCTCATCAAGGCCGATAACCTTGTCCAGATACTTTTTCTTAATCTTTAGCGCCTTGTTAATAGCCATTGCTGATGCGATTAAGAGGAAAAAGCTCAACCAGACTAGCGCAGTGAATTTTGCTGGAAAGCTAGAACCTGCGAAGAAGAGAAAGATAGCCAAGGCAGATATAAAAATATACAGAACCTGCCAGAAGCCATAAGATTTTACTTCCTTGTAGTAGCGATTTTTTTCGTCTTCTGAGAGGACGGGTTTTATTTTCGGCTTATCGCTGTCTTCTAAAAGCAGATAATCTGTCGTCACTTGGAAAATCTTGCTCAGCTCTACAATTTTTTCCAGCTCTGGCAACGCTTGGCCAGACTCCCACTTGGAAATGCTCTGGCGAGAGACATTGATTTGTTCAGCTAGCTTTTCTTGTGACCAGCCTTTTTCTTTTCTTAGTTCAAATAATTTATCAGCGAGTTTCATGTTCGCAGCCTCCTTTTCTTTGCTAACTCTATCCTAACAGCTTTTAGTTATCTTGAGAATACAGCTTCCTGTACATTTTGTCAACTACCGGTTGCACTTCTATTTGCAGTTTCTAGATAGAAAATATGATATACTAGATAGGCAAATGATACAAAAAGAAGGAAGATTATGTACGAATATTTTAAAGGAATCATCAGCAAAATTACAGCCAAGTACATTGTATTGGAAGTCAACTCTATCGGCTACATTCTTCATGTGGCTAACCCTTATGCCTACTCAGGGCATCTTCATCAGGAAGCCAAGGTCTATGTTCACCAGGTTGTGAGAGAAGACGCGGAGCTCCTTTACGGCTTTGCGACCGAGGAGGAGAAGCAACTCTTTCTCAGCTTGATTTCAGTCTCAGGTATTGGCCCTGTGTCTGCTCTGGCAATTATTGCGGCGGATGATAATGCTGGTTTAGTGCAAGCCATTGAGCAGAAAAATATCACCTACCTGACCAAGTTTCCTAAAATTGGCAAGAAGACAGCCCAGCAGATGGTGCTAGACTTGGAAGGCAAGGTAGTGGCGGCAGATGGTCCGACAGAAAGCAAGGCGCCCGTCAAGACTGTGGATAATCAGGAGCTGGAGGAAGCCATGGAAGCCATGCTGGCTCTGGGCTATAAGGCTGCTGAACTTAAGAAAATCAAGAAATTCTTTGAAGGCACAACAGATACAGCAGAAAACTATATCAAGTCTGCTCTTAAGATGTTGGTGAAATAGGAGTAAGTTATGACCAAACGCTGTGGCTGGGTAAAAATGAACAACCCCTTGTATGTAGCCTACCATGATGAGGAGTGGGGCAAACCCCTCCATGATGATCAGAAATTATTTGAATTGCTCTGCATGGAGACCTATCAGGCTGGACTTTCTTGGGAGACCATTCTGAATAAACGTCAGGCTTTTCGGGAAGCTTTTCATTTCTATGATGCCCAGAAAATTGCTCAGATGACAGATGCAGATCTGGATGATTTATTGGACAATCCCGACATCATCCGTAACAAGATGAAGATTTATGCAACTAGGGCTAATGCTCAAGCCTTTTTGGCTGTTCAAAAGCAGTTTGGCTCTTTTAATGATTATATCTGGTCCTTTGTAGATTTCAAAACGATTGACAATGAAGTTTTGAACTACAAGGAAGCGCCAGCCAAGACAGAGCTGTCAGAAAGCATGTCCAAGGCGCTAAAAAAGCAAGGCTTCAAATTTGTTGGTCCCGTTTGTGTTTATTCATTCCTAGAAGCAGCTGGACTTATCAATGACCATGAAAATGATTGTGACTTTAATCCACATAAAAATACCGTTTGAGAAAGATTCTCAACGGTATTTTTCAATTTCTTCTTTTAGAGATTTTACTAGCTCTTTTTCATCGGCAAGTTGTAGTAGAGCAATCCCTTTTTTTATTAATTCGTTATCATTTTTGCAAATTCCAAGTCGAATCTGTGAAAGCCCGAGGGAATCATAACGTTTTTCTTTTTTTGACAAATCGTAAATGTACTTAGTAATTTCAGCGCATTCTCTCTTTAATCCATTATAAAGATAGATGGTAGAAAGGTTGACTAAGAGTCCGATTTGTAGATTATTCCCATTGCGAAATGATTGGTATTTTTTTATGCTATTTAAAATCTTTTGGGTAAATTGTTTGATATTTTCTAAAGGGAAGAAATAAAGGATGGTAGAAAGCAGTCGAAAATCACTTTCATACCAAGTGTCCTGTTTTTCTAAATACGCCCAAATTTTATTGGTAGTAGCATTAATTTCTTTTGTCTCAGAAATTCCATTTTGTCTCAGATGAATAGTAATATTGATGCTATCTAAAGCATGTTTAATCGGAATATCGGAATGTTTATATAGATATGCCTCGCATTCTCTCTTTAGTTGTAACAAACCTTCTGTCCCTACAATAGACTCACCTTGGTTGTAAAGAGAATTTAAAATTTTCTGTCTCTGACTAGGTTGATAATAATCACAAATGTATTTAAATTCTTCTAGTGTCATATCTATCTGGCGAAGTAAAAAAATCATGGTATCGAACTTTGGCACGACTTGTCCGCTTTCAATTCGTGCCAAAGTTGAGCGAGCTAAAAAATCTCCACAAATTTCTTCTTGAGTCAACCCTTTTGATTTCCTAATTTCTTTATAGATTTTTCCATAATCCCAGCGCATAAGAACTCCTTTTTAAAATGTTACTAAAAGCTACATTTTGAAAAAATATTTTAAAATAGTATACCATGAAATAAAAAGGAGGGCAAAAATGAAGAAAGTGAAATACAATTCTATTTTATTGGCAATGACGCTAATAATGCTTGTAAATGCACTCCCATGGTGGTGGCCGTGGAGATAAGGTGGATAGGATAGAAGTGGAGTGAGTTCAATGGGGTCGTTGATTGTGACTAGCTAAGCTATAAATTGGAAAGGTAAAATATTCTCTAAAAACTATAAAATATTCAATATAGAAGTGTAGTTATGAAAATAAGAATTAAAAATAAAACATTAGCTTTATTAGCTACAGTTTCTTTAGGTTTTGGGCTAACTACTATGACTAGTATCGTTAGTGCAGAAGTAGCATATCCAGCCCCATATCCGATTATTGATGAATGGAATTATGGTGTGAATGATAACTATGGTTATTCTAATTACTATGTTAAATCTCCGAATAATATTGGTTCAAAATCTTCGATAACTAATCTTTGGGGAACTGTTAAGTCATCTGATTCTCAAAAATATGGATGGGCAATGTCAAGTTCAACAAAAAGTTGGAATGATGTTCGATTAAATGCACATTGGAACTACTTTAAATTTTAACAATAGTTTATGAAAGTTGGAAGACCCAATAATATTATAGGGTCTTTTATAATATAGGTAGGAGCTTATGAAATTAAAATTAGGTGTTATAGGACTCTTTTTTTGCTTAATTGCTGCCATTGGTCTGGTTAGTATTAGTGATACTCAAAAACCAATACCTTTACCAATTGATGGTGCCTTCTCCATTCAAGGGAAAAGCAATCTTTCTAATGAAGAAATATATCAAATGATTAGTGGCCTATCAGAAGAGAAAAAAGTTAAAATATACAAGCCGGTGGTTCAGAATTCAGGACAGTTGACTTATATAAATCTTGATGATGCCAGCCATGAACAATTAAAGTCTATACCGATAACAGGGATGTACTATACTCTAGGGGAAATAGATTCAAATGGTTTAAAAAAACTTACGTCTACAGGTCTGCAAGTAGTATATATGGCTTACCCTTGGTATATGGGAGGAATGATACAATTTACTGGCTCTTTAAGATTTTTGTTAATGATTTCAATTTACTTAACCTTATTAGTTGTTTTATTTGTTGTTAGAGCGAGAAAGATTAAAGAAGGGATGATAAGACGTTCTTTAGGATTGCCTGTGTATAACCTAAAAAAGGATTATTTAATTTCTGTTACTTTTGAGCTGATTTTAGTTGCTTTATTGATGGTTTTCTTTGGCTCTTTTCTGGGGAGTGGTCTCTTCACCTATAGTTCCAAGTTATTCTTCTCTCTACTTCTAACCAATTTTATAATTTTTCAAATCATTGATCTCATCACCTTTGTTTTATTTTGGCTGACGATTCAGGTTGAAAAGCCTATTGAAATTATAAAAAATAAGGCCAAAAACAGCCTCATTTTTATCGTATGGCTTGCGGTTATTTCTAGCATAATAGTTGTTTCAGGAGTCTTTTTACGGGAAACAAAGGCTAGTCAATCAAAGATAAATATACAGATAAAGCATTTAGAACCATGGAGTGCAGTAAAAGATTGGAAAAGACTAGAGTTTTTGGGTATTGAAAATGAATCTGTTACTAATGGAGAAGAAGCAAATGACTCAGGAGCTAAGTATATAGAGATTGCTAAAGCCTTAAAAAAACTGGATTTTATATATATCAAATCATCTTCAGCCTATGTTCCAGATTTTATGAAAACTTCTCATGTTACAGAAGATTTTTCTAAGCAATTAAAAAGTGATGGGATAACGAATCCAGAGGTTAATAAAGAGCTGGTTTATATCAATCAAACAGGTGCTAAGGTACAAAATAAAGTTAATGGAACAAACTATCGTATTTTAGATAATAAAATAGCAACCATCTATATTCCTAATAAATTTAAAGAGAATAAGGCATCAATCGAGAATACGGTTGTAGCAGAACAATTTACTGGTACAAACTATACAAAAGATGATCTTACGGTGCAAGTCATTCCTGATGGGCAAGAATTTTTCTATTTCAATGAAAATGGCAGTAGTGTCCCTGAAAATAAAGATAATCTACCTTTGGAAAGTGTGACAAATAGTAAGAGTAATATAGTGGTTGTATTAGATACTGATAAAATGGTAGAAACTAACGATTTTATTTTGGCAAGCAATATCATATATAACTCACTTTTTAGTCCAGAAGCAATTAAGGAAATCAACGATTTGAGTGCTAGTTTGAATTTTTCAATCAATCCAGTCGAGGTTTACCAAACTGTGAAACTTAATATTCAATCTTTAGAGCACCAAATTCTCCTTTCAAAAATACTACAAATAATTATTTGCGGAATTGTATTTCTACTCATTTATCAATATGCTCAAATGTTTGTTGCCTTAAAACAGAATGACTATGTCAAAAAAATCATTTTAGGCCTATCGAAAACAGGTATAGCCATTTCAAGTCTAAAATATTTTATAATAACGATTATAATGGTTATCTTATCGACATTTATCATGACAGGACAAATAGAGTTATTGTATATTGGTCTTGCTTCTTTAACGGTTTTAATGATGTCAATAATAATAAGTTTCAGAAAAATTATCTGATAGATACACTCAAATTCTAAAAGGAGATGACTAATGACAATTGAAATTGTGAATGTTACAAAAAAATATGGCTCAAAAGAAATATTTACAGATTTAAATTTAACCTTTGAAGCTGGGAAAAGCTACGCCTTGATTGGCGGTTCGGGTTCAGGTAAAAGTACCTTGCTAAACATTATAGGAAGGCTAGAAAAAATTGACAGTGGAAAAAGTGTTAGTTGATAAACAGGATATTTGGAAAAACAAAAAGAAAGAACCTATTTTTAAAAAAATACTATTGGGTATGTATTCCAAAAATTATTCTTTGATAGAAAAACAAAACAGTATATGATAATTTAAAAACTCCTCAATAAAGACAAAAAGATTATATCTGAGATACTTGAAAAAGTAGGCCTTTCTACGGACTATTTAAAACATAAAATATATGAATTGTCTGGGGGACAGGCTCAGCGTGTAGCTATTGCAAGAATGTTAATGAAACCGCGTAAAATTATTTTAGCGGATGAACCTACAGGAGCCTTGGATAGTGAGATTGGGAATGAAATCATCAACTTATTATTGAGTGAAGCAACCAAGGATAATTATGTTATTATAGCAACGCATGATCCAGCTGTATATAGTAAAGTTGATGTTATCATTGATATAAAAGATATAGGAAGTCAGGCATGAAAAAGAAAATTTATATTAGTTTGCTACTAGTCATTGGAATACTCGCAATCGTCTTAATTGGCAAACAAGTGATTAAAAAAGAAAATCCCAATAAACCTTCGGTGGATTTAACAGTCTATACAATCTCTTCGAATGATACCGAAAGATGGGATAAGATAAGGCAAGTAGAAACAGAAGATGCTGTCTATCTAATATCTGTCAAAGAAGTAGCATCTTCAGAAGAAGTATTTTCAAATATTATTGCAGATGGCACTGCTATGGGATTTGGAGTTAGTGAAGAAGAAGTTAAACAATTTAACAATAATTTAGGAACTACTGTAGTAGATGCTAAAAATAATAAATTGATTGGGATAGAATTCTTCACTTTTTCTGATGATGGCAAGGGATTTACAGTAGCGAATTTTGATTACGGCAAAAAAGAGTTTAATGATCAGAAAAAAGAAAAGAAAGAGTTCTATAAAAAAACTATACGAAGCGTTTAAAAAATAATTTATGATGACACGACAAACGCATAAAGACAAAAGTTCCAATAAATTTTTGAAATACAAATGATTATTTAATTTTTTGACAAGCATTTGTCAAAGGTAGCTGCAGTTCTACTTTCCTCTTTTTCCTTTGCTGTCTTATATGTAAAAATCGAACGCAATCTTTGCATGCCTGCTCTCTTTCATATGTTTCATAATAGGGTGATTCTGTTTCTTATTTCATAGGAAAAATTCCTTGGTTTTCTAACATCCAAGGAATTTCGTTTAGTTATCCTTTCTGCATCCAAATCTTTTCCTTGATAAAGATGCGTAATTCATAGAAAAGCATAAAGAGGGTGGAGATGAGGAAGCCAGCCATAAAGATATGATGCAAATAGGCAAAAATAGCAATCTCAACCAAAACGGAGAAGAGGTAGAAAATGACTAAATAATGCCATTTCTTAGCCTTACTGTCTTCGATGACCTTTCTCCAAGCGCTCATCCTCCTTGATGAGTGTGTCCAGACTGATATCAAACTCCCGACTGATAGCAATGAGATTTCCAATATCAGGGATACCTTTTTCGCTTTCCCAGCGGGCAATGGCGGAGCGGGAGACCTTGAGTCTTTCTGCCAAAGCCTCCTGAGTGAGTTGATTTTGTTGACGAATGTCTTTGAGAACTTGTGAAATTTTCATGATGATCTCCTTTCTTCAAATAAAAGTATTTAGATGATTTCCTTTTTTCATCTTTATTATAAAAATAATGAAAGCATTTGCCAATAGCATTTCTCTAACAATCTAGTTATTCTGCATAACACCAATCATTCTTAAAAGTTTTCCACAGCATGTTGACAAGTTTGTCAAGGAACTTGACAGCTCTTTTTATTTCCTGAAATGAAAATCAACTTTTTTAAGATTTTTTGTGATAAAATAAAGCCAATTCCGAATAGTAAGGTAGGAGGTTCTATGAAAGCAGAAATTATTGCTGTGGGCACTGAGATTCTGACGGGTCAGATTGTCAATACCAATGCCCAATTTTTATCTGAAAAACTGGCGAGTCTGGGGATTGATGTTTATTTTCAAACAGCAGTGGGGGACAATGAAAATCGTCTCCCTCTCTGTTTTGGAAATTGCCCAAAGGCGCAGTAATCTGATTATCCTGACAGGAGGCTTGGGTCCAACAGAGGATGATTTGACCAAGCAGACCTTGGCTAAGTTCTTAGGGCGTGAGCTTAATTTTGACTCACAGGCTGTGGAAAAGTTGGATCGCTTTTTTGCTAGTCGACCAGATTATGCTCGAACGCCCAATAATGAGCGTCAGGCCCAGCTGGTCGAAGGCTCGACCCCTTTACCAAATGCGACCGGCTTAGCTGTCGGAGGATTGTTAGAAGTAGATGGAGTGACCTATGTAGTTCTGCCTGGCCCGCCTAGCGAGCTTAAGCCCATGGTCAATAACGAGCTGGTTCCCCTCTTATCCACAGGTCAGAAATTGTACTCACGGGTTCTGCGCTTCTTTGGTATCGGCGAGAGTCAGCTAGTGACTATTTTGTCAGAGATGATTGAGCAGCAGAGTGACCCCACCATTGCTCCTTATGCAAAGACAGGAGAAGTTACCCTACGACTGTCTACCAAGGCTCTGAGTCAGGCAGAAGCCGACACTAAGTTTGAGGCTGTGGAAAAGGAAATTTTGTCCCATAAGACTTTTGAGGGACAGTCACTGTCAGAGATTTTCTATGGTTACGGGGATGACAATTCCTTGGCACAGGTGGCTTTTGACTTGCTGAAGAGTCAAGGAAAGACGATTTCGGCGGCGGAGAGTCTGACAGCAGGGCTCTTTCAGGCGACCTTGGCTGATTTTGCTGGAGCCTCTTCCATTTTTTCAGGTGGCTTTGTCACCTACAGCATGGAGGAAAAGAGCCGGATGCTGGATATTCCGTTGGGAGACCTGGAGAAGCACGGTGTCGTTTCCGCTTTTACTGCTGGGAAAATGGCAGAGCAGGCTAGAAAGCTGACCGAAAGTGACCTAGCTGTCAGTCTGACAGGTGTGGCTGGTCCAGATTCACTGGAAGGCCATCCAGCAGGGACCGTTTTTATCGGCTTAGCAAGTGCTTCAGGAACAGAAACTATTAAGGTCAATATTGCTGGACGAAGTCGGCGTGATGTGCGGAAAATTGCTGTTCTGCACGCCTTCAACCTAGTACGAAAAACTTTATTAAATAGCTGATTTTTGGTATAATGACGAAGATGGCCAAAAGACATTTTAGAAAAAACAGGAGAAATAAATGGCAAAGAAACAAAAAAAATTAGACGAAATCTCAAAGAAATTCGGCGATGAGCGCCAAAAAGCCTTGGATAATGCTCTTAAAAACATTGAAAAGGACTTTGGTAAGGGAGCCATTATGCGTCTGGGCGAGAGGGCAGAGCAAAAAGTTCAAGTTATGAGTTCAGGCTCTTTGGCCTTGGATATTGCCCTTGGTGCTGGTGGTTACCCTAAGGGACGGATTATTGAAATCTATGGTCCGGAATCTTCTGGTAAGACAACCGTTGCTCTTCATGCTGTTGCTCAAGCACAAAAAGAGGGAGGTATCGCAGCCTTTATCGATGCTGAGCATGCTTTGGATCCGTCATACGCGGCTGCTCTAGGTGTTAATATTGATGAGTTGCTGCTGTCTCAACCTGACTCTGGGGAACAGGGACTGGAAATTGCCGGCAAGCTGATTGACTCAGGTGCTGTGGACTTGGTGGTTGTGGACTCAGTTGCAGCCCTGGTACCACGTGCAGAAATCGATGGCGATATCGGTGACAGCCATGTCGGCTTGCAGGCTCGGATGATGAGCCAGGCTATGCGCAAGCTGTCTGCTTCTATCAACAAAACGAAGACAATTGCGATTTTCATTAATCAGCTGCGTGAAAAAGTTGGGGTTATGTTTGGTAATCCTGAAACGACACCAGGCGGCCGTGCATTGAAGTTCTATGCTTCTGTTCGTTTGGATGTCCGTGGCAACACTCAAATCAAGGGAACTGGTGATGACAAGGATACCAATGTTGGTAAAGAAACCAAGATCAAGGTTGTAAAAACAAGGTAGCTCCGCCATTCAAGGAAGCTTTTGTGGAAATCATGTATGGCGAAGGTATTTCTAAGACAGGTGAGCTGATTAAGATTGCGACTGATTTAGACATCATCAAGAAAGCTGGCGCTTGGTACTCCTACAATGATGAAAAAATCGGCCAAGGATCTGAAAATGCCAAGAAATACTTGGCGGATCACCCAGAAGTCTTTGACGAAATTGACCGTCAGGTTCGTGTACGCTATGGTTTGATTGAAGGCGATGAGTTAGCAGAAGCAGTTGGCAGCAAAGCTGACAGCCCTGTAGAAACGATGGAAGAAGTGACTCTGGATTTGGACGATGCCATTGAAATTGAAGAGTAATTTTGCAAAATAGGTCGCAAGACCGATGGTTTTTGTGATATAATAGACTACGATATTAGTATCGTGTAGCGAAAGGAGTACTTACATGATCACAATCTATACTGTCTCAAGTTGTACTAGTTGTAAAAAAGCAAAAACCTGGCTAAACGCTCATCAATTAACTTATAAAGAACAAAATTTAGGCAAAGAAGGCATCACCAAAGAGGAACTTCTGGATATTTTAACCAAAACGGAAAATGGTATCGCGAGCATTGTTTCATCAAAAAACCGCTATGCTAAAGGTTTGGGTGTTGACATTGAGGAATTGAGTGTCAACGAAGTTCTTGACATCATCATGGAGACCCCGCGTATTTTAAAAAGTCCCATTTTAGTGGATGATAAACGTCTCCAAGTTGGTTACAAAGAAGATGATATCCGTGCTTTTCTGCCGCGTTCTGTTCGCAATGTTGAAAATGCAGAAGCTCGTCTGCGGGCAGCTCTCTAATCTTTGAATATAACTGAAAGAGTCGGGAAGAGGATCTCGGCTCTTATTTTTGTTCGGGTTGACAGCAGTCTTTAGCGACTGGATGGATTGACAAGGAGCAGAACTGTGATACAATATCTCTGAGGAGGATGGAAGATGAAGAAAATTTTAGTAGGACTGGGATTGAGTGTGGCACTGTTAGCAGGCTGTGGACATAAAAAGACAGAGACGAATTCGAATGCGGCTGACAAGAAAGAAATCAGCAATAATCTGCCTATCATTGATAATGCCAAGCAGCAGGAAGTGATTACTCGAACGCTTTTTTTTTCCAAAGGATGAACGAGGAAACCAGCAGAGTCAGACAGTGACTTATCAGGGAGAGCATTTTAAACGCTTGGTTATTGAAAGGCTGACTGCGACTGATGATGAGATGAAAGAAGCCATCAAGCAAATGGGGCTGGAGGAAGCGCAGAAGTCGCTCAATGAGTCACTGGAGCAGGATGCAGACTATGTGCAGGCTCGTGGACTTCAAGGCTTCAGCGGCTCAGTGACAATTTTGAATGAGAACGAGCTGAAAATGACTTCTACCTATGACTTTGAGAGTTTGGATATAGAAAAAGCAGCGTCTATGCCTTATTTTCAAAATCTCAAGCTCAAAGAAATGATTAAGCTGACGCCAGAAGAATACATCAACAATCTCCTGATGAATGGAGCGGAAGAGCAGAAATAAGCTGCTCTTTTTTATTACATTTTAATGACAGAGTGACAATCAGTTTGACAGCGCCGTTTTTATAATGATATGATAAAATCAGCTCAATATTGAAGGAGATAAGACATGAGAAAATTAATTGTCTTTTTGCTGGCAGCTTTGGCAATCTTAACAGCTTGCAGTCAGCAGTCAAATAACAGTTCATCCTCACAGGGAGGAGCTGGAAAAGGAGATATTGTCACTAAGTCCTATAAAACTGAGAAGCAATTGGAACATGGAAAAGAAACCAGAATCTTAACAGTCAGCTACAGCGGACAGAAGTATGATAAGGTTATCCTGCATGTCAGCAAGGCTATTCCTGACAACATCAAGGAAGCTTTGTCAAAGCAGGATGTTTCCACTGTAAAGAAGGAAATGCTGTCTTTGATCGAGGAAGCACTGGGTCTGAAAGAGGCGGTGAATATCACCGGTCTTGACTTGAAAACAGATATGACAGCTGAAGAGATTTCTCTGGAGATGACCATCGATCCTGAGAATCTAGACTACGAAGCAGCCAAAAAGCTTCCAAACTACGCGCAGCTGTTTGAGCAAATCGAGACCCTGAGTCCGGAAGAATTGCTTAACAAGTTTAAGGGAAGCGACGGTGTGGAAGTGCCGTCTTCAAATTAGGAAGTTTCCATCCAGTTCTCTGAAGAGAGCTGGATTTTTGCTGGATTTCAGAGCCAGACTTCGGATAAATATTAGCTAAGCTTATTGAAAAATTAGGAGAATTCGGGTGAATTAAATTTGTGAAAAGCCTATAATTATGCTATAATAGGGATATTCTAAAGAAAGAGGGTGTAATTGTGGGATTTACAGATGAAACAGTACGTTTTAATCTCGATGATTCAAATAAAAAGGAAATTAGCGAGACTTTGACCGATGTCTACAAGTCGCTCAATGAAAAAGGATACAATCCAATCAATCAAATCGTGGGATACGTACTCAGTGGCGATCCTGCGTACGTACCTCGCTATAACAACGCTCGCAATCAAATCCGCAAATACGAGCGCGATGAGATTGTTGAGGAGTTGGTTCGTTATTATTTGAAAGGACAAGGCGTCGATCTCTAATGAGAATTATGGGATTAGATGTGGGCTCGAAAACAGTTGGGGTTGCCATTAGTGATCCTCTTGGTTTTACGGCTCAAGGACTGGAGATTATTCCGATTCATGAAGAAAGGGCGAATTCGGCCTAGAGCGCTTGGGCGAGCTGGTTAAAGAGTATAAGGTTGATAAGTTTGTTATCGGCCTGCCTAAGAATATGAACAATACCAGCGGACCTCGAGTGGAGGCTAGCCAGGCTTATGGCCAGCGGGTTGCTGAGCTTTTTGGTCTGCCGGTTGACTATCAGGATGAGCGTCTGACGACTGTGGCTGCTGAGCGCATGCTGGTGGAGCAGGCGGACATTAGCCGCAGCAAGCGCAAGAAAGTTATTGATAAGCTGGCAGCGCAGCTGATTTTGCAGAATTATCTGGATCGAAATTTTTAGAAAAGAAATGAAGGAGACACTAGTATGACACATGATCATAATCATGACCACGAGCATGAAGAGCGTGAATTAATCACCTTGGTTGACGAGCAAGGAAACGAAACTTTATTTGAAATTCTTTTGACCATTGACGGTAAGGAAGAGTTTGGCAAGAATTATGTTCTTTTGATTCCGGCTAATGCGGAAGAAGATGAGAACGGTGAGGTAGAGATTCAAGCTTATTCCTTTACCGAAAATGAAGATGGTACAGAAGGCGACCTGCAGCCAATCCCAGAAGACTCAGATGCTGAATGGGATATGATTGAAGAAGTCTTCAACAGCTTTATGGAGGAGTAAGACTAGCCTAGTCTCATTTCCAGAAATGGATAAGTGCAGGCGAGATGCTAGCTGAACTTGACAGATGAAGGAAGTAGCCAAGACTCGGCTATTTTCTATCTCGTATCATAAACATTAGAAAGAGGAGCGAGTTGCAATTCAGATTTGAGTTCTGCTTCGCTGCTCTTTTTTGGGTAAGAAAATGAATGAAATTGAAGAATGGCTGAACAGCCGAATTGGTCTAAACTTTCGTTCGGGTCTAGGGCGGATGCAGCAAGCGGTGACTCTTTTGGGGAATCCTGAGCGGAGCTATCCAACGATTCATGTAACTGGTACAAATGGCAAAGGTTCTACTATTGCTTTTATGCGTCAGCTGTTTGCGGAGCATGGTCGAAAGACAGGAAGTTTTACTTCGCCTCACATGATTAGTATTCATGATCGGATTTGTATCAACGGCCAACCGATTGCTTCAGCTGATTTTATCCGTCTGGGTCAGCAGGTGCAAAAGATGGAGCAAGAACTGCTCAAAAGCCATGACCAGCTGTCCTATTTTGAAATTCTGACCTTGATTGCTTTTCTCTATTTCAAGGAGCAGGCAGTGGAACTAGCCTTGATTGAGGTGGGGATTGGCGGACTCTTGGACACGACCAATGTCATTACAGGAGATATTGCGGTCATCAGCTCTGTAGGCTTGGACCATCAGGAGACTCTGGGAAGGAGCTTGACGGCGATTGCGGAGCAAAAGGCAGGGATTTTCAAGACGGGGCGGCCAGCTGTCATCGGACCCCTGCCAGAGGAGGCACGATTGGTTTGTGAGCAGCGAGCTGAGGAGCTGGGAATAGAACTTTATCAGTATGATTGCGATTTTTCTCTGGCCAATCAGACTTTTTCCAATTGGACTGTGACCCTATCCAATCTTGAACTGGGTCTCAAGGGAGGCTATCAGGAGGAAAATGCAGCGCTGGCCCTGCAGGCATTCTTGCTCTTCATGCAGCAACAAGGCTGGGAAATAGATTCTGCTAGGATTCGGACAGCCTTGCAGGAGACTCGATGGGCAGGGCGCTTGGAAGAAGCCAGTCCAGGTATTTATCTTGATGGGGCCCATAATCTTCCTGCGCTGGAGAGGTTAGTAGAGTTTATCCAAAGCCAGAATAACAAAGAGTGCCTGCTTCTTTTCGGTGCTCTCAAGCGTAAGGACTATAGCGCTATGCTGGCTTATCTGCGAGAGGCTCTGCCAGATGTTCAGTTGACGGTTACTTCCTTTTCTGATGGAGATTCCCTTGGTCAAGCTGAAGTGGAAGGTTTCTTCTACATAGAGGATTATCGGCAGCTTATTCAGAATTTAAGGAGAGGCAAAACGATAATCAGCTGCTTTTCATTACGGGTTCCCTCTATTTTATTGCAGAAGTCAGAGCTTATTTGACAAGTTTATAAATTGACCGCCAGAGTCCCGCTTTGGTACAATAAATACAGAAGAAAAAGGAGAATACTATGGCAATTTCTAAAAAGTTAATCTTTTCAGGTCTAACTGCTGCGGCTATTTTGGCCTTGGCAGCTTGCGGTTCTAATCAGAACCAGACGGCACCTTCCTCTCAGTCTCAGTCAGTCGCTTCCAGCAAGCCAGCGGAGTCTTCGTCGGTAGCTAGCTCGTCTAGTGCGGTCAATAACAGCTCATCTGCTTCAGCATCCTCTTCCGAGCAAGTAGCCAATGGCGAGCTGGATGGAAGCTATCAGACAAGTCATGAAGGCGATCAGCTGACCTTACAGATTTCGGGCACTACTGGCCAGCTGACCAAGGTAGAGCCTGATGGTGATCAGGAAATTGAACAGGTTCAGATTGATGTTACCAACCAGACCATGATCATTGGGGATGATGTCAAGCGCTATCGCATTGAGGGCAATCAGCTGACAATTGAGGACCTTTCCCAAGAGCCTTATGATGATGATACACTGGTCTTTACCAAACAATGATGAAAGAGCCCTGTCTTAATAGGGCTTTCCTTTTATCAGCTGCGGACAGGGAGTGAATGTCTGAGGCAGAGCAGTTTTCAAAAGCTGGCATAGTTTTTTCATCAGCTAGAAATACGATTTGCATCAATATAAACGTTGTTTTAAGGCGCTTTTACTGCTATACTAGAATATATGCAATGAGATAGGAGAGTGTATGACTTTCAGGAAATTCCGCTTATTAATGTCAAAATACGGTTTCAGCATTATTATTATGCTGCTGGAGCTGGTCTTTGTCTTTGTTGCGTTTTTCTATTTAAATGAGATTGCACCTAACTGGCTGTCAGTAGTCATGATTGTGTTCTTGTATATCGGAACCATTTTAGCAATTGTCAACCGCAATATGCCGCCTGAGAGTAAGGTGACTTGGCTCTTGATTGCTGTGGTGCCGGTCTTTGGCTTCCTGCTCTATCTGATGTTTGGCGAGCGGAGGCTGTCTAAAAAAGAAATGATTCAGCTGGAAAATATGGACTCCATGAAATTTCGAGAGGACAACAGCTATGATCTTCGTATCCAGCTGAAAAAAGAAAACAAGTCGGCCTACGGTATTATCAAGTCGCTGCTGAGTATGGACAATAATGCGGATGTCTATGACGGTACAGCTTCTCGCTATTTTCCCATCGGTGAGGAGATGTTTGATGCTATGTTGGAGGATCTGCGGGCTGCTGAGAAATTCATTTTTCTGGAATTTTATATCATCGATGAAGGGCTGATGTGGGACAGCGTTCTGGAAATCTTGGTCGAAAAAGCTTCGCAGGGCGTTGAAGTCAAACTGCTCTACGATGATATCGGCTGCATGGCTACTTTGTCGGGCGATTATACCCGTATGCTCCGCAAGATGGGCATCGAGGCTTATAAGTTTAACAAGGTGATTCCGCGAATGACGGTATCCTATAACAACCGTGACCACCGCAAGATTTTGGTCATTGACGGTCAGGTTGGCTATACTGGCGGCATCAATCTGGCTGACGAGTATATTAATCATATCGTTCGTTTTGGCCACTGGAAAGATGGCGGTGTGCGCTTGGAAGGTCGGGCGGTCAAGGCTCTGACGCGACTTTTTCTCATGAACTGGTACATCAACCGCGGGGAAATCACAGACTTTGACAAGTACCATCTGGAAAATAAAGCTGTCGAAGGCAAAGGGCTTTACATTCCCTATGGTAGCGGGCCTAAGCCTATTTATAAGGGTCAGGTTGGCAAAACAGTCTATCAAAATATTATCAGTCAGGCTACGGACTATGTCTACATTACCACGCCTTATCTGATTATTGATTATGACCTGACGGAGGATATCAAGAATGCTGCTATGCGGGGAGTGGATGTCCGCATCGTGACTCCTTTCATTCCGGACAAGAAGCTGATTCAGATTGTTACCCGTGGAGCCTACCCAGATCTAATGGAAGCAGGGGTTAAGATCTTTGAGTACACGCCAGGGTTTATCCACAGTAAGAACGTGGTGGCTGATGATGAATTTGCTGTGGTAGGGACGATTAACTTTGACTACCGCAGTCTGGTGCACCATTATGAAATGCAGTCCTGATGTACCATACGGAGAGTATCCCAGCTATCAAGGAAGATTTTGAAGCAATTTTTGAGGCTTCTGAGGAAATTCTTCCTGAAAATCTCGATAGCAGCTGGTATCGTCGCTTTATCAAAGAAATCATGCAACTCTTTGCACCCATGCTCTAATGCCAGAGGTTGGCAAATTCTGCAGCAATATACAGAAAATCTGAGGCGGAAGTCTCAGATTTTTTGCTTGTGCTTTTTCTAATCGTATTGAGATGTGTTCTTGTCATTTTTGCTTTTATACTGGGACAGATTTTTGCTCTGTTTTTACGAATGTAAAAAATAAAGGAATTTTTTAAGATGACAATGGAGAAAATTTCCAGTCAGCCGCTTGCTTATGAAACGAGAGAATATCGCTGTTTTCGGGAATTGGAGGAGCTGGCTAGAAGCTATAATGCTCAGAAGAAGGGTCAAGAGAAAGCTGACAGGAGGACAGGAATTTGATATACTAGATGGGACTGATATCAAGGAGAATATTTTATATGCACGATACAACGGAAGAAAGTTTTAGAGGTTTCAGAGGAGCAGCTGACTAGGGCTGAAAGGTCTGAGCAAAAATTCATCAAGCCAGAGCCGACGCCCTATTTTTTGACGCTCTTGTGCAGTTTGGCTATCAGCCTGCTGAGTGTGGTCAATCCTTTTTTGACCAATCTAGCAACGAATTTACAAAGCCAGAACCTCTATGCCGGCTGGGCCATGACTCAGGGGCAGGTGCCTTATTCGCAAATATATGGAACTAGTGGCCTGCTTTACTATCTGATGGCTTGGACCAGCAGCCTGGCTTTTGGCCAGCTTTTGTGGATGGTCTTTCAGACGCTGGCTCTGTGGATGGCCGGACTTTTTCTGTACAAGACCTTGGTGCTCTTACAGCCTAAACAGGATCTATCGCGCAGCCTCCTGCTGCTCTTTTACCTGCTAGTCTTTGCCCTTGGATTTGGCGGTCTTTACTCTAGTATTTTTGTCCTGCCCTTTATTTTTTGGAATCTATCTTTTTTGGTGCGCTATCTGCAGGATTCAATCAAGGATGAAAAGTTCATTGCCTATGGAGCTTTTGGAGCCCTCGCTTTTATGATTGATCCGGTTTCCAGCCTAGTCTTCTACTCTTTGACTGCTCTGGTGCTTTTGGTCTACAATATCGCAGCCAAGCGTGCGGCTCGAGGCTTCTATCAGCTTTTAGCTGGTCTCTTTGGCTTCTCAGTGATTTTTTATCCTATCGGCTACTTTACTGTTGCTAATCGAACCTTTGGCCAGGCGATTAGTCAGGTGACCTATGCTTGGGATTCCATCAGCTTGATTGGCAGTCATAGTCTTTCTAATTTGATTTATTATGGCTTGCTGACGGTCGGTCTAGGTTTCATTTCTGCTTTGGGTGTCAATCTCTTTTCAAGAGAAAAGGGGCAAGCAACCAGTCTGCGCGTCTTGCGCTTTATCGGTCTGCTAGGACTCTTCATTACTGTCTTTGCGGCTTTTATCCTGCCAGATCAAGGCAGTTATCAACTGCTTCCGGCCCTGCCTTTTGCCATGATTCTTTTTGCTTTGTGGTTCAATAAAGGCAAGCAGCAGGCACCAGGGCGTCACCGCCGGGATCGCCGTCGTCCTACCATGTGGACTTCCTACCTCTCAGGCCAGTTCTTTCTGCCACTCTTAGCCATCTTTTATCTGATTGGCTATCCTTTGGTGAATGAGTATATCCTTTCCAGCGGTGTATCTGCTGAAAGAAGTGAGGCGGCTCAGTATATTAAGGAAAGACCAAGGATGGGGATACTATCTATGCCTGGGATACCTCGGCTAGTCTGTATCAAAAGAGCGGCCGCTTATCTGCTGTCTCTCTCTTGACTCCAACTTTGTATGTGGGAACGGCTGAAAATCGTTTGGGTCTTCAGAAGGGACTTGAAAACAGCCAGCCCAAGTATATTTTGGTTAATAATGATGTCAAATTGCTGTCAGATGTGAAGCAGCTAATTTCCCAAAATTACAAGGAAGCTGACCTCAAGCTCAAGCATTTCAAGCTTTATCAACTTAAGTAGTAAAATCAATATGTTGTGTATAAAAAGAAAAAATAACTTTTTTGCCACAACATATTGATTTTTAATTTTAACGTGCTATAATGAGACTTATATCGACTGATTTAAAAAATACTGTTCTTTGGATAAACCGCTGTCGGAGATTTCTTGGGAATTTCTTAGCAGGCGGCTAGTCTGAAGAGACTTGATTTGTCCTAAGGGCAGGAAAAGGAAGTGTTCATGATGATTTTAAGGGAAGAGAAGTTTGAAACTGCTCCAGCGATTTATGTGGAGAAGCGGGACGGCCGTAGGGTGGCTTTTGATGTGTCAAAGATATATAAGGCTATGGTGCGGGCAGCTCAGGAAGTCGGTCCGCTGAATCCGATGCTGGAAGCTAAGCTAGAAGCTATCACAGACCGCATTGTGGCAGAAATCAGCAGTCGCTTCGCTAAGTATGTCAAAATCTATGAGATTCAGAACATCGTTGAGCATGAGCTTTTGAATGCCAAGGAATACGCTATTGCGGAGAACTACATTACTTATCGCACCCAACGGGATTTTGAGCGCTCAAAAGCGACAGACATCAACTTTACTATTGACAAGCTTCTCAATAAAGATTGTACGGTAGTCAATGAGAATGCTAATAAGGACAGTGATGTTTTCAATACCCAACGGGATTTGACAGCTGGGATTGTCGGCAAGTCCATTGGGCTTAAGATGTTGCCGCCTCATGTGGCCAATGCCCACCAGAAGGGGGACATCCACTACCATGATTTAGACTACAGCCCTTATACACCGATGACTAACTGCTGTCTGATTGACTTTGACGGCATGCTGAAAAATGGCTTCAAGATTGGGAATGCAGAAGTAGAGAGTCCCAAGTCTATCCAGACTGCGACGGCGCAAATCTCACAGATTATTGCCAATGTAGCTTCTAGCCAGTATGGAGGTTGCTCGGCCGACCGAATTGACGAAGTCTTGGCGCCCTATGCTGAGCTTAATTACCAAAAGCATCTCAAGGATGCGGAGCAATGGGTTTTGCCTGATAAGCAGGAAGAGTACGCCTGGGCGAAAACCAAGAAAGACATCTACGATGCCATGCAGTCGCTGGAGTATGAGATTAATACTCTCTTTACCTCTAATGGTCAGACTCCTTTTACTTCGCTGGGCTTTGGTCTGGGCACCAATCGTTTTGAGCGGGAAATTCAGAAGGCCATTCTCAATATCCGTATCAAGGGACTGGGAAGCGAGCACCGCACAGCAATTTCCCTAAGCTGATTTTCACCCTTAAGCGTGGGCTCAATCTTGAGCCGGGAACGCCTAACTACGACATTAAAGAACTGGCTCTGGAGTGTGCCACTAAGCGCATGTATCCAGACGTGCTTTCCTATGACAAGATTATCGACTTGACTGGATCCTTCAAGGTGCCGATGGGCTGCCGTTCTTTCCTGCAAGGCTGGAAGGATGAAAATGGTCAGGAAGTCAACTCCGGTCGTATGAATCTAGGTGTCGTTACTGTCAATCTGCCGCGGATTGCGCTTGAATCCGAGGGGGATATGGATAAATTCTGGGAACTCTTTAATGAGCGGATGAATATTGCTGAGGATGCTTTGGTTTACCGAGTAGAGCGGACCAAGGAAGCCAGTCCAGCCAATGCACCGATTCTTTATCAGTATGGGGCTTTTGGCCAACGTCTGGGCAAGTATGATCAGGTAGACCAGCTCTTTACTCACCGTCGTGCAACGGTTTCCCTAGGCTATATCGGGCTCTATGAAGTGGCAGCAGTCTTTTACGGCGGTAATTGGGAGACCAATCCTGAAGCCAAGGACTTTACGATTGCCATTGTCAAAGATATGAAGCGTAGGGTGCAAGAATGGTCAGATCAGTATGACTATCATTTCTCTGTTTACTCGACACCATCTGAAAGTCTGACGGACCGTTTCTGCCGTTTGGACACAGAGAAGTTTGGCGTTGTTCCGGATATTACTGACAAGGAATACTATACTAACTCTTTCCACTACGATGTGCGTAAGAATCCAACGCCTTTTGAAAAGCTGGACTTTGAGAAGATTTATCCTGAAGTGGGTGCTTCTGGTGGCTTATCCACTACTGTGAATATCCCGTTCTGCAGCAAAATCCAAAAGCACTGGAGGCTGTCTGGGACTATGCCTATGATCGGGTTGGCTATCTGGGAACCAATACGCCGATTGACCGCTGTTACAAGTGTAACTTTGAGGGAGATTTCACGCCAACCGAGCGGGGCTTCACCTGTCCAAACTGTGGCAACAGCGATCCGAAGACGGTCGATGTGGTCAAGCGGACCTGCGGTTACTTAGGAAATCCACAAGCCCGTCCAATGGTCAATGGCCGACACAAGGAAATATCAGCTCGGGTCAAGCACATGAATGGCTCGACTATTAAGTACGAAGGAAATTAAGATGGGAAAGTATCAATTGGACGACAAAGGAAAAGCTCAGGTGCAGCGTTTCCATGAAAAACATTCGCAGGGCGGCAGCGGCAAAAAAGAACGATTAGCCAAACTGCGTCAGCAATTTTTAGAAAAAAACAAGAAACAATAGAAGTCAGAGTGGGGCGCAAGGCGGTCTCACTCTCTTCGTATCAGGAGGCACTATGGAGCTGAGACGACCGAAACTAGAAGACAAAGAAAAGATTTTAGAGATGCTGGCTGATTTTGAAGCGGCTGGCAGCCGGCAGGACGGCTTCTTTGGCGGAGTGGATTTTGTTTATGAGGACTGGCTGGAGACGATTCAGCTAGCTGAGGTAGGTCTAAGCTTGCCGCAAGGTTTTGTTCCTTACATCCAGCTAATCTCTTTTGCTGCGGATGGTCAGGCTGTGGGCTTTCTCAATCTGCGCTTGCGACTTAATGACTATTTGCTCCAAGAAGGCGGGCATATCGGTTACAGTATTCGTCCCTCTGCGCGTGGGAAAGGATTGGCAAAAGAGCAGCTGCGGCAAGGCTTGCAAGTAGCCAAAAGTAAAAATATTAAACGAGTCCTAGTGACTTGCGATAGTGACAATGAAGCCAGTCGAGCAGTGATTCTGGCTAATGGCGGAGCTTTAGAGGATGTTCGATGCGGAAAAGAGCGTTACTGGATTGATGTCGATTAAGGAGGTACTATGGAGCTAAGACGACCAACTTTGGAAGATAAAGACGCAATTTTAGAGATGATTGCGGAGTTTGACGCTGCAAAATCCTATATGCACGGTGGCATGGGCTCCACTTGGAAGCGAGCAAAGGATTATGAAGACTGGCTACAAATTATAGGGCAGCAGGAAGACGTTGCTCACTTGCCAGCAGGTTGGGTTCCTGCCATTCAATTTTTATCCTTTGATGAGACTGGCCTGCCTCTAGGATTTTTAGCCCTGCGCTTGTCCGTAAATGACAAATTATTTGTGGAGGGTGGGCATATTGGCTATTCTATCCGGCCCAGTCAACGCAGAAAGGGCTTGGCTAAGTTGCAGCTAGAGCTAGGACTAGCAGAGGCTCGAAAACAAGGACTGGAACGAGTGCTGATTACCTGCGATGAAGACAACGAAGCCAGCCGACGCACGATTCTCTCTGCTGGCGGTGTTTACGAAAATACAATCGATAGAAGTCAGCGCTACTGGATTGATGTCGATTAAGGAGGGAGCATGGAGCTAAGGCGACCAACTTTGGAGGATAAAAATGCGATTTTAGAGATGATTGCGGAGTTTGCTGCTGCAAAATCCTTTATGCACGGTGGCATGGGCTCCGCTTGGAAGCAATCAAAGGATTATGAGGATTGGTTAAAGATTGTAGAGCAGCAGGAGGATGCTGTCAACCTGCCAGTAGGCTGGGTTCCCGCTATCAAATTTTTATCCTTTGATGAGACTGGCTTTCCTTTGGGATTTTTAGCCTTGCGCTTGTCCTTGAATGACAAATTATTTGTGGAAGGCGGTCATATTGGATACTCTATCCGTCCCAGTCAACGAGGCAAAGGATATGGGAAGGAGCAGTTGAGATTAGGACTAGCAGAGGCTCGAAAGCAAGGATTGGAACGAGTGCTGATTACCTGCGATGAAGACAACGAAGCCAGCCGTCGCACCATTCTCTCCGCTGGCGGTGTTTACGAAAATACAATCGATAGAAGTCAGCGCTACTGGATAGAGTTAGATGGGGAGGTGTCATGAACAATCCCAAACCTCAAGAATGGAAAAGTGAGGAGCTGAGCAAGGGGCGAATCATTGACTATAAGGCCTTTAATTTTGTGGATGGCGAAGGCGTCCGCAACTCTCTTTATGTCAGTGGCTGTATGTTTCACTGTGAGGGCTGTTATAATGCCGCAACTTGGTCTTTCAACGCTGGCATTCCTTATACCCAAGAGTTGGAGGAACAGATTATGAAAGACTTGGCAGAACCCTATGTGCAGGGGCTGACCCTCCTAGGCGGCGAGCCTTTTCTCAATACAGGCATTCTCCTGCCCTTGGTCAAGCGGATTCGGAGAGAGCTACCGGACAAGGATATCTGGTCCTGGACGGGCTACACCTGGGAGGAGATGATGCTGGAAACGGAGGATAAGCTGGAGCTGCTAAGTCTGATTGATATCCTAGTGGACGGCCGTTTTGACCTTACCAAGAAGAATCTCATGCTGCAGTTCCGCGGCTCTTCCAATCAGCGCATTATAGATGTGCAGAAGTCCCTTCAATCAGGGCAGATAGTCATCTGGGACAAGCTGAATGATGGTTTGCAAGCCTATGAGCAAGTTGATAGAGATAAGATGCTTTAAAAAACAAGCAAAATACTGATATAAAAGAGGTTTCACCTCTTTTTTCTATTGCCAAAAACAGTATAAAATATTGGTTTTTCGAGAAGGAAGAAGGAATTTACCGAAAATTAATACAGACTGTCCTTTTTTGTCAACAAATTTTGGAAAAAACTAAAATATTTTAAAATATTTTAGTGTATCATAATGCATTTATGATATAATAAAATGTATTTATATCTCAGGGGAGAAAAAGGGAGAATTATGAATCATCATAGGAGAAATGTGCCTGCTTCTAAAAAGGGGAAGAAGCTTAGGCTCTTTAATGTAGCTTTACTGACATTGGTAAGCTTGGTCTCAGGTTTGCTGGTTTTTTCTATATTTAAAAATAATGTTCTGGCGTTTCATCACCTGAACCTTATTTTGTCTGCTCTTTTGGCGGCTGTTATTTTACTGGCAGCCTTCTTTATATGGAAAAATAAGTTCAAAGTCCTGACCACGGTGCTTTTGCTTGTGACCTTGCTGGTATCTTCAGGAGCCATGTACGGGGTCAAGGAATTGATGGACTTATCTAGAGGTGTGAACTCCACTTCAAATTACTCTGAAATTGAAATGGCGGTTTATGTCCGAGCAGACAGCGACAAATCAGATGTGACCCAGCTGCAGAAGCTGACGGCTCCGACTGAAAATGGGGATAAGGACAATGTGACGGCTCTTCTGGACCACATCAAGAAGACTAAAAAGACAGAGCTCACTGTAGAAAACAGCTCGTCTTATATCGCAGCCTACAAGGCCCTCATCAATCAAGAGACTGAGGCCATTGCCCTCAATAGTTCGTTTGGAGATATGCTGGCTTCTCACGATGCTGACTATGCTTCAAAGATAAAGAAAATCTATACTTATAAAATCACCCGTCAAGTAGAGACCGGCAAGCGCAGCGACGATGCCAATGCGGATGTCTTCAATATCTATGTCAGCGGTATTGACACTTATGGATCTATCTCATCTGTCTCACGTTCCGATGTCAATATCATCATGACGGTCAATCGCAAGACCAAGAAAGTCCTCTTGACTACAACTCCTCGTGATTCTTATGTGGCCATTGCGGATGGAGGGGCCGGGCAGATGGACAAGCTAACTCATGCAGGGATTTACGGAGTAGATGCTTCTGTCCACACGCTGGAAAATCTTTACGGCATTCGCATTGACTACTATGTTCGTCTGAACTTCACTTCCTTCCTCAAGCTGGTAGACCTGTTAGGAGGGATTGATGTTGAAAATGACCAAGAATTTACCAGCCGACATGGTAATCATCATTTCCCAGTAGGGAAAGTCCATATGAACTCAGATCAGGCATTAGGCTTTGTTCGCGAGCGTTACTCCCTTCAGGGGGGGCGACAATGACCGCGGGAAAAATCAAGAAAAGGTTATCGAAGCAGTCATTAAAAAGCTGACCTCAACCAGTGCTTTGAAGAACTACAACGAGATTATTTCCGGCTTGCAGGACTCTATCCAGACCAATATGGAGCTGCCAGTTCTTATGAATCTGGTCAATACCCAGCTGGAGTCAGGTGGAAGCTATCAAGTTCAGTCACAAGCCATCAGCGGAAACGGTCGTATGGATCTACCATCCTATGCTATGCCAGATTCCAATCTCTACATGATGGAAATCCAGCCAGAAAGCCTTGACAATGCTAAGGCAGCGATTCAGCAGGTAATGGAAGGAAAAACACCATGATTGATATCCATTCTCATATTATCTTTGATGTGGACGATGGTCCTAAGAATTTTGATGATTCCAAAAAACTGCTGGAAGAAAGCTATCGACAGGGAGTTCGGACTATTATCTCTACCTCTCATCGCAGAAAGGGCATGTTTGAAACGCCTGAGGAGACCATTAGAGCTAACTTTAAAATGGTAAAAGAACTGGCAGAGCTTGTGGCGCCTGACTTGACGGTTCTCTATGGGGCAGAGATTTATTACACCAGTGATGTGGCGGATAAGTTGGAAAAGGGGATTTTCCCCAGTCTAGCTGGCACACGCTATGTGCTGATTGAGTTTAGCATGGCAACGCCTTATAAAGACATCCATAAAGGCTTGGCTCAGATTCTGCGCTTAGGTCTAACACCGGTCCTTGCTCATATTGAGCGCTATCACTGCCTGGAAATGATGAAAAGAAGGTGCAGGAACTCATTAATATGGGCTGCTATACTCAGATTAATAGCTCCAGTGTTCTGAAGCCTAGGCTGCTTGGAGACTCGCATAAATTTATGAAAAAACGGGCTCAGTTCTTTTTGGAGAAGGACTTGGTCCACTTTGTTGCCAGCGACATGCACAATCTAAGCCAGAGACCGCCCTTTATGAAAGAGGCCTTTGACATCGTCGCTAAGAAATACGGTTCCCGCCGGGCTGAGGCTCTCTTTGGCGGCAACCAAGCATTATTATTGAAAAATGAATTGATTTAGGGGAAAAATGGAAAAACAAGAAAAGCAAATCGTAGAAATCGATATTCTGTCCTTGCTGAGAGCCTTATGGCTGAAGAAATTTACCATCGTATTGGGAGCTGTGCTCTTTTCTTTGCTGGCTTTTGGCTACAGCGTCTTTATTGCTAAGAAAATGTATCAGAGTACCACACGCATCTATGTGGTTAGCCGTCAGAACGAAACGCAGGCAGCTTTGACTAATCAGGACCTGCAGGCGGGTTCTTACCTCGTTAAGGACTTTAAGGAAATCATTCTGTCACAGGCGGTTCTATCACAGGCAATTAGTGAGTTGAAACTGCAAACGTCACCAAGAGAGCTGACGCGTCACATCACCGTTTCCGTTCCGGCGGATACTCGTATCGTTTCGATTACAGTTAAAGATGACAATCCGGAGGAAGCGGCTCGCATTGCCAATGCCTTCCGTAATATTGCTGCTGAGAAAATTATCGAAGTGACAAAAGTTTCTGATGTGACAACTTTGGAAGAAGCAACAGTCCCAGCAGAGCCTTCTTCACCAAATATTCGACGTAATGTTATCTTAGGATTTTTAGGGGGCAGCGTCCTGATGTCGATCTTTATCATCGCGGTAGAAATCTTGGATGATCGGGTGAAGAAGCCAGAAGACATTGAAGAAGTTATGGGCTTGACGCTGTTGGGCGTTATCCCAGATATGAACAGAATGTAAGGGAGAGAAAATGGCAACCTTAGAATTAGTTAGGAAAAAAAGGAACCTTGTCAAACTAACCGAGGAATACTACAATGCTCTAAGTACTAATGTACAGCTGAGCGGCGCTAATATCAAGATGGTCGAAATAAGCTCGGTGACGGCAAATGAAGGAAAGTCTACAACCTCAGTGAATCTCGCGGCCGCTTTTGCCAGAGCTGGTCATAAGACCTTGATGATCGATGCGGATATCCGCAACTCAGTCATGTCCGGTGTGTTTAGCAGTCAGAGAAAAGTATCAGGACTGACGGACTATCTGTCAGGACAGGCTGCCCTGCATGAAGTCATCAACGATACAGATCTGGATAACCTAGATGTGATCTTATCTGGTCCAGTATCACCTAATCCGACTGGGCTTTTGCAAAGCAAGCAGTTTGAAGCGCTTTTGACTGACCTGCGTGTCCGCTATGACTACATCATCGTAGATACTTCACCGATTGGTCTGGTCATTGATGCGGCTATCATCGCTCAGAAATGCGATGCTAGCTTCTTGGTGACACAAGCAGGCCATATCAAACGAAAGCAGTCATGAAAGCTAAAGAGCAGTTGGAACAAACGGGAACTCCTTTTTTGGGTGTTGTCCTCAATAAATATAACATTGATTTGGAACGCTATGGTGCCTACGGAACTTATGGGGGATATGGCAGCTATGGCAATTATGGGAAATAGGGAATAAAGAGTTTTAGGATAATTGGGAGATTATTATGTTTAGGGATAGGAAGGAATTTCAAAAGGCAGAGCTTGCCTTTATTCAGCTGTTTGCTGTATTCTTTACAGGATTTTTAGTAGGTCCATTAAGAGAAACCGAAATCAATCAGCACAGTATTTTGGTGCTTTCATTCTTGCATATCATTGCTTTTTATGCCAGTGATTTCTGTCATGATATACTCAAGCGCGGCTATTTAGAAGAGTTTATTTTTACCATAAGATACAGTATTTTTTATAGCTTGGCCATTAGTTTTACTTCTTTCATGATGCAGGATAAATTTTCGATTTCTCGAAGGGGGCTTATTTACTTTGTCATTGTCAATGCAGCGCTGGTCTATTTTGTCAATTTTGCTTTTAAACGTTATCAGAAAACAGTTTATCCAAACCTAAAAAGTAGTAAAAGGGTTTTTCTGATTACAATGGGAAATTCTTTGGAGAAGGTCTTTGATCGTTTGCAAGATTCCTTTGATATAGGGGGCAGGATTGTTGCAGTGTCTTTATTAGATGATGCTCCGTTTAGCAATCCCAATGTGAAAATCGTTCCAAAGGAGCAGATTATCTCCTTTGCGACTCGTGAAGTGGTTGATGAGGTATTTATTAATCTGCCAAATGAGGATTATAATATCGAAAGCTTCATTTCCCAGTTTGAAGCAATGGGAATCGATGTTTCTGTCAATATCAATGTCTTTGATTTTATTTCTATGGGAGAAAAGCGGGTTCGAGAAGTTGCTGGCTTGAGTGTGGTCACTTTTTCGACAAACTTTTACAAATATGGCCATGTCTTAGCCAAGCGCATGCTGGATATTATCGGTGCTCTTGTCGGCCTCTTCTTCTGCGGTTTGGCTGCTCTGGTTTTAGTTCCACTGATCAAGAAGGATGGTGGACCTGCTATCTTTGCCCAGGAGAGAATCGGTAAGAATGGACGTCGTTTCAAATTCTATAAGTTCCGGTCTATGTACACTGATGCTGAAGAGCGGAAAAAAGACCTGACGGCACAGAATACCATGGTTGGTGGCATGTTTAAGGTCAATAACGACCCACGGATTACGCAGATTGGGCACTTTATCCGTAAAACCAGCTTAGACGAACTGCCGCAGTTTTATAATGTTTTAATTGGGGATATGAGTCTGGTTGGGACGCGACCACCAACTGTTGATGAGTACGAGCAATATACGCCAGAACAAAAACGTCGACTCAGCTTTAAGCCAGGTATCACAGGACTCTGGCAGGTGAGTGGTCGCAGCCAAATCACAGACTTTAATGAGGTAGTGCGACTGGATGTTGCTTATATCGATGAATGGACCATTTGGTCAGATATCAGAATTTTGCTAAAGACTTTTAGAGTCGTGTTAGCAAGAGATGGTGCCAAGTAAGGAGAGCGATCGTTTTTAAAGTTAGGAGGAGTATGAAACAGTCAGTTTATATCGTGGGGTCCAAGGGTATCCCTGCTAAATATGGTGGGTTTGAGACCTTTGTGGAGAAGCTGACCGCCTGCCAGAAAGATACCAATATCCAGTACTATGTGGCTTGTATGAGGGAGAATTCAGCCAAGTCTGGGATTTTAGAGGATACTTTCGAGTATAACGGAGCTATCTGCTACAACATTGATGTGCCTAATATTGGTCCAGCCCGATCGATTGCCTACGATATCGCTGCACTGAATAAGGCTATTGAGTTAGCTAAGCAAAATCAGGATATTGAGCCGATTTTCTATGTCCTGGCCTGCAGAATCGGCCCACTCATCAGAACTATCAAAAAGAAAATCAAAGCACTGGGGGGCAGGCTCCTTGTCAATCCTGATGGCCATGAATGGTTGCGAGCTAAGTGGAGCATGCCAGTGCGCAAGTATTGGAAAATTTCTGAAGCGCTGATGGTCAAACATGCAGATCTTTTGGTTTGTGACAGCGAGAATATCGAATTTTACATCAAAGCAGATTACGTAAAATATGCTCCTAAGACAACTTACATTGCCTATGGGACGGATACAAGCCGGTCTGAGCTGTTTGCTAACGATGACAAAGTTCGGTCCTGGTACCAGGAAAAAGGGATTGCTGAGAATGGATATTATCTCGTCGTTGGACGCTTTGTGCCTGAGAATAACTACCAAGCCATGATTAAGGGCTTCATGGCCTCTCGGTCTAAAAAAGATTTTGTCTTGATTACCAATGTCGAAGAAAACAAATTTTACAATCAGCTGCTCAAAGACACAGGTTTTGATAAAGATTCTAGAGTCAAGTTTGTTGGAACTGTCTATGATCAGGAATTGCTCAAGTATATCCGGGAGAATGCATTTGGCTATCTTCATGGACACGAAGTTGGAGGGACAAATCCCTCACTTTTAGAAGCTCTTGCGTCCACCAAGTTAAACCTTTTATTGGACGTTGACTTCAACCGTGAAGTGGGTCAGAATAGTGCTATCTACTGGAAAAAAGATGACTTGGCGCAGGTGATTGAAAAGGCGGATAAGCTGTCGCCAGAAGCAATAGCTGAGCTGGATAGAAAATCAAATCAGCGCATTGCAGATGCATTTACATGGGAGAAGATTGTTGCTGATTATGAATGCTTATTTAAAGGATAGGAAATGAAACGGATTTTATACCTACATGCTGGAGCAGAACTCTATGGGGCAGATAAGGTTTTATTGGAGCTAATTAAGGGGTTGGATAAAGAGGAATTTGAAGCTCATGTCATTTTGCCCAATGACGGTGTCCTTGTAGAAGCCTTGCGTCAGGTCGGAGCTAAGGTCAGCGTCTTGGATTATCCGATTTTACGAAGGAAGTATTTTAATCCCAAAGGCATTGTTGACTATATTCGCTCTTATAATTTCTTTGCTAAGCAAATCGCCCTCTATGCTCAAGAACACAGTATTAATGTGGTTCACAATAATACAGCGGCAGTTTTGGAGGGAATCTATCTGAAACGCAAGCTCAAGTTGCCTTTGATTTGGCATGTTCATGAGATTATCGTCAAACCCAAAGCTATTTCTGACTTTATCAATATGCTCATGGGACGATATGCAGACAAGATTGTGACGGTGTCCCAAGCGGTTGACAATCACATCAAGCAGTCTCGCTTTATCAAAGATAGCCAAGTAGAAGTGATTTATAACGGTGTGGACAATGCTGTCTATTACCCGATGGATGCATCTTCCATTCGTGAAAAATTTGATATTAAGCAAGATGCACTTGTGATTGGCATGATTGGTCGGGTCAATGCTATCAAAGGACAAAATGATTTCATAGAAGCAGTTGAGCCACTTTTGGAAAAGAATGAGCAAGCAGTCGCTTTCCTAGCTGGTGGTGTTTTTTCTGGTGAAGAATGGCGCTTAGAAGAACTAGATAAGAGAATAGCTTCTTCATCTGTTGTGTCGCAAATTCATCGTATTGATTACTACGATAAGACTTCTGAACTTTATAATATGTTTGATATTTTTGTCCTACCAAGTATAAAACCCGATTCCTTACCTACAGTAGTCCTAGAAGCTATGGCTTGTTCAAAACCAGTTGTTGGTTATAACAATGGGGGAATTGCTGAAATGGTGGTAGATGGCAAAAGTGGTTTCTTAGTGAAACCAAATCGTCCTCAAGAACTTTCTAATGCCATTTCTCTCTTACTAGATAGTTCAGAAAAAAGAGAAAAATTGGGGCGAGTTGGAAATCAGCGACAAAAAGAGTTGTTTTCTTTAGATAGTTATATCAAAAATTTCTCAGAATTGTATAGGAGAAAGTTAAGAAAAAACAAAAATGATGACTAAAATTGATTTTGTTGTGATGTGGGTGGATGGAGGAGACCCAGTTTGGCAGGCTAAAAAAAATGAATACTCTAACTCTGTTGATACTTCTAAGAAGAGTATGAACTCGCTTAAGGCCTACCGAGATTGGGGGACTTTTAAATACTGGTTTAGATCTGTTGAGAAGTTTGCACCTTGGGTTCACAAAGTTTATCTAGTAACTGATCAGCAAAAACCAGCTTGGTTGGATTTGTCAGCGGATAAGCTGGTCTTGGTGGATCATACAGATATTATCAATCCGGACTATCTGCCGGTTTTTTCAGCCAATCCGATTGAAAGCAATATCCATCGGATTCCTGGACTCTCTGAGCGTTTTGTCTTTTTTAATGATGATATGTACTTGACAGCACCAGTTGAACCGACTGATTTTTTCTCAGAGGAAGGATTACCAAAGTATAATACGGCCTTATCACCAATTATTCCAGAACGATATGGAACAGGAAATTTTCAAATAAACGATATGGAAATTATCACTAGCTATTTCACCCGAGATCAAATTCTTAAGAATGGTCATTTTTTCTCATGGAGGCAAGGTGTTAAAAATATTATGAAGTCCTTGCTTTATCGCAATAGTAAATTTATATGTGGTTTTTGGGAGAGTCACTTGCCCTATCCCTTGTTAAAATCGACTATGAACTTGGTATGGAAAAAGGAAAGAGGAGTCTTGGAGAAAACCTCTTCCAGTCGCTTTAGAAGTCCTTCAGATACCAATATTTGGCTCTTTAAATATTGGCAAATTGCTAGTGGGCAATATGCTATTGGAAATCCGAAGTTGGGAGGCCTCTTTTCTTTGGATAATGCAGGACCAAACTTTTGGAACTTGGTAAATTCTGGGAAATACCAAGTTATGTGCATCAATGACGGATTCAATGTTCAAAATGAGGAGCTAGTTATGCTTGATTTTATTAAAGCCATGGATCAACTACTTCCAGATAAAGTTTATTTGAAATTTAAATTATTAAACTAAGTAAGAGAAAGAATAAAAAAATGATAACGGTGATTGTACCAGTTTACAATGTAGAGGATTATCTTCATTATGCTATGGAAAGTCTTGTCAAACAGACCTATAAAAATTTCGAGGTTATCTTGGTTGACGATGGCTCAAGCGATAGTTCTGGTCAGCTATGTGACCAATACGCAGGAGCGTACGACTGGGTATCTACCTATCATAAGGAAAATGGCGGTTTGTCTGATGCCAGAAATTTTGGGGTTTCTAAAGCTAAGGGAGAATGGGTTACATTTTTGGACCCAGATGACTATTTAGAGCCTATTGCTTTAGAGTTAATGAAAAAGTTACAGGAGAAGACACAGGCAGACATTATTTCTGCCAAGGCACAGTCTACAAGTCAGCATCATGCTTATCATAATTATCAGTTAAACGAGACAATTATGAATCAGGTTCAAACTGTTCGTAAAGAAGAGGCATTGATTGAGATGCTCTACGGGGAATTGACGACAGTATCGGCTTGTGCCAAGCTTTACTGCAAAGAAATCTTGTTAAACAACCCTTTCCCGCTGGGGAGGATATATGAAGATTTATACGCCGTTAGTGATCACTTGAATAAAGCGAGAATGGTTGCACTTATTGATGTTCCGATTTATCATTACTATTATAGGATAGGAAGCATTACTTCGTCTGCCTTCACACCGAAGCAATATGAATTTTTTGAAGCTATTAATCATCTGAAAGAAGTCGTTAAGATGAGTTATTCTCCTAGTTTTGACATACAAGCTGCGATTATTTCACGATTTTTCACGGGTAGCCTACATATATTTACTTTAATACAAGATAGAGACCCAGTAGAGTTTAAGAAGCTTCAAAAGCGTATGGAACCCTATTTATCTCTTGTTTTGAAAAATTCTAGAGTTAGCAAGAAAAGAAAAATCTTATACACTCTAATTACCAGATGTCCAAATGTCTATTTCTACTTTAAAAAGTGGAAAAGGATATAACAATAAAAGCAAGTTCAGAGATTAGAAAAGGAAAATGAAAATGTTAAAGTTAGAACGAGATAAATTATTAATAGGAGCGGTGCTAGTTCTTGTTATTTCACTAGATATGATGAATACATCCATGTTAACAACTGTCCTACCGAGTATTTCAAATCTAGTTTCTTTCTTTGCCGTTCTTTTGTTAGTCCTTCGCTTTCCCTATATCCATCACTATTCCTTAAGTTATCTACTAATGGCTCCTGTTTTGTTTTTATCGGGCTTGTTGGTTTATTTTCAGGCGGGAAATCTCAATTTTCTTATGTATATGCTCTTAATTATCCTTCTTTATAGGGCAGATATGGAGAGCATTTTGAAAATTTATGTCTCAGTTGGGAGCTTTTTTCTAGTCGTTGTAGTTCTTTTGGCCTTGTTGAATGTGATTCCTAATCTGCAGTTTGCCCAGTATCGTTCAGCAGGAATCGTGATTCGAAATTCTTTTGGATTTATTTATCCGACGGACTTTGCTTCTCACTGTTTTTACCTTTATACTGCATTCTCTTATTTAATGAGGAAAAAATTCATTCTTTTAAGAACTATATTTGGTTTAGGATTGGCTTATTTCATTATAAAATATTGTGACGCTCGACTGAATGCAGCTTCCATTGCTCTTATGTCTCTTATTTTCCTTTATTTTTACTACCGAAAGGATGTAAAGTCCCATCTATTTGCTTTCTTGCCTCTGTCGGCTGGTTTGGCTTCTTCAGTCATGACCTATCTTTCTCACAATTTTACTTGGTCACATCCACTATATGTGACATTGAATAATTTTATCAATATGCGATTGCACTTAGGACATGAAGCGCTCAAGAAATATGGTGTACAGTTATTTGGGATTCGAGGAATTTCTTTTATTGGTTATGGGGGTAAGACTGAAAGTGTTTTGAGCTATGATTATGTTGATTCTTCTTATGTTCAGATGTTGTTTACCTATGGGATGATTCCAGTAATTTTATTGGTTTGCTTGTATATGATGCGGTCGTGGACTCTTTATCGTGAAAAAAATTATTTATTGCTTGCTGCTTTGTCTTTGATTGCAGTCAACTGTATGTTTGAAGCCTTCTGGGTTCGTCCGTCTTATAATATTTTTATTTTTATTACATTTGCAGCATTGCCAGCGGGAGAATTACTATCAAAGAAATCTAAAACGAGGAACTCTGTGTGAGAGTATTAAAAAATTATTTATATAATCTATCTTATCAGTTGCTAGTAATTGTTTTACCAGTCATTACTACGCCTTATATCACCCGAGTTTTTTCATCTAGTGCCTTAGGTTCCTACGGATACTACAACTCAATAGTGACCTATTTTATACTTTTAGCAACACTTGGAGTGGCTAATTATGGAACCAAGGAGATTTCAGGACATCGCAAAGAGGTTCAGAGGACCTTCTGGGGAATCTATAGTTTGCAAGTCTTGGCGACTTGTTTGGCGCTTGTTCTTTATATTGCCATATGCCTAATCATTCCGTCCATGAATAATCTGATAGCCTATATTTTGGGATTCAGTTTACTTTCTAGAGGCCTAGATATTTCCTGGCTTTTTCAAGGGATGGAAGACTTTAAAAAAATCACAGTTCGGAATACGGTTGTTAAACTCCTAGGAGTTGTTTCTATTTTTATTTTTGTAAAAAAACCTTCTGATTTATATCTGTATATTGTACTGCTGGTTGGATATGACTTGCTGGGACAATTGAGCATGTGGCTTCCAGCTAGAGAACATATTGGCAGACCTCATCTAGATATAGTTTATGCTAAGGAGCATATTAAACCGGTTATTTTATTGTTTTTACCCCAGATTGCCATTTCACTTTATATTACTTTAGATAGGACTATGTTAGGTGCCTTGTCTTCGACAACTGATGTAGGGATTTATGATCAGGCTCTCAAACTTTTAAATATTTTGTTGACGATTGTGACTTCCCTAGGAAGTGTTATGCTGCCGAGGGTATCCAATCTGCTTTCATTGGGTAATCAAAAAGCAGTTAATAAGTTGCATGAAATGTCCTTCTTGGTCTATAACTTGGTTATCTTTCCGATGATTGCCGGTATTTTGATTGTTAACAAAGATTTTGTCAATTTTTTCTTAGGACAAGACTTCCAAGAGGCGCGCTATGCAATTGCCATTATGGTCTTTAGAATGTTCTTTATTGGCTGGACCAATATCATGGGGATTCAAATTCTGATTCCTCATAATAAGAATCGTGAGTTCATGTTATCTACGACTATTCCGGCTTTCTTTAGTGTAGGATTGAATATTTTATTGATTCCATCTCTAGGTTATGTAGGTGCATCTATCGTTTCGTTGGCTACTGAAGGTTTGGTCTGGTTGATTCAGCTTTATTTTACTCGTTCTTATTTGAAGGAGATAAAGATTCTTCCATCCATGTTGAAGATATTAGTTGCTTCTCTAGTCATGTACGGGATTTTGTATGTTATCCAGCCCCTGCTTCACTTTCCTTCCGTCGTCAGTGTATTGATTAGTGCGTTGTTGGGATTGATAATCTATGCTGGACTGGTGTTAATGTTGCGTGTCTTGGATTTTGAAGAACTGAAAAGCGTATTTAAGAAATAAGGATATGTTATGTATGATTATTTAATTGTTGGTGCGGGGCTATCAGGGGCTATTTTTGCCTATGAAGCTAGGAAGCGTGGCAAAACTGTTAAGGTCATTGATAAAAGAGACCATATTGGTGGAAATATCTACTGTGAAAGTATAGAGGGGATTAATGTCCATAAATATGGAGCCCATATTTTCCATACATCTAATAAGGAAGTTTGGGATTATGTGAATCAATTTGCGGAATTTAACAACTATATCAATTCACCATTAGCCAATTATCAGGGTCAGCTTTATAATCTGCCCTTCAATATGAATACCTTTTATGGCTTGTGGGGAACCAAGACGCCGCAAGAAGTCAAGGATAAGATTGCAGAGCAGACCACCCATATGCAGGATGTTGAGCCAAAGAATTTGGAAGAGCAGGCTATTAAGCTGATTGGAACGGATGTTTACGAAAAGCTAATCAAAGGCTACACTGAAAAGCAATGGGGTCGTTCGGCGACGGAACTGCCACCGTTTATCATCAAGCGTCTGCCAGTTCGGCTGACCTATGACAATAATTATTTTAATGACCGCTATCAAGGGATTCCTATCGGGGGCTACAATGTTATCGTTGAAAAATTGCTAGAGGGGATTGAAGTGGAGCTTGGTGCGGACTTCTTTGAAGATCGTGTGAGATGGGAAGGGTCTGCTGAGAAGCTTGTCTTTACTGGAATGATTGATCAGTTTTTTGATTATAAGTTTGGGGAGTTAGAGTATCGTAGTCTGCGCTTTGAGCATGAAATCTTAGACGAAGAGAACTATCAAGGGAATGCTGTCGTCAACTATACTGAACGTACGATTCCTTATACTCGTATCATTGAGCACAAGCATTTTGAGTTTGGGACACAGGAGAAGACGGTCATCACTCGGGAATATCCAGCGAATTGGAAAAGGGGAGACGAACCTTATTACCCAATAAATGATCAGAAAAATAACGAAATTTATGCGCACTATTTAGAAGAAGCTAAGAAGAATGATAGGGTTATCTTTTGTGGTCGCTTGGCAGATTATAAATACTACGATATGCACGTAACCATAGAGCGTGCGCTGGATATTGTTAAGGAAGAATTGGGAAATGTTTAGGAATAATGGGAGAATGAAGAGGACAAATGGTCAAGTATTATCTTAAAGATTCATTTCTGCATAGTGAACATAAAAAAAATGCGGGAAATAAGGCGCGAGACGATGCGGAAGCAATCCTTATTTCTATCGGTTATAAGGGCTTGGAGCTGAGAGTTGATAATTGGTATGATATGCATTTCTTCAAGGCTCAAGAGCATAAATACCGTGTGACAAAAACTATTTGATCAGTTGCATGCTGGAGATGAATTAGTGATTCAGTTTCCTATTATCCACCATACTTTTTTTCATGCACAGTTGATAAAGCAAGCGCAAAGGCGAGGAGCTAAAGTTTTTTTCCTGATTCATGATTTGGCTACTCTTCGTGACAGTCATCATGCCAATGTGACCTTCCGACAAAAAATTAGGACTTTATTGCAGGAGAAGCAGGTCCTGCGGGCAGCGGATGGTTTGATTGTACATAATGATAGGATGAAAGAGTTTTTGAGCAATCATGGAATCACAAAGTCTAACATGGTTAGTTTAGAAATTTTCGATTATCTCATACCAGATTTTCAAGAAAAGGAAAAACCATGTAAGGACAGCCCGATAATTGTCGCTGGCAACTTAATGCCAGATAAGACAGGCTATCTTTATTGCCTGCCTGAAGAACCTGACTACAATCTTTATGGGCTAGGTTTTGAAAGCGATAGAGCACTAAAAAATCAAACTTATTTTGGATCCTTTTTGCCCGATCAGTTGTTGACAGTGCTGAGTGGTAGTTTTGGCTTAGTCTGGGATGGTGACAGTGCTGAAACTTGTTCTGGTGTATATGGGAATTACCTGCGTTTCAATAATTCTCACAAAGCCTCTCTTTATTTGGCGGCAGGTTTTCCTGTGGTGGTTTGGAAAGAGTCGGCTCTAGTCCACTTTATTTTAGCTAAGAAATGCGGGCTGGCAATTTCTTCTCTTTATGATTTGAAAAAAGAGCTGAATACCTTGACAGAAGAAGAATATCAAGAGATGCTGAGCAATGCTAGACAAGTCGGTGGGGAACTTCGAGCCGGATGCTATTTAAAGGCAGCATTAGCCAAATTGAAATGAGCATAAGATTTTAAAAGGTAGTAATATTATGAAAAAAGTTTTAGTCACTGGGGGAGCGGGGTATATAGGCAGCCACACGGTGGTTGAATTACTGGCAGCAGGCTACGAGGCTGTCATTGTAGATGATTTTTCAAACAGCTCCCCAGAGGTCTTGGAGAGATTGGAGTCTATCACAGGAGTGAAAATTCCTTTTTATCGAGGCTCGATTGCAGATAAAGATTTTATGAATTGCGTTTTTGAGGAGAATCAAATCAATGCAGTCATTCATTTTGCAGCTTATAAAGCTGTGGGAGAGTCTGTCCAAGAACCACTGAAGTACTACAAGAACAACGTTGGAGGTACAATAGCTCTCCTTGAAGTGATGATGGAGCATCAGGTTAAACATATTATCTTTAGCTCCAGTGCTACTGTCTATGGCATGAATAATCTATCTCCATTGACAGAAGATTTGCCAACTTCAGCGACCAATCCATATGGTTACACCAAACTGATGATGGAGCAGATTTTGACGGATCTTGCTCTTGCCAATTCTAGCTGGTCTGTGACCAATCTTCGTTACTTCAATCCAATTGGTGCTCATGAGTCTGGTCTGATTGGTGAGGCTCCAAATGGAATTCCTCATAACCTCATGCCTTATATAACTCAGGTTGCGGTCGGTAATTTACAAGAGCTTAGCGTTTGGAAATGATTATGATACGCATGACGGTACAGGAGTACGGGATTATATTCATGTAGTTGATTTAGCCAAGGGTCATGTTTTAGCTTTGAAACATAATTTAGAAAACAAGGGAGTTGCTATTTTCAATCTTGGTACAGGAATTGGTTATAGTGTACTGGATATGGTTAAAGCCTTTGAAAATGTCAACAGCGTGAAAGTTCCTTATACTATCAAGGATAGACGACCTGGAGATGTGGCTACTTGCTATGCCGATGCAAGTAAAGCGAATGATATTTTGGGCTGGAAAGCTGAGAAAAATCTTCAAGATATGATGCGAGATTCTTGGAGGTGGCAAAGTTCAAATCCTAATGGCTATGAAAACTAATGTAGAATATGAGCTAGCTGAATAAAACTCTTCTGTAATAGTGCAGAAGAGTTTTTCTAGAGAAGAGATATAAGTTTCGTCGGATGCAAAAGTTTTTAAAGAATGTCATCAATTGATATGTTTTTTAATGGGCATGTAATCTGGTCTTGATGAGCTGTAATAATAAACATGCTATAATGTCTGCATGAAGACTGAAAACACAACTTTGCACGCTTTTAAGGCCCTAGCTTGCTTTAGTATTGTTTCCTTACACTTTCTGCTGCCGGGGCAATTTGGCGTTTTTTATCAAATTGTAGCCCGCTTTGCAGTTCCCTTTTTCATGATGCTGTCGGGCTATTTTTCCTTCAATATTTCCAGAGAGAAGGTCAAGTATCGTCTCAAGCAGATGCTCCTTTTGACAGCTGCCAGTCTCCTGTTTTACACGATTGTGCATTTTGTCAACTTGCTGCTGACAAGAGAGTTAACAGAAAAGATGGCAGCTATAGACCCTATCTGATTTTGCGGACTTTTTCCTCTTTAACAGTCCCAGAGACTTGATTGGCTCAGCTGCTACACCGACCTGGTATTTGCTGGCTATTTCTTATATCTACACGCTTTATCTGGTTTTTTTATAAGCATTTTTCACCGCTTAACTAGCTTGGGTGTGTCTCTGTTCTTGTTGGTTCTGGCCTTTTACATTGAGTTCAATATTAGTGGCACCTTATACTATCGAAACTTCCTCTTCATGGGCCTTCCCTTTTTCATTCTAGGGATGCAGTTTGCCAAACATCGGGAAAGGATCTTGGGCTACGATTTGTCTTCGGTAAAAAAATGGACTATTGGCTTGGGAATAGCAGGCTTGATTTTACTTGAGTACTGTTTCATGGGTACGGAATATGACCTCTATCCTAGTACCCTTTTGTCATCCAGTGCAATTTTCTTCTATGCGGTCAGAAATGGGTCCGATATTGATATTCCGATTTTGAATAATATCGCTAAGAGATATGCCACCATGATTTATATCATTCATCCCTTCATTATCTTCATTTTCAGATCGATAATGCCTCGGAATAGCATTTACAGTTTTGGATTTTTTATCATTTTCTTACTATCTTACTTGCTAAGCATAGCTTTTCAGAAAGCCATCAGGCCCAGACTTATCAGTGCGCTTCCAGCTCGGTGATGTAAGCTAGCATAGCTTATCCTCGCATTCACTCCAAACCAAAAGAGAGTGGGACAGAAATCGGGAATTCCTTAGAATTCGATTTCGTCGTCCCACCTCCGCACAGTTGAGTAGGGCTGTAAAAGCTGATGAAATCAGCGTAGTAGAGCACACTCAACCACTGCGTCTTGCTCGACGATCCAAAGACAATTGAGAGGCTAGGACTTTTGTCTCAGCCTCTTTTCGTGGTTTATCTAGGATAAGGTTACAGTCTATCTCTCAGAGTAGAGATTTTATGATTTCAGGCTGCTTAAGACCTTTTCAAAACTGTCAGAGTGGGCTTCGACGGTGATTTTTTCTAGCGTAAAAGGGTGTGTGAAGGTCAGCCGATGGGCATGGAGCATAAGCCGCCCTTGGGGTTGCGGATGATAGAGTGGGTCGCCGACCAGAGGGTGTCCGTGGTGAGCCAGATGGACACGGATCTGATGGGTGCGGCCCGTTTTGAGTTGGCACTGGACCAAGGCAGCCTGTCCAAACTGCTTGAGCCTAGTCACATGAGTTTCTGCATAGAGTCCTTTCCGGGGATCGACCAGCCGCTTCCTGCGGTCATGGCGGTCGCGGCCAATCTTGTCTTTATAGATAAGCTTTTTGCTTGGGAACTTGCCTTGGACCAGAGCCCAATATTCGCGGCTGATTTCTCGCTTTTCCAGCAGTCGATTGAGGATGGGCAGGACAAAGGGATTCTTGGCGAAGAGGACGGCACCGCTGGTTTCTTTATCCAGCCGGTGAACGACATAGCAGGTCTCACCGACATAGGCGGAAACATGATTGAGCAGAGCCAGCTCTCTTGGCTCATTAGCGTGGGTTTTCATACCCTCAGGTTTATTGACGATGATGAGATGCTGGTCTTGGTAGAGATCTTCTACGAGTTCAGGATGACCAGGCAAGATTGTTTTTTGAGGATAATCCTCCTCGTCAAATATCAGGCAGATGTCATCTCCAGGTTTGACTACAGTCTGCCAGTTGATAGCTAGACCGTTGACAGACACATGCTTCTTGGTCCGCAGAAAGTGCCGGATTTTTCGCGGAATGAGAAATTGTTCTTCTAGCAGCTCTTTGACCGTCATGGCGGGCAGTCCATCTGGGATAGTCAGTGTAAATTTCATACATTTATTGTAGCAGAAAGCCAGAACTTTGGAAATAGGCAGTGTCGGATAAGGCTTGCTGCAGAGGCTTTTAAAAGGCTATTTAATATACCCTTTTTCTTAAAAATAACTAAAAATCAGACGGGAAATAGGGTACTTTCTTGTCTGCACCTAAATAAGGTGATAAAATAAGGTTTATGAAGAATTTAAAAGATTTGTTTGAAAAATTAGTAGATTATTTTACTATACAGAAACCTCAAAAAGAAGCAGCAGAGGAGGTAGAGCTGACAGAAGAGCAGGCCAAGTCTGGTCTCAGCCGTTCGGGCAAGACCAAAAAGAAACCTCTCTCTCAGCACCCTATCCGCCGTTTTTGGCGCAGGTTTCATCTGACCAAGATATTCCTGATTCTCGGTTTGACCTTTGGTCTGGTAGTCGGCGGCTATCTCTTTTATGTGGCTAAGACGACCAATGTCAAGGATTTGCAGAATGCCCTCAAAGCTACCACGCTCATCTTGACAAGGATGGGAATGAAGCGGGAAGTCTGTCTGGTCAGAAAGGAACTTATGTCGAGCTGACCGAGATTAGCCAAGACCTGCAGAATGCTGTCATCGCAACAGAGGACCGGACTTTCTATGAGAATGGCGGGATTAACTACAGTCGGTTTATCCTAGCTATCCTGACAGCCGGTCGCTCGGGTGGGGGTTCTACCATTACCCAGCAGTTGGCCAAGAATGCCTATCTGTCTCAGGACCAGACTATCGAGCGGAAGGCCAAGGAATTTTTCCTGGCTCTGGAAATCAATAAGAAATACAGCAAGCAGGAAATCCTGACCATGTACCTCAATAACTCTTACTTTGGGAATGGTGTTTGGGGTGTGGAAGATGCCTCTAAGAAATATTTCGGGAGTCTCGGCTAGCCAGCTCAGTCTGGACCAGTCGGCTGTTCTGGCTGGTATGCTCAAGGGACCAGAGATATATAATCCGCTGTATTCGGTTGAAAATGCGACCAATCGCCGCGATACGGTGCTGCAAAATATGGTTGCTGCAGGCTTTATTGATCAGGGGACGGCCGATCAGGCTGCCGCTGTAGGAATCGGTGGTCAGCTGGTTGATGCTTATGCCGGTAAGTCAGAAGACTATCGTTATCCGTCCTATTTCGATGCGGTCATCAATGAAGCGGTCAATGACTACGGCTTGACAGAAGAAGAGATTGTTAATAATGGCTACCGCATTTACACGGAGTTGGATCAGAACTACCAAGCCAGCATGCAGGTTATTTACAGCAATGTCTCTCTCTTTCCTGTAGCAGAAGATGGCACTATGGCTGAATCAGGCAGTGTTGCCTTGGATCCAAAAACTGGCGGTGTGCGGGCATTAGTTGGACGAGTCAATAGTGCAGAAGGCTCGAGCTTCAGAAGTTTTAACTATGCAACCCAGTCTTCTCGTAGCCCTGGCTCTACTATCAAGCCCTTGGTTGCTTATAGTCCAGCCGTCGCTGCTGGTTGGCCGACAGATAAGGAGCTGGATAATACTAGAACTAACTTTGGCGACTATACCATCAACAACTACGGCAATATCCAAAGTTCACCTACAGTTCCTATGTATCAAGCCTTGGCAGAATCTCTGAACATTCCGGCTGTTTCAACTGTGGACGAACTGGGGATCAACAAGGCCTTTGAGTACGGGAAAAAGTTTGGTCTGAATATGGACAAGGTTGATAAGACTTTGGGGGTTGCACTAGGAAGTGGGGTCACGACCAATCCGTTGCAAATGGCTCAGGCCTACTCAGTCTTTGCCAACGGCGGCGTGATGAATGATGCCCATCTCATTACAAAAATTGAAAATGCCAGTGGTCAGGTCGTCAAGACCCATCGCCAAACCTCGACTCGGGTTCTCAATGGTTCAACTACTGACAAGATGAACAGCATGATGCTGGGGACCTTCTCGAACGGTACAGGTATTTATGCGGCTCCGTATGGTTATACTATGGCTGGTAAGACCGGTACGACTGAAACGAACTTTAACCCGGATCTATCAGGCGACCAATGGGTCATTGGCTATACACCGGATGTGGTTATTAGCCAGTGGCTAGGCTTTCCAAAAACTGACGAAACCCACTATCTGACTGGGACCAGCGCAAATGAAGCCTCGGCGGTTTTTCCGAAATGTTGCCAATAGCATCCTGCCATATACAGAAGGAACTTCTTTTGAAGGGCAGAAGAATGCCTATGCTGCCAACGGCATTGCCCCTGTCGACACCTATGGTACCGAGGAAACGGGTACTACAACTGAAAACAAAGACTTCCTGCAGGACGTTCAGGACCGAGCTCAAAACCTGGTGGATGAAGCCAAGAAGGCAATTGATGACACTGGTATTCCTGAGAAAGCGAAAAAAACCTCTGGGATACTGTTACCAGCTGGTTCCAATAGGATTTAAAAAGAGCTAAACGGCTTGTCAAAAGCATAGAATCCTGCTATAATAAGAAAGATGGAGGCGTTATGGCATTAAAAAAAGCGAGTCTAGCGTGTACAGTCTGTGGTTCTAGGAACTACTCGGTTAAGCTCAGTAGCACTCCAAAAACCAACGCGTTTAGAAGTTAATAAATTTTTGTAAGCATTGCAGTAAATATACGCTGCATAAAGAAACTAGATAGGAGATTGTTGTGAAATTCTTTAAAGACGTTTTTTTAAATTATTGAAAGATACAACTTGGCCTACCCGAAAAAGAAAGATGGACGGATTTTTATCTCTGTCATGGAATACACTGCATTCTTTGTAGTAATCATCTATATCTTTGACAAAGTAGTGGCAAGCGGTCTTTTCCAGATTCTGAATATTTTTCTCTTAATAACTGTAGAGGAAATAGAAAAAGAATACTGCGACAGATATATCATTCAAAGTCCCACCTATTGTGAGTAGGTGGGATTTTTGGTATATATCCTTATTTACTCCTCCCTTTATTTTTAAAAACATGAGGCAGAATTGCAAGGTTTTGATTTGTCTGGGAAATAGTTGATAAATTCCTTTGCATTTGAGGAATTTATGGTATAATAGGGCTAGAAAGAAGCAGAAGCCCGCAGGCTTTTTTATTTAGGAAAGGATGAACTCATGGACAGTTTTGATAAAGGTTGGTTTGTATTGCAGACCTATTCAGGCTATGAAAACAAGGTAAAAGAAAATCTTTTGCAGCGTGCTCAAACTTATAACATGCTGGAAAATATCTTGCGCGTGGAAATCCCTACTCAGACAGTGCAAGTAGAGAAAAATGGCAAGACCAAGGAAATCGAAGAAAATCGCTTCCCTGGTTATGTCTTGGTGGAAATGGTAATGACAGACGAAGCCTGGTTTGTCGTGCGGAATACTCCGAATGTAACAGGATTTGTCGGTTCACACGGAAACCGCTCTAAACCAACGCCGCTCTTGGAAGAAGAGATTCGCAACATTCTCATCTCCATGGGTCAAACAGTGCAGGAATTTGATCTGGATGTCAAGGTTGGGGATACCGTTCGTATCATAGATGGTGCCTTCACTGACTATACAGGTAAGATTACGGAGATTGATAATAATAAGGTCAAGATGATTATTTCCATGTTTGGTAATGACACTGTAGCCGAAGTTAATCTTAGTCAGATTGCAGAGCTTTAAATGACGAAGCAGGATGAACTCTTCGCTATCCTCGTCAAAAATAAAATCCAAGACTTAAAAAGGTCTTGGATTTGTGTTTTTGGAACGAATTGCAAGATTACTTATCCTTAATGACGGAGTCAATAATGTCTTTGGTTTGTTTCGCTTGATAGGTAGACATTACCCCAACGATTTGATTGTTCTGAGTAGAGAAACTAAACTGTTCGTCATTGGAATTCTTATAGACATAGGTTGTATCTCGTTATGAACGCATAATCATTTTCGGACGATTAGGTTTGTCGACTCCTAGAACTGCTTAGTCTAGTAGAGATAAGTGAGTAATTATCGGATAGAATGCTATAAAATCTAGCGTTTAAAATAGCAAATTTACATTTTACGGTTCAACGATTTGATAGACTTTATCTTGATCGAACATGACATTGTAATCTTTGCCATCCTGACCTTCCCATCCAAAAACGGTTGAGTGGCCAAAGACTGCGATTGTTTCTGGCCGTCCATGTTTAGCAACGACCTCCTGTGCAGACATCCCAGGTTCTATATCCTTGAGGTTGCTGATTTTCTTAGGATTGGGTAGGCTGGCTGTCTTGGTAGTTACTGCTCCCTGATCACTAAAGCTTATCAAGATGCTGTAATCAGTTCCTCTCCAAAAGCCACCACTTCCCATATCTGAGTCAGCGGGTCCCATTTTGCTGACAACCTCATCTTTGGTGCTGGGAGTAGGACCAGCAGATCCGATAAGTGACTCAACTTTTATGGTTTTAAATTCAGTCCACTTTGGAATTTCGGGGATATCACCAAGGGCTTCCAGAGCTTCTCCTTGGTCAATTAGGCTGATTTGAGCATTAGGGTCCTTGCGAGTATTAGAGCTAGAAGAAGTAGAGTAGTCTTCATCTTCCTCACTGGAAAATGAGCTTTTTTTACTAGATTCCTTTGTTGAGGATGAACTTTTCGAAGCTTTGAGGGAGCTAGGCGTCTTTTTTCTTTGCTGCGTCTGCTTGGCAGGCATGCAGGCTGAGAGAGCTAGCAGAGAGAGAAGGCTGAGGGCATAGAAGCTGACTTTTTTCATAATCAATCTTTTTTCCTTTCGCTGATGATGAATGGTAATTTTACAATCTACATTATATCAGCAAAATTTGCTAGAAACAATAGTAAATGAAATGAAAAAAGCCCTTTGGTGGGCTTCTAGAAATGTATTTTTGAAGGCGGTAGACGGATTTGAACCGACGATCAAGCTTTTGCAGAGCCGTGCCTTACCACTTGGCTATACCGCCACAACTCTTATTATTCTATCGTAAATACTTGCTTTCGTCAAGAGTCTTTCATAGCCAAAGCAGAAAATGTTAGACGCTGCTATTCAGAACTCTTCGGGAAATACATTTTCTAATGAGAGGTAGAATTCATTCTTAGTGGCAGAAAATCTGGCAAACGCCTTGTCAAAGAGCTGTGCTTTTGTTATAATAAAAGGTGCCGTGTAAATGGCGAAATACTCATTTTAGATGAATTGTGGGACTGTTGCCCTCGGGTGGTCCTGCGAGCTGAAATCTAAAAGAGGAAAAAAACAAAAAGGAGAATTTACTCATGGCAGTAATTTCAATGAAACAACTTCTTGAGGCTGGTGTTCACTTTGGTCACCAAACTCGTCGCTGGAACCCTAAGATGGCTAAGTACATCTTCACTGAGCGTAATGGTATCCACGTGATTGACTTGCAGCAAACTGTAAAGTATGCTGACCAAGCTTACGACTTTATGCGTGATGCTGCTGCTAACGATGCAGTTATCCTCTTCGTTGGTACTAAGAAGCAAGCTGCTGACGCTGTAAAAGAAGAAGCAGAACGTTCAGGTCAATACTTCATCAACCACCGTTGGTTGGGTGGAACTCTTACAAACTGGTCTACTATCCAAAAACGTGTAGCTCGTTTGAAAGAAATCAAACGCATGGAAGAAGACGGAACTTTCGAAGTTCTTCCTAAGAAAGAAGTCGCTCTTCTCAACAAACAACGTGCTCGTCTTGAAAAATTCTTGGGCGGTATCGAAGATATGCCTCGCATCCCAGATGTGATGTACGTAGTTGACCCTCATAAAGAGCAAATCGCTGTTAAGGAAGCTAAAAAATTAGGTATCCCAGTGGTTGCTATGGTTGATACTAACACTGATCCTGATGATATCGATGTGATCATCCCAGCGAACGACGATGCAATCCGTGCGGTTAAATTAATCACTGCGAAAATGGCTGATGCTGTTATCGAAGGCCGTCAAGGTGAAGATAGTGTTGAATCAGTAGAAGCAGAATTGGCTGCAACTGAAAGTCAAGCAGATTCTATCGAAGAAATCGTTGAAGTTGTTGAAGGTTCAAACGAATAATCAGTAAACTAACCTAAAGGGGCAGGGCTCAGCCCAGCTCCTTTATTTACATTAAAAAATAGGAGAAGAAAAATGGCAGAAATTACAGCTAAGCTTGTCAAAGAATTGCGTGAAAAATCTGGTGCTGGTGTCATGGACGCTAAGAAAGCACTTGTTGAAACAGACGGTGACATCGAAAAAGCGATTGAATTGCTTCGCGAAAAAGGGATGGCAAAAGCAGCTAAGAAAGCTGACCGTGTTGCTGCTGAAGGTCTGACAGGTGTTTACGTAAACGGTAATGTTGCCGCTGTTGTTGAAGTAAATGCTGAAACTGACTTCGTTGCGAAAAACGCTCAATTTGTTGACTTGGTAAATGCAACTGCGAAAGTAATCGCTGAAGGTAAACCAGCTAACAACGAAGAAGCACTTGCTTTGACAATGCCTTCAGGTGAAACTCTTGAAGCTGCATACGTATCTGCAACTGCAACTATCGGAGAAAAAATCTCTTTCCGTCGCTTTGCTTTGATTGAAAAAACAGATGCTCAACACTTTGGTGCTTACCAACACAACGGTGGCCGTATCGGAGTTATCTCAGTTGTTGACGGTGGAGACGATGCTCTTGCTAAGCAAATCTCTATGCACATCGCTGCGATGAAACCAACTGTTCTTTCATATAAAGAATTGGATGAGCAATTTGTCAAAGATGAATTGGCACAATTGAACCACGTCATCGATCAAGACAATGAAAGCCGTGCAATGGTTGGTAAATCAGCACTTCCACACTTGAAATACGGTTCTAAAGCTCAATTGACTGATGCAGTTGTTGCACAAGCTGAAGAAGACATCAAAGCTGAATTGGCTGCAGAAGGCAAACCAGAAAAGATCTGGGACAAGATCATCCCAGGTAAAATGGACCGCTTCATGCTTGACAATACTAAAGTTGACCAAGCATACACACTTCTTGCACAAGTGTACATCATGGATGACAGCAAGACAGTTGAAGCTTACCTTGAATCAGTAAATGCTTCAGTAGTTGAGTTCGCTCGCTTTGAAGTTGGTGAAGGTATCGAGAAAGCTGCTAACGACTTTGAAAACGAAGTAGCTGCAACAATGGCTGCTGCTCTTGGTCAGAACTAATCGTTTTTGGCTTTGTAAATAGAACAATAAAAGGTCTGAGATTTTTTCTCAGACCTTTTCATTTATAGCATTTTTAAACATCTAGTTTAGAATGGTGAGCAGCATCACTTAGCTGCTTTTTCTCTTTCTTCCTTATGAGCAATCAAGCCGTTGGTAAAAATCAATACTGCCAAGAGGAAGAGAAGCACTGTCGTTTGGGGGTAAGTTAAGCTAAACTGGTAGACTTTGGTAATAAACAAAAGGGGCAGAGTAACCACCATCATGATCAGAAAGCTATACCATTTGACTCGGTTGCTGACCAGCTCCTGTTCGAAGAGCAAGGGAGCATAAAGACAGGCGATGAGAACTCCGATAGGAATATCGACATAGTCAGCAGAAAAGATGGTGAAAATACTCAGAGCTGCAAAAAACCATTTGAGTACATGACGAGAATAGTTGAGCCAATCCATTTTCATTGGAATATCCTCCTTGTTTAGATGATCGTTGGCAGGCAGGAGTTTCTGTCTGTCTTTTCCTTGTGGATTTCCACCTATATTATAACGCTTTAAAAGCAAAAAGCAAGCGGTTACACAAGTCTAGCAAAGCTTTTTCACTAGTTTGAATTGTCAGACCTTTCAGTCATCCCTTTTTCTTTCAAAATAGAGACTTTTCCGGTATAATATTAGTCAAAGATAGTCAATGTTAGAGAAACAAGGAAAGAAGAGATTTATTCTGAAATTTTCAACTGGAAAGGGAAGTCATGGGTGCAAAAAACACATCGGACAGTATTGAAGCATATATCAAGTCTATTCTGGCTCAGGCAGGGATGGTTGAACTGAAACGCAGTGAACTGGCTGATGTTTTTCAGGTGGTTCCCAGTCAGATTAACTATGTGATTAAGACTCGTTTTACGGAAAGTCGGGGCTATATCGTCGAGAGTAAGCGTGGTGGCGGTGGCTATATTCGGATTGGAAAGATAGAATTTTCCGACCGGCATCAGATGCTTTGCGGCCTATGCGACAGTGTGGGAGAACGTGTCAGCCAGCAGGTTTTTACAGATGTTATTCAGCTTCTTTTTGATGAGAAGATTATGACTGAACGTGAGGGCAATCTAATCTTGTCAACAGCTTCTGACTCGATTTGGGTGATGGAGCTGCGGTTATTCGTGCCCGGATATTAAAAAAGATTTTACAACAACTAGACAGAAAAGGAATGGAATCATAAATGAAATACTCAAAAGCCTTAATAGAAAGCTTGGAGGCAGCCCAGCTCTTGGCCGGCCATTTTACGACAGATTATCTGGAATCATGGCATCTGCTGATTGCTCTGGCTAATAATCCCTACAGCGTTGCTGGTTCAGTCCTCAATGAGTTTCCTGTGGAAGTTGATGGATTTGAAGAAGCAGCTTTTCAGATTACTGGTCAGGCTTATCAGAAAGACGGTCACTTCGAGCTGCTGCCTTTTTCTTATCGCTTAGAGGAGCTGTTTGAGGAAGCGGGCCAAATTGCAGAAGCTGTTCGCGCTAAGCATGTAGGTACTGAACATGTGCTGCTGGCCATGCTATTTGACCGAGGGACCTTGGCCTCTCGTATTCTGGAATTTACCGGCTTTAGCTACGAGGACAAGGAGCAGGGGCCGAAAATCAGTGATTTGCGTAAGGTCTTGGAGCAGCGAGCTGGCTGGGGCAAGGAAGATATCAAGGCTATCCGCAGTCTGAATAAGGGAGTAATGGCTGCTAAGCAGACCATGGCTAATATGATGGGAATGCCGGCTTCTACCAGCGGGGGGGCTGGAAGATTACACTCGTGATCTGACCGAGCTGGCTAGAGATGGCCGATTGGAGCCAGTCATTGGCCGCGATCAGGAAATTTCACGGATAGTTCAGATTCTCAGTCGCAAGACTAAAAACAATCCAGTGCTGGTTGGAGATGCTGGGGTTGGTAAGACAGCTCTGGCTTTAGGTCTGGCTCAGCGTGTAGCGGCTGGTCAGGTTCCGGCTGAACTTGCCAAGATGCGGGTTTTGGAGCTGGACTTGATGAATGTGGTCGCTGGCACTCGCTTTCGCGGGGACTTTGAGGAGCGGATGAATAACATCATCAATGACATTGAAGAAGATGGTCATGTCATTCTCTTCATCGATGAGCTGCATACTATCATGGGCTCTGGCAGCGGTATTGACTCGACCTTGGATGCGGCCAATATCCTGAAACCGGCTCTGGCTCGCGGAACTCTGCGGACAGTTGGTGCCACGACGCAAGAAGAGTATCAGAAACATATTGAAAGATGCTGCTCTTTCTAGGCGTTTTGCCAAGGTCAGCATAGAAGAGCCTAATGTAGCTGATAGCATTGCTATTTTACAAGGTCTGAGAAAGAGCTATGAGGACCATCACAAGGTACAGATTAGTGATCAAGCTATTGAGACGGCGGTGAAATACGCCCATCGCTATCTGACTAGCAAGCATCTGCCGGACTCTGCCATTGATCTTTTGGATGAGGCTAGTGCGACAGTCCAGAATAGAGGACCGCAGAATTACGAGCAGTCAGATTTGACACCAGTGGATAAAGCCCTTATGGCAGCAGATTTCAAAAAAAGTCTCGAAGTTGCTCGAGCAAGAGCAGCAACCCAAGCTTTATAAGCTGAAAGTGGAAGAAGACGATGTCTTGGCGACCCTTAGCGGTTTGTCTGGTATTCCAGTGCAGAAGCTGACTCAGACAGATGCCAAGAAATACCTCAACTTGGAAACGGAGCTGCATAAACGTGTAATTGGGCAGGATGAGGCGATTTCAGCTATCAGCCGAGCTATCCGACGGAACCAGTCTGGTATCCGCAGCAGCAAGAGGCCAATTGGCTCCTTTATGTTCTAGGTCCGACAGGAGTCGGGAAAACAGAGCTAGCCAAGGCTTTAGCCGAAAGTCTCTTTGATGACGAATCTGCCCTCATCCGCTTTGATATGAGTGAGTACATGGAGAAATTCGCTGCTAGCCGCCTCAACGGAGCCCCTCCAGGTTATGTAGGCTATGAAGAGGGAGGAGAGCTGACGGAGAAAGTCCGTAACAGACCATACTCTGTCCTGCTTTTCGATGAGGTCGAAAAGGCGCATCCGGATATTTTCAATGTTCTCCTGCAGGTCTTGGATGATGGTCAGCTGACGGACAGCAAGGGCCGCAAGGTGGACTTCTCCAATACGATTATTATCATGACCAGCAATCTGGGAGCAACCAGTTTGCGGGATGATAAGACGGTGGGCTTTGGTGCGCGTGACATTCGCTTGGATCACGCCAATATGGAAAAACGGATGCTGGAAGAACTCAAGAAAGCTTATCGACCTGAGTTTATCAACCGTATTGACGAGAAGGTAGTCTTCCACAGCTTATCTGCAGAAGATATGCAGGAAGTGGTAAAGGTTATGGTCAAACCGCTCATCGCCAGTCTCACCGAGAAGGGAATTGAACTGAAGTTTCAGTCTAGTGCACTTAAGCTGCTGGCTCAGGAAGGATACGATGTGGAAATGGGAGCACGGCCATTGCGTCGCACTCTGCAGACCCAGGTGGAGGACAAGCTGTCTGAACTCCTCTTGACAGGAGATTTGACGATTGGTCAGACTCTTAAGGTCGGGGTCAAGGCTGGCCAACTTAAGTTTGAAGTGGTTTAGAAAGCCAAGTCTGCAATGAAAATTTTCGCCTACGATTAGCCCTTGATTAGATAGATACTCAATAGTTATTTCATCATTCAATGAAACTGGGAATTGAAGGATTGGAGGCTGATATGTCGTTTTTTAAGGATTTGTTTGCTGGCAAGAAAGCCAGCGTGAAAACACCAGAAGAGCGCAAGGCGGCTAGTATCCAGCGTTTGAAGAAAGAAGGTATTCCTTACCTTGAGCATTTGCCGGTTATCGAAAGTGCTGAGCAGGTATGGCCGCGCTCGCTAGAAGAAATTGCGCGTCGAGCTATTACCAGCCTCTTGATTATTCAGGCGGCCTTGGATATCGAAAATAATAATTATAATGAGGAGAGCCGCCAGTGGCTGCAGGATAAACTGCAGCAATACGGGGTGCAGGAAGAGCTGACGCCTAAAGAAAGGGCGGTCTTGGAAGATCGTGCCGACCCGGCAGCTATCATCAATATGGTTTGGAAATATGAGGCCTATTGGTCCCTGATTTGGTACTTGGGTCTAGTAGATACTTTGCCGTTTCCAGATAAGATTTGTGATTGTGATGCTGCTATTGATGCAGTCGCTAGTGCGGTTGACTTTCAGGAATTTCTGGGCAAATGCCAACCGCGCAGCTTAGAAGAGTTACTGGATGAAGATGATTTGATTTATCGTTATCACTGGGCCTGTGTTGATGCTCGGATTCATGATCAGCCAGCACCGGCAGGCCTTGATGAAAGTGTTGTTCTGGAGAGGCGGTCTGGCCTTGACTGGCTGTTGGGGCTGAATACGGCTCAAGACTGGGATGCTGTTGAGCTGCATACCTAGTCCAACTTCTCTTGATTCACTTAATTAGAAAGGAGGTACCTTTGTCCGCTCGTAAAATGGCTAAAATTGCCATCCTATCGGCTTTATGTGTGGCCTTTCGCTATGCATTTTCCTTTTTGCCCAATGTGCAGCCTATCTCAGCTATCTTTCCTGATAGTTATCTTTGAGGATTTGCAGACTTCACTCCTAGTGATGGCTGTGACAATGTTTACATCAGCCTTTCTTTTGGGAATGAGTCCGATCGTCCTCTTTCAGTTGCTGTCCTTTGGACTGATTCTTTGCCTTTGGCGGCTGCTCTATTCTCGGTTAAATCTAGTGGGACAGGGAATAGCAGCAGCTCTCCTATCCTTTGGCTATGGCATTGCCATTGATACACTGACAGCCTTGCTTTACAACTATCACTGGTGGTCTTATGCGATTATCAATGCTTTGACTTTCAATATAGCGCACGGACTGTCGACCTTGTTTTTTTACCCACTCTTGTACCCTATTTTAAGGAGGCTCTATAATGAAAAAAATCTTTAGTTTGCTCACACTTGCTTTTGCCCTTCTCCTTGTTGGTTGCGGCAGCAGCCAGACAAATACTGACAAGAGCTCTAGCTCAGCTGATTCTTCTGTCAAAGGAACTGAAAATCAGCATCAGTATTGCACCAGAAGGTCAGGAGAAGAGCGAGAAAACGGTGGCTGTTGCAGAAGGAAAGACAGCTATGGATGCTTTGAAGAAGGCCTATAAGGTCGAAGAAAAAGATGGTTTTATCACTTCTATTGACGGTCATGCTCAGGATGAAGCAAAGGGTCTCTACTGGATGTTTAAGGTCAACGGAGAAATGGCTCCTAAGGCAGCCAATCAAATTACTGTCAAGGATGGAGACAAGCTGGAATTCTACCAAGAAGTCTATCAGCAATAAATCTTTTATAAAAAGAATCTGATGCTTAAAGCATTAGGTTCTTTTTTGTGTCCTTGAAACAGTTTTAAAGTGTCTGAAAATATTTTTATAAAATTTTATAAAAAACTATTGACAAAAAGAAAATATAGTTTATAATAAAAACATAGAAAGAACAAAATATAAAAAGCAATAAAAAGGATAGAGCTATGAAAGAAAAAATTGCAATCGTATTTGGAACCTTTGCTCCCTTGCATCAGGGGCATATCGATTTGATTCAGAAAGCTAAGCGTTCTTACGACAAGGTACGCGTGGTGGTTTCTGGTTATCAGGGAGACCGTGGGCAGGAAGTGGGTCTGTCTCTGCAGAAGCGATTCCGCTATACGCGGGAGACTTTTGCTGATGATGAGCTGACCCAGGTTTATAAGCTAGATGAAACTTCTTTTCCTCGTTACCCTATGGGTTGGGACAAGTGGTTGCCAGGTTTATTGGAGTTGGTGGGCTATGATGCAGAACGCGAGGAGTTGATTTTCTTTGTCGGAGAATCAGACTATCAAGCGGAGCTGGTAAAGCGTGGTTTTGAAACCTGTTTGGAAGAGCGCCAGTTTGGTATCTCAGCTACGATGATTCGGGAAAATCCTAGTCGTTACTGGAAATATATCGCCCAACCTTTTCGTCGTCACTTTACTAAGAAAGTGCTGATTATGGGAAGCGCCAGCAATGGGAAAACAACCTTGGCTAAGGATTTGGCTCGTTACTATGATGCTCCAGTTAGTCTAGAATATGCTCGAGAATACCAGATTCAAATAACGTGCGAGACGATGAGCTGACTCCTAAAGACTACTATTATCTGCTCTTAGGACAATATGCTCAGACTTCCCGCTTGATTGACAGCAGCGCCAATCGTGGTCTGGTCGTGGCTGATACGAATTCGTTGGTAACCAAGGCCTACTATGATTACTATCTGAAAGAAAGTCCGGTTCAAGACGAGGAAACAGATACTTTTGACAATCTCTTTGCCAGCATTTTGTCTAAGGAAAAATGGGATTTGATTCTCTTTGCTGAGCCGGTTGGGGCCTATGTCAACGATGGCTTTCGCGATATGAGTATGGCAGACGAGGCTATACGCAGTGATTTTTCCAGCTATCTGAAAAAACTGAAAGAGCAGTGCTTGGCTCATCTTCCGACGGTTTATCTGGCAGGCAGTTATTTGGACAATTATCAGGCGGCCAAAGAAGCGATCGACATGATTTATCAAGCGGATTAAAAAAGAAAGTGGTAAAATAGAATGGTAGTAAAAAATCAAAAACTCTCTCCTGCAGCTCTCTACGCAGGGCTGAAACAAAACTCTCAAACCTTTGTTCAGAATTTCCGCAATGTCTGTGTGGCAGCTAAAAAACAAGGTTTTAGCGGCATAGCGAAATTGTTCTGGCAGGATTTATTTGGCGGGCGTAGCTTGACTCAATGGCTCTACTTGCTTGCTCTTTCCAGTCTGCCTTTCATTCTGGAGTTTACCAGTGGTCAGAAGCAGCATGACTGGTTGGGACTCTTTGCTTCCTGGACAGGCATCGTTTGCGTTATTCTAGTAGCCGAGGGACGGGCCAGCAATTACCTGTTTGGAGCGGTTAATTCGGCAATTTACCTTATATTGTCCTTCAATGCTAGCTTTTATGGAGAAGTCTTGACTACAGTCTACTTCTTTATCATGCAGCCGATCGGGCTCTATACTTGGCTGTCCAATCGGGTCAATGAGCAAGATAAGGAAGAGCCTTCTCATTTTGAAGCTAAGAAGTTAGACTGGCGTGGCTGGCTTAAATATTTGGCTTTGACTGCCTTGATTTGGATTGGTATGGGCTTGCCTATAAGAGTATTCACAGTCACCGGCCTTTCCGTGATAGTGTGACAGATGCGACCAATGGTATTGGTCAGCTTCTCATGACTGGTCTCTACCGCGAGCAGTGGATTTTCTGGATTGCGACCAATCTCTTCAGTATCTATCTCTGGTGGGGTAGCAATCTCCATATCCAGGCCATGTACTGGGTTTATACCCTCAATAGTATCGTCGGATGGTATCAGTGGACCAAGGCCGTGAAGAAAGCTTAGACCAAGGCTTGAGATTTTTGATAGAAAAAGATAGCTTAGGAAAGGAAGAAATTCATGACCAAACAGGATATCCCAGCGGGAATGTCGGAAAAAGAGTACTACGAAACCATGGCGGATGAGTCCGCCTTTTTGGCATGGTACAAGACACAGGATTTGCCCAAGTACGAGACGCCCAGCGTAACAGCAGATATGGTAGCATACTGCTTCGTGGAAGACCAGATAAAACTCTTGGCCATCAAACGTAAGGCCCACCCTTATCAGAATAAATATGCCCTAGTCGGAGGTTTTGTGGACAAGCATGAGGATGCCTATCAAGCCTGCATTCGGGAAGTCAAGGAAGAGGTGGGGCTGGAGATACCGCTGGAAAAGGTGGAACAGCTGATGACGGTATCTACTCCTGGGCGTGATCCACGCGGATGGGTCATCACCATTGCCCATCTGGTCTATCTGCCGGCCATAGCAGTAGACCAAGTACAAGCTGGGGATGATGCCAAGGAAGTCACCTTTCTCGATGTTGACTTTAAGACAAGGAGTTTTAGGAATGGTGAGCAGCTCCTGACCTCAGAAGATTTGCCTTTGACCACTACCAAATCCTGTTGGAATCTATCAAGCGGATTCAGGGACGACTGGACTGGAATCCAACTTTTCTTCATCTGCTGGAATCGCCGTTTACTGTCTATGAAGGGACTGAGCTGGTCAATCTCATCTCGACGAGACGACCTATTGTTAGCAATAATTTTCTAGTTAAATTTGGAGAATACCTAGAGGAGGCTGGTGTCAAGCGAGTACCGAAGAAGAAGCCGAGAAAAGTGTATCAGCTTAAGGTAGAAAAATAAGATTAAAAGAAAGTTGTTCATATTTTTCTCTTGCAGGACAAATTTGTCCTGTTTTTTCATTTTTAATTACGAATAGATAAGTAGGAGCGAGTTTCTCATGACAAAAGAAGCAGGGTGAGAAACAGAACTTTACTTGAGTAAAAAAATTTTTGAAAAATCTTGCATAAATGATTGACATAGTAAAATCATAGTGTTACAATAATGTTACAAAAAGATTTCTGGATATTACAAGGAGACAAAAGATGAAAACACGTACTTATACAAAAATGATGGCAGCTGCAGTTCTGGCTTCTAGTTTGCTTTTAGGGGCATGTGGTAAGAAAGAAGAAAGTGCAACAAGTACTGGTTCTAGCAAGACTGTTCAGACTTCCTCAAGCTCAAAAGCTGCGTCATCCAGCAAGGCCAGTGCTTCTCCTAAGGCTAGCAATAGCGCTTCTTCAGAAGGAGCGGTTAGCCAGCCTGGACAAGCCGAAATTCCTGCTGGTCAGCAACAGTCTACTGTCGAAGCGCCTCAAGCCCAACAAACGCAGTCGCAGCAAGCTTCAGGTCGAAAAAATACTCAGAGTCAAGCAACTCAACCAGCCCAAGCACCGGAAAGCAATCGCCAGCTTCAGAATAAACAAGCAGCCAGCAATGCTCGCTATAAAGGTGTCTTGACTATGGTGGATGGGGATTTCTCAGCCGCTGCTGGTACTTGGAAGGATGCCAATGGAAATACTGTGACTGTATCAGGTAATGGTCAATTCACAGTCCAGTCTGCAGATGGAAAGACAGATAATTATTCCATTGCTTCCTACTCTTATACACTGGATGATGGCAAATACAATGCGCAGTTAAGCGGCCAAGGCAATGCCAATCTGCAGATTACAACAGGAGCAGATGGTTCAGTAACAAGCGTTGTGGTAACTCAACCTTAAACATAAGGAAAAAGGAAGTCTAATGGGCTTCCTTTCGTTTTTATTTTTGAATTTGCAGGAGTTCTTCGATTTCAGCTAGACTTTCAGCTTGCGAAATAGCACCGCGGAGTTTGGCTGCTCCGGCAGTACCGCGCAAATAGTGCGGAGCTAGGCCCCGGAATTCGCGGATAGCCACATATTCTCCTTTGAGATTTACCAAGCGGGAGAGGTGGTCGTGGGCGATTTTCATCTTGTCCTCAAAGCTGAGGTCTGGAAGGATTTCGCCAGTTTCAAAGTAGTGGTTGATTTGGTTAAAGAGGTAGGGATTTCCCATAGCTGCTCGGCCTACCATAACAGCATCGGCGCCGACTTCCTCAATACGCTGTTTAGCATCTTGGACACTGCGGATATCACCGTTAGCTATGAAAGGAATCTTGGTCAGGGCATGGGCTACATCGTGCAGGGTCTCAAGGTCGGCATGACCAGTATACATTTGCTCACGGGTGCGACCGTGCATAGCTAGGGCAGAGACTCCAGCGGCTTCGGCTGCTAGAGCATTTTCTACAGCCAGTGAGCTGTCGGACCAACCCGTCCGCATCTTGACTGTCAGGGGAATATCCAGAACGGACTGGACTTTGTTGATGATTTATAGATTTTCTCAGGATCCTTGAGCCATTTAGCCCCAGCTTCGTTTTTGACAATTTTATTGACCGGGCAGCCCATATTGATATCGACGATATCCGTCTTGGTGTTTTCTTGGATAAATTCTGCTGCGCGGGCTAAGCTGTCCTCGTCGCTACCGAAAAGCTGGATAGAAACGGGATTTTCTCCCTCATCAATATGGAGCATGTGGAGGGTTTTTTCGTTGTTATACTGGATGCCCTTGTCAGAGACCATTTCCATCACGACCAGACCTGCTCCCAGCTCTTTGGCAATGGTTCGGAAAGCAGAGTTGGTTACGCCGGCCATAGGTGCCAGAACTGTGCGGTTGGGAATTTCGACTTTCCCAATCATAAAAGGGGTATTAAGATTTGTCACGAATCAGTTCCTCCAGGTCGTTTTGGTCAAAGTGATAGGCTGTCTGGCAGAATTGACAGATAATTTCAGCTCCTTGGTCTTGGTCACGCATCTCTTCTAAGTCAGTCTTTGGCAGGGTAGCCAAGGCATTCATGAAGCGCTCTTTGCTGCAGTCGCACTGGAAGCGGATTTCCTCTTCAGACAGGCGTTTGTATGGCTCATCACCATAGATGGCAGCCAGCAGAGCTTCAATATGGTCATCGGATTCCAGCAGTCTTGAGATAGCAGGCATTTCTTGGATCCGCTTCTCAAAGCGGGCGATTTCAGCTTCCTTAGCACCAGGCAGAACTTGTACCAAGAAACCACCGGCAACCTTGACTTTATCATTCTCATCCAAGAGGACATTGAGGCCAACTGCGGAAGGTGTCTGCTGGCTTTCGGTCAGGTAGAAGGCTAGGTCTTCGCCGATTTCTCCAGAGATGAGGGGGTCATTGAGTTATACGGGTTGCCCGTACCATAGTCCGTGATGACGAGGAATTCGCCTTGGCCGACAAAAGGACCAACTAGAACCTCACCGGTGGCAGTCTTTTTGATATCTACACCGGGATTCTGTACATAACCTTTGACATTACCCTCTGTATCTGCCACTGTGATGATCGCGCCTAGTGAGCTGGTCCCGAGGACCTTGACGGTAATCTTGGTCTGGCCTTTTTCATTTGCAGCTAAAATTTGACTTGCAATCAGTGTGCGGCCAAGTGCAACGGTAGAGCTTGCTTGAGTTTGATGTTTTTCTTGAGCGGTCCGAACGGTCTCCGTGCTGTCCAGCACATAAGCCCGGAAAGAACCATTTTCTGATATAGTTTTGATAATTTTGTCCATACCTTTTATTTTAACACAAAATAGAAAAACAAGCGCACGACTGCGCTTGTTTTTTGGGGTTAGGAAGAATTTTAAGTTCAAAAATAGTATAATAAAACAAAGGAGGCTAGCATGAACCAATCTTTGAAAGCGGCAGTCTATGGTTTGGCGGTAGCTGATGCATTAGGAGTTCCGTATGAATTTTTAACCCGAGGCAGTTTTGAAGCGGTTGGTATGACAGGCTATAGTAGCCATCAGCAGCCAGTTGGAACTTGGTCAGATGATACTAGCCTTGTTTTGGCGACTTGTGACTCTATCAGGGAAAAAGGTAAGATTGACCCTGCCGATATGCAGCAGCGGTTTAAAAATTGGCTCTTCGAGGGAGCATACACACCAGATGGTTTGACCTTCGATGTAGGAAATGCGACTCGCGAAGCATTGACAAGGGGACACGGTCTCTCTGATGAATATTCCAATGGGAATGGTTCTTTGATGCGGATTATGCCCCTAGCCTTTATGGAAGCCAGTCCGTCACATATTGAGCTTGTTTCCAGTATTACACATGCCCATGCGACTTCCGTAGAGGCCTGCCTGCTTTATGTGGCCATTGCTCGTAGGCTCTTAAAAGGACAGCAACTACCGGAAATACTATCAGACTTAGAGACTAGCAAGACCTATGCTCGTTTGCAAACTTTAGCAGAGCTGACAGAGACTGACATTCGTTCTACTGGCTATGTGGTGGATACCTTGGAAGCAGCACTTTGGTGCTTACTGACTAGCACTTCTTATCCGGAAACTGTCCTGAAAGCTGTTAATTTGGGCGATGACACTGATACAGTAGCAGCAGTTGCTGGCGGCTTGGCTGGTATCATCTATGGTTTGGAAGGAGTTCCTGACAACTGGCTAGCCCAGCTGCGCCGTAAAGAACTGCTGGAAAGCTGCTTGTTTTAAAGGGATAATCGGAAGAAAGGACTGTAATTGATTATTTAAAAAGTAAAACATTAAAAGAGCCATCTAGGCTCTTTTACTTATTCTGTAGTTAATTCTTTCTGGGCTTCCTTGCCTTGGTCCAACAAGGCTTGGATAATCTTTTGATCACGCAGTTTGACAGAGTTGTTGATGGTCTCTGCAGATTGGGTAACAGTGGCTTCTAGCAGAGCGCGTTTTTCCCGCCCTTTATCAATAGCTTCGATAATGCCTTGGTTTTGTGCGACAAGGCTTTCTGCCAGCTTAGTGACAGACTCAACAGCAATAGTAGGACTTTGGGAAATCCGTTCCAGCTGAGGAATGACTTCCTTGCTCGTTTCGGCGAGCATTTGCAGGGCAGCGTTATTGGCATTCGAGATGGCGTCAGCTACCTGACCAGACTTCATGGATTGCTGGAGAATGCCTAACTGGGCGATAGATAGCTTCATAGTTGGAATGGTATTGCGGCGTAGCATTCCAAGTTTTTGGCGCATATCAGAGGAAACCTTGACCAGATTTCGCATTTGAGGCGTTGTCGCCCAAGCCACATAGAGACGGCTGACATATTCAGTGTGTTGCTGCTCTAGAGTATTGACCACCTCTGTCATTCGGGCTAATTCTTGCGATTTAACTTGGTAGTCAACAGTTGTCATATCTAGCTGAGCGACTTCAGCCTGCAGCTTGAGCGCTCGATTGCCAGATTCTTGCTGAGCAGCTTCGATAAAGGAAATAACTCCGACTAGGTTTCAATCGATTTGGTATTGTCCTCAATCAGCATTTCAGCAGAAACAATATTGCGAGCCAGAACATCTTCTTGCTTGACAACGGTTGCAGCCATGCCGTCCATTTTCTGCTCGATATTTTGTGAGTCAAAATAGAATTCTTGAAGGGTGTTTTTGCTCTGTTTGAAGAGCTTTTCCAGGAAATTAGGCTTCTTGTCCAGTTCTGCTACTTGAGCATCCTTGTATTTTGCGACAAAGCCATTGAGTTCCTTGTTGGTATTTTTTAAAAGCTCATCTACCTGGGGAATTTGTAATTTTTTCTGCTCGGCTAAGATACGATTGACAGTACCGTTGACCTCTTCTACAGCAGACTGGCCAAAGTCCAGCAAGGCATTTTGGTCCGATACGAAATTATCCACCAGCTGCGGAGCTTTAGCCGTAATCGCACTCTGTTGCTCAGGAGTCAGTTTTTCCAGAAAAGTTAGCTGACCATTTTCTTGAGTCGTATTGGATTCGATGATTTCTGTTGTTTTGTCACTTTTACTGATAGCATTGTTGGCGATTTTATCAATGTCAAAATTAAATTCTTGGCTCATAGTTTCTCCTTTGGTTTATCTAGTTTAAAAGCCAGTGTCTGTTTGCTTTTCTTTGTCTAAGATACGCAGGCTAATGTCAAAGTCCCTCAAATCAGCTTCATTTAATTGGCGTAGCGCTTCGTCTAGGTCCAAGTCAAACTGCTCGATAGCAGCTTTGGCCTTGGCTAGCCGCTCCTCTGCATTGTAAAAATCTTTGGGAGAAGCTTTGATTTTAAGGTAGCCTTCTAAAATATCTTCGTAGTGCTCCATCTGGGACTGATGAATGGCAGTCAGCTCTTCCTTGTTGTTGCTTTCGGATTGAGAGATTTTTTGAAGAATGCCCTCATGGTCAATCTGAATATTGCGAACCGTAGCGACCAATTCTGGGGCTAGCTCTTCTAGACTAGTTTTCTTAGGCTGCGCTTCTTTTCGTTTTTTCTCTCGTTCAATCTTTTTCAGCTGTTCATCGATTTCATCGGTGACAGTACGAATTTTGGTCTGGATTCGCTGGTAGACCGAAGTAGGAATTTCTCCCCGTAGGTCGTTAGCAGCATTTTTGATATAGGTTAGCTGGGGAAGAATTTCTAGTGCTAAATTCTGATAGCTTTCTTGGTCCCCATCTTCTTGGTAGCCTTCCAATTCTTTAATGCGGCGGTCAGCATGACCAATCTCTGATTTTAAATCTTCAATACGGCCAATGCTGGCTTGCTTTGCTTCAATCCGAACTTTTTTCTGGCTTTGGTGGCGATAGATTCCGTAACCAATAGCCCCCAGAATAGCTATGGGAATTAGATAGCTGGCTACAGCTCCAGAACCAAATACAAATACAAGTATCCAAATCCAGCTAAACCATTCTGGTTGCTGGTTAGAATCATCATTTCTCCTCGACATGGACATTTCTCTTTCTTCTCAATGTGATATCTCTATTTTAACATAAAAGCTGGTTTTTGAAGGATAAAGATTGAAATGATTTTATATATTGAGACCATTTTTTATATTTGCTTAATTCAGGAAGGCATTTGCTTCCTCTCAATAAAGCAAGCGTTGTTTCTAGAATGAAAGATTTTTCGTATGTCTCAAGTATTCAAACAAAAATCGCAGGGCATTCCTTGCGATTCGTATGTTATCAGTCCATTTCTGGGAAAAGTTTAGCTAGTATTTTAGGAGTGATGCTTTGTCCCGGTCCCTCAGCGCAATAGGTGTGCATATACATAGAGGGGTTAAAGTTGAGCTCGATGCAGGTACAGTTGGGATTTTCCTTTGTGGAAATAGCAGAGCTGTCAGGGATGATCAGGTCAACGCCACAGGCCCAAGCTCCCATAGCTTTTGCCATATCCGCAGCAAGTTCCTTATAAGATGGGTGCATGCTGTCTGTGACATCGATCGAGTCTCCGCCAGTAGAAATGTTGGAATTGCGCCGCAAGTCAACCTTGACTCCAGCAGGTAGAATATCATCTGGTCCATAGCCTTGCTGGTCCAGCATGAGCAGTTCAATGTCCCTAGTTCAATGATTTCAAGCGGTGAACGATGATCTCGGCCCCGCAGCGGATTGTCATTTTTGATGGCAACCAATTCTCTCACGGTATGCTGACCGTCTCCGACGACATTGGCCGCCACTCGCAAGAGGACGGCTTGGCACTGACCGTCTAAGATAAAGAAGCGGTACTCCGTTCCAGCGATGAATTCCTCCACCAAGACAGCAGTGTCTTCTGAAAAAGCAATCTCTAAAGCCTTGCCATAAGCTTCCAGACTAGCTGGTTCTTGGAAGATGGAGATGCCCAGTCCGAAGTTGGTTGACTTAGGTTTGACAACAATTTGTCGGTCCTTAATCAAAGGGTAGTAGGCCAGTCCTTCTTCAAGAGAAGAAAACTCTGCTCCAGTGGGAACAGGAAAGTCAGCTGCAGCCAAAATCTTTTTGGTGACTGTTTTATTGGCCATTGCCAAAGGGATGACATAGTTATCCTTAGAGGTCATATTGCCGTTCTTGACATATTCAACATGGTGACCATGCCAAAGCTTGAGAAATTGATCGTTTCATCTAAGATGTCGACATTCAGCCCCTTCTGAATAGCATCGAAGAGCAGCATCTGAGTGGATAATTCCATATTTTCATAGCCTTTGAGGGCATAAGGAGCAGTCCAAGCGTAGCGGTGATACTCCTCCGCTTTGTCTAGTCCAAAAGCTATTAAGGAATCTTGCTGAATATGAGGCAGGAGCTGGCCAGATAGGGTTAGCTGAGGATTCAGAAGTGCCTCCTTAAGCTGCTCAAGCAAGCTTTGGTAGTATGTCGGCAGTTCAAAATGCTGGATGAGGTCTTCCATGGCTTGGAGCAGGGCTGAGCTATCTGCCTCATCTGGCAGGGCAGTCAGCGGGTGGCTACAAGCAATCTTTTGGTTCAAGTCGTGGGCAGTTTTTAATGCCGTATCCACATTTTCTACATCATCTAACCAGAGCAGGCTCAGTAAAAAGAGATGGACGGTATCTAAGGTCTCTTGGCTAATGCCTAAATGGTCAAAAGGATTGAGATCGAAGCAGCGGAATTCCAGATAAGTGATCCCTTGCTCCAGATAGGCGCGATTGTGCTTCTGTCCACGGAAGCGAACGGCTGAGTAAAATTCTTTTTCAGCGCTGAGCTCGCCAGACTGAACGTAGTTTTCAATATCAGTTACATATTGCTCCAAAGAAGCGTAGGACACCTGAATATTCTCGTCATTGACATAGCCATAGTCGCTGTTACGAAAAGAGCGGATAGGCTGGGGAATGTCCTGACTGTAGAAGCCAGCTTCTGCCAAAGGGGCTGCCCCGTAGAGATAGGTTAAAATCCAGCGGAAACGCAGAAAGTTTCGCGCTAGCTTGAGATAGAGGTCATTTTTAAAGTCCTTGAGCGAATGGTGGGAGCTGGCTTGAAAGAGAGCAGTGACCAGATCTTTCCCTAGTTCCATATTGTAGTGGATGCCAGAGATAGCCTGTAGTTTTTTGCCATATTTTTTCGCTAAGCCCTCTCGGTAGTGGCGTTCATAGTCGTTTTCCAGATGGGCGATGGCAATCTCTTCTTCCGTCAGCTGTAGTGGCATGGACAGAGGCCAGAGGCGTTCATTCTGGTCAATCGAGCGACCAGCCACATCGCTAATAGCTCCCAGTAAGCGTCGTGCTTCCTTAGTCGAGTGAGCGATAGGTGTAATTAGTTCCAGTTGTTGCTCGCTGAAGTCTGTTTGGATGGTTGGGTGGAAATTGCGGGAACCAAGCTGACTCGGATGAGCAGTTTGAGCTAAGTGTCCATCAGTTGTCACCCGCAGATTTTCCCTCTCCAGACCAAAGGTCGCTTGGAGAATGGGGCTTGCTGTATCCAGTTTCTGCAGTAATTGATTAATCGTCATCGTTTCACCGTCCTATGGTAGTAATTTTAGTCTATTACAAACGGAAAAAGAAAACAAATTTTTCGCTACGATTTTTACAATAATTCCGAACTTTTTATTTTTTTAATAAACTAACAACTTTCAGAAAAAAAACAGATTTTTTTGAAAAATTTAATTCGTTTTTCAAAAAGGAGAAAAAGCAAATCAAGAATGGATCCCACCTTGAAAAAAATTGTTAAATTTTTTTCATATAATGAGGTATAAAAACATAATCGCAGGTGAGATTCCTGCCTGCTTTTCAAGAAAGGAAGAGCTGCTTCAGCTCAGACAAAATTATGACATCAGTAGTTGTTGTAGGAACCCAGTGGGGGGATGAAGGAAAAGGGAAGATTACAGACTTCCTTTCAGCCAATGCCGAAGTGATTGCTCGCTATCAGGGTGGTGACAATGCCGGCCACACTATCGTGATTGACGGCAAGAAGTACAAGCTGCACTTGATTCCGTCAGGAATTTCTTCCCAGAAAAAATTTCTGTCATTGGAAATGGAATGGTGGTCAATCCCAAATCTCTGGTCAAAGAATTGAACTACCTGCATGAAGAGGGTGTGACGACGGATAACCTTCGCATCTCTGATCGAGCGCATGTCATCCTGCCTTACCATATCGAGCTGGATCGTCTGCAGGAAGAAGCAAAAGGTGACAATAAAATCGGGACGACAATCAAGGGAATCGGCCCTGCTTATATGGACAAGGCTGCTCGTGTCGGTATCCGCATCGCTGACCTTTTGGATAAAGATATTTTCAGAGAGCGCTTGGAGCGTAATTTAGTTGAGAAAAATCGCCTCTTTGAGAAATTGTACGATAGTAGAGCAATCAACTTTGATGATATTTTTGAAGAATACTATGAATATGGACAGCAAATCAAGCAGTATGTGACCGATACCTCTGTTATCCTCAACGATGCCCTGAATCAAGGCAAGCGAGTGCTCTTTGAAGGGGCTCAAGGGGTTATGCTGGATATTGACCAAGGGACTTATCCATTTGTAACTTCTTCTAATCCAGTTGCAGGGGGGAGTCACCATCGGTTCCGGTGTTGGTCCGAGCAAAATTGACAAGGTAGTTGGTGTCTGCAAGGCCTACACCAGTCGGGTCGGAGATGGACCATTCCCAACAGAGCTTTTCGATGAAGTTGGTGACCGCATTCGTGATATCGGCCACGAATATGGCACCACCACCGGTCGTCCGCGTCGAGTAGGCTGGTTTGACTCTGTTGTCATGCGCCATAGCCGCCGTGTATCAGGGATTACCAATCTTTCGCTTAACTCCATCGATGTTTTGAGCGGTCTGGATACAGTGAAAATCTGTGTAGCCTATGACTTGGATGGGCAGCGAATTGACCATTACCCAGCTAGTCTGGAACAGCTCAAGCGCTGCAAACCGATTTACGAAGAGCTGCCAGGCTGGTCAGAGGACATCACCGGTGTCCGCAGTCTGGAAGAATTGCCAGAAAATGCCCGCAACTATGTTCGCCGAGTGAGTGAGTTGGTTGGTGTTCGTATTTCTACCTTCTCAGTCGGTCCTGGCCGCGAGCAGACCAATATCTTGGAAAGCGTCTGGTCTAATTTATAAAAAAGTCAGCACAAGGAAATTGCTTCTTGTGCTTTTTTTGTAAGAAAATTCCATCTTAAGATTCATTTAAGATATATATTTTATACTGATGGCATAAACAAAGACCTCCTAACTTTGTTTAAAAATCCTAAACTTTTTTCATAATAATCTCCTGAAAGTCACCCCAGTGGTGGCTTTCTTTTTTCTAAGACGACTGATTAGCTTATGATATAATGGAATAGAGAACGAAAGTTTAAGAAAGAATATGATGAACTATACGATTGAAGAAAAAGAAGTATTTATGCGGGAAGCTTTAAAGGAGGCGGAGATTGCTCTGGCTCATGATGAAATTCCCATCGGCTGTGTCTTGGTTAAAGAAGGTAAGATCATCGGCCGCGGTCACAATGCACGTGAGGAGCTGCAACGGGCTGTTATGCATGCGGAAATTATGGCTATTGAAGAGGCGAATCGGCATGAAAATAGCTGGCGCTTGCTGGATACAACGCTTTTTGTGACCATCGAGCCTTGTGTCATGTGTAGCGGAGCAATCGGTCTAGCGCGCATTCCTCAAGTTGTCTATGGAGCAGCAAATCAAAAGTTTGGTGCAGCTGGTAGTCTTTATGATATTCTGACAGATGAGCGTCTAAACCATCGAGTAGAAGTGGAGACAGGTGTTCTCCAAGAAGAGTGTGCTCAAATCATGCAAGATTTTTTTAGAAATCGTCGCCAAAAGTAAAAAAATGTGATATACTATTCATGGAGCAACAGTTTTGCGTGAAGCGGGTCAGGGGAGGAATCCAGCAGCCCTAAGCGATGTAAACTGTGTGCTCTTTTCTATTGCTCTTAATGAATCAAGTCTGAAAGGCGCAGATGAACTTAGGTACATTGACGCAGTTTGAGCAAAGCGAGAACTAGGTTCCAATGTTGAATGAATCAAGCCTGAAAGGCGCAGATGAATATTGGAGCAGTGAATCTAGTTTGAACGGACCTGAAATGAATTCAGCTGACATCCAATCTTAAGGAGCGTATTGGTTTTCTTGTCAATCAAAAATATTCTGCTCAATAGGCCTAAAATTTGTTGACTTACGCAAACGATTGCTTTCAGATGGATACTAGCTTTAGCTTATTTATAAAAAAATAAATTGGAAACGCTTTAAAACAATAAATTACTTGCTAAATAAGTATGAAAGCGATATGATAGAGTGGAATAAAAAATGGAGGAATATCATGTCACATATTAAATTTGATTATTCAAAAGTTTTAGATAAATTTGTTGCCCCACATGAAGTGGAATACATGCAAGCACAAGTAACAGCAGCAGATGAATTGATCCGCAAAGGAACTGGTGCTGGAAGCGACTTTTTAGGTTGGTTAGACCTTCCTGAAAACTACGACCGTGAAGAATTCGACCGCATCTTGAAGGCTGCTGAGCAAATCAAATCAGACAGCGATGTCTTGGTTGTTATCGGTATCGGTGGATCTTACCTTGGTGCCAAAGCAGCTATCGACTTCTTGAACCACCACTTTGCAAACTTGCAAACAAAAGAAGAGCGCAAAGCGCCACAAATCCTTTACGCTGGAAACTCAATCTCATCTACTTACCTTGCTGACCTGGTAGAGTATGTAGCAGACAAAGATTTCTCAGTAAACGTGATTTCTAAATCAGGTACAACAACTGAACCAGCGATTGCTTTCCGTGTCTTCAAAGAACTCTTGGTTAAGAAATATGGTCAAGAAGAGGCAAACAAACGTATCTATGCAACAACTGACCGCCAAAAAGGTGCTGTTAAGGTTGAAGCAGATGCCAACGGTTGGGAAACATTTGTTGTTCCAGATGACATCGGTGGACGTTTCTCAGTCTTGACAGCAGTTGGTTTGCTTCCGATTGCTGCATCAGGTGCGGATATCAAAGCCCTTATGGAAGGTGCAAATGCAGCTCGCAAAGACTACACTTCAGACAAACTTTCAGAAAATGAAGCTTACCAATACGCAGCTGTTCGTAACATCCTTTACCGCAAAGGCTATGCAACTGAAATCTTGGTAAACTACGAGCCATCACTTCAGTACTTCTCAGAATGGTGGAAACAATTGGCTGGTGAATCAGAAGGAAAGACCAAAAAGGGATCTACCCAACTTCAGCTAACTTTTCAACTGATTTGCACTCATTGGGTCAATTTATCCAAGAAGGAACTCGTATCATGTTTGAAACAGTTGTCCGTGTTGACAAACCACGCAAGAACGTGATTATCCCTAGCTTGGAAGAAGACCTTGACGGACTTGGTTACCTTCAAGGAAAAGATGTTGACTTTGTAAATAAAAAAGCGACTGACGGTGTTCTTCTTGCCCACACAGATGGTGACGTACCAAATATGTATGTGACTCTTCCAGAGCAAGATGCTTTCACTCTTGGCTACACTATCTACTTCTTCGAATTGGCCATCGCCCTTTCAGGTTACTTGAATGCTATCAACCCATTTGACCAACCAGGGGTTGAAGCTTACAAGAGAAATATGTTTGCTCTTCTTGGTAAACCAGGATTTGAAGAATTGAGCAAAGAATTGAATGCACGTTTGTAATACGAAACGCAGCCTCCCTTTAGGGAGGTTTTTTGATTGGAAGAATAATTTATGTTATAATATTGTAAAATTTGTCATTATTTTTCAATGTTTTCGCAATATGACAAATCAATAAAATTTATAAGGAGAAAACCATGTCAGATAAAGATGGACAAGGTCAAGTGCAAGGGGCTTGGCAAGAAAATCAACCTAGCCAGCCAATGCAAGGGAATTTCCAGCAGATTCAGCCGCAAGGATTGCCTGATAAGAAGGGCAATATCGGAAAAGTCATAGGACTTTCAATTTTTGCTCTCATAATTGGTCTTTTGATTGGCAGCGGTTCAGCTTATTTTATCGGCAAGCAGGCGCAGACAAATAAGGATATGCAAAGGATTAAACGCTTAAGTAAGGCTCAGGAGGAAGCCAAAGAAAATGGCGACAGCTTTACTACAGACGGGCAGTCGGTTCAGTTTAATTGGACTTTGAAAGACTTGGGACGGTTGAGCTATACAAATGATGAAGGATTAGGTTTGACGGCTGATCAAATCGTTGAAACTTATGGCTTGGCTAGTTCAGCAGAATATGATCGTAATCGTCTGTTACTCCGATGGGGCCCTTCTGTCAGGGATAAGGAGCAAAATATTTCTTTTCAATTTGATAAAGTTGACCAGAACTACTATCTGAGACAAGTGGTAGTTGGAGATTCTTTTAAAGAATATAGAAAAGGGAAGGAAACGACAGATTGGAGCGTATTATCTCCCAAAGACCTTGAACGTTTGAAAGAAGGAGACAAGGAAACGGGTGAAGGAGGAACAGCTTTATCAGAGGTCCTGAAGAAGCATCCTGTTCCGTCAGAAATTGTCATCACAACCGAACGTGACGTAGATAATAAAATTATCTCTAACCGTCTGATTGCTGAGGTGACTTATAAAACAGAAGATGGTTATGAATACCTATTGTTTGTAGGCCAGCCAGATGGAAATTTCTTATATATAAAGTCAGAGGAAATGTAATTTTTAGTTATTTAGTTTATCTTTTGTGACTGACTGCTTTCAAAGCATTTTGTTATTAAAAGAGAACTGATAAGACTATTGGAAAAAAACAAGAAAGAGGAAAGAAGATTGACAGAACAGCAAACACAGCATTCTTTGAGCCTTCAAAGAATGCTCAGTCGCAAGAGGGATTCTCGCATCATTTTCAACCTCAGCAAGGCCATGTTTTCAGTCCGCAGGGACCAACTCCGCCTTTGGCTAAGAAGAAATCTTGGAAAGGAATCCTAATAGGTGCAGCCCTGCTCTCTCTTGGTCTTGGACTAATCGGAGGCGGAATCTGGGGCTATGGTATAGGAGTGGCGGATGTCATCAAAGGGGAATATCCTGTGCTGCATCCTTTGGCTGATGCCGGAGCATCAAAGAGAGATCAATCAGATCAGTACATTGACCCAGATACTACTGAATTCAAGTGGGATATTGATAGTTTGTCAGAGTTACGGTTCAATACTATTCAGACAGATACGAATGGTACTTCTGTGGAAGATATTCTCGATAAGCATGGCAAGGCCTTAAAAGAGGAGATCTCTAGCAAGAGTCTGGATTTAGAGTGGGGAACGTTTCAAACTTCTGATGATGAGGAAGAGTGGCCAATTTATTATACAGATCAAACCGCTTCTCTGCATTTCGAGAAGAAAAAAGATGGTTTCTATCTGAATAGCCTTCATATCTACAATATTCGCTTTGAAGGAAGCAAGCATAATGCTGAGGACGAAGCGATGGCGGCTGATTACTTTGAAAAACTGAAAAAAGGCGATGCAAAGACTGGTAAGGACGGCATTTCCTATAAGGAAGTTTTTAAGGAATATGGCAGTCCGAGGAGTATCTATATTCGTGTAGATGAAGATTTCAGTGAGGATACTAGTCAAACCATTATGGAGGTGGCTTATGACGCTCCTAATGATGGTACTTATAGGTTGTTCTTTGTTCAGCAGGAGGATGGAAACTATCTTTTGTCCACTACTGCCAATAAATAAATAGAACTCAAATAATAAAAGGAGAAACAATGCCAGAACAAAATAAACCGCAGGAACAATCTTTAGAAGGATTGGCTCCGTACCAACAGCAAGTCCAGTCATCAGACTCAGGACAATTTATAGCTAACTCAACAGAGGGGCAGCCTCTCCCAGTAGAAGGGGGCAGTCCTGAAATGCCGAATTCTAATCAAGATTTTGGTGTTCAGCAACCCATTTTTGACGCTCCTCAACAACAGATGCCTCAGCAGGATAATTGGGGAAATCCTGCTTTTCAAGAAGCAATTCCTCAGGGATTTAATCCAGCTGGTCAGAACTTTGCCGGACCACAGCAAGCTGCAAACTTCGCTGGCCAGCCAAGTCCAGAGCCAAAGAAAAATAGTACGGGCAAGCTGATAGGATTTTTAGGAATAGGTCTGGCAGCGGGACTATTATTAGGAGGTCTTGGCGGCTATTTCCTAAATGATTTTATGGGTGGTGGAAGTGTGCCAAGTCTGTCTCGAAAGGGACATCAAAGCGATGTTGCTTCTTTTGTGGCTCCGTCAAAAGAGGATGTATATGAGTGGGAAGTGAAAGACCTTGAAAAGCTGAACATTGTTAGTGCGGATGATGAAGGATTGACCCCAGAACAAGTAGTCAAAGATTTTGGCTTGGCCAGCAGTGTGACGTTTCAGGAAGAAGGGCTCTCATTGTCTTGGTTACCTGACTCTAGTTATACCACTCTGACCTTTATGAAACACGAGGATGGCAGCTATCATCTTCAGGGTATGAGTATTATGCCCGGCAGTGAGGCCTATAATCAAAAGGTATCTAGCCAGATTACAGAGAGCTTAAAGACGGGTGATACGGAAACAGGCGAGGGCGGTTCTTCCTTTAAAGAAGTAATCAAGGAATACCCAGAATATCAACATATCTCAGTTTATGGGGATGGTGAATCAGAGCCGAAGATGCTTGTAAACTATGAAACCTCTTCAAATAAGGAGATAACTTTGACTTTTATCCGTCAGGAAAACGGACAGTATATATTGAGTAATATTTCTAAATAGAATAAATGAATAGGAGTGCTTATCTTACAGCTGGAAGCTCTGAACGGTACGCAAAAGATCAAAATGACCATTGATGCCAACAGTGGGAACATTTTGAACGAAAGAATTAAATAATATCGTTGGTATATAGTTTGGAATTGCTTTGTTGGGCACGGACGAAAGTTCGTGCCTTTTTGCAATCCGTATCTTATGTAGAGAATTTTATAGGAGTTTTGCAATCCCCTTTTTTGTGTTATAATATTGTCTAATCAAGCTTCTTGGTTTACTTCAATTGTTCTTCAAGTTGTTGGAGGTTGAGGAGATAAACAAACTAAAAGGCTAAACTATTCACGAATCGAGGGAAGAATCATGTCTGCTACTAAAATGAACGCTCAAGAAATTATCAAATTTATCGCTGATGCTAAGAAAAAAACTCCTGTCAAGGTGACCTTTGATGGAGAATTGTACGGTTCCATTCCTTGGTCTGTTGTGAAGTTAGGCAATGTTCTTTTTGGGGACTGGGAAGAAATTAAGCCGCTCCTAGCGAACTTAGAGGAAAATAAGACCTATGTCGTAGAGCAGGATGCCCGCAACTCAGCGGTGCCGCTTTTGGACAAGCGCGACATCAATGCCCGTATTGAGCCAGGTGCTATTATCCGTGACCAAGTTGAAATTGGTGATAATGCTGTCATCATGATGGGGGCAGTCATCAATATCGGTGCGGAGATTGGTGCGGGAACCATGATTGATATGGGTGCTATTCTGGGCGGTCGAGCTATTGTCGGCAAAAACAGCCACGTCGGTGCTGGTGCGGTTCTGGCAGGAGTTATTGAGCCAGCTAGTGCGGAGCCAGTTCGGGTTGGCGATAACGTGCTGATTGGTGCCAATGCGGTTGTTATTGAAGGAGTACAAATTGGCAGTGGTTCCGTTGTTGCGGCTGGTGCGATTGTGACCCAGGATGTTCCGGAAAACGTGGTGGTTGCTGGTGTTCCGGCACGAGTTATCAAGACTATTGACGAGAAGACTCAGCAGAAGACAGCTCTTGAAGATGCCTTGCGTACTCTTTAAAAATAGCATAAAATGAATTGATTGGGTGTGGCCCAAAACTTTGACAGGTCTGACAAGATTTTAAAGGAAAGAAAAATGCTTGATTATCTGAAAATTCGCCGTGATTTACACCAGATACCAGAAATCGGTCTGGAAGAATACAAGACTCATGCCTACCTGATGCAGGTCATTGATGGACTGACAGCAGGTCTAGACTTTGTGGAAATCCGAACTTGGCGAACTGGTATTTTGGTCTTTATCAAGGGAAGTTCACCAGATAAGACGATTGGCTGGCGGACAGATATTGATGGTCTTCCGATTGTGGAGGATACAGGCCTGGACTTTGCCAGCACTCATGAAGGCCGGATGCATGCCTGCGGACACGATATGCACATGACGGTCGCTCTAGGACTGCTGGAGCAAGCTGTGAGCACTCAGCCTACCCACAATCTGCTTTTTCTCTTTCAGCCTGCTGAGGAAAATGAAGCTGGCGGAATGCTCATGTATGAAGACGGTGCCTTTGGCGACTGGCTACCAGATGAATTTTACGGTCTCCATGTGCGACCGGACCTCAAGGTCGGCGATATTGCCACTAACAGAGGAACCCTCTTTGCTGGTACCTGTGAAGTTAAGCTAACTTTTAAGGGAAAGGGCGGTCATGCGGCTTTTCCTCATGAAGCTAATGATGCTTTGGTGGCGGCTAGCTACTTTATAACCCAGGTGCAGACCATTGTAAGCCGCAATGTCGATCCTATCGAGGGAGCGGTTGTAACCTTTGGTTCTCTCCATGCTGGCACGACCAACAATGTCATCGCAGAAACGGCCTTTCTGCATGGCACCATTCGGACCTTGACTCAGGAGATGAACCTCTTGACTCAGAAGCGCTTACGGGAAATAGCAGAGGGCCTAGCCCAAAGTTTCGATCTGGAATTGGACTTGGAGCTTAAACAAGGCGGCTATCTGCCTGTGGAAAATCATCCTGGACTGGCAGACGAATTGATGGGCTTTTTCCAAAAGGAAGAAGGAGTGCAGCTGATTGATATTGCACCCGCAATGACAGGCGAGGATTTTGGCTATCTGCTCAGCAAGGTCAAGGGCGTCATGTTCTGGCTGGGAGTGGACAGTCCCTATGCCCTCCATCATCCCAAGATGACACCAGACGAGGCAGCCCTGCCCTTTGCTATTGAAAAGATTGGGAAATTCCTAGATTATAAAATCAACAAAAGATAAGGAAAGAGTGGACGAGCTGCATGAAAAAAGAGCTGAGACAAACTGTATTGAACCAGATGAAGAAACTGTCAGGAAAAGAAAAAGAGCAAGCAGATAGTTGGCTGACCCAGAGCTTGCTCAGTTCAGCAGCTTATCAAAAAGCTCAGGTTATCGCTACCTATCTTTCAATGCCGCATGAAGTCTCAACTGCATCCTTTATTAAGCAGGCCCAGTTGGATGGCAAGCGGGTTTTAGTGCCCAAAACCTATGCCCGGGGTCGGATGATATTTGTGGATTATGATGAAAGCCGCCTGCAAAAGAGCTCTTTTGGCCTTATGGAGCCGACGAGCGAAGAGGCTGTGGAGAAGACGGGGATTGATCTGATTCATGTGCCGGGTGTGGTCTTCAATTCACAAGGATTTCGGATTGGTTACGGCGGTGGCTATTATGACCGCTATCTGGTTGATTTTGCAGGAGCATCCATCAGCAGCATCTATGGTTTTCAAAAGTCTGATTTTGAGCCTAATTATCACGATATAGCAGTAAAGGAAGTACTGATTTATGAACTACATCTACGATAAAAAATATCCTGTGACCAGTGTTTTGTTAATTCTAACAACACTTGTCTTTGTGGGGATGCTTATTTTACGTGGTTTTTCTTATGCTGAAGAACAAACTGTCTTTGAATTTGGAGCAGTTTTTTCTCCAACCATTATCATGTATCCTGCTCAGATATGGCGTCTCTTTTCTGCTATCTTTGTGCATATTGGCTTGGAGCACTTTGTGGTAAATGCTGTTACTCTTTATTTTATTGGACGGCAGGCAGAAGATATTTTTGGCTCGCGAAATTTCTTTCTGCTCTACTTGATGTCTGGCTTGATGGGAAATATCTTTGTCTTCTTTTTCAGTCCGGATACTCTGTCAGCAGGAGCCTCTACAGCCTTGTTTGGACTTTTTGCCTCTATCGTGACCCTGCACTATGTCATTCGCGACAGCTATATTCAGCAGCTGGGGCAGTCTTATATGACCTTGATTGTGGTCAATATCATCTTTAGCTTCATGCCTGGCATCAGCCTGGCGGGGCATTTGGGGGGGTTGATTGGTGGCATACTTTGCGCGGTCATTCTTCCTGTCAAAGGCTCCAGCAATGCCTTTAAACCTGCTCAGCGCTGGCTGGTCTTGTTTGGCTATCTAGCCTTGGCTGCCCTTCTGATTTTTCTAGGTTTTCATCATTCTTTGATTTGACAAGTATGTATAAATAACTAACGACATATAAAAAAGAGGTTAATTTGAACCGCACCCCAAAAGTTAGACAGAAAAAATCTAACTTTTGGGGTGTTTTTAAATGAAATTAACTTATGAGGATAAAGTTCGAATCTATGAACTAAGAAAACAAGGAATCAGCTTAAAGCGACTTTCAGAAAAATATGGGATGAACCTTTCAAATCTTGACTACTTAATTCGATTGATTGATTGCTACGGAATAGATAGTGTCAAAAAAGGGAAAAACCGTTATTACTCTCCTGAATTAAAACAAGAAATCATCAATAAGGTTTTGATTGAAGGTCGTTCGCAACTAAGCGTATCTCTGGATTATGCTCTTCCAAGTAGTGGATTACTTCCAAATTGGCTGGCACAATACAAGAAAAACGGGTATACTATTGTTGAGAAAACAAGAGGGAGACCAGTTAAAATGGGACGTAAACGGAAGAAAACTTGGGAAGAAATGACAGAATTAGAGCGACTTCAAGAGGAGAATGAGCGTCTACGTACTGAGGTGGCCTACCTAAAAAAGTTAAAAGAGCTAGAAGACAGGGACGAAGCCTTACAGCGAGAAAGGCAGAGACAGTTAGAGAAATGGTTTCAGGAGGATTTCGATTAGATTTACTTCTTGAAACGGCACATTTAGCTCGCTCAACTTACTACTATCACTTAAAACAGCTAGATCAACCAGATAAGAATCAAGAACTTAAAGCTGAAATTCAGGCCATTTATAGTGAGCATAAAGGAAATTATGGCTATCGGAGAGTTACTCTTGAATTAAGAAATCATGGCTTCGTGGTGAATCATAAGAAGGTCCAACGGCTGATGAAAGTCCTTGGTTTAACGGCTCGAATTCGTCGAAAACGGAAGTATTCTTCCTACCAAGGAGAGATTGGCAAGAAAGCAGAGAATCTCATTCAACGCCAGTTTGAAGCAGCCAAGCCAATGGAAAAGTGCTATACGGATGTGACAGAGTTTGCCATTCCAGCAAGCAGGCAGAAACTCTATTTATCCCCTGTTCTGGATGGATATAACAGTGAAATCATCGCTTATCATCTTTCTACTTCACCAAATTTAGAACAAGTGAAGACCATGTTGGAACAGGCATTCACAGAGAAACACTACGAGAATACGATTCTCCATAGCGATCAAGGCTGGCAATACCAACATGATTCTTATCATCGGTTTCTAGAGAATAAGGGAATTCAGCCATCCATGTCACGCAAGGGTAACAGCCCAGACAACGGCATGATGGAGTCCTTCTTTGGCATTCTTAAGTCTGAGATGTTTTACGGTTATGAGAAGAACTTTAGGTCTTTAGAAGACCTTGAGCAAGCTATTGTAGACTACATTGATTACTACAATAACAAACGAATCAAAGTCAAACTAAAAGGACTTAGTCCTGTGCAATACAGAACTAAATCCTTTCAATAATTAATTGTCTAACTTTGGGGTCAGTACAATTAACCTCTTTTTTATAGCTGAAATTTTATTTTCAAGGCTAGTTGTTTGAATCAATTATTTTTTACTCTGTTTTTTCTCTAATGTATGACCTAAGTCAATGATATACTGCTTCAAGGAGTCTTTGACCTGCGGATGCTTGAGGGCGTAGTCGATAGAAGTCTTCATAAAGCCGAACTTGTCACCGACATCATAGCGATCACCTTTGAATTCGCGAGCGAAGACGCGCTGCGTCTTGTTGAGGGTATCAATCGCATCGGTCAGCTGGACTTCGTTTCCAGCGCCAGGAGCTTGATTTTCCAAGATTTCAAAAATTTCCGGTGTCAGCAGGTAGCGACCGATAATAGCCAAATCACTCGGTGCGTCTTCAGGTTTTGGCTTTTCGACGAAAGTTTCCACGCTGTAGAGACCTTTGACACCTTCACCCTGAGGGGCAATGACCCCGTAAGAGGAAACTTCGTCATGAGGGACCTGCATGACAGCGATAGTAGAAGCATGAGTAGCTTCGTAGTCATCAATCAATTGCTTGGTTAGCGGTACAGCCTTATCATTGGTGATATCCATGAGGTCATCACCAAGCATGACAACGAAAGGCTCGTTTCCAACGAAAGCCTTAGCCTGAAGAACAGCATCTCCCAGTCCGCGTGGATGGCTCTGACGGATGAAGTGCAGACCGATACCAGTGGTTTCATCGACCAATTTGAGCAAGTCGTTCTTGCCTTTCTTTGAGATTGTATTCCAATTCGAAGTTGGAGTCAAAGTGGTCTTCGATTGAACGTTTTGACTTACCTGTGACAACCAGAATATCTTCAATTCCAGATTTGAGAGCTTCCTCAACGATAAACTGGATGGTTGGCTTGTCGACAATTGGCAACATTTCCTTGGCCAGTGCTTTAGTAGCTGGCAGGAAGCGGGTTCCGAGACCAGCTGCAGGGATGACGGCTTTCTTAACTTTTGACATAATTATTTCCTTTCTATTAGAACGAAGTCCATTCGTTCTCAGCCTTGAATTCATTGTTCATAATTTCATAAATGGCATCTTTGATATTACAGTTTTGATAAATAACCTTGTAGATAGCTTGGGTAATTGGCATATAAACATCCAGCTCTTGGGCCAGTTCATAGGCTGCCTTGGTGGTAGAAATTCCTTCAATAACCATGCCCATATTGGCTTCAATATCAGCTAATTTCTCGCCGCGACCTAGAGCATTGCCGGCCCGCCAGTTGCGGGAGTGAACAGAGGTTCCAGTTACAATCAGGTCACCGACACCAGATAGGCCGCTATAAGTCAGAGGATTGGCTCCTAACTTGACACCTAGACGCGTGATTTCGGCCAGACCGCGTGTGATAATAGCTGCCTTGGCGTTGTCACCATAGCCTAATCCGTGGAGAGCACCGGCTCCGACAGCGATGATGTTTTTCAGAGCGCCTGCAGTCTCCACTCCGATGACGTCGGTATTGGTGTAGAGGCGGAAGTAGTGATTGCTGAAGAGCTCCTGCACATACTTAGCCGTTTCCAGGTCCTTGGAAGCAGCAGTAATCAGGGTAATATCTCGTACAATGGTTTCCTCAGCATGGCTGGGACCTGAGACGACGACAATCTCGCTACGTAGCTCTGCAGGGATTTCTTCTTCTAGGATAGTTGAAATCCGTTCGTGGGTATTGGGTTCCAGTCCCTTGGAGGCATGCATGATTTTCACCTTGTGGTCTAGAGCCTGAGCTACTTGTTTGGCTACCAGACGGGTTACCTTGGTCGGCACAACAAAAAGCACAGCATCCGCATCCTTTAAAGCTTCTTCCAAGTCATGATAGGCCTTGATCTTTTCGTCCAGTACAATATCTTTGAAGTAGCGTTTATTGGTGTGCTCGTCGTTGATTTCGTTGATTTGCTCAGCGATATTTCCCCAAATACGAACCTGGTGTCCGTTGTCATTTAGCACTTGTGATAAGGCTGTTCCCCAAGAACCAGGACCAATCACAGCAACTCGTTGTTTATCCATATCTTCTCCTTATGATGAAATTCCGAGTCTGAATTTAAATCAGTTTTAGAGTTCTATATCTCATTTTACCATATAATATAAGAAATTTCTTGCTTGACATTGTTTTTATCTGTGATATAGTAAGGAAACTAAGCCAAATATGAAAAAAGTAGGAGGAAGCATGTTTTTTAAAAGTCTATTACGCTATAAATGGTATGCCCTGAGTTCGCTTTTGATGACTTCATTGATGATTGCCAGCTCTCTTTTACTGCCCTGGTTTTTAAAGCACATCTTAGATGCTCTGCAGGAGCAAAATAGCCAGACCATCTACAGCATGGGCGGTTGGCTAATTGGCATCGGTTTTGTTGGGCTAGTAGCCGGAGGAATTAATGTGACCTTGGCGGCTTACATTGCCCAGGCTGTTTCATCAGATCTCCGTGAGGAGACTTTCCGCAAGATACAGACCTTTTCTTATGCCAATATCGAGGAATTCAACGCTGGAAATCTAGTCGTGCGTATGACGAATGACATCAATCAGATTCAAAATGTGACTATGATGCTCTTTCAAATTCTTCTTCGCTTGCCCATCCTTTTTATCGGTTCAGTCATCCTGGCCATTGTGACCATGCCCTCTCTCTGGTGGATTATTTTCTTGCTAATCGTGCTCATAGCTGGTCTGACGGCTATCATGATGGGCATGATGGGGCCTCGTTTTAAGAAATTTCAGACTCTTTTGGATAAGATTAATGCCATTGCCAAGGAAAATCTTCGTGGTGTACGAGTGGTCAAGTCCTTTGTTCGGGAGGAAGACCAGTTTCATAAGTTCAGTCAGGTGTCTGATGAACTTTTGTCAGAGAATCTCTATATTGGCTATGCTTTCAATCATTGAGCCGATGATGATGTTGGTCGGCTATAGCTCTGTTTACCTGGCTATCTGGACTCTATCTGGCATGATTCAGGCGGAGCCAGGGCTGGTTAGCTCTATCGCTTCTTTTATTGGTTATCTTAGCCAGATTATTTTCACTATCATTATGGTTGGTTTCTTGGGTAACGGCGTGACGAGGGGAATAATTTCTGTCCGTCGGATCAAGGAAGTATTAGCGACGGAACCAGCCATGGTTTTCCCAGACTCAACAGATGAAGAACTAGAAGGCAGCCTCAGCTTTGAGCATGTGACTTTTTCCTATCCCAATGATGACGAACCAATGCTAAAGGATATCAGCTTTGAGGTTGAGCCGGGGCAAATGATTGGTGTTGTCGGTGCGACAGGTGCTGGTAAATCTACCTTGGCTCAGCTGATTCCCCGTCTTTTTGACCCGCAGGAAGGTTCTGTCAAGATTGGCGGCCGGGATCTGCGAGAGCTTAGCCAGGGAACTCTTCGAAAAAATGTTTCTATCGTTCTGCAGCGGGCGATTCTATTTAGCGGGACTATTGCGGATAATCTCCGTCAGGGCAAGCTCAATGCTTCACTGCCTGAGATGGAGCGAGCGGCTCGTATTGCCCAAGCCAGTGAATTTATCAGCCGTATGGAAGAGAGTTTTGACAGTGCAGTGGAGGAGCGTGGCAGCAACTTCTCTGGTGGTCAGAAGCAGCGGATGTCCATTGCCAGAGGTGTTGTCAATAATCCCAATATTTGATTTTAGATGATTCGACCTCAGCCTTGGATGCCAAATCAGAAAAGCTGGTTCAAGAAGCCTTGAACAAAGATCTGCAAGGAACGACGACGATTATCATTGCTCAAAAGATTAGCTCCGTTGTTCATGCAGATAAGATTCTGGTCTTGGATCAGGGTCGGCTGATTGGCCAAGGGACGCATGCGGAATTGGTCGCCACTAACGATGTCTACCGCGAAATTTACGAAACTCAGAAAGGAAAGGAGGACTAGGATGCGGACGATTGCATTTTTCTGGCAATATTTTAAGCGTTACAAATTATCCTTTGTCATTGTCCTTTTGATGATGGCAACAGCGACTGTTTTTCAGGTCCTTTTTCCAGTTTATGTCGGTCAGGCTGTTCAGCATTTGGTTGAGTTGGGCCGGGCTTTTGCGCAGAAGGGTGAGACTGATCAGATTCTGTCGACTTTTGGCAACGTCATGGGCAGTGTATTGGTGTCTTTTGTCTGCCTGTCTGTTTCCAGCTTGATTTACATGATTTTGATGACCCGAGTTATTGCCCATTCGACCAATGAGATGCGCAAGGGCCTGTTTGGCAAGCTGTCCAAGATGACAGTTGCTTTCTTTGACCGCCATCAGGATGGAGATATTTTGTCGCGTTTTACAAGTGATTTGGATAATATCCTGCAGGCTCTAAACGAGAGTATGATCCAGGTTATGAGCAATGCCTTGCTCTATCTGGGCCTAGTGATTATCATGTTTGTCCAAAATGCTAGATTGGCCTGGATAACGGTAGCCAGCACACCGGTTGCTTTTCTTCTCCTAGTGGTCATTGTTAGGCTGGCTCGGAAATACACAAATCTCCAGCAAAAAGAAGTAGGCCGCCTCAATGCTTATATGGACGAGACTATTTCTGGTCAGAAAGCCATTATCGTTCAGGGCATGCAGGAGGAGATCATCAAAGGTTTTATTGAGCAGAATGACCGCGTACGCTCAGCGACCTTTAAAGGCCGAACCTTTTCAGGCCTTCTCTTCCCAATCATGAACGGGATGAATTTGATTAATACAGCTATTGTTATTTTTGTTGGTTCGGCTGTCTTACTTAGTGATCCCAATGTCGAAACGGCCGTTGCAGTTGGCCTGATTACTACTTTTACTCAGTTTTCCCAGCAGTATTATCAGCCTATCATCCAGATTGCAGCCAGCTGGGGCAGTCTGCAGTTGGCCTTTACAGGGGCTGACCGGATTCAGGAGATGTTTGATGCGCCGGAGGAAGTCCGGCCAGAGAATGCCCCTGCTTTCACAGAGCTCACAGACTCCGTGGAGATTAAGCATGTGGACTTCTCTTATGTAGAAGGCAAGCCTATTCTCAAAGACGTATCTATTTTAGCCCCTAAGGGCAAGATGACGGCTGTTGTTGGCTCGACTGGATCAGGCAAGACGACTATTATGAACTTGCTCAATCGCTTTTATGATGTGGATAGTGGCAGCATTGAGTTTGACGGTCGCGACATTCGAGACTATGAGCTGGATAGCTTACGGAGTCATGTTGGCATTGTCTTGCAGGATTCGGTGCTCTTTAGCGGTACGATTCGGGACAATATCCGCTTCGGTGTGCCGGATGCTAGTCAGGAAATGGTCGAAACGGCTGCGCGTGCGACTCATATTCATGACTATATTGAAAGTCTGCCGGACAAATATGATACTCTGGTAGATGATGACCAGAATATCTTCTCAACTGGACAGAAACAGCTGATTTCTATTGCTAGAACTTTGCTGACGGATCCGCAAGTCTTGATTTTGGATGAAGCGACTTCCAATGTCGATACAGTAACAGAAAGCAAGATTCAGCAGGCTATGGAAGCCGTTGTGGCTGGCCGGACTAGCTTTGTCATTGCTCACCGCCTCAAGACGATTCTCAATGCTGACCAGATTATCGTTCTCAAAGACGGAGAGGTCATCGAACAGGGCAATCATCACCAGCTCCTCAAACTGGGTGGCTTCTACTCAGAACTTTATCATAACCAGTTTGTGTTTGAGTAGAAAGTTGAGACATTTTTCCAAACTCTCGTTGGTGCTTATAGTGCATTCGAGAGTTTTTTATTTGAGAGACATGCAGAGTCTTTGATAAAAAATTTTTATAAGCAGCTTAAAAAAAATCTATTGGACGGTTTTCAAAAGGCGTGGTAAGATATACTATATCAAAATAAGGGGGAATCACGGTATGTGCAGAACGATTGTTGGAATTTCAGCCAATCTTTGTCCAGTCGATGAAGCTGGAAAGAATATTCACACCTCTGTCTCACGCAAGTTTGTGGACGGCGTACGAATGGTTGGTGGCCTGCCAATGGTGATTCCTGTTGGAGATAAAAGTTTAGTTCAAGATTATGTAGAAACGATTGACAAGCTGATTTTGTCAGGCGGACAAAATGTTCACCCACAGTTTTATGGGGAAGAAAAGACCATTGACAGCGACGACTACAATATTGTTCGCGATGAGTTTGAGTTGGCTCTCTTGAAAGAAGCTCTGCGCCAAAACAAGCCAGTCATGGCTATTTGCCGCGGTCTGCAGTTGGTAAATGTTGCTTTTGGCGGTACTCTTAATCAGCATATCGAAAATCACTGGCAGGGCTTGCCATTTGGTACTTCGCACTCTATTCGGACGGAGAAAGATAGCGTTGTGGAGCGCTTGTTTGGTCAGGCTAGCCAGATTAATTCGGTCCATCGACAAAGTATCAAGGATTTGGCACCTAATTTTCGCGCGACAGCCTTTGATCCCAGAGACAATACCATCGAAGCGATTGAATCGGTTGACAATCATCGTATCATCGGTCTTCAATGGCATCCGGAGTTTTTAATAAACGAAGAAAAGGGTAATTTGGAGCTGTTTCAGTACCTTTTGCAAGAGCTGTAAAAAATTATTTTATTTTTTTAAGTTACTTTTAGGAAAATTTAAGATAAGTGTTCTATACTAAGACCATAAACAAAGACCTCCTAACTTTGTTTAGAAATCCTAAAACTTTTCTTTTTCATAATAATCTCCCTATAAGAACCGCCCAATTGGCGGTTTTTTTGCTTGTTCTTTGCGAATTTAGTATAATAGGGACAGCAAAAATAGAAAAGAGAAATACATGAAAATTCGCGGAATATTCTTCTAGTTATTCTTACAGCCCTTTTTAAGCTATTAACCCTTGATTGTATAAGGTTTAGAAGAAATTATATATCATACAAGGTATTAAATGCCCTCTCTTAGTCCACAAAAAGGTGAACAAAAAAAGCCCTAAAAAAGGGCGTGAAAATTATGAGTTCAGCAGGCAAGAACTAGCACGGTCAAACGTGCTTTTTTAATTGCTTGATGTCATTATACCATATTTTGCTTTTTGAATGTAACGTATCTCACCAGGGCATAATACTTTAATTTTTAAAAAGAAATGTTGTATGTTAAAATGAGATAAGGAACTGGTTTGGCACCCTATGGCCTCTTTGAGGTCGGCGCCTAAGTCAGTTCCTTTTTGTAGTTCGAGATAGAGCAACAAGGATATAAAAATCATGTCTTATACACCAATAAAGTGCCCTCCCGATAGCTTTAGCAAAATCAAGCAAGAATTCCATTTTGAGGCGTTCATATTCGGATTTATCAATATAAAAAATCTTGTAGAGTTGGGCTAAGGTTTTTCTGTTCCTTGACTTCGTAGTGAACAAATTAGCGAATATCTCACGCTTTACCTCGTCCAGATTATCTCTGTAAGCTTCAATCTCTGTAACCAACTCCACGGCTTTATCTTTGAAAGCTCCCTGATCGTTTTTTCGTTCTGCTAGTGTAAGCAGCGATTTGTAACTTTTTAGAAAATAGTAGGCTCTTCGTGCGGTCTCTATTTCATCTAAAATCATGTATCTTGATCCTTTCCCTTTTAAGTAAAAATATTGTATACTAAAATTAAACAAAGGAAGTAATCTTGTTCCCCTTGTCCACTGTGTGGTCGGAATGATGGTTACTTCCTTTTTTGTACTCCAAGCCTTATCAATGTAAGATACCTAACACTTGAAAAGTGCCTATGTCCTAATTTCAATATTCTCAACTCCTATTAGTTCAATCAATTATTTAAGCCATTCATCCAAAGACTATCACCTTTTCTAGTATAGTTTACAAACCTTTGATAGTGCTTATAATACCGTTGGCGTTTCATAAACTTAGGTCGTGCAGGGAAAGCATCAAACATATAGCCGCCACGTTTAGGACTCCAACCCGGCTCTACCTTTCTAGCTTCTCTCAATGCTCGCTCCCAATAGTATTGGCAGTCTGTCTTGCTGCGGTTTAGGGTTTGCTTGTGTACTTGTTGGCATGATCCGCAACCATAAAGTATAAGCTGCTTATAGAGTATTCTACACCGCCGGCCACAAAGAGGGCATAGAAAGAAGTAGCGGCTGCCCCCTTTAGTTCCCGGAATTTTAGTTAAATTAAAGCAATCTTTATCAAAGGTGATACATAAGTTATCTAAGTCTATTTCTAGCTTTCTGCCGGCTAGTTCAGCTATACCATGGGAGATATTATTGATTTTCATAGGCTTAATAAATGTTTCTATTGCTAACTGCTTCATTATCTCCCCCTATATAGAAAAACCCAAAACTATTGACTTGATAACAAAAAGGGGATTGTTCCCCCTCACTCCATACTATAAGCCATGGCGGACTTTATCACGCAACTTATTATATAATTCTGGATCACTATTAAAAAGGTCAACACGCTCTGAGTAATTCATTTTCTTAAACTCTTTGACTTTTTCGTTAAAGTTGGCTTCTTCCTGTGAATTGACTAGTCTATCCAGTTTCTTGTTAATGTTTTCGATAAACTCTTTTTGATGTGCTTCTTCTTCAACCTCACGGATCGTTTCTTCTAATTTTTTATCAATCATATTTATTATTCTCCTTCAAAAATGTTAACACGATTCACAAAATACGCTAAATCATCTTTTGGATCTAAATAGCGGTGTTGATTGCCCATGTAACCAGCTATACCACTGTAGATATAAGGCTTACTTACTCCGCTATATTCTGGTGACGTATTCAGACGGTCAAATAATTCTTCAATACCTGTTTCTCTTACTTCGTCTGCCAATCTTTTAGCAGTATTTTTGTAATTTTCGTTATAATTCACAATCAATTCTAAAAGCTCAATAGATTTCTTTTTGATTTCTTGACGCTGACGCTTCACTGTTTCATCTTGCTCTAATGCTGTTTCTAAATAACCTAAGGCATTGATTTTTCTAGCGTCTGCTACGATTGAGTCAATCCGTTCTTTCTCAAGTTTTGTTCTTTGAACTTTCATATCAGCAATATACTTTTCTTTTGCATTAATAGCTTGAAAATCTTCAAATGTTTGTACATCCGCTTTCTTGGATTTAATAGCCTTGACTTCTTTCTCTACTTTCTCAATTTCCTCATCAAAGCGATCAAAAATCTCTAATTGAGTCCGTACTTTGTCCATCTGGTTTTTTACTTCTTGCAATGTTGGCATTTCTTTTTCCTCCATCCTTTCCAAAAACAAAAGAGGCATAGCCAAAATAGATTACTCTACTTTATGCTATACCTCTGATTTTTTCAGTCAGTATTCTTTTTTATATTGTGTTGTTTTAGATTCCACGCTGGAGACAATCTCGCCATCTTGTATTTTTAGCGTTACGCTTCCAAACTTCGGAATCTCTAATAGTTTTATTTTACCATAATTTCTAAAATAAATAAAGCCTTCTTGTATTTCCATGTTTATCCTCTCCTGCTATCCCTTAAGCTCCTCCTCTGCTTGCTTGCAGTCTTTGAAGCTCTCACAAATACGCTCAAAGATATAGTTTATCTTCTTATCCTCCACATACTCAGCTACTAGCGTGCCTTTATCCTTGTAGGTTATTGAGATTACAGGCTGGCAATATGTTCCAGTCATATATCCCAGTAGCGCGTGACCTGCTGCCATAGCAGTATCTAGGTTTTTAAATTCGTAAGTGAAAGTAAATGTTTTTGCTTTATCTGAAAATGTTTTTAATGTCATGTTGTCTGTCTCCGTTTCTTTGATTAAAAATTCCGCTTCATGCGTTTGTCTGTGATACCGGCCATAGTGAATACATTCCCCTCTGACCGTTTGCCAATCCGACTGACTAGCTTAGGATTGTAGATTTGTGCTAGCTCTTTACCAGTATGATTGGTGTTGATGATTGTTGTTTCTCGCTTGTCAAAGATTTTGAAAAGAAAAGTCTGCACCCAGTTATTAGCTTCTCGTTTTTGAGAAGTCATGGCGCTTTCTGTTCCTAAGTCATCAATGAAAAGATAGTCAACAGAAGTAAGCAGCTTAACAGCATCATCTTCTGTAAAGTCGCTTATTTTATCTTGCCAGCCTGACTGAATGCGTGTGACTATCTCAGCAATACTGACAAATAAAACGCGCTTAGATTCCTCTTTGCTATGATAACCCTCGTTGATTGCTCGAGCAAGGGAGTAGCACAAGTGGTTTTTACCTACTCCTGGCGGGCCAGTAATGATAGTATTTCCTCGCATACCATCTAAGTACTGTTTGGCTTGTTTTATGGCAAAATCTTTTGCTGCTTTCTCTTTTGGAGTCTCAGCTTTGAAATTCTCAAAAGTGGCATTCAAAATTTCATTTGTCACCGTACTATCTCTTTCAAATACTCGATATGCTTCGAGATTGGCATTACGTCGTATAGTAGCTATTAGGTTTTGATTGTTTGGTTCCATGAAATCAAGTTCAAAATCCTCTTTGCTGTGGTTTAATGATTCCATTTTTTTACCTCTTAGCCTAGATTTCCACCAAATGGATCAGTAATGTTTACTGTTTTTTGCGCGTGTCCTTTGTCAGTTATATAGCGCTGTTGCTCTTCTTCTTGCCGTGCAATGGTCTTTATACCGTTTTGAGTCCAGTTCTTCAAGATAGTATTGACATAACCAAAGGAGCGTTTACCATTGTCTGCAGCTTTATCAATAGCTAGTTTAATTAAATCTAGTTCTAGCTTATCTTGTGTGTGGTAGTCCATGAGCTGCTGATATTGTACCCCGTCAATAACTCCAATTCTAGATTGATAATATTTAGAGATTTCAGCAGAAGCAGGAGAAGATATTTTTTCTCTATCTCTTTCTTCTGATTCTATCTCTTTCTCTATCTCTAACTCTATCTCTATCTCTATCTCTATCTCTGTTGGACATGAGTTGGACTTTTTCTTTTTATTTTGGACATTGTCCAATTTAGCTTGTTTTCTCTGCTCTCTTTTGTACCATGCCCAGTTTGTTTCACTTTCTAGCATCGCTTTAGCTTGTGGCATTTCGGCATTGCTATCACTGTCAACTTGAATAAGACCGCACTGTGTGAAATAGCTAAGCGTCATCCGTATATCATCTTCTGACACATCAAGTTTTAGAGCTAATTCTTCCGCAAGATCGTTGAAGTATCCCTCATAGTATAAAATACAGTCGCTTTCTAAGCTCTCAAGCATTAAACGGATATAAATAACCGTCATAGTATAGCCGCTGGCTATGTTTTTAAGCTTTTTAATAAAAATGTTATCAAAAAACTTTTTATCGACTTTTAGCCAAAAATATACTTTTGTTTTAGCCATGATCCACCCCCAAAAATATTAGAATATCGCTTACTTTGTAAAAGACTTTTCGAGTGTCCTCTACTGGTGGCTGATAGCGTCTCAATCCGGCACGCTCCCAGCGCTGCAGTGTCCGGGCTGTGATACCTAGTTCCTCTTTAATCTGTCGGGGTGTCATTAGTCCTAGCTGTCTAGGTGTGGGCTGTTTACTGACTTTTAGAAAGTCAGCAATTAACTTTAAAATGCCCTGATTTAAGCTGTTTTCGCTTTCTTTACTCAGACTGAACAAAAACTATCACCCCCTATTCAGAAAGGCCTTATAGCTCTCTAAATCGGCATTTAAGAGCACGTTAAGGCGGACTTGTTCTTTTTGTACTTGGTTTTTCAAAGGTTTGACCCCGTTTATCAGTTCTGCCTTACTGGCTGGGATATAGTAGCCACTGTGAGGGATAAGACGTGCTCCGATAATCGGAATCTTGTATCGAGTTATTAAGTGACTGATAATCTCTTGGACGGCTCGCTTTTCGATTTTCAAGATATTAGCAATCTCAGCGCCTGTAATGGCATTCTCACCCCCAACCTTGATTAGATTGAGAACTCGCTTATAATTCTCTGGCATAGTTGTCTGTGTCATTTCACACCTCGCTTTTATTTTGTTTCAGGTTTTCAATTTCCTTAGCCATTATGTGAATGGTTTTCTGTTGCTCTTCCAAAATTCCAATGATTCTGCCTATATGGTCATTAGTCCTAACGGCGAACTCACAAACCATGCTATTGAATGATTCATCATTCTTGGACTTTGTTAGGCTCTTTTTCTGCTCTTCTAGCTCTTTCATATACTCAGAGAAACTGAGAATATTATTGTTTGGTTCGAATTTATCGGCCATTTCTAAAACCCTCCAGCTCCTCAGCATCGTCGCACTCCAAAAGTTGACTAGCTATATCATCAAGCTCGGCGATAATCGTTTCAAATACCTCGTAGGAAGAGCTTAGATAGCTTGTTGCTATGTCGGTAAAGATGAATGATTCCAAGTCTTTTGAAAGAGATACCCCAGCTTGAGCCACTTGATCCAATTTAATTGTCTTTAGGATATTAGACAGTCGGCAGCCTAAGCCCTGCAGCTCTTCGACAGTAAGTTGTACAGTTTTAGTTTGTTCTGTTGTTTTAGCCATTTTTTTGTTCCTCACTTTCATAGTGCTTATTTTCCGCATTGCTGGATAAGTGATTGCTTTTCTTCTTCGCTAACTGTGTCTGCTACAAAAAGCACATCTAGTTCTTTAACGTAAAATGCGTTACGATTTAGTTTGTTGTGGTCAAAGATTGAGATTTCCATGTTCTTGTCTCCTTTAGTTGTACTTGCGTCCTGCAAGCTGAATATAAGCCCCATATTCGGGGTTTAGTTCCTCGGTGGTATATTCTACCGCCCGATTGCTTTTCGTCGCTCTGAGGGGCTCTGGTGAGCTCTGAGAGCCTTTTAGATGCCATAGCTTCCAGATTAGGAAAAGCAGAAGCAATACAAAGACGATTGCTTGCCCTGGCGTCATGTCAATTTCTTGGATCATAGCTTTATCCTTTTTGAATTGTTTGGCAGTTAGAGATGCCTGCTCTCTGCGGTAGCATTTTCAATAGCCTATGTTATAATTTAGCTATAAAATCTTTACTAAAACCCTTTTAATAACAGCTTGCCTGCTTGTTAATTTGTTTTGGTGATAGTGTGAAAGCCTTGCTGATTTGGTCGTCTGTTAAGGCTTTTTTGTTGCTCTCACGCGCCTTGTGGTGCGTTTTCTTTTGGTCTGAATACCATAGACTTGATATCCTGATAGCTCATATTTAAGCCAATCATGGCGATAGCCATATCTTCCAAAGCTTGATATCTGATTAGTTCATCACTGGTTAAGCTGTCAATGCCTGTAAGACCTCCACGCGCTGCCACTAGTTGATTTTTATTCATTCCGCTAGCACCTTTGAGCAGTAGATTGTTTATTGTTGGATGCGCGTGTTTAGGTGCATTTCCCCAGCTTTTAATGCAATCATGCAAAGTTTTACGCTTGGGCTTTTCTAGAGCGCGCTGCAGCTTGAACTTTGCTAGCTCGTCCCGCATTTCAAAGAATGCTTTGACTAGGTTTTCTTTGAAGTTAGCCACTTGCTCTGTATTCTTTAAGAATGTAATCAGCAAAGTTGCTTGTTGCTCGTTCAGTATATAATCTTTAGCTTGTTGTCCACTCGGTAAAGGTCTCATTTTAAATGCGACCTTTCCAAAACGTTCTAAGCGTTCAACGTTCTTTCTGATATGCTCCTGTACTGCGTGGTGCTTCACTCCAGCACATTCAGCGATAATCTCGCTTGTTGTGTACGGCTCTTTCTTGCCGTCCATGTAGACTAGGTTCATTGGGTACTCCTTTCTATTAGCAGTCTTCTACTAGCCAATTCATAACTGCTTGATAGATGCGCTTAGGCGCGTCATAGTCACCGTTTTCAACTTTAGTATAGGTCTGCGGTTTAATTCCTAAAAGTTCAGCAACTGCTTTTTTTGTTTGCTGTTTTTTTGCACGTTTTACTCGTACTTTTTCTGCTAGTTCAACCGTGATTAGCACATTATGCCCCTCCTTTCTACGGCTTTTATTGCCGTTATTTTATTTAATTATACGACATTAAATTACGCAAGTCAACTCCTTTGTGTGTTTTTTGCTCTTTTTATGGCTTTTATTGCCGTTATGAGTTATAATTTATTTGAAAGGTAATTTTTTGCTTATGAATAGAATTAAAGAATTAAGAGAGAAAAAGGGCTTATCGCAAGACAAATTAGCTAAACAATTAGCAGTAAATCTAAGAACATTACAACGCTGGGAAAATGATGAAACAGCTATTCGAAAGAAAAATGCTAAAAAGCTAGCAGACTATTTTAATGTATCAGAAAGTTATTTACTAGGATATTCTGAAATAATACCCTCAGAGGAGACATCTAGTATTTTTAGAAACGGTGTTTCTGATGTTGAAGCTGTAGAACCTATCTATCTACTTACAGAATCAATAGGTTTGGAAAATAAAGATATATTAGTTAATTTCTTAAGAAATGAATTTATTTTAGAATACAATGAATTTAAAGATATTATAAATGAGCCGTACGCAACTTTTATAGAAAGAGTAACATTATCTTCAATACATAATCTTTGGGAACTACCAAAAACTTTAGTAGATTTAATAGCTTATTGGTCTTTGCTTTCTGATAAGCAACGTGATAATTTATTTGAAACAATAAAAGACCTTGCTAATTCTAAAATAGATTAATCTCTCAAATTGGGATTAAGAAAAACGACTAACTAGCGCTCCACAATATTCAATAATAATGCGCGTGATTTCTATGAAACACACTAAAGACAGAAAGGAAACTAAATGACCTATAAACAAGATTATCTGGATGATATTCTGATCCGTATGGCCTATCATTCTAGCGGGATTGAGGGCAACACTATATCTCTTCCTGAAACGGTCAGTATCATCTTAGAAAGCACCTTGCCAGGGAAGCATAAGAGTATCAGAGAGTTCTATGAGATAGAGAATCACAAACAGGCTTTTTCTTTGTTGCTAGATAGCTTAGCTAATAACGCTCCCTTGACTGTGGGGTTGGTGCAAGATTTCCATGCGCTATTGACAGACCGCCTGCAGCACGATAGAGGGCAGTTTAAAACTGTTCAGAATGCCATCATAGGGGCTGAATTTAAGACAGCTTCGCCAGAGGAAACGCCTTTTTTGATGGCTCAATGGGCAGACAATACAGCTTATAGACTAGATGCGGCAAAGAGTGAACGCGAGATAGTAGAGATACTTGCTGATACGCATATCCAGTTTGAGCGTATTCATCCGTTTAGTGATGGGAATGGACGTACTGGCCGCTTGGTTCTTATGTACTTAGCCATGAAGTACCTAGGTGCTCCAGTCATTATCAGCAAGGATGATAGGGCAGAGTATATGGAGCTTTTAGCTACTCAAAATATCCAAGGACTGGCTAACTTATTGCAGCAGTCACTAGATGCCGAAAGAGAGAGAATGAGCCAGTTTTAGTGCTAGACTACTTTTGTACAAAAATAAATTAAAACAACCACCGATGAAATCATGATACGAGCTAAGTATCTGACATTCATAGGTGGGTTTGAGGAGGTTATTATGGGATTTTTTAGCGCACTGTTTGGTAAACGGGATAAGATAGCGCCTAGTAGTTTTAGCTTTAGGGGGGTAGATTATCATACTCCAGAGTATTATAGACTTTTGAGCAGCAACCCTAATATTTTTAAAATCTACGGTCGAGATTATACTTTCCCAAATTATAGCGATACTTATGTTACTGATGAAAATTTTAAACTTAGAGAACTGCTTTGTTAGTCTGGTGGGGAAAACCAAAGAACGGAAGAAAATCGACTGTCTCTATTCCAAAGTACTTCTTTTCTGACTATAATTTAAACGCAGAGAAACTAACTCGCATTTTCAAGTCAAAAGGTCTAATTGCTGATGTAGGAGATAAAACCTTACTGACAGAAAAAGGACAAGAGTTATATGAGAAGTACAAAGCGTTGTGGGAAATTCATTCTGTGAAACAGTATCCGACCAATCTTGATATTGACTTTCCAAATTGGAATAAAGAGCATTTTGAATTGGAACTGTACCGGATGGAATTGAAATATTACAAAGCGCACGCTAAATACTGCAAGAAAATGATTGACTTTTTCAATTCATTCAACGCCCCTGCTTCTGCACAAGAAATCCAAAACGAGATTAACTACTATGTGAATGACAGGAATAGCGACCTTTCAAAAGTCAATGACTATCAAGAGAAAATCGCCATAATGGAAGAAAGAATAAACGATAATAAAGACAAGCTCGAAATCTTATCAGGAGAATAGCCTTATATCTTAAAACTCAATATAAGCCCTTTTAAGCCCCTTGTTTTTATCTCTGGTATATTTTTATCAACCGACCTTTTAAAATCGAATAGAGAGGCCATCTCGTAGCTTCTCGCATGATATAAACCTAATTCAATCTAAAACCTTTTTAATAATAGCTTGCCTGCTGATGGAAAGGTATATCATGAAAATAGTAGAAGTCAAAAAGAAAGACGGTAGCAAAGTGTACCGAGCAAGTGTTTATCTGGGAGTGGATCAGGTAACAGGTAAGAAAGTAAAGACAAGCATCACTGGACGGACAAGGAAAGAGGTTAAGAGCAAAGCCCAGCACGCGCAGTTTGATTTTAAAACTAATGGATCGACAGTCAAAAAGACGGTACAGGTTAAGACTTATAAAGAGCTTGCTGCCCTATGGCTAGAAAGTCACAGGCTGACAGTTAGACCGCAAACATTTGCAGTAACCAGGAGGCAAGTTAATCATCATCTTATCCCTGAGTTTGGGAGTATGAAGATAGATAAGATAACGCCTAGCAGCATTCAAGAGTTTATAAATCAGTTAGCTCCTAAACTTGTGAATTTCAAGGAAATTAACTCAATTAACAGAAGAATACTGCAGCATGGAGTAACTTTGCAACTGTTGACATCTAACCCTGCGCGTGATGTGATTCTGCCAAAAAAGCAAAAGAAAGGCAGAGAAGCTGTTAAGTTCATAGAGCCAGATAACCTAAAGGCGTTTATCGATTATGCTGAAAAGCTATCTACAAAGAGCTACAAGCATTATTACCGCTTTGTGGTCTTTAAGTTGCTACTGGCCACAGGCTGCCGCATCGGAGAGCTGACAGCCCTAGAATGGTCGGATATTGACCTAAAGGAAAAGACAATCACAATCAGTAAAACCTACAGCCAAGAAATTCGGATGATAGGGGAAACAAAGACAAAAGCAGGTACTCGAAAGATAAGCATAGATCCCAAAACTACGCTGATGCTGAGGCAGTACCAGAATCGTCAGCGCCTAATGTTCTTGGAAGTTGGGGCGCGAGCTCCGTCTGTTGTCTTTGCCACTACAGTTAGAGATTACCTGCCAAGGCATTCTCTCCAACAGATTATAGATAAGCGTTGCGAGACATTAGGCATCCCACGTTTCACTTGTCACGCTTTCCGCCATACTCATGCTAGTTTATTGCTCAATGCTGGTATCAGCTACAAGGAGTTGCAATATAGGTTAGGACATTCTAATATATCCATGACCTTAGATGTGTACAGTCACCTCTCCAAGGACAAAGAGAAAGAAGCTGTTTCATATTATGAAAAAGCTATAAATAGTCTATAAGTCCACAAAAAGGTGAACAATTTTATAAAACAACTTATCTATAAGGGATATAAACCTTATTAAATCAACGTTTGAAAGGATGATAAAAGAAAATATGACGAAAATTCGCGGGTTCGAGCTGGTTTCCAGCTTTACAAATGAAGAGTTGCTGCCCAAGAGAGAGACGGCTCACGCAGCTGGCTACGATTTGAAAGTGGCAGAGCGCACCCCTATTGCGCCAGGGGAGATTAAGCTGGTTCCGACTGGTGTCAAGGCCTATATGCAACCGGGTGAGGTGCTTTATCTTTACGACCGCTCATCCAATCCTCGTAAAAAAGGCTTGGTCTTGATTAACTCTGTTGGGGTCATTGACGGCGACTACTATGGCAATCCTGGAAACGAAGGACATATCTTTGCTCAGATGAAAAACGTCACTGATCAGGAAGTGATCCTCGAAGTTGGCGAACGTATGGTTCAGGCTGTCTTTGCACCATTTCTGATTGCAGATGGAGATGAAGCAGAGGGCGTACGGACCGGCGGATTTGGATCGACAGGGCATTAGTATGAAAATCATTTTTATCCGCCACGGAGAGCCAGATTATTCACTTTTTGGAAGAGGCTGGTTACACTGGCTTTTGGACTAGATTTGGCTCCTTTGTCAGTTGCTGGTCGCCAGATTGCGACAGAGGCCGCTGCTAATCCTTTGCTAGAACAGGCGGAAATTCTAATCTCCTCTTCTGTGACGCGGGCTTTGGAGACGGCCTCCTATTTGATTCGAGACCGCCAACTGCCGCTTTTTGTGGAGCCTTTGCTGCATGAATGGCAGGTATGTGAGAGTGGGATAGAAAAGTTTGAGCAGGCTCGGGAGTTGTTTTTTTGAAAATAATGGTTGTCTTCCTGCAAGAAGTCCTGTCCAGTATGAAACGGCTGAGCAGATGAAAGCTCGCTTTTTCCGTGCCTTAAGCAAATACAGAGACTACGAGACGGTAGCTCTTGTAGCCCATCGCATGCTCATCCGCCAGTTTGTTCCAGATGAAACTATTGATTTCTGCCAGTTTATTGAATGTGAATTAGAAATATAAAGGAGATATCTCATCGCTAAGAAAAAAACGACCTTTGTCTGTCAAAATTGTGAATATCATTCGCCCAAGTATCTAGGCCGCTGTCCCAATTGTGGCTCTTGGTCTTCTTTTATTGAGGAAGTAGAGGCTGCAGAAGTCAAGCATGCCCGTGTTTCCTTGACTGGCGAAAAGACTCGGCCTATGAAGCTGGCTGAGGTCACTTCGATCGATGTCAACCGTACCAAGACAGAAATGGACGAGTTCAATCGTGTGCTGGGTGGTGGCGTAGTGCCTGGCAGTCTGGTTCTGATTGGCGGGGATCCTGGTATCGGGAAGTCCACCCTGCTTCTGCAGGTATCCACCCAGCTTTCTCATCAGGGCACAGTCCTTTATGTCAGCGGGGAGGAATCAGCTGAGCAGATTAAGCTGCGGGCGGAACGCCTCGGTGATATTGACAGTGAATTTTATCTCTATGCTGAGACCAATATGCAAAACATCCGCACGGAGATTGAGAAAATCAAGCCAGATTTCTGATTATTGACTCCATCCAGACGGTTATGTCGCCGGAAATTTCCAGCGTTCAAGGCTCTGTTTCTCAGGTCCGTGAGGTGACCGCGGAGCTCATGCAGCTGGCCAAGACCAACAATATCGCGACCTTTATCGTTGGTCACATGACCAAGGAAGGAACCTTAGCTGGCCCCCGAACGCTAGAGCACATGGTGGACACAGTGCTTTATTTTGAGGGCGAACGTCAGCACACTTTCCGTATCTTGAGAGCAGTCAAGAACCGCTTTGGTTCGACCAATGAGATTGGTATTTTTGAAATGCAGTCTGGCGGACTAGTTGAGGTTATCAACCCCAGTGAAGTCTTTCTGGAAGAACGGCTGGATGGTGCGACAGGCTCTTCTATCGTCGTGACTATGGAAGGAACACGGCCGATTTTAGCAGAGGTACAGGCTTTGGTGACACCGACCATGTTCGGCAATGCCAAGAGGACCACGACTGGTCTAGACTTTAACCGAGCCAGCCTCATCATGGCAGTTCTGGAAAAGAGGGCAGGACTCCTCCTGCAAAATCAAGATGCCTACCTCAAGTCTGCTGGCGGCGTCAAGCTAGATGAGCCAGCGATTGATTTGGCAGTAGCAGTAGCCATTGCTTCCAGTTACAAGGATTTACCTACCAATCCCCAAGAGTGCTTTATCGGTGAAATTGGCCTGACTGGTGAAATCCGCCGGGTCAACCGCATCGAGCAGCGCATCAACGAAGCAGCAAAGCTGGGTTTCACCAAAGTCTACGCTCCTAAAAACTCTCTGAACGGTCTCAAAGTTCCAGACAATATCCAAGTCATCGGTGTGACGACGATTGGGGAAGTCTTAAAGAAAGTATTTTCCTGATTTAACAGTATTGCGAAAAGTTGTTGTGCGTGCTATAATATTGCTAGAAAAACAGGATTTGTCTGGAAATTCCTATAAGTTATTTTTCCAGATTTTTTAGGAGGATAATCAACCATGGTAGATCATCGTATGAATGTTTCTATTACCAATAATGCTCAATTTCCCTTGGCGGAGATTGCCTTAGATGCATCAGAGTCTGTTCGTATTCAGACCGGGAGCATGATATACCACACTCCCAACGTTGTCTTAAATGCTAAAGTGAATGCAGAGTCTCAATCAATCTTTGGCATGGCAATCCAAGCTGTGGGTCGTTCTATGGCTTCTGGCGAAGGAGTGTTTATCACTGAAGCAACTGCTCAATCAAATAACGGTCGTCTAGCCTTAGCGCCTAATGTACCTGGTCAGATTGTTACTCTGGAACTAGGCGAAAAGCAATACCGCCTTAATGATGGAGCTTTTCTGGCTATGGATGGTTCTGCCTCTTATACTTTGGAGAGGCAGTCGGTAGGTCGAGCTCTCTTTGGTGGCCAAGGAGGCTTTTATGTGATGAGTACCCAAGGTCAGGGGACACTCTTGGTAAATTCCTTTGGCTCGATTCAAAAGGTCGAGCTGCATAATGATAGGATAACGATTGACAATGCCCACGTGGTAGCATGGAGCAGAGAGCTGGACTATGATATTCATCTAGAAAATGGTTTCTGGCAGTCCATGGGGACTGGTGAAGGAGTGGTTAATACCTTCTATGGAACTGGGGAAATTTACATCCAAAGTCTCAATATTGAAACCTTTGCTAATGTTCTTCGCCCACACCTGCATATTGACAATTCTTGAAAATTTCTAGGAGAGACTAAGGCGGTCTCTTCTTTTTTTGGATCCTTCAGTTTTCCTTTGTTCAAAATGTAGGAAAATGTTATAATCAAGTCATAATAAGAAGGAGGCATTTCTTATGCGATTTTCTATGGACAGTAATATGCAGTTTCCTTTGGTTGAGTTGTCGCTCAATCAAGGAGAAACCGTCTTTATCCAGCGTGGCAGCATGGTCTACCACACGCCGAATGTGACCCTGAATACTCAGCTCAATGCAAGCGGTTCTGGCTTGGGACGTTTTGTCAAGGCTGTGGGGCGTTCGATGGTTTCTGGCGAAAGTACTTTTATTACCCAAGCGGTTGCCCAGTCTGACAATGGTTACCTTGCTTTGGCACCAGATTCTCCTGGTCAAGTCATTCCTCTTCAGCTAGGTGAAAAGCAATATCGCCTAAATGACGGTGCCTTTCTTGCCCTTGATGGTACGGCTTACTATACCATGGAGCGCCAATCTGTTGGGAAAGCACTATTCGGCGGCCAAGGCGGTCTCTTCGTCATGACAACCCAAGGCCAGGGCACTCTTTTGGCCAATGCCTTTGGCTCTATTAAGAAAATTGAGCTTCATAACCAAGAAGTGACGATTGACAATGCCCATGTAGTAGCTTGGAGCCAGTCTTTGAATTATAATATCCATCTGGAAAATGGCTTCTGGCAGTCTATCGGAACAGGTGAAGGAGTGGTCAACACCTTCCAAGGTACTGGTGAAGTCTATGTTCAAAGTCTCAATCTTCAAACCTTTGCAGGCTCACTCAGCAAGTTTATTCCAAGAAGCTCATAAGAAATAAAACTAGGACAGAAGATTAGGCTAGATGCTGGATTTATCTGTCCTATTTTTTTGTAACAAAGCCGACAGCTGACAAATAACAGAAAAGATGGTAAGATAATATAAAATTATTTGAATATCAAAGTACCAGTAAGGGGAAAGAATGTCATATTTTGAAAACTTTATGAAGGCCAATAAAGCTTATGTAGATCTGCATGGGACAGCACATTTGCCCATTAATCCCAAGACCAAGGTAGCTATCGTGACCTGCATGGACTCTAGGCTCCACGTGGCTCAGGCTCTGGGTCTAGCACTGGGGGATGCCCATATCTTGCGTAATGCCGGCGGTCGGGTGACGGAGGACATGATTCGCTCGCTGGTCATCTCCCAGCAGCAGCTAGGAACGCGAGAAATCGTAGTTTTGCATCATACAGACTGCGGAGCACAGACCTTCAAGAATGAGGAGTTTACGGCCTATCTTCATAAAGAACTAGGCGTCGATGTCAGCAATCAGGACTTTTTGCCCTTTACAGATGTAGAGGAAAGTGTGCGCGAGGATATGGCCTTGTTGCGACAGTCACCACTGATCCCATCTGATGTAGAAATCTCAGGAGCGGTTTACGATGTGGATACTGGCCGGATGACAGTTGTTGAGGAATAGTTGGGAAGTCAATTTCTTTGTCTGCGCATCGGCATTGAAATTGGCTCCTTTTTTATGTTAAAATAGAGAAACGATTTTAATTAGTTAGGACAATGTTATGATTCTTTCCATTATTTCTCAGGGATTGGTTTGGGCCGTCCTAGGTCTAGGTATTTTTATGACCTTCCGGATTCTGGGTTTTCCTGATATGACGACAGAAGGCTCCTTCCCCTTAGGCGGGGCGGTGGCAGTTACCTTGATTACCAAGGGAGTCAATCCTTTCTGGCAACAGCAGCAGCCGTTTTAGCGGGCTGTGCTGCGGGTGCAGTGACAGGCCTGCTTTATACCAAGGGGAAAATTCCGACCTTACTTTCTGGGATTTTGGTCATGACCTCCTGCCACTCTATCATGCTGATGCTGATGGGCCGTGCCAATCTGGGGCTTTTAGGCAGCAGTAAGATTCAGGATGTTCTGCCCTTTTCAGGAGAAGTCAATGACCTCTTGACTGGTTTGATTTTTGTCAGTCTGGTGATTGCGGCCCTGCTCTTTTTCTTGGATACCAAGCTAGGGCAGGCCTATATCGCGACCGGAGATAATCCGGATATGGCTCGCAGTTTTGGGATCAATACTGGCCGTATGGAGTTGATGGGACTGATTCTGTCAAATGGCTTGATTGCTCTGGCTGGAGCGCTGATTGCCCAGCAGGAAGGCTATGCAGATGTTTCCCGCGGGATTGGAGTAATCGTTGTCGGTCTGGCCAGTCTTATCATCGGCGAGGTGCTCTTCCAGAGTCTGACCTTGGCAGAGCGTCTGATTACCATTGTAGTTGGTGCGATTGCCTATCAGTTCTTGATCTGGGGCGTTATTGCTCTCGGGTTTAATACCAACTATCTCCGTCTCTACAGTGCGGTGATTCTGGCCGTCTGTCTCATGATTCCAACCCTGAAATAAATTCTTTAAAGGAGCCAAGTTAAGCAAATGACAGCGATTGTAGAATTAAGAAATGCAACCAAGCTTGTAAAGAGCGGCTTTGATGAAGAAAAAATCATCCTAAATGATGTTTCTTTAGACATTCACGAGCATGATTTTATTACGATTTTAGGTGGAAACGGTGCAGGAAAGTCAACCTTGTTCAATGTCATTGCCGGCACTCTCCCTTTAACCAGCGGCAGCATTCATATCTTGGGGGAAAATGTCACTCATTTTTCACCAGAAAAGCGGGCCAAGTACCTGTCCCGTGTCTTTCAGGATCCTAAGATGGGAACGGCTCCGCGGATGACAGTAGCGGAAAATCTTCTTATCGCCAAATTCCGAGGTGAAAAGCGTGGTTTGGTGCCCCGTGGGCTCAACAGTTACAGGGAAGAGTTTCAGGCGACGATTGAGAAAATCGGCAATGGCCTGGACAAGCATCTGGATACACCGATTGAATTTCTTTCTGGTGGGCAAAGACAGGCTTTGAGTCTGCTCATGGCAACGCTCAAGCGTCCAGAGCTTTTGCTTCTGGATGAGCATACTGCGGCGCTGGATCCCAAGACTAGTGTAGCCTTGATGGAGCTGACCAATGAATTTGTCAATCGTGACCGCCTCACAGCTCTTATGATTACCCATCACATGGAGGATGCCCTCAAATACGGCAACCGACTAATTGTTATGAAAGACGGTCAGATTATTCAGGACTTAAACAAAGATGAGAAAGCCAAGATGACCATCGCAGACTACTATGGCTTGTTTGAATAGTTTTATCCGGCTTGTTGCAAGGCTGACAGAGGGAATCAGCAGTACATAGTGTGCAGCCCCAAAAGCTATACAACTAGTTATTGAAAGGATATAGTTCTGTATTCCACGGGACCATATCCTTTTTTCTAAAAAATCACTCAGATAAATCAATAAAAGCCGCTAGATTGCGGCTTTTATCTTATAAAAATCTTGCTATTTACTCGTCTAATCTAATAAACATCATTGCGTTAAGTAAGGAGATGAGTGCGACCGTATTAATATTATTGGAATAGATCAGTCTCTTATTTTCAATAGGAGGAATAATAAAATTAGAAATAATGATGTCGTAAGGTGATTCTTTTAAAGAATCGATTGATAGTTCTAATTTATTCCAAACTTCAAGTTCAAAATTGTTGCTGCAATAATAAGAAAGTGTCTCCGCTACTGATTTTGCATGATACTGATCAAAACTACTCATGACTAAAACTTTTAATTTAGGCTGATTTTGTAAAAGATTCAGCACTAAATGTTTGCTGTGAGTGATAAGAGTATAGGATAGATGGTTGACTTTCATTGGTGTGCTATGAATATCCAAAGTCTCAAGATAATGTTCAATCCCTTTTTTAACATCTGAAACAAATTGAGGGAAAATATTTTGAAAGTTCTTGATTGTATTCCCTTTTTGATCAAACAGAATAAATTCTGTAGATAGTTCCTGACGATGCAGATGTGCTGTATTATGCAAATGCCAAATAAGATTGTCATTATTGTCTATTTTTAGATTATATTTGCTTTCTATCTGATCAATTAAATCACTTAATAATTTATACGAATTTTTTACATAGCTGTCTGTTTTTGCGCAGCTCATAAATAGATTTTCATCAATGAAAAACATTTTTTGAAAATAGGAGACAAATAGTTGACCTATCACTTCTTTATTCAAAGAGATATGATATTCAGAAACAAAGCTCGCTACAATGTCTTCGATTCCTTCTGCCTGCATAAAAGATTCTAACAATTGATTGTTAAAAGAATCTTTCTCAACTTCTAAGAAATGACCAAACTTTATTCGATATAAATTTGTAACCAGGAGCAATTTTAACATTCTTTGAGTTGCGAAATTGACAGGAAATGCAGTTTCTTTATAAACCAGTGCTAATAGCTTACACAAAGGTTCTACTGAAAAATCTGTAAAGGGCCATTCAAGAAAATAATATTTTTCGGAAAAATATTGTGCAAAAAAATAACGGATATCAATCTCATCTCCAATAATCCGAGCAGGATTGAGACTAATTTTAAAATTATATTGTTTTTTTATAATTTTGTTAATATGACTGATTATACGATAGAGTGAGGAAGAGCTTATATAAAACTCTTTACAAATATTCTCAGTTTCATATCCTTCGTTAAAGAAGATGAATTCTAAAATTGAAAAATGGGTTGAATGCATAAAAAAATGGTGATAGACCATCTCAATATCACTATCATCAGTATTAATGATACGTATGCCATTAGTAGACGAGTGAAAAATCAATTGAGGAAACGCAGACTTGACATGGGATAAATCATCTTTTACTGAACGTTCTGTACAATTCAATAGTTCAGCCAGTTCAGAAATATGAAACCAGCGTTTGTTTTTAAATAGTAGTTCTAGTAGTTCTAATTGTCTGTGGCTCTTTTTAGACAGTAATTCTCGCATTAAAATATTATCTTTCTTTATATAGTGTTTTTATTATCAGGCAATTATACCATATTTTATGCATTTAACCTCGTTTAACAACTCTAAAATATATCTAAAAATGCTGATGAAAGCCTATAGAACAAGGAATTCTTATATTTGCGTATCTATAATACAGATAAACGGAAAGAAAACCAAGTTGAATTATTATGTTTCTAAGTTGGAAAATTATATAATTATGTTAATCAAAAAATAGTATAAAAAAATATTATTAAATTTGATTTAGAAAAAATTAGAAAGGAGAATCAATATGCTTTGGTCTATTATTGTTGGAGGAGTTATTGGTCTTATTGCTGGATCAATCACTAAAAAAGGCGGCTCAATGGGTGTTATTGCAAACGTTGTTGCAGGTTTAGTTGGTTCTGCTGTCGGTCAGTCACTTTTAGGAACTTGGGGTCCTAGTTTGGCTGGTATGGCCTTGCTTCCTTCTATCATTGGTGCAGTTATTGTAGTAGCTGTTGTATCATTTTTTGTAGGTAAAAAGGCATAAATTGTCTTTTTACTTTCAAAATACAATTTAAAATTTAATGATGTGAGGATTCAATATGTCAAAATCAAGAAAAATACTTTCCCTTATTTTCTGTATTTTAATCTTGACAATTTTGATTCCTGTTTTGCTAGACTTTCATAAAGTCAGCGGTCTGGGGCTCCAGTTATTTAGCTGGAAGTTATTCACTTGGAAGCAGATTCCTTTCGTGGGCTACTATCTTTCTAGGTATGTTTTCTGGGGCACTGTGGTTTTAGCAAGCTTAATCTTACTACTGATGTTAGTGATAGCTTTTTATCCTAAGAGACGTTTGGAAATTCAGCTAGCTGATGCGGATGGGAAACTGATGCTGAAAAATTCAGCGATTGAAGGGTTTGTTCGTAGTCTGTTAACAGAACACGGTTTAATTAAAGATCCTACAGTTTCAGTAAATAGCCGTAAAAACAAATGCATGGTTTCCGTTAAAGGGGCAATCGTTCCTTCGGAAAACATCATCAAGAGAAGTCAGTTGATTCAAGAAGAAATCGCGTCTGGATTGACAGAATTCTTCGGAATCAATCATAATGTCAAGCTTAAAATCTCTGTCTCAGACTTCAAGCCAAAAGAAGCGGCTAAAAAAACTACTAGCCGTGTAAAGTAAGGAAGTAAAAAATGGAATGGTTTAAAAAATATCAATATCCAATCTTGTCTGGATTAGCAGGCATTATTCTAGCGTGTTTTATCCTATCCTTTGGCTTCTTTAAGACTCTATTTGTCTTGATTTGCGCTACTCTAGGGGCAGGAATTGGATATTATATTCAAAACAAAAATATATTTAAATAAGAATAAAGGAGTTTAACATGTCAAATAAAGATGTTAAAGATGTTGCTAAAAAAGAAGTTGCTCAAGCAGCTCATGAAGTAAAAGGTGAATTGACTTACGATGATAAGGTCATTCAAAAAATTATCGGTCTCTCTTTAGAAAAAGTTTCAGGTTTACTGGCTGTTGACGGTGGCTTTTTCTCTAATATAAAAGATAAATTGGTCAACTCTGACAATGTGACTCATGGTGTCAATGTTGAAGTTGGTAAAGAACAAGTAGCTGTTGACTTGAATGTTGTTGCAGAATATCAAAAGAATGTTCCTACTTTGTACAAAGAAATCAAGAAAGTCGTTGCAGAAGAAGTTTCTAAGATGACTGATTTGGAAGTTGTTGAAGTAAATGTCAATGTTGTTGATATTAAAACGAAAGAACAACACGAAGCGGATTCAGTGAGCCTTCAAGATCGTGTAACAGACGTTGCTGAATCAACAGGCGAATTTGCTTCAGAGCAATTCGAAAAAGCAAAATCTGGCATTAGCGGCGGTTTTTCAGCTGTTCAAGAAAAAGTTGGCGATGGCGTAGATGCTGTTAAAGACGCTGCATCGAATGAAAAAGCTCGCGTTCGTTAATTCTCTAACCAAGATTAGGAATTCTTATATTCTTTCATTGCTTTAAAAATTGAAACTAATAACGGAGGTATCAATTATGTCTACAGAAGAAAAATTCAACCAAGCTAAAGGTTCTGTAAAAGAAGGCCTGGGCAAATTAACTGGTGATAAAAAAACAGAAAAAGAAGGAGCTGCTGAAAAAGTAGTTTCTAAAGTTAAAGAAGTTGCAGTAGATGCCAAAGATGCTGTTGAAGGCGCAATCGAAGGCGTTAAAAATATGGTTAAAAAAAGACGATAAATAAAACCAATAGTTGATTTTCCTTATAAAAAAGTCTTTGTTAACTATAGTAACTAAAAAGAGAGAACATTTAATCCTGTTCTCTCTTTTTTGTGTATTTGGCTAGGAAAATTGTTCCTATTCCTTGTTTTTAGTTGGAGTTTCTTTCTTCTCCTTCTCCTTATCAATTTTTTGAAGTTCATGGTCATTTTTTTATATTGAATAATATACTCGACTAAGTCTTTTTTTCGGTCAATCGATCATTGGATAATTGTGAAATTTGAATTGAAATATTTTTTTCAAACCATAATCGTTTTGTTTACTAAGAATTTCTTTCAATTCCTCATCTGAAAGATAGTTTCCTGAAATAGTTAACTTTAAAGTATTATCTTCTTTGTCATAGTTCTTTTTTAGGATTGTGTTCTCTTTAAACTGATCAGATAAGTATTTATTTATAGATTCATTGATTAAGGTCTCTCCCACTAAGGTAGTCGCTGAAACCAAACTTGGAATAATAAGAATAAGCGAAACTAGAATTAATATTTTTCGCATTTTATAGGCTTCTTGATTATGTTTAATATAATGATTTTTCACCATAGTTAAGCTCGTCCCTATGTATGTAGCAATCATAATAAAACTACAGTTAATGAAAAATAAGTAGGATGCTCCTAACATAAACTCAAAAATTCCTGTTGCTATAGCATAGCCGACAGTACATACTGGGGGCATAAGAGCTGTTGCGATAGCTACTCCAGGCACAATGTTATTTGCTTCTTTTTTACGTGCTCCAATAACTCCAGCTACCCCACCCACAAAAGCTATAACTACATCCCAAATTGTTGGTGAAGTTCTGGCAATAATTTCTGAACTTGCATAAGAAATTGGAGAAATAAAAAAATAAATCGTAGATGCTAATAGGCTTAACAAAACTTGAATAGAAAGAATTTTAAACGACTTTCTGAGCAGTTTCATATCTAGTATTGCTAATGAAAAACCAATTCCAATAATAGGTGTCATTAATGGTGAAATCAACATTGCCCCAATGATAACTGGAGTGGAATCCATGTTTAAGCCAATAGATGCAATCAACATTGCACATAACAAAGTAGCTAAATCGCTTCTTGATAAATCTAAATCATCGTAGAGCTTATCTCTGAATTCAACTAAAGAATAAAGTTTATCCTCTTTTAAAATTTTTCTCATAATAGTATTCCCCTTATTAAAGTTCTCTAAATTATAAATTCATGCAAAGCAATGAATGAAATAAGTAATATTCCAAATAAAATACTGGAAGAGGTAGATAACCGTTATTTATTTTAACATAAAAAAATATGACGATTAGAATCAAATTTCTTAGTAGAGGACTCTTAACATTCTTACTGGATTGAAAAAGCAACACATACTGAATTATTAATCGAATAACAAAACAGCATCTAGTTTGACTGCATTTTTTCTTTGTGTAACTACTTTTTCAAAATTCTTAAAATATTTTTGTATTTTTAATGTGTAAACGCTTGCAAAAATCTAAATAGAGTACTATAATAGAGTTAAGGAAATAGAAAGAAAGGAAACCAAATTCATTCGCTTTTAAGTTTACTTTGTTGGTATAGTTGTTTGTAATACATAAGTAGTTGCTTTACTTGACATATTGGTTGAATTGTCAGACAGGCCTGCTTAGCCTGCCTGATTGTAACGATAGTATAGAAAGTAGAAGCTTTTAGATGGTTTTCAAACTTCGAGAATTCAATCAATAGTGCTTTATTATGTTATAGAGATTTCCAATGCTAAGATAAAAAGAAAATCATTAGCGGTTAAAGGAATTGAAAGTTTATAAAAAATAATAAAAAATTGTTATTCAGTTACACCTTGGATGAACTGATTGCTCTCATACCAGCGAAGTAAACCAGACCTCTAGCCGAGTAAAGCTAGAGGTCGTTTTTTGCTACGATTGGCATGCCGTGTATCTAGGGTGAAAGCCCTCTGGGGGCTGTTTTCTTGTACTTTGCAAGTATAAGATACCGTTGACAGGAAAGGGTTTTCGTTGTATATTTATATTAGGAATGATGATTGGAAAACAATTAGCAGTTAGGAGGAGGTTATTGTAGGAGCAGTTTTTCAAGTGTCATCATTGCTTTTCATTATTAGGAGGGTATGATTATGCCGATTATAAGAAAAGTTCAAGTGTATCTTTTGCTTCTGTTTTTCTCTTTGAACAGTGTCTTGCCAAGTCAGATTGTCTTTGCGGAATAGTGGCAGAATGGTGTCTAAAGATTTGATTGACAAATACCGCTGGATTTCGCTGATTCAGTACAATGGCATGCGGGTCAGCAAGCGGATGCTCCGATACTATGGTGTTGACTGGTGATAAGCAATTTGCAAGACCAAGTGAGCCAATAAAAGGTGAGAAACCCGAATATCATACAGCTTGATATTCGGGTTTTTGGAAAGGTAAAGAGAAAATGAAGCTGAAAAAAGAAAAATGTCGGCACCAGCTGTTTGACTATGAGGCCGACTATGTCATCTGTCCGGCCTGCGGTGAGCCTATTGCGGAGAATATACCGAATAATCCCAATTTCAAGCTGCAGATGATTCGGCGGAGTCGGAAGTATAAAATATTTTTAAGGTGGAAAAAAGGTTATTTCTTTTTCTTGTTTTTAATATTATTTTTAATGTTATTCATTATCTTCAATTATCAATTCTTGGATAGTTTAGTGATTAAAAGCTACGGGATTACAGGTATTGATTCTTTTGAGCCTATTCTCAAATGGAGCTTCTATCCCTTCAAAGATGTTGTAGAGACAGCGGCCGTCCTCACTTTTATTCTTGCAGGACCTCAGCTTGATAGACGAGAATGGCTGAGACGCTGGCATCTTCAAAAGCATGCACATTACTATTTGGCATCATATTTTTATCCAGTAATCAGAGTAGCAAATTATATTCTTTTAATTTATCTAGGCAGTGAATTTTGGAGTAAGCTTATTTATTTAGAAGAGATGGACTTGTTGAATTATCACTTAGGTGGTCAGGAACTGATTTACGCTAGCGCGGTCTATGCTAAGGAAAATCTTCGCGGCCTCTACATTGTGCTGGGCCTTAATTTTCTTGCAGACTGCTGGCTCTTTTTCTACCAGCGCTTGGCTATATGGGTGAATCGTTTTTAGGATTTATGAAAGAGTATGAATATAAAAAAAGAAAAATGCCGCCACCAACTGTTTGACTATGTCATTTGTACGGCCTGCCTCTTTCTGCCTCTGATCTTTCCTTGCCATATCGGTCTTTGGGTAGCATTGATTGGAATTTTGACGACTTAAATCCTGCCCGGCTTTCTCAGTAATCCCAATCACAGTTTTGTCTCGGCTGATCTCAGCCCCATCGATTTTCTTCATTTGATTGAGCGGCTGTTTCTTCTGGACATTATCACTTTTGGGTAGAAGTTGATTGGGCTTTCCGAGCATTTCGGCAATGAAAATTTCTCCCCCCTGTCTGTCCTTCTGCCCTACACTCCTTGTAATAAGCTAGAACGTAGATTCTCAATGAGGTTTCTGCTTATAGAGGTAGCGCTTCCGATTCTAAGCTTGATAGCTAGCCTGCTGTTCTTTTCTGCTCATGCTCTGGCAACGGTCGGGCTGGCTTTCTTGGTTACAGCTGCGATAATGGTTTATTTTGTCCGTTTTAATCTGGCTGGCAAAGCCTAACCCTAAAAAGGGACAGTTTGCGGCTGTTTCTTTTTTTGCTGTCGGTGTGTTTTTTCGTGGTTAGAAAAATAGCTTCATTCTAAGTGACAATGGAAAAACAATTTTTCTTTGTTTTGAAAAAACATGAAAAAATGCTATAATAGGTTAGATATGCGAACCTTAGGTTTGCAAGACTGTAATTCGACTTGGCTAGCCAAGGACCGTTAGTAATAAAATAAAGAATCTTTGTTAAAAGTGAGGTTCTGAAAATTGAATAGGAGAAAAAATGAGCAAGAGCAATATTAAACTGATTGCTTTGGGCGGCGTACGTGAAAATGGTAAAAACCTCTACGTTGCCGAAGTGGATGATTCCATTTTTGTATTGGATGCTGGGCTTAAGTACCCAGAAAATGAGCAGTTGGGTGTGGACTATGTCGTTCCCAACATGGACTATTTGTTTGAAAACAAGGAGCGGATTGCAGGTGTCTTTCTGACACACGGACACGCAGATGCGATTGGTGCTCTGCCTAATCTTTTAGCGGATGCTAAGGTGCCAGTTTTCGGATCAGAGTTGACGATTGAGCTAGCCAAGCTTTTTGTTAAAAATAACGATGCGGTTAAGAAGTTCAATGATTTCCATGTGATTGATGAAAATACCGAGATTGAATTTGGCAAAACCGTGGTTTCCTTCTTCCGGACGACCCACTCGATTCCTGAAAGTTTGGGAATTGTCATCAAGACCAGAAAAGGCAGCATCGTTTATACAGGTGATTTCAAGTTTGACCAGTCTGCTAGCCCGTCCTACGCGACAGACTTTGGCCGTCTGGCTGAGATTGGCCGCGAGGGTGTTCTGGCCTTGCTTAGTGATTCAGCTAATGCGGACAGTAGTGTTCAGGTGGCTAGCGAGAGCGAGGTTGGCAAGGAAATCGAAGATACCATTGCTGACTGGGATGGTCGTGTGATTGTTGCGGCGGTTGCCAGCAACTTGTCTCGTATCCAGCAGGTCTTTGATGCAGCTGCAGAGACTGGCCGCCGAGTGGTTTTGACAGGCTTTGATATTGAAAACATCGTTCGTACGGCTATCCGCCTTAAGAAGCTGTCCTTGGTGGACGAACGTCTTTTGATCAAGCCTAAGGAAATGTCTAAGTTTGAAGACCATGAGCTGATTATCTTGGAGACTGGCCGGATGGGTGAGCCTATCAATGGCCTGCGCAAGATGTCAATTGGCCGTCACCGCTATGTGGAAATCAAGGAAGGCGATTTGATTTACATCGTAACGACGCCGTCAATTGCCAAGGAAGCGGTCGTGGCTCGCGTGGAAAATATGATTTATCAGGCGGGTGGCATTGTCAAGCTGATTACCCAAAACCTACGGGTGTCGGGTCACGCAAATGCGCGTGATTTGCAGCTCATGATTAACCTGCTGCAGCCCAAGTACCTCTTCCCGATTCAGGGTGAGTACCGCGGATTGGATGCTCATGCTAAGGCTGCCATGGAAGTTGGCATGCTGCCGGAAATATCTTCATTCCTAAGCGGGGCAGCATTATGGAATACGACCATGGTGATTTTGTGCCTGCTGGTGCAGTATCAGCTGGAGATGTCATGATTGATGGAAATGCGATTGGCGATGTAGGCAATATTGTCCTGCGCGACCGCAAGGTCTTGTCTGAAGATGGTATTTTCATCGTGGCACTCACAGTTAACCGTAAGGAAAAGAAAATCATTTCCAAGGCTAAAGTACACACCCGTGGATTTGTCTATGTCAAGAAGAGCAGAGATATTTTGCGTGAAAGCTCTGACATTATCAATAAAACAGTAGAAGACTATCTGGCGCAGGATAGCTTTGACTGGGGAGAGCTGAAGGGGGCTGTCCGTGATAGTTTGGCCAAATATCTCTTTGACCAAACCAAGCGTCGTCCAGCTATTTTGCCGGTCGTTATGGAAGTGCGGTAAAAATCTCAACACAAATACAAGAAAAGTCGGGCTTCGGCTTTTTCTTGTCAGGAAGATACGAAGGAGAAATGCGAATGGCAGTGATGAAAATAGAGTATTATTCTGAAGTTTTAGAGATGGAATGGGGTGTCAATATCCTCTATCCGGACGCAGCTCGTGTGGATAAGCCGGATGATAAAGACATTCCTGTTTTGTATCTGCTTCATGGTATGAACGGGAATCACAATAGCTGGCTCAAGCGCTCAAATATTGAGCGTCTGGTTCGCTCGACCAACTTGATTGTTGTCATGCCTAATACCAGCAACGGCTGGTACACCGATACTCAGTATGGTTTTAACTATTACGAAGCCATCGCTGAGGAGCTGCCTCGGGTGCTCAAGCGCTTTTTCCCAAATATGTCAGATAAGCGAGAGAAGAATTTCATTGCTGGCCTTTCCATGGGCGGATACGGAGCCTTTAAGCTGGCTCTCAAGTCTAACCGCTTTTCATACGCGGCTAGTCTTTCTGGCGCTTTGAGTTTTCTTGATGCTCGTCCAGATAATGCTGAGATGGCAACGCCAGCCTATTGGCGAGGAGTTTTTGGAGACTTTAAAGATTGGAGCAGCAGTCCTCATTCGCTGGAGAGCATAGCCAAGCAATCTGATAAAAAGACCAAGCTTTGGGTATGGTGCGGCGAAGAGGACTTTCTTTACAAGGCTAATCAGGAGGCAGTAAAAAACCTGCAAGACTTGGGCTTGGATATTACGTACAGCCACAGTCCAGGTAAGCATGAGTGGTATTACTGGGAAAAGCAGATGGAGAATGTACTGGCCTGGCTTCCTATCGACTTCCAGCTGGAAGAGCGCCTGTCGTAAAAATAGACTGTAAAGTCGTATTATGCCTTCAGAGTATGATATAATGATTACATTTGAAAATCTGAGTGGGAATGATTCCCCGAAACACAAATAGGAGAATGGAACTTTGACAAAAGCGATTCGAGTGCGTTATGCACCAAGTCCGACTGGACTTTTACACATCGGAAATGCGCGGACTGCGCTCTTTAACTACCTCTATGCTCGTCATCATGGCGGGACCTTCATTATCCGTATCGAGGATACAGACCGCAAGCGCCATGTAGAAGACGGAGAACGCTCACAGCTTGAAAACTTACGCTGGTTGGGTATTGACTGGGATGAAAGCCCTGAGACTCACGAAAACTACCGCCAGTCTGAGCGCTTGGATATTTACCAAAAATACGTTAATGAACTCTTGGGCAAGGGCTTGGCTTACAAGTCCTATGTGACTGAGGAAGAATTGGCGGCTGAACGTGAACGTCAGGAAGCAGCTGGTGAAACACCGCGTTATATCAATGAGTTTCTAGGCATGTCAGAGGAAGAGAAGGCAGCCTATATCGCTGATCGCGAAGCAGCGGGCATTATTCCGACGGTTCGTCTGGCTGTCAATGAAGCTGGTGTCTACAAGTGGACTGACATGGTCAAGGGCGAAATTGAGTTTGAAGGCGGCAATATCGGTGGTGACTGGGTTATCCAGAAGAAAGACGGCTACCCAACCTACAACTTTGCTGTGGTTATTGATGACCATCTGATGGAAATCTCTCACGTTATTCGGGGGGATGACCACATTGCCAACACGCCTAAGCAACTTATGGTTTATGAAGCTCTAGGTTGGGAAGCTCCAGAATTTGGCCATATGACCCTGATTATCAATTCTGAAACAGGCAAGAAGCTGTCCAAGCGCGATACCAATACCTTGCAGTTTATCGAGGATTATCGCAAGAAGGGCTACCTACCAGAAGCAGTCTTTAACTTTATTGCACTGCTGGGCTGGAATCCTGGCGGCGAGCATGAGATTTTCTCTCGTCAAGAATTGATTGAGCTCTTTGATGAAAAACGTCTCAGCAAGTCCCCAGCTGCCTTTGACCAGAAGAAGCTGGACTGGATGAACAACGAATACATCAAGAATGCAGATTTTGACACAATCTTCGCTCTGGCTAAGCCGTACTTGGAAGAAGCGGGCCGTTTGACAGATAAGGCAGAAAAGCTTGTGGAACTCTACAAACCACAAATGAAGTCTGTAGACGAAATCGTGCCGCTGACAGACCTCTTCTTTGCGGACTTTCCAGAGTTGACAGATGCAGAGCGTGAGGTCATTTCTGGTGAAACGGTACCGACCGTGTTGACAGCTTTCAAAGAAAAGTTAGAAGCCATGTCTGATGCAGATTTTGTGACAGAGAATATCTTCCCGCAAATCAAAGCTGTCCAAAAAGAGACAGGAATCAAGGGCAAAAACCTCTTTATGCCGATTCGAATTGCCGTTTCTGGTGAAATGCATGGACCAGAGCTGCCAGATACCATTTACCTTCTAGGTCGTGAAAAATCCATCCAGCATATCGAAAACATGCTGAATCAAATTCAATAAGATGAACCAGCTTTCAAGCTGGTTTTTACTTTGCAAATTTTTATTTTTATGTCACAATTGTAATAAGAAAATACTTTAAGGAGAGAAAAATGAAAAAATGGATCATTATCTTGGTTGGAGGGCTAGTAGCCTTACTCGTGCTAGTAACCTGTAACCAAAAGAAAGAGCAGACGAATCCTGCTTCCAACAATTCTAAAGCAAGTTCGACTAGCTCCGCATCTTCTAAAAAGTCTGAAAGAGGGGCCAATTCGAGCGAACTTGATGGTCAAGCGGACAATCAGGAAACTTCTGATATAGGCTCCCAGCAGAATTCGGAAACTGAAGCTGAAAAGTCTGCCAAGGAAACTAGCAAAGGAGAGAAAGAGACGGCATCAACTTCTAGTTTGGATATGAAGGCTATTGCTTCTGGGGATTTTTCCAGCATGATTGGTACTTGGCAGGATGCCAAAGGGAACAGTTATACATTTGATGCGTCAGGTATTGAGTCAGATGTTGCCAAGCTTGAGACAGGAGATTACTCTGGGCCAGATGAAAATGGGATTTACCGAGCAGGGATTCGTTGGAAAAACCAAACCGGTGCTGCCTTTCTTATAATCCCAGCAGGAAAGAGTCTGCCAGCTGGGGAGACTGTCAATGGGACGGATCCGACTGATACCAGTCAAGATCGCTTTATCATTACTCAGAGCGTTTCTGAACATCCCGATGTTTTTTACCGCGTAAAATAAGGAGTCTTGACAGACTCTTTTTTCTTATTTTGAGTCCAGTATATAATATATTAATTTTGAATAAAAATTGATAAAACGCTTTTATTTTAATAAATATTAAATTTCCTCTTGACATTTGCATTTTCATACAGTAGAATGTTTAAAAATAAAATGTAGAAGGATAGAGGTAATCGCATGGTTAAAGATAAAGTCATTTTAGCGTATTCCGGCGGCTTGGACACTTCGGTGGCTATTACTTGGCTGGACAAGGATTATGATGTGATCGCGGTCTGCATGGACGTAGGTGAAGGAAATGATTTAGATTTCATTCATGACAAGGCGCTGAAAGTTGGCGCTATCGAATCACATGTTATTGATGTTAAAGACGAGTTTGCGGAAGACTACGTCTTGGTTGCTCTGCAAGGACACACCTTCTACGAACGAAAATATCCTCTAGTGTCCGCTCTGAGCCGACCTTTGATTTCTAAGAAATTGGTTGAAATTGCTCACAAGACAGGGGCGACAACCATTGCCCATGGCTGTACCGGAAAAGGAAACGATCAGGTTCGTTTTGAAGTGGCTATCGCCTCCTTGGATCCCAGTCTCAAGGTCATTGCTCCGGTTCGGGAGTGGAAATGGTCTCGGGAAGAAGAAATCAATTATGCCAAAGCTAATGGTGTGCCAATTCCTGCAGATCTGGATAGCCCTTACTCAGTTGATCAAAACCTTTGGGGACGGGCCAATGAGTGTGGTGTCTTGGAAAACCCTTGGAATGAAGCACCGGAAGACGCCTATGATTTGACGGTTGCACCAGAAGCAGCGCCAGACAGTCCAGTCTATGTAAATATTGACTTTGAGGCGGGTGTCCCAGTTGCTTTAGATGGCAAAAAGATGAAGCTGGCGGACTTGATTCTTGAGCTAAATGACATAGCAGGACAACACGGTGTTGGGCGGATTGACCATGTGGAAAACCGTCTGGTTGGGATTAAGTCTCGGGAAATCTATGAATGCCCTGGTGCTGTAACTCTCTTGGCTGCCCACAAAGAAATCGAGGATTTGACTCTAGTCAGAGAATTGGCTCATTTCAAGCCAATTATCGAAAACGAACTATCTAATCTCATCTACAATGGCCTCTGGTTTAATCCAGCGACAGAAGCTTTGATTGCCTATCTCAAGTCCACCCAGCAGGTGGTTAATGGCACAGCTAAGGTGAAGCTTTATAAGGGGTCTGCGACAGTTGTAGCGCGTAAGTCTAACAATTCTCTTTACGACGAAAGTCTGGCTACCTATACCAGCGCAGATACCTTTGACCAGGATGCCGCGATTGGCTTTATCAAGCTATGGGGGCTTCCATCTAAGGTTCACGCAGAGGTTCAGGCTCACAAAGACAAATAGAAAGGGGCTTTTCCTATGGCAAATCATAAACTGTGGGGTGGGCGTTTTGAAGCCTCTCTGGAAGGCTGGGTAGAAGAATTTGGTGCCAGCATTGGCTTTGACTATCGTCTGGCTCCTTATGATCTGCAGGGCAGCCTAGCCCATGTCAAAATGTTAGGGCAGACAGGAATCATTGCTCCAGAGGAAGCGGATGCTATTCAGGCAGGCCTGGAAAAGCTGCTGGCGCGTTATGAGTCTGGAGAGCTTGAGTTTGATGTGCGTAATGAAGATATTCATATGAATATGGAATCTCTTCTGACCGAAGAGATTGGGCCAGTGGCTGGCAAGCTTCATACGGCTCGCTCCCGTAATGACCAGGTGGCGACAGATATGCACCTCTATCTCAAGGATCAGCTCGGTCAGATTGCGGATAAACTCTTGAATCTGCGTCAGGTGCTGCTGAACTTGGCAGAAGAGCATGTAGAGACTATTATGCCAGGCTATACCCATCTGCAACATGCCCAGCCGATTAGCTTTGCCCATCATCTGCTAGCCTATTATCAGATGTTCAGCCGGGATAGTCAGCGCTTTGCCTTTAATCTGGAGCATACGAATTTGTCTCCTTTAGGAGCAGCGGCTCTGGCGGGGACGACGTTTCCAATTGACAGGGAGCTGACGGCTGATTTATTGGGTTTCAAAGGCATTTACCACAATTCCTTGGATGCGGTAAGTGATCGAGACTTTATCTTGGAATTTCTATCTAACAGCAGCATTCTCATCATGCATTTGTCTCGTCTCTGTGAGGAGCTGATTAACTGGTGCAGCTATGAATATGGCTTTGTCAGCCTGTCAGATACCTTTAGTACTGGTTCTTCCATTATGCCGCAAAAGAAAAATCCGGACATGGCGGAGCTGATTCGGGGTAAGAGCGGCCGAGTTTACGGTCACCTCTTCAGTCTTCTGACGGTTATGAAATCCCTGCCCTTGGCCTATAATAAGGACCTGCAGGAAGACAAGGAAGGCATGTTCGATACAGTAGATACTATCCAAAAATCGCTGGATATTATGGCGGGTATGCTGTCTAGTATGACAGTAAACAAAGAAAAAATGCTGGTTTCAACTCAGCAAGACTTCTCCAATGCGACGGAATTGGCTGACTATCTGGCCAAAAAAAGGACTGCCTTTCCGGGAAGCACATGAGATTGTCGGAAAGTTGGTGCTGGAATGCAGCAAGGCAGGCTATTATCTACAGGATATCCCGCTGAGCCGCTATCAGGAAGTGTCGTCGCTGATTGGGGAAGATATTTATCAAGCGCTTGAGTCGCAGACCGCTGTACAAAAGCGGAATTCCCTTGGCGGGACAGGATTTGCACAGATCCGTCAGGAGTTGGAAAGAGCTAAGAAACAGCTGGAAAAGGAATAAGATATAGGGAACATCGCAAGGAAATTGCGGTGTTTTTTTGGTGAATCAACCTTTTAAATATTTGCAAAAACGGCGTCATAGCGGCTCTTATTGGCATTTCGAAAAATATGGTATAATAGATATAATTTTGGTGGATGGAGTTAAGTTTTGAGAAAAAACTATCGCGTCAAGAGCGAAAAAGATTTTAATGCGATTTTTAAAAAAGGACAGAGTTTTGCTAATCGAAAATTTGTCGTTTACATGTTAGAAAAAGAGCAAAAGCATTTTCGAGTTGGAATTTCGGTCAGTAAAAAGCTGGGGAATGCAGTGGTTCGTAATCGTATTAAAAGAAAAATCCGCCATGTCTTGATGCAGCATCAGAAACAGTTAGTCCAGGCAGACTTCGTCGTTATCGCTCGCAAGGGAGTAGAGAAGCTGGACTACCACCAAGTTGAACAAAATTTATTGCATGTGTTAAAGATTGCTAAACTTTATCAGGAAGGATTCATTTGTGAAACAGAAAAGTAAATTAGGGATTTTGCTGGTTGCCTCGCTGCTCTTTCTCACAGCCTGCGGAACCAGTCAAGTTACAGCCGATTCACATGGCTTCTGGGAACAGCTAGTATATTTCTTTGCAGACACCATTCGTTTTCTATCCTTTGGTGGAAGTAAGGGAATTGGGATTATTCTCTTTACCTTGATTATCCGGACAGTTCTCCTGCCGGTCTTCCAATTCCAGACGACTTCTTCACGCAAGCTGCAGGAAGTACAGCCGCATATCAAGCGCCTGCAGGAAAAGTATCCTGGTAAGGATATGGAGAGCAGAACAGCCTTGGCTGAGGAAACTCAAAAGCTCTACAAAGAAAAGGGTGTCAATCCTTATGCCTCATTCATTCCGCTCTTTATCCAGATGCCAGTGCTCTTGGCTCTGTTTCAAGCCCTGACTCGGGTTGAATTTATGAAAACAGGTCACTTCCTCTGGCTCAATCTAGGAGCGACAGATCCGACCTTTATTCTTCCGCTGTTGGCGGCTCTCTTCACTTTCCTCAGTACGTGGCTTTCAAACAAAGCCTTGCCGGAGAGAAATGGCGGGATGACAGTCATGATGTACCTGTTGCCAGTAGCGATTTTCTTTTTTGCCCTCTATGCAGCGAGTGGGGTGGCCCTCTACTGGGCGGTCTCAAATGCTTATCAGGTGGTTCAGACCTTGCTGCTGAGCAATCCTTTTAAAATCATTGCCGAGCGGGAAGCCAAGGAACGGTCAGAGCGCCAATTGGAACAGAAAAAGAAACGTGCCCTAAAAAAAGCACAGAAAAAGAAAAAGTAAGTAAGAAGGAGGACTCTTGCAATGGTTATTTTTACAGGAGCAAGTGTTGAAGAAGCCATTCAAAATGGTTTGAAAACGTTGGATATTCCACGTATGAGAGCGCATATCACTGTTATTTCACGTGAGAAAAAAGGCTTTTTAGGTCTGTTTGGCAAGAAGCCAGCTCAGGTGGATGTCGAGCCGATTGCTGAGACGACAGTTGTTAAAGCCAATCAAAAGGCTGTAAAAGGTGTTCCCGAAGAGATTAACGCTCAGAATGAGCCTGTGCAGTCTGTCAGTGAAGCAACGGTTGATTTGGGTCGTGTGGTAGCTGCTATCAAGAAGGTCGAAGGAGAAGGCGAAGTTATCTCAGATGAGGTCAAGGCTGAAATTCTCAAAAATGACAAGCAAGCCAATACGATTTTAGAAGAGACGGGCACCATTGATCTTCTCAAGACCAACCAAGCTATTGATGAGGCAGTTGCTCAAGCAGAAGCGGACGATAGCAAGGTTATCTCTTTTGAACAAGCGGCTAAAGACAAGGCTGAGCCGACAGAAACAGAAGAAAGCTCTTTTGCTGACTTAGGCATCCAAGTCGAAGCAGACTACGATATTGAAGAAGTGGTTGACAACGTAACGAACTATGTTCAGAAAATCGTTGATGAGATGGATGTTGAAGCGGGTATTTCCAGCAGCCACAACCGCCGAACCATTAACATGCAGATTGATACCAATGAACCGGGGCGCGTGATTGGCTACCACGGAAAAGTCTTGAAAGCTCTGCAGCTATTAGCGCAAAACTATCTTTATAACCAATATTCTAAGAGCTTCTATATTTCCATTAATGTCAATGACTATGTTGAGCATCGGGCAGAAGTACTGCAAAGCTATGCGCAGAAACTGGCTCAGCGGGCTTTGGAAGACCGACGCGGTCAGCACACAGACCCTATGTCTAACAGCGAGCGCAAAATTATCCACCGCATCATTTCTCGCATCGATGGCGTGACTAGCTATTCCGAAGGCGATGAGCCCAACCGCTATGTCGTCGTGGATATTGATAGCGAATAAAAAGAAAGCCAGCAGAGATGCTGGTTTTTTTGTAGTAATAAGCTAGGAGAAAGAATTATGAAGAAGAGAGTTTTTTTCTAATTATTTTAGGGTTAGCATTACTTGCTGCCTGTGGTCAAAAAGAAAATAGAGAATCAGGATAATACTCCTGATTCGAGTAAGAGTGCATTGGACAAAGAGCAAAAGAGTTCTTCGATTTCAGTAGAACAAGATGAAAAAAATTATATGCTTCGACTTTGGATAAATTAACAAAAGATACTTCTGAAGGCCGTGCGCAGATATACACATTCTATGATATTGATAAAAATGGGACGAATGAACTAATCACAGGACATCATTCTGACGGGGCTTATTATTTAGCGGCTATTTATTATTTGAATCAAGGAACATCAACTTATTTAGCTCAATCAAAAGTAGCTTCAGCAGGTGGAAGTCGAGAAAGCGCCACAATATATACAGATGGAACAGTCTTTTATGCTCAATGGCACTCTCTAAGTCCTGATGCTAAGGGTTATCTTTATCGACTGAGATCTGATAATAGTGGTATAGATGTGCTAAAAGAAGCAGATTTTCAAATAGCAGGTGTAGATTCAAATTCTGAAAAAAGCGTAGATTCAGTTTTTGGGTTAGCTTCTAAAAAAGAAGTTGATCTATCTTCGTTAACTTGGAAAGATATTGAATCTTATCAATCAAAAAGCTCCATAGGAGCAGAGGACAATCCAGAAATTTCAACTCAAATGGATTTATCGAGCATTCAAAACGGTGATTTCTCAAGTATTGAAGGTACGTGGAAAAATGGAAATGGAGAAGAGCTGACCTTTGATAAAAATGGTTTGGTGACTAATGGGCTAAAATTAGGAAATCAGTTTAAAATGGTCAACTCCTATTTAGAGGGTGGTGTATCCTATGGTGGTCCGGGTGCAGCAATATTATTTATTCCTGCTGGTGTAGATATGACTATGACTTTGGATAATCAAAAAATAATGGATGCTTCTAATCGTAAGAGGGACAGGACTTATCACGCAAAGTGTTAACGTTAATAAGTCAGAAGTATTCTATTATAAAGAGTAAAAAAGAAAGGATTTTTTATGTCACTTTTTCCAGCTATTGAAAGTTATCTGCCTCATCAAGGGGCTAAGTATATATCTCCAGACAAGGCAGGGCAGCTGCGTGAGTCTATGTTGGAGTTGAGAGCTAAGGGCCAGGCGGCACGCAAGGAGTTTGCAGATTTGGTCAAGGATTTTCAGAGCCTCTATCCTAAGCTGACCTTGGAGCGAACCAGCCAGTGGATGAATCAGGCACAGATGCTGCGGCCCCATTTTTGGAATTATCTTAAAGGCTATGGAGAAATCACAGAACCGATGTTTGCTCTGCGCTTGTATGGAACTGCAGAAGATTTTGGGGTATCGCTGGAGGTGAGCTTCATGGAGCGCAAGAAAGATGAGCACAGCCTCAGCAAGCAAAATCGGGTCTTGGAGTTGCCTATTCAGTCGCCAGCTTACTATTTTGCTCAGATAGATGGTGTGAGTCAGCGCTTTGAAGGAACAGAGGAAAATCGCCAGTTCCTTACTCAGCAGCTGGCAGCCGGTCAGGTTCGTAAGGTCTTGATCAAATACGATATTCCCCTTTCTCAGGCTGCTTCAAGAGAGCAAGTGCTGTCCCAGCTGCAGGAGGCCATGACAGCCTTGATTCCCTTTTATGAAGCGACTCGGACTTTATGATTACGTTTACAAAGAGAAAGTTATTTAAGTAAGTATTGACAAAAGCCCCAGAATCATATAGAATAGTAAAGTATGTTTAGTAACTGATCACAACTAGCCGGCTAAACGAATACAAGAATCTAAGAGGAGGTATTCATCGTGAAACGTACTTATCAACCAAGTAAAATCCGTCGTGCGCGTAAACATGGTTTCCGCCACCGTATGTCAACTAAAAACGGTCGTCGTGTATTGGCAGCTCGCCGTCGTAAAGGACGCAAAGTTTTGGCTGCTTAATCCAAACGATTTATCAAGAAACCAGCGGAGACTCGAGACCGCTGGTTTTTGTGTCTTAAATTTATGGGCAAAAGTCGATAGACTGGCAGGAAAGTTCTTCTTTTTGTCCAGTGTCTTTATTTATGACCTCCGCATACCAGTCTCCTTTGTGGCTAAATAGTTTGACAAATTGAACCTGAAGAGACTGCTGATCATACTTAATTGGAAAAAATTCTTCCTGCCTATGTAATAAAATATCAAGAATGATTCGCAACTGAGAGTTGTTGATTGTTTTCCTGACTTCTGGTTGAAGGATTTTCTCAATTTTTGTGATCTTACTTAACTGCTGTTCTGAAATCGAGTTTTCAAATTTTTCTTTTAATTTTTGCAGGTCTATATCAAAAGGGCACATATTGTAGTTTTCCAGAGTTAGCATGGAAAAATACAAGGCAGAAATTTCATCTATGGAGAAAATAATAGGAGATAACAAGTCGTTGCTAAGAATTTTATAACTGCCATTCCGGCCTAAGTCAGAATAAATTGGAATGCCTAACGTTTCAAGGCTGGCAATATCACGAAGGGCAGTGCTTTTTGAAATATGATATCGATTCATAATATCTTTTAGATTGAATTGTCTTTTCTTATTGAGAAAAATAAGCAAATCGTTAATTCTTTGAGATTTATTCATGAGAAACTCCATATTTTTATTAAATGGTTTCAAATAATGATACCTTTTTATATTATACTAGTTTTAGAGAAAATAATAAAGGAGTCAAATATGAATCAATATTTTAAGGCCTTATTGGCAGAACAGACAGAAATGGCTTTAGCTACTTCTGTAAAGGATATCCCAAATGTAAGAATTGTAAATTTTTACTATGATGAGGAGACAAAGAAATTGTTCTTTATCTCATTTAAAAATAGTCATAAAATCCAAGAGTTGGCAACCAATAATCGTATAGCTCTTACAACAATCCCGAAAGGTGATGGGAGGTATGTCCGGATTCAAGGAAGAGTCAAAGAAAGTCAGCTTTCTATTGAGGATATAAGAGGCGTTTTTGTCCAGAAGTATCCTTATTATCAAGATATTATTGAGCAGCATAGCAACTCCTTGCAAGTTTTTGAAGTCTCTTTTTCTGATGCTTTCTTGGTCTTAGATAATAATCAAGTTGAGAAAATCAAACTATAAGGAGAAAATAGATGGTTGAGATGAAAAGATGCGATTGGGCTGAAAATAGTGAGCTTGAGAGAAATTATCATGACCATGAATGGGGGCGACCTGTGCATGACGAGCATAAACTCTTTAAAATGTTGATTTTAGAAGGTCAGCAGGCGGGCTTGAGCTGGCAAACTATTTTATCAAAAATGGATGCTATGACAGATGCTTATGAAAACTTCGATCCTGAAATACTCTCCAACTATGACGAGCAAAAGATTGAAGAATTGCTTAGTGATCAAAGAGTGATACGAAATAGGCTAAAAATAAAGGCAGTTATAAAAAATGCTAAAGCCTATTTAAAACTAAAAGAAGAATATGGTAGTTTGGATTCTTATATTTGGTCTTTTGTAAATAATGAACCGATTCTTAATTCATGGTCTAGTATTGAAGAGGTGCCCGCTCGAACGGATCTATCCGATAAAATCAGCAAAGAACTCAAAAAGAAAGGTTTTTCTTTTGTTGGTTCTACGACTATATATGCCTTTATGCAGTCAATTGGCATGGTCAATGATCATTTGCTGACCTGTGATTTTAGGATATAATCATTTTTCTTTGAATTAGAAAGGTAAGCATTCTATTATCGAATGCCGGTAAATGATATAAAAAGAGAAAAAAACCAGAAAGAAATTGATTTTCTTTCTGGTTTTTTGTGTATAGTTAAGTACAGTTGCTTATTTTGCTACTGGTAAAAGCATTGGATAAAGATAGCAGAGCAAGGTAAAGCTCATCAGGGCGTAAAAGATACCGATGCGAATAGCTTGGATAGGTTTATAGAAACGAATCAGGGTCAGTAGGCACCAGACTAAGAGAACTAGGATGAACCAAGCCGAAATCAAGCGCAGCGGTGTTGGTCCGTAAAGGTAGATATAGATGCCAAATAATTTCCAGCCAGCTAGCAAGGCCAGCAGACCCGTAAAGATAAAGAGGATAGTAGCTGCGAATCGCGTCCCTTTTTGGTCCCAGAGCGGTTTTTTGGCAATCAGATAGAAGACGCCTAGGACTGCAAAGTTAAGGATAGAGACCCGAACCAGCTGCCAGAAGCCAGCTACGGCAACAGTTGAAGCATTCTGCGGAGAAATAGCCTGAGCTACTGTTCCGGCGCTTAGGAGCTGACCGAGCTCACCCAGACCCGTCAGGAAGAAGAGCGCATAGGTCAGGCAAAGGCTGCCGATGATAATGTAGGCTGCGAAAGCGGGTGCTACTCGCAAAGGGTGGATACTTGCTTGGAATTTTTTGTAGCTAAGTTTAGTATCTTTTTTGCCTAACAGACTGCCGGCTAGGAGGCCGTACAAGTACAGACTGACAGGAACAGCCAGGCAGGCCTTGAAGAGAATCATGCTGCTATCAAGACTTGAAAAGAGGGAGTCAAGGAGGTTCTCAATGAAATCAGCGGTATTGCTGAAGAAAGAGGCAAAGCTGTCTGAAACCTGACTCAGTTGGGACCAGACAAAGTAGACCAAGATTCCTGCGACAAAGAAGCTGCTGACGATAATCGCGAGCTGTTGGGCTTTCTTTGAAGACAGACTGTCAGAGCTTTCGGAAGAGTCCTGCTGCTTGCCTTCTATAAAGACTAGAATGGCAGCAATGAAATTTTTAAAGGGCAGGATGCAGAAGGCTTGAATGGCATCAAACCAGACCAGGATCCCCAAACGCCCCTGGCTTAACCAGCCGGTGCGAGACAGAATATAGAAGGCGAATGAGATGTGGATGGCTAGAAATTGGAAAAATTCTAGCTGACGATAAAGCCCCCAGAGACTTAAAGCCAGAGCTTGAGCTAGCGTCATGATCAGAAAGCTTCTAGCCTCTAATCTGCTGTCAAGATTTTTTATCTGCAGAGATGGATAGGCTAATTTCCTGATTAAGGCCTCGCTTAATAATATAAGGCCGATTGCAAAAGGGAAAAAGGATGCAGTTTGATAATTAAAAAATACTGCAGAGTAAAAGTAGGTTAAAAGATAGAGGATTAGATAGCTGATTTTAAAGAATCGCAGTTGCTTGTCCTCTAGGCCAGTGAAGATGGTCTGTCTTTCCTCCTCTGCGGGCAGACAAGGCTGGACATTCATCTGATCTGGTGCTGGATATTCCATAATTATTTCTCCTCCTCATCGTCAGGGATATACTCCAAAATATCGCCAGGCTGGCAGTCTAATTCACGGCAGAGAGCGTTGAGTGTTGAAAAGCGGACAGCCTTGGCTCGATTATTTTTTAGGATAGATAGATTGGCTGGTGTTAGGTCAATCAACTCTGCTAAACGGCCAGCACTGATGCGCTTTTGCGCCATGACAAGGTCTAAATTTATCTGAATCATAAGACCTCCTAAATAGTGTAGTCCACTTGATCCTGCAGCTCAATGGCCTTGCCAAAGGCATTGCGGATGACACGGATAATCAGGGTCAATATACTGCAAGAAACAGTGACTAAGAGCATGGGCAAATAGGCTGTCAGCCCCATAAAAAGAGAGATAAGAGCAACAGTGCCCACTTCCCAGCCAAGATAGCGCATGTACTGAACATTTTGTGTGATAAAGACCTGATTTTTACCAATGCGGCTAAGGAGTCGATAGAGATGGACAATGCAGGCCAGAGCCAGGCAGCCGAGGACATAGCCGAGCAGCAGCAAGACCCAAAAGCGTGTCTCTCCTTGAAAGAATGGAGAGGGAAATTCGATAACTAGGTTGACGACCCAAGGTCCTAGAGCTATCAGGATAATGGAAGCAATAAATAAAAGGCTGATACTGATTTTTGTAAGAGTGATGCTCATGTCTTCAGCAGTCTTTTTCATTTTGTCTGTCATAATTTCCTCCGACTAACGTTTCATTTCTTAGTAACTATAGCACAAGTTTTATTGATAATCAATAAGAAAATATCGAAAAATGATAAAATCAGTCTTAAGGACTATGTGAAATTTTCTAAAAAGTTCTTATTGTATAGAGATAGATTTCTTGTCAGGAGATGAACAGAGCAGAAGACGATGAATATTTTGCTTGATTTTTGGTATAATGAAAAACAGGAATTGTATACTCTTCTGGTCAGAAGCGGAGTATGTGTATGTAAGGAGGGAAGAATCTGTGGGTGTAAAGCTTGTTCATTATCGTAGTAAGTTATATGAATTTCTTATGGTGCCTGCCATCGTTTCAAGGGAAGATAAACATATGTGGAAGGATTTACGGCAGAATCAAAAGGAGCTGCTTCTTGATGTACAGCCTCACTATGATAAGCTTTATCAGGATTTACTTCCTTTGAAAAGCGAGCTTGTTGCGGTTAGTTTGTTCGAAGGAGCTACAGTGGGACTGGCTCCGCTCCTCTACCTCTACTTGCTAGAAAAAGGAGAAGATCCGGCCAATTTGCATGACTTGTTAGAATGTCTGAAAAAACTAGACGCAGAGCAAATCATCTATTGCTTATCACTTAAGCTTTCTAAAGGGGGAGTTACCAAGGGATATCCTGAAGATCTGCTGGATTTTATAGAGAATAGTGACAAGTCTCCGGAAAATAAATGGTACTGGTACCAAGCTATTCAGTATCCAGAGAAGCTTCGGGATCAATTAGTTTCCTTGCTGGAAAGAGTGTTCGAGCTCTATCAGCCTATTTATGAGCAGTTTGAGCAGGAAGTTCTAGCTTTTGAACAAGAATTTAGCCTATCTGATGTGATGGATGATGAAGAGCAGAATGCCAAGCTTCTTGAAAAGGACACTCAAGTCTTTGTTCTGTCACCCATGTTTATTGATTCTTTTCTCGAAAAGGTTCCTGATTTCACTTCCTATTCCTTAGTCCTTTCGACGAGAAGTTCCCAGTTATCAAAGGCGGAATCAGAGCTTAACGATGAAACATTGGCTCTGACCTTAAAAACTCTTGGTGATGAAACCCGCTATAAAGTCTTGATTGAATTGATTCAACCGCATGCCAAGAATAAAGATATAGCTAAAAAATTGGGGCTTACAAGAGCCTCTATCTCATTCCATACGCAAAAGCTCCTAAATTCTGGCTTGCTGGAGCTTGTGATGGATGATGATTCGGTTAAATACACGGTCAATAAAGAACTGATTCGAAAGATTATAGAGAAGTTCAAACAAGACCTAACATAGTTTCAGAAGACCTGGATTCATTCTAGGTCTTCTTTTTTGTAAAATAATAATCAAATAAAAATTTGACAATTAACTAATTTGTTGTTATGATTTGTTAAACAAAAATCTAATAAGAGTAAAGGAGATGTCGTATGATTGTTTTTGCAAAAAACAAAAATTTTCGCCAGTTGCTAATTAATCAATGGATTTCAGGTTTTGGGGACATTGTTTTTTATTTGGCTTTGATGAACTATGTTTCTGCTTACTCCTTTGCTCCACTTGCGGTTTTATTGATTTCTCTTTCTGAAACGCTGCCCCAGTTAATTCAAGTTTTTACTGGAGTTGCGGCGGACTTTCAGAAGAATCGTATCCATAAATACCTGCTTATACAGTTTAGCAAGGTGCTCTTATATAGCTTGGTAACGTTTTTGTTGCTTGGACAAGATTTTTCTTTCTTGATTCTGCTTGTGATTTGCTTGATTAACTTTCTGTCGGATAGTCTGAGTTATTTTTCAGGTGCCATGCTGACCCCGGTTTATGTAAAAGTGATTGAGCAAGATATGACCTCTGCTATGGGCTTTCGGCAGGCTAGTATGAGTCTGGTTCATATTTTGGGGAATCTAGCTGGCGGTTTTCTCATCGCTTGGATGAGTATTGGAGCTTTGGCAGGACTGAATGCTCTGACATTCTTGCTAGCTTACCTTGGTTTTGGGCATATTAGTAAAAGCTTACAGGACTTAGAACCGGAGTTTAACAGTGCCAAGGAGCTAAATAAAGAGAATTATTGGCAGCATTTATTGGATTCTCTAAAAGTCTTGCTGGGATTGAAAAACGTTGTGAGGTTGTTATTAGTTTCAACCTTTGGGCAGGTCACTCTGAATATTCTGACGCCAGTGGCGACTCTTTATTGCTGAAAAGGCCTTTTTGGAATCTGCAGATTGGTCAGTCCATTGCCGTGTTAATTGTTCTAAGTTCCGCTGGTCTGATCTTAGGGAATATTTTGAGTGGCAGTTTGCTGAAAAAACTTTCGACTAAGCTTGCTATGTATAGTAGCCAAGTATGTGAAGGTTTTATTCTTTGCGGTTTTTTCTGGCAAAACTTTTTACTTGTCCTGATAGCAAGCTTTGCTTGCTCTGTTACAGTTGGTCTGCTGAGTCCTAGATTGCAGAAATCTGTATTCAGTATGATTCCAGAAGAGTCCATGGGGGCTATCCAGTCGGCTATTAATCTATTTAGCATGGCTGTTCCGAGTGTTTTATCCATGCTGTTAATAGCTCTTTCCAGCAGCATGGGAATTATTTATATTCTCCTCCCGCTTGTGTTAATGCTGGCAGTGTCTTTTTACTTAATTATTTCAATGGAGAACTTGAAGACAGATTCGGATAGCTGTTGAATGGTAGCTATCTCATTTTTCTGCTTTGAAGAGACTTCTGATTTTTTAGGTCATTTTTGGTATAATAAAGGACAGGAAATACAAGGAAGTAAACCATGAAGATTTTTGATACACACACGCATTTAAATGTGGAAGAATTTGCTGGTCGAGAGACAGAAGAGCTTCAATTAGCTAAAGAAATGAGTGTTGCTGCACATAATATTGTCGGTTTTGACCAACCGACCATTGAGCGTGCCTTGGAGTTGGCCGACAGCTATGATCAGCTTTATGCTACGATTGGCTGGCACCCGACTGAGGCTGGGACATATGATGAGGCGGTGGAAGCCTATTTGGTAGATAAACTTCGTCACTCCAAGGTGGTGGCTCTAGGCGAGATTGGGCTGGACTATCACTGGATGACTGCGCCCAAGGATGTTCAGGAGCGGGTTTTTCGACGCCAAATCCAGCTCTCCAAAGAGCTGAACCTGCCCTTTGTCGTTCACACACGTGACGCATTGGAGGATACCTATGAGATTATCAAGAGTGAGGGTGTCGGCCCTCGAGGCGGTATTATGCACTCTTATTCGGGTTCTTTGGAAATGGCAGAGCGCTTTATTGAGCTGGGAATGATGATTTCCCTTTTCTGGGGTCGTCACCTTTAAGAAAGCGACGGATATTCAGGAGGCTGCGCAGAGCCTGCCTTTAGACAAAATTCTCGTTGAGACTGATGCACCTTATCTGGCGCCCGTTCCCAAGCGTGGCCGAGAAAACAAAACAGCCTATACTCGCTATGTTGTAGAGAAAATTGCTGAGCTTCGTGGGTTGCCTGTCGAAGAAGTAGCGCAAGCGACCTATGATAATGCAAAGAAGGTGTTTGGGCTTGACTGAGAAGATAAAAATCCCTCAGGTAATTGTCGTTGAGGGCAAGGATGATACAGCCAATCTGCAGCGATTTTACCAAGTTGACACTTACGAGACGAGAGGTTCCGCTATCAATGAAGAAGACCTAGAGCGGATTGAGAAACTGCATCAGCTGCGTGGCGTTATTGTTTTTACCGATCCGGACTACAATGGCGAGCGTATCCGTCGAATGATTATGGAGGCAGTGCCAACTGCTCAGCATGCCTTTCTCCGCCGTGATGAGGCGACCCCCAAGTCTAAGAACAAGGGTAAATCGCTTGGAGTGGAACACGCTTCATTTGAGGATTTACAGCAGGCGTTAGCTGGGCTGGTCGGATATTTCGATGATGAGGATAATTTTGATATCACCAAAGGCGACCTCGTACGACTAGGTCTGCTTATGGGAAGTGACAGCCGTCAGCGTCGAGAGTATCTGGGAGAAGAGCTCCGTATCGGCTATTCTAATGGCAAGCAGCTCCTCAAACGCTTGGAACTGTTTGGGGTGACTTTGGCAGAAGTGGAAGAAGCTATGCTTAAGTATTCAGACTAACGGGGTCAGAAATGAAAAAGTAATTATTACGGGCGGCAATAGTGGTATTGGCTATCAGGCTGCAAAACAGTTAGCTGAAAAGGGCTGGTCAGTGACCCTATTTTGCCGGCGAAAAGAAGCTGCTGAGCAAGCCTGTGAGAAAATCCGTCAACAAACAGGAAATTCGCATGTAGATTATATCTTGGTTGATTTATCTGAGATGAAGAGCGTCAGGAAAGCAGTGGAACAGTATATCCAAAAAGAAGAGACTTTAGATGTTTTAATTAACAATGCGGCTGATTTTGACTTATCAATCAAAAAGCCAATTCTTACCAAAGACGGATTAGAAAAACAATTTGCGACCAACGTGGTTGCTCCCTTTTTACTTTCTGCCTTGTTGAAGGGCTTGTTGGAAAAGTCAGAAAGTGGTCGGATTGTTAATATTTCTTCCCAAGGGCTAGTGCTTTATCCTTTCATGAAGCTTGATTTTGAAAATTTATCTGGACAAAAACATTACAGTCCTGCTAAGACCTATTATCAGAATAAACTGGCCTTGTTGATGCTGTCGCTTTATATGCGGAAACAGTCGAAAGGCATCAAAATTCAGGCCATCCGTGTAACCATTGTCAAAGTAGATATGCGTCGCTATGATCATCTCAGCGTTTTTATGAAAAATCTGTATAAAATTAAGTCGAGATTTTCGATTAGTCCTCAAGAGATGGCGAAAGTCTATACAGCCTTATCTACAGAAGATGGCTTTGATGGCTTTTTGTATGACGAGAAATGCAGAGAAGTTAAGGCTAATGCATTTGCTTACGAGGAAGAAGTGCAGAAAAAACTCTACACCTTGCTAGGGCAAATGACCTCCTTAAAAGATAATGAATAAATAATTAGAAAAGAGAAAACATGCGTATTGCAGACCATAGTGTGACCCGTGCCATTCTGGAGCGTCACGGTTTCACTTTTAAAAAATCTTTCGGTCAGAATTTCCTGACTGATACTAACATCCTTCAGAAGATTGTGGACACAGCCGAGATTGACAAAAAGGTCAATGTCATCGAGATTGGTCCCGGTATTGGGGCTTTGACGGAGTTTGGCGGAAAGTGCCGCCGAAGTCATGGCCTTTGAGATTGATGACCGGCTGGTGCCGATTTTGGCGGATACTCTGCGCGATTTTGACAATGTGACAGTGGTTAATCAGGATATTCTCAAGGTTGATCTGGCTCAGTACATAGCAGAGTTTAAAAATCCAGACCTGCCTATCAAGGTAGTGGCGAACTTGCCATACTACATCACGACGCCGATTCTCATGCATTTGATTGAGAGCGGGATTCCTTTTAGTGAGTTTGTCGTGATGATGCAGAGAGAAGTAGCGGATCGGATATCAGCTCAGCCGAATACCAAGTCCTACGGCAGTTTGTCGATTGCGGTGCAGTATTATATGACGGCCAAGGTTGCCTTTATCGTGCCGCGGACAGTCTTTGTACCAGCGCCTAATGTGGATTCGGCGATTCTCAAGATGGTGCGCAGAGACCAGCCAGCTGTTGAGGTACAGGACGAGAAATTCTTTTTCAAGGTCTCCAAGGCCAGCTTTGTCCACCGCCGGAAAACTCTCTGGAATAACCTGACCAGTTGTTTTGGAAAGTCAGAGGAGACTAAAGGCAAACTGACAGCAGCTTTAGAAGGAGCTGAGATATCTCCAAGTGTTCGGGGAGAAGCTCTTAGTTTAGAGGAATTTGCGCGCTTGGCAGACGCTTTGAAGTCAGAGGGATTATAAAAAAATAGAAGATCTGCTCTACATAGCTGGTCTTCTATTTTATTTATGAGGTGCATATGAGAGTGAAATGAGGATTTCTATTTTCATAATAACAAAAAATCCTATCAATCATGATAGGATTGCTTTTTATGCGGAGGAAGGGATTTGAACCCTCACACCCGTACGGGCACATGCGCCTGAAGCATGCGTGTCTGCCGTTCCACCACCTCCGCTTGAGATTCTATTATAACTTATTTTTGTGAAAATGCCAATAGAGAATATCAGTTTTTTTCACTGTAAGAAAAAAGCAGAAAAATTTCTATTTTTTCTTTACTAAAATAGTTCTATGATATTGCCATTATAGCAAGTATTTGTTACAATTAGATTAATTACTTATTTAGGTAACGAAATAAAAAAGGAGAATGTTATGAAACTGAAAAAATGGCTGCTATTTTTGATGCTGCCCCTTCTGTTTTTGCTGGATTTGAAGCTGTTTACAGCAACTGCTCAAGCCGATGCTTTGAAGAATGCAATCACAGATATTAAGATTTGGGACCACTCTAATGGCCGCGAAGCAACCAAGGTTAACGGTGCTTACAATTTGGTTCAAGGGGGAAATTATCGCTATGAGCTAGTTTTTGATTTGTCTGCTTACGATAACAAGCTCAAGGATGGGGATACTTTTACCTTTACAGTACCGAACGGTGCAACCATTGCTGATGGTACAACCTTTACCCTGACAGATAATGAAACGCAGGTCCAACTTGGAGCGGCTAAGATGACGTCGAATGGTTCGGGTAAGGGTGGTCTGATCACGGTTACTATTCAGAATTTGGCAGATTACAAGTCTAAGACAACTGCTAGTGGAGTAAGAGGGAGCTTCTTCTTTGATTTTCAGGCGACGACAGTAGGCGCTGATCAGGACTGGAATTATAAGCCTGAGGAAACTCAAGGCGCGATGAGCCATAAGGTAACCATTAACGAGCGCAAACAAAGCAGTTTTTCAACAGCCGGTGAAAACTACGCTAAGATTGGAGGGGTCATTGCTAAGAAGCCATATAATTCGGCTATTCTCGGCAAGAGCGGTGACTACTCACATAACTGGACTGTTCGTATCAATACTCAGCAAAAGACCTATAATTCTCCGATTGTTATCAAGGATGTCATTCCAGATAGCAGTGCACCTATGCAATTCGTTCCGGAGCAATTTGTCCTTCGCCAAGGGGAGTACACACAGAGTTTATCAAGTATTGCGAATTCTGTCATCTTGAAAGAAGGTCAAGATTATACGGTTGCCTATAATGACACTTATACAGAGTTTACTCTAACCATCAATAACCCAGGCAATCGTGCCTTTATGTTGAACTATATGACAACTTCACCAGCTGATGGTTCTTTGGTATCCAATACGGCTGAGATGGAAGTTGATAATACAAAACTGCCATTCAGAGATGATCGTCCTGGTCAGACGAGCTCTACAGTAGAGCGTAGCAGCCGGATTACAGAAGGCGGTGTTATCACTGCAGATATCAGTAACAGTCTGGTTCTCTACAAACAAGATTCTAAGACTGGTAAAATGCTGGAAGGTGCTGTCTTTAAGGTGACAACTCCTAGTGGTGAAGAGATTACTCTGCCACCGACTGATGCTAACGGGCGGGTTTCTACACAGCCTTTCTCAAGTGAAGAAATCAAGAAAGGCCAATTCACAGTAGAAGAAGTCACAGCTCCGGAAGGCTATGTACTGGACAGCAATCCGATGAAGGTGACTATCAAGGCTGATGGTGCAGTCAAAACAGTCAAGAATACGGTAGATCCAAATGCTAGCAAAAAGCTGACAGTCAAGAAATTTGGAAAGATGAAAGCAATCAGGACGGTAAGCGTCCAGCTTCTATTGCTGTAGATGTCTACGCTAACGGTCAAAAACTGGCTGATAAGACAGTGACCGTAACTGGCGGTAGTACAGATGCGGAGTGGACAGCTCAGACAACTGATTTACCAATCTTTGATGCAAGCGGTCAAAAAATCACCTATACAATCGGTGAAGATCAGCTTGATGGCTACGATGCTCCAGAAGTAGATCAGGGAAATCTCACTGTTACCAATAGTCGTACGCCAGAGAAAATCTCCATCAAAGCCAGCAAGAAATGGGATGATGCCGAGAATCAAGACGGCAAACGTCCTGCCAATGTTGTTGTAAAACTTTATAAAGAAGTTGGCGGTCAGAAATCAGAAGTTGCGAACCGAACTCTGACCGAGGCTGACCAGTGGGCAACCGAGTTCACTAACTTGAACAAATATGAAAAGGGACAAGAAGTTGTTTATTCTCTGGAAGAAGACGCGGTCCCTCACTATCAATCTCAGGTAACTGGCAATGCTGCTGATGGCTTTGTAGTGACTAACACTTATAAACCAGAAACTATCAAGATTTCCGGTCAGAAGAAGTGGGAAGATGCGGATAACCAAGACGGCAAGCGCCCAAATGCTGTTAGAGTCAAGATCTTGAAAGGCCAAGATATTGTCGATGTGCAGGAAGTGACGTCTGCTAACGGTTGGAAATATGAATCCAATCCTCTTCCTAAATATGCAGCAGGCCAAGAAATTACTTATACTGTTGCAGAAGAAGCTGTACCGGGCTACACGAGCAAGGTGGACGGCTACAACATCACCAACTCTTACACCCCAGAAACGGTCAAGGTTTCCGGTCAGAAGAAATGGGAAGATGCGGAAAACCAAGATGGTAAGCGCCCAGCTTCTGTTAAGGTTAAAATTCTGAATGGTGATACGGTTGTGGATGAGCAAAATGTGACTTCCGCTAACGACTGGAAATATGAGTCCAAGGCTTTGCCTAAGTACGCAGCAGGCCAAGAAATCACTTATACTGTAAGTGAGGAAGCTGTTCCAGGCTATACTAGCAAAGTGGATGGTTACAACATCACCAACTCTTACACTCCAGAGACAACGACTGTGTCTGGCAGCAAGACTTGGGAAGATGGCGATAACCAGGATGGCAAGCGCCCAGCTTCTATCACAGTTAATCTGCTAGCTGATGGTCAAAAAGTCAATACTCAAACAGTCGGTGAGGCAGAAGGCTGGTCTTACAACTTTACTGGCTTGCCAGTCTACAAGGATGGCCAACGAATTACCTATACAGTAACAGAAGAAGCTGTACCGGGTTATTCAACCAATCTCAACGGCTACAATATCACTAACTCTTATACACCAGAGAAGACAGAAATCACTGCCAGCAAGACCTGGAATGACAGTGATAATCAAGACGGCAAGCGTCCAACTAAGATTAGCATTAAGCTGATGAAGACAGTCGGCGGTGTCAAGACAGAAGTCGCTAGCAAGGAAGTGACAGCTGCTGATCAATGGCAAACTAAATTTGAAAATCTGCCAGTCTATGAAAATGGTCAGAAGATTGATTACTCTATCGAAGAGGATGATGTAGCTGGCTACACTAAAGAAATCAAAGATTTCACTGTTACCAACTCTTACACTCCAGAGATGATCAAGATTTCCGGTCAAAAGGTCTGGGATGACGCTGATAACCAAGATGGCAAGCGTCCAGCTTCTGTTAAAGTTAAGGTAAAAAATGGTGATACTGTCGTAGATGAGCTGGAAGTAACAGCTGCTAACGATTGGAAGTTTGAGTCTAAAGCCCTTCCTAAGTATGCAGCAGGTCAAGAGATTGCCTACACTGTCACCGAAGAAGCGGTTGCAGAATATCAAACTAAGATTGATAAGTTCACCATTACAAATTCTTACACTCCTCAAAGCACAGAGTATGCTGTTACGAAGGTCTGGGATGATGCTAATAACCAAGATGGCAAGCGTCCAGCTTCTATCACAGTGCAACTGTATAGCTCAGTAAATGGTAAAGAGCCAGTTGCTGTCGCAGGTAAGACATTGACCTTGACGGCTGATAATGAGGTGGCAGCTAACACTTGGAAAGCAAGCTTCACCAATCTTCCTCAGTTTGACAAGGGACAGGAGATTACCTACTCTGTCAAAGAGGATGATGCAACAGTAGCCGCTTTGAAAGAAAAAGGTTACAGTCCGAAAGTAGAGGGTCAGACAATCACTAACTCTCATACTCCAGAGCAAGTGAAGGTTTCTGGTCAGAAAGTCTGGAATGATGCAGACGATCAAGACGGCAAACGCCCAACATCTATTACAGTTAAGGTAATGGATGGAAGCACTATTGTTGATACGCTTGAAGTAACAGCTGCTAATGGATGGAAGTTTGAATCTAAAGACCTGCCTAAATATAGAAATGGTCAAGAGATTGCCTATACACTTAAGGAAGATGCTGTTGCTCAGTATGAAACTAAGATTGATAAGTTCACCGTTACCAACTCCTACACACCGGAAACTGTTAAAGTCTCTGGTCAAAAGGTTTGGGATGATGCTAATAATCAAGACGGCAAGCGCCCAGCTTCTATCAAGGTAAAGATTTTGGACGGAGACAAGGTGGTAGATGAGCTGGAAGTGACAGCTGCTACTGACTGGAAGTTTGAGTCCAAAGACCTGCCTAAGAATAAGAAGGGCAAGAAAATCAACTATACAGTCCTTGAAGAAGTGACAGTTGAGGGTTATAGCAGCAGCCAAGAACAAGCAACAGATGGCAGCTTCACTTTGACTAATAGCTATAAACCAACACAGATTGCTGTTAAGGGAACTGCTGTATGGTCAGATGCTGAAAATCAAGATAAGGTGCGACCTTCTAAGATTACTGTTCGACTCTTGGCAGATGGCAAACCAATTAAAGAAGAGGTTGTGTCAGAAGAAAATGGCTGGCAGTATGACTTTAGTGACCTTCCTAAGTACAAGGATGGCAAGGAAATTGTCTACAGCATTGCGGCTGATCCAGTAGATGGCTACAAGCTTGAGATCAACGGTACTCAGCTGACCTTCAGTCATATCCCTGCTAAGAAAGTGACTGTTGAAGGAGCGGTAAATAATAAGCCAGGCGGTCAAGCTCCGAAAGTCGGAGGGAAAGCTCTTCCTCGTACTGGACAGGAAGAAAGTCTTCTTGTTACTATTCTTGGCTTCTTAACAGCTCTTCTCGCAGGAGGAATGCTGATGGCTAAGGCGAAACGCAGCTAATTTGTTTTGATACTTACCGAAATTACAGTGAGCATCTCATTCGATATAAAAAAGCGAACAGGTTCTTTTGGACTTGTTCGCTTTTATCATGTCAGTTTCATCTCAAGTATTTTAAAGTAGCTGCTTTCTATGAAAAAAGAAGTCAACCTTAAGAAATGCCTTCTATGCAAAACAAGCAAGCTAAATCTCGCATTTTTTGTTATAATGAGTGTATTAACTTTTAAGGAGTAATCTTGCAAGGAAAAATCATTAAGGCTCTAGCTGGCTTTTATTATGTAGAGTCGGACGGACAGGTTTATCAAACCAGAGCGCGGGGTAATTTTCGCAAAAAAGGGCAGACACCCTATGTCGGTGATGAAGTCGAATTTTCAGCAGAAAAAGACTCGGAAGGCTATATTTTAAAAATAGCAGAGCGAAAGAACAGTCTCGTGCGGCCTCCGATTGTCAACATTGACCAGGCAGTTGTAATCATGAGCGCGAAAGAGCCAGATTTCAATGCCAATCTGTTGGATCGCTTTCTGGTGCTTTTAGAGCGTAAGCGGATTCATCCTATTATCTACATCAGCAAGTTAGACCTGCTTGGAGATGAGCAGAGCTTGGATGTCTATGTACAGGCCTATCAGTCCATCGGCTATGAGGTCATTAAGACGACTGAGGAGTTGCTGCCATTGCTGACAGGGAAAATCACTGTTTTCATGGGACAGACTGGGGTTGGAAAATCCACTCTGCTCAATAAAATCGCCCCAGACCTGCAGCTGGAAACAGGAGAGATTTCTGAAAGTCTTGGCCGTGGCCGTCATACGACACGGGCTGTCAGTTTTTACAATCTAAACGGTGGGAAGATTGCCGATACGCCAGGATTTCGTCTTTGGATTACGAGGTGAGCACAGCTGAAGATCTCAATCAAGCTTTTCCAGAGATTGCTGAGGTCAGCCAGTCCTGTAAGTTTCGTACTTGCACTCATACCCACGAGCCAGCTTGTGCTGTCAAGCCAGCAGTCGAGTCCGGCCAGATAGCGTCATTCCGCTTTGATAATTACCTGCAGTTTCTCAGCGAGATTGAAAATCGTCGGGAAACCTATAAAAAAGTTGCCAAAAAAAATTCTAAATAAGGAGAAGAACTATGACTTCATTCAAAATTGCCCCTTCAATCTTAAGTGCGGACTATGCTAATTTTGAATCAGAACTAAAAAAGTTAGAAGCAACAGGCGCTGAGTATGCCCATATTGATATTATGGATGGTCATTTTGTACCCAATATCAGCTTTGGGGCTGGGGTTGTTGCCAGTATGCGTCCTCACAGCAAGCTAGTCTTTGACTGTCATCTGATGGTTTCCAATCCTGAGCACCATATCGAAGAATTCGCTCGTGCTGGTGCAGATATCATCAGCATCCATGCCGAAGCGACGCCACATATCCACGGAGCGCTGCAGAAGATTCGGGCAGCGGGAGTCAAGCCTAGTGTTGTGATTAATCCGGGAACACCAGTCGAAGCAGTCAAAAATGTTTTGAATTTGGTCGATCAAGTCCTTGTGATGACAGTTAATCCAGGTTTTGGCGGTCAGGCCTTTCTGCCAGAAACCATGGATAAGATCCGTGAGCTGGTCGTTCTGCGTGAAGTCAATCAGCTGAATTTTGATATTGAAGTGGATGGCGGTATTGACGATAAGACCATTGGGATTGCTAAAGAAGCTGGTGCCAATGTCTTCGTAGCAGGCAGCTATGTCTTCAAAGGTGATGTCAATCATCAAGTTCAGACCTTACGGGATGCCCTGCATGACTAAGGTTGCACTGTTTGCTGGCGGGAATTTGGAGCATTTTAGCTTAGATTTTGATGTTTCAGTCGGAGTAGACCGTGGAAGCCTCTTTCTGCTTGAGCAGGGAGTTTGTCCTGACTTGGCTGTCGGGGATTTGACTCTGTGACCGAGGAAGAATTGCTGCGCATAAAAGATAGTGCCAAGGAAGTCGTTCAGGCCCATCCTGAAAAGGATGATACGGACCTGGAGTTAGCTGTTCTAGCTTGTTTTGAGCGCTATCCAGATGCTTGTTTGACTATTTTTGGAGCCTTTGGGGGCCGTCTGGATCATGCCTTGGCCAATGTCTTCCTGCCCAGTAATGAAAAAATTGCACAATATATGGAAAAGATTTTTCTAGAAGACGAACAGAATCTGCTGACCTATGTTCCCAAGGGGCGCCATGAAATCAGGCCGGTAACTGGTATGCGTTATCTAGCCTTTCTGCCATCGGATGATGCTGCCTTAACGATTGAGGGCGCCAAATATCCGCTCAATAAAGATAACTTTTTTTTCAAAAAAGTGTATGCTTCTAACGAATTTATAGATAAGCCCATTTATTTGGACTTTGATAGCGGCTATACAGTCGTCATTTACAGCAAAGACAGGAGCTGATATGGAGTTTATAATCATCCTCATTCTTTTAGGAAATCTAGTGCTGACCTTTCTTTTATGGCAAAAGCTTAGTCAGCAGACCGAGACGCTAAAGCAAGTCTTGGAAAATCAGGCAGATCATCTATCGGATCAGTTGGACTATCGCTTGGAGCAGGAAAGCCAGAAAAAGGAAACGTCTCAGAAAGAGCTGGAATTAGCTCTGGGAGACCGTTTGAGCGAGGTCAGGACAGATTTGCACCGCAACTTGACAGAGCTGCGCTTGGAAATCAGTGACAACCTGACCAAGAATCGGGATAAAACTGACGAGCGTATGCGGCAGATCCAAGAGTCCAATGAAACCCGTCTAGAGCAGATGCGGCAGACTGTTGAAGAGAAACTGGAAAAACACTTCAGACTCGTCTTCAGACTTCTTTTGAAACGGTCTCTAAGCAGTTGGAGTCTGTCAATCGTGGTCTGGGAGAAATGCAGAGTGTTGCCCGAGATGTCGGCACGCTGAACAAGGTCCTTTCCAACACCAAGACCCGAGGGATTCTAGGGGAATTGCAGTTGGGCCAGATTATCGAGGATATCATGACGGCCAGTCAGTATGAGCGAGAGTTTGTGACGGTGGCCGGCTCCAGCGAGCGTGTCGAATATGCCATTAAACTGCCAGGACAGACGGAGCATGAATATGTCTATCTGCCCATTGATTCTAAGTTTCCTCTAGCTGATTACTACCGTTTGGAAGATGCTTATGAGTCTGGCAGCAAGGAAGAAATTGAGCTCTATCGCAAGTCTCTCTTAGCAAGTGTTAAACGCTTTGCCAAGGATATTAAGAGTAAATATCTGGCACCGCCAGCTACGACTAATTTTGGAATTATGTTTCTGCCAACGGAAGGTCTCTATTCGGAAGTTGTCCGCAATCCAGCCTTTTTTGACAGTTTGCGACGGGAGGAGCAGATTGTGGTAGCGGGGCCATCTACCCTATCTGCCTTACTCAATTCACTGTCTGTCGGCTTTAAAACGCTCAATATTCAAAAAAGTGCGGACGACATCAGCAAGGTTCTGGGTTCTGTCAAATCCGAATTTAACAAGTTCGGTGGTATTCTGACCAAGGCGCAAAAGCACTTGCAGCATGCTTCGGGCAATATTGATGAACTCTTAACCCGGCGGACAGGGGCTATCGAAAGAACCTTACGCCATATTGAGCTGTCTGACCAAGACCTCGATTTGAACTTACTTGATTTCAGAAGAAAGGGAAAACAATGAAGATTAATCAAATGAAAAAAGATGAACTGTTTGAAGGTTTCTATCTGATCAAGTCAGCAGAAGTCCGTCAGACAAGAGCTGGGAAAAATTATCTGGCTTTCACTTTCCAAGACGATACAGGGGTAATTGAAGGCAAACTCTGGGATGCTCAACCACATAATGTTGAAGAATTCACTGCTGGCAAGGTCGTGCACATGCAAGGCCGACGGGAAGTCTACAATAACACACCCCAGGTCAATCAACTGACCCTGCGTCTTCCTAAGGCTGGAGAGCCCAATGACCCAGCGGATTTCAAGGAAAAACCGCCAGTTGACCAGAAAGAAATTCGAGACTATTTATCTCAGATGATTTTCAAGATTGAGAATTCGGTCTGGCAGCGCGTGGTCCGCTCGCTTTATAGCAAGTACGACAAGGAGTTTTATTCTTATCCAGCTGCCAAGACCAATCACCATGCTTTTGAGTCGGGACTAGCCTTTCATACCGCTACTATGGTCAAGCTGGCAGATGCTATCGGAGACATTTATCCTCAGCTTAATAAAAGCTTGTTGTTCGCTGGGATCATGCTTCATGACTTGGCCAAGGTTATTGAACTCAGCGGTCCGGAAAATACAGAGTACACTGTGCGAGGCAATCTGATTGGTCACATCGCTTTGATTGATGAGGAACTGACCAAGACCCTGATGGAGCTGAAAATTGACGATAGTAAGGAAGAGGTTATTGTCCTGCGCCATGTCCTTCTCAGCCACCACGGTCTCTTGGAATATGGCAGTCCTGTACGACCTAAGATTATGGAGGCAGAAATTCTGCACATGATTGATAATCTGGATGCGGAGATGATGATGATGACTGCTGCCTTAGGACTTGTGGATCCAGGTGAAATGAGCAATAAAATATTCGCTCTTGAAGGCCGTTCTTTCTACAAACCAAAACTTGAACAGTAAAATACGAAAAATGGACATTACTTGGAAAAGAATGTTCGTTTTTTTGTTTTTGTTGTGGTATAATGAATAAAATAACTTTAATTGGTGAAAAAATGAAATTAAGAAGAAGTGAGCGTATGGTGGTTATTTCTAATTATCTGATTAACCATCCTTATGAATTAACGAGCTTAAATACATTTGCAGAAAAATACGAATCTGCCAAATCTTCTATTTCAGAAGATATTGTCATTATTAAGCGAGCCTTTGAAGAGATTGAAATTGGGACTATCGAAACGATTACTGGTGCCGGTGGAGGAGTGATTTTCAGCCCGTCCATCTCAGATACAGAAGCTAAGACCATTGTACAAGGTCTTTGTGATCAGCTGTCTGAAAGCAATAGGATTCTTCCTGGGGGCTATATTTATCTATCTGATCTGCTCAGCACCCCATCCATTCTGAATAATATCGGGCGAATCATTGCCAAAAGCTTTAAAGATCAGCAGATTGATGCGGTCATGACGGTTGCGACTAAGGGTGTACCTCTGGCCAATGCCGTAGCCAATGTTCTCAATGTACCTTTTGTCATCGTTCGTCGGGATTTAAAGATTACAGAAGGATCAACGGTTAGTGTCAACTATGTATCGGGCTCCAGCGGAGATCGTATTGAAAGATGTTCTTGTCCAAGCGCAGTCTCAAGGCCGGCAGCCGCGTCTTGATTGTGGATGACTTCCTCAAAGGCGGGGGGACCATTACAGGGATGATTAGCCTCTTATCTGAGTTTGACTCTGAGTTGGCAGGTGTAGCTGTCTTTGCGGACAATGCGCAGGCCAATCGCGATTATCTGGACTATAAATCGCTCTTGAAAGTAACCAATATTGATGTCAAGGCGAATACCATTGATGTGGAAATTGGAAATATTTTTGATTAGGGAAAAGGGCGGAGATTATAGATGAAAACAGTTTTAGAAAAGTTTGACCACAGTCCGCTGTGGATTCGTTTAGGAGTATTGTCGATTTTATTTGGGATTCTGATTACCGGCATGGTTTTTGTACAGGGACAGTCTAATTCCACTAGAAATTCAGTTAGTTCAGCTGCTAGCATCGCATCAAGCAGCTCTTCCTTACAGCTATCTTCTGCTCAAAAAGAAGCGCAGGAAAAAGAAATTCAGGAAGAGGAGCAAGCAGTTCAGGCCGCAGAAGAAGCAGTTAAACAGCTTGAAACCATGCAAACTTTGGAAGATTTGCAGCTAGCTAAGACTGCAGTAGAGAAAGTCAAGGATGCAGCGACGAAGGCTAGATTCCAAAGTCGTATTCAGGCGATAGCAGTCTTGATTGATCCGGAAGCAGCACAGTCCGCTGTTTCTGAAAATCCAGTTGCTGCATCAGAAGAAGCAGTGGCTCAGCCGCAGCAATAAGTTAGCAGCAATCTAATAAGTATAGATAGGCCTAAATAGAAAAAATGTATTGACAGAAAAGTATCGTCATGCTATAATGATAGACGGTACTTTTTACTTTTGGTCTCTCAAAAGTGTACAGAGACGTGCTGACAAATGTTGCAAAAGTACACGCAGATGGTAGCTGTCACCAAGTGTATCATCACCAAAATTAAAAAAATACAGGAGAATGTAGATGCCTACAATTAACCAATTGGTTCGCAAACCGCGTAAATCAAAAGTAGAAAAATCTAAATCACCAGCTTTGAACGTTGGTTACAACAGCCATAAAAAAGTTCAAACAAACGTATCTTCACCACAAAAACGTGGAGTTGCAACCCGTGTCGGAACTATGACACCTAAGAAACCAAACTCTGCCCTTCGTAAGTTTGCCCGTGTACGTCTGAGCAACCTGATTGAAGTTACAGCTTACATCCCAGGTATCGGACACAACCTGCAAGAGCACAGCGTAGTGCTTCTTCGTGGTGGACGTGTAAAAGACCTTCCAGGGGTACGTTACCATATCGTCCGCGGTGCACTTGATACAGCAGGTGTTACTGATCGTAAACAAGGCCGTTCTAAATACGGTACTAAAAAACCAAAAGCATAAGGAAAGGGGAGAAAGATAAATGAGTCGTAAAAACCAAGCGCCTAAGCGCGAAGTATTGCCAGATCCGCTTTACAATTCAAATTAGTTACTCGTCTTATCAACCGCGTTATGCTTGATGGTAAGCGTGGTACAGCGGCTTCTATCGTTTACGGAGCTTTTGACCAAATCAAAGAAGCAACTGGAAACGATGCGCTGGAAGTATTTGAAACAGCTATGGAAAACATCATGCCTGTACTTGAAGTTCGTGCTCGCCGTGTCGGTGGTTCAAACTACCAAGTTCCGGTTGAAGTTCGTCCAGAACGCCGTACAACACTTGGACTTCGCTGGTTGGTAACGATTGCTCGTCAACGTGGTGAGCACACAATGGTTGACCGCCTTGCAAAAGAAATCTTGGATGCATCTAACAATACTGGTGCAGCTGTTAAGAAACGTGAAGACACTCACCGTATGGCAGAAGCTAACCGTGCCTTCGCACACTTCCGTTGGTAAGAACAAGATGCTAAGGGCGTTAAAAAAACGACTGAAAATTAGGAAGCTTGACGCAGAATCAAAGATTCTAGAAAAGCTTATCTATTTTCCGAGCTTTTAGCCCGAGTTCAATTCAACTTATCTACAAGTTGAAACCAACAAAACAAGATAAACATTGAGAACGGGTAGGTCCTGCCTATCCGTTTTTGCTAAATAATGTTATAATAAACTGTAAAATAAATTAATAGGAGAAATAACCAAATGGCTCGCGAATTTTCACTTGAAAAAACTCGTAATATCGGTATCATGGCCCACGTCGATGCTGGTAAAACAACAACAACTGAGCGTATTCTTTACTACACTGGTAAAATCCACAAAATCGGTGAAACTCACGAAGGTGCGTCACAAATGGACTGGATGGAGCAAGAGCAAGAGCGTGGTATCACTATCACATCTGCTGCGACAACAGCTCAATGGAACAACCACCGCGTAAATATCATCGACACACCGGGACACGTGGACTTCACAATCGAAGTACAACGTTCTCTTCGTGTCTTGGACGGTGCGGTAACCGTTCTTGACTCACAATCAGGTGTTGAGCCGCAAACTGAAACAGTTTGGCGCCAAGCAACTGAGTACGGAGTTCCTCGTATCGTATTTGCCAACAAGATGGACAAGATTGGTGCTGACTTCCTTTACTCAGTAAGCACTTTGCATGATCGTCTTCAAGCAAACGCTCATCCAATCCAATTGCCAATTGGTTCAGAAGATGACTTCCGCGGAATTATCGACTTGATCAAGATGAAGGCTGAAATCTATACTAACGACCTTGGTACAGATATTTGGAAGAAGATATCCCAGCTGAATACCTTGAGCAAGCTCAAGAATACCGTGAAAAATTGGTGGAAGCAGTTGCTGAAACTGATGAAGAATTGATGATGAAATACCTTGAAGGTGAAGAAATCACTAACGAAGAGTTGAAAGCTGCTATCCGTAAAGCGACTATCAACGTTGAATTCTTCCCAGTATTGTGTGGTTCTGCTTTCAAGAACAAGGGTGTTCAGTTGATGCTTGATGCGGTTATCGACTACCTTCCAAGCCCGCTTGACATCCCAGCTATCAAGGGTATCAATCCAGATACAGAAGAAGAAGAAACTCGTCCTGCATCTGATGAAGAGCCATTTGCAGCTCTTGCCTTCAAGATCATGACTGACCCATTCGTAGGTCGTTTGACTTTCTTCCGTGTTTACTCAGGTGTTCTGAACAGCGGTTCATATGTATTGAACACTTCTAAAGGTAAACGTGAGCGTATCGGACGTATCCTGCAAATGCACGCTAACAGCCGTAACGAAATTGAAACTGTTTATGCGGGTGATATCGCTGCTGCCGTAGGTTTGAAAGATACAACTACTGGTGACTCATTGACAGATGAAAAAGCAAAAGTGATTCTTGAGTCGATCCACGTTCCAGAGCCTGTTATCCAGCTGATGGTTGAGCCTAAGTCTAAGGCTGACCAAGACAAGATGGGTATTGCTCTGCAAACTGGCTGAAGAAGATCCAACTTTCCGTGTTGAAACAAACGTTGAAACTGGTGAAACAGTTATCTCTGGTATGGGTGAGCTTCACTTGGATGTCCTTGTTGACCGCATGCGTCGTGAGTTCAAGGTTGAAGCTAACGTAGGTGCTCCTCAAGTATCTTACCGTGAAACTTTCCGTGCTTCTACTCAAGCTCGTGGATTCTTCAAACGCCAATCTGGTGGTAAAGGTCAATTCGGTGATGTATGGATCGAGTTTACACCAAACGAAGAAGGTAAAGGATTCGAGTTTGAAAATGCTATCGTCGGTGGTGTGGTTCCACGTGAATTCATCCCAGCGGTAGAAAAAGGTTTGGTTGAGTCAATGGCTAACGGTGTCCTTGCTGGTTACCCAATCGTTGACGTGAAAGCTAAACTTTATGATGGTTCATACCACGATGTTGACTCATCTGAAACAGCCTTCAAGGTTGCGGCTTCACTTGCATTGAAAGAAGCTGCTAAGACTGCACAACCTGCTATCCTTGAGCCAATGATGTTGGTAACAATCACTGTTCCTGAAGAAAACCTTGGTGATGTTATGGGTCACGTAACAGCTCGTCGTGGACGTGTTGATGGTATGGAAGCGCATGGTAACAGCCAAATCGTTCGTGCTTATGTTCCACTTGCTGAAATGTTCGGTTATGCGACAGTTCTTCGTTCAGCATCACAAGGACGCGGTACCTTCATGATGGTATTTGACCACTATGAAGATGTACCTAAGTCAGTACAAGAAGAAATCATTAAGAAAAATAAAGGTGAAGCTTAAGCTTTGAGCTGAACCTTGGCACTCGCGATTGCGGGTGCTTTTTCTATTTTTTAGAGAACCGCCCCCTCAATAAAAAGGGGAAATGATTGATTTTGTAAGTTGTATTTCTACATTTTCAAAAGATACTGCTTTGCTTTTTCAAATCAATGAAAGTCGAAATGAAAGTTAGTGAAAGAATTCATAATACTTGTTAATAACAATGAAATCAGTTGCATTTTACCTCAATTAAGTATATAATAGAAATGTTGAAAGGTGATTTGTAGCAACTCAAGTTACTCTTTTCACATAAAAATTTTTTGATTTTCATAAGGAGGAAATCACGAATGGTAGTTAAAGTTGGTATTAACGGTTTCGGTCGTATCGGTCGTCTTGCTTTCCGTCGTATCCAAAACGTAGAAGGTGTTGAAGTTACTCGCATCAACGACCTTACAGATCCAGTAATGCTTGCACATCTGTTGAAATATGACACAACTCAAGGTCGTTTCGATGGTACTGTTGAAGTTAAAGAAGGTGGATTCGAAGTTAACGGTAAATTCGTTAAAGTTTCTGCTGAACGTGACCCAGAACAAATTGACTGGGCTACTGACGGTGTAGAAATCGTTCTTGAAGCAACTGGTTTCTTTGCTAAGAAAGATGCTGCTGAAAAACACCTTAAAGGTGGTGCTAAGAAAGTTGTTATTACTGCTCCTGGTGGAAATGACGTTAAGACAGTTGTATTTAACACTAACCACGATGTTCTTGACGGTACTGAAACAGTTATCTCAGGTGCTTCATGTACTACAAACTGCTTGGCTCCAATGGCTAAAGCACTTCAAGACAACTTCGGTGTTGTTGAAGGATTGATGACTACTATCCACGCTTACACTGGTGACCAAATGATCCTTGACGGACCACACCGTGGTGGTGACCTTCGTCGTGCTCGCGCTGGTGCTGCAAACATCGTTCCTAACTCAACTGGTGCTGCTAAAGCTATCGGCTTGGTTATCCCAGAATTGAACGGTAAATTGGACGGATCTGCACAACGCGTTCCAACTCCAACTGGATCAGTTACTGAATTGGTTGCTGTTCTTGAAAAGAACGTAACAGTTGATGAAGTAAACGCAGCTATGAAAGCAGCAGCTAACGAATCATACGGTTACACAGAAGATCCAATCGTATCTTCTGATATCGTAGGTATGTCTTACGGTTCATTGTTCGACGCAACTCAAACTAAAGTTCTTGATGTTGACGGCAAACAATTGGTTAAAGTTGTATCATGGTACGACAACGAAATGTCATACACTGCACAACTTGTACGTACTCTTGAATACTTCGCGAAAATCGCTAAATAATTCAATAGTAAAAGAAAGAGGCTCATTTGAGTCTCTTTTTCTGTACCTTGCTTTGTGAGAATCATCAAAGACAGGGCTATGGGAATGTATAGGTCTATTTCCTAATTTTTATTAGTCCCATAGAAAGTCAGTTTTGTTACATCTGTCCATTTTTCCAAATGCTTCAAGGGGCTGTTTTGCGGTAGGAGAAGCTAAGCATACTTTTCTTAAAGAAAACTATACCAATTTTACACTTGACAAACCAAAAAACAGTGTGTATACTAGCCTTGTTGGAGTTTTTAGACTCCAAGAAGACTATACCAATTTTTAATAAGAAGGGCTGGTTTCTAAAATATAGGAAATCAGAAGTAACGTTATGTGTGGAATTGTCGGAGTTGTCGGAAATCGCAACGCAACAGATATTTTGATGCAGGGCTTGGAAAAGCTGGAATACCGTGGTTATGACTCAGCTGGAATTTTTGTAACAACAGGGAAAACTTCTAGTCTGGTCAAGTCTGTCGGTCGTATCGCTGACCTACATGCTAAACTTGGCATCGATGTTGCTGGGACTACTGGTATCGGACATACTCGTTGGGCTACTCATGGGAAACCAAGTGAAAATAATGCCCATCCTCATACTTCACAGACTGGCCGTTTTGTCTTGGTTCACAACGGTGTGATTGAGAACTACCTTGATATTAAGAATACTTATCTAGCTGGTCATGACTTCAAGGGGCAGACAGATACAGAGATTGCAGTGCACTTGATTGGCAAATTCGCTGAAGAAGAAGGCATGTCTGTTTTAGAAGCCTTTAAAAAAGCTCTCCATATTATCCGTGGTTCTTATGCCTTTGCTTTGGTAGACTCTGAAGATGCAGATGTTATCTATGTTGCTAAAAATAAATCACCTCTTCTAGTTGGACTGGGTGAAGGCTACAATATGGTCTGCTCAGATGCCATGGCCATGATTCGCGAGACAAGTCAGTTTATGGAAATTCATGATCAAGAGCTGGTTATTGTCCGTAAAGACAGTGTGGAAGTGCAGGATTATGACGGGCATACTCTGGAGCGTGAAAGCTATACTGCTGAGCTAGATCTGTCCGATATCGGTAAGGGGACTTATCCATACTATATGCTCAAGGAAATCGATGAGCAGCCAACTGTGATGCGTAAGCTAATCAGCGCTTATACAGATGATAAGGGGCAAGTATCAGTAGATGCGGATATTGTCAAGGCTGTTCAGGAAGCTGACCGTCTCTATATCCTTGCAGCTGGAACTTCTTACCATGCTGGCTATGCTTCTAAGCGTATGCTAGAAGAGCTGACGGATACACCGGTTGAGCTAGGTATTGCCTCTGAGTGGGGCTATGCTATGCCGCTCCTCAGCAAGAAGCCTCTCTTCATCTTTATCAGCCAATCTGGTGAAACAGCTGATAGCCGTCAGGTCTTAGTCAAGGCGAATCAGATGGGTATTCCAAGTTTGACCGTGACCAATGTTCCGGGTTCTACGCTTTCTCGGGAAGCCAATTATACCATGCTGCTGCATGCAGGTCCTGAGATTGCGGTTGCTTCTACTAAGGCCTATACAGCTCAAATTGCAACCTTGGCTTTCTTGGCTAAAGCTGTTGGTGATGCCAATAATTCCGAGAAAGCGGCAGCCTTTGACTTGGTTCACGAGCTGTCCCTAGTTGCGCAGTCTATTGAGTCCACTTTGTCAGAAAGGAGTTGATTGACAATAAGGTTCGTTGCCTTCTGGAAACAACTCGCAATGCTTTTTATATCGGCCGTGGTCAAGACTACTATGTGGCGATGGAATCCAGCCTAAAACTCAAAGAAATTTCTTATATCCAGTGTGAAGGTTTTGCTGCTGGTGAGCTCAAACACGGTACAATCTCTCTGATTGAAGACGGAACACCAGTTTTGGCTCTGCTTTCAGATGAAGTCTTGGCTAGTCATACACGAGGCAATATTTCAGAAGTCGTAGCTCGGGGTGCCAAAGTGTTGACCATTGCTGAAGAGAATGTAGCTAAAGATGGGGACGATATCGTGCTCAGTCAGGTCCATCCATACCTATCACCAATCTCGATGGTGGTACCAACCCAGCTCATTGCTTACTTTGCGACCTTGCACCGTGGTCTGGATGTTGATAAACCGCGTAATCTGGCTAAGTCTGTCACTGTAGAATAAGCTCAGCAGGATTTGCCTATAAAAATTACCTATCTCGTCCATAGAAAATATATATGGTCCTTATCTAAAAAGGGTACAAAAATAAGGTTATTCAGCAGAGTCTGAAAAGCCTTGAAAAAGCTAGCTTAGTCTAGCTTTTTTATTTTGCTTTGATAAATATTTTTAATCAGGCTGATAGGGAAAATATATTTCCCAGGAGAAAAAGAGGATGGTAAGATATATTACAAATTCAAAGAAGGAGGAAGTAATGGTCAGCAAGAAAGAATTAGTGCTGAGAGCTTTTCGGGGTGAAGAAGTTGACCGAGTGCCTGTTGGATTCTGGTTTCACTTTGTAAGCCAAGAGGAAAAGATGCTGGGCCTGGACAATCCAGTGATTTTCAATAAAAGTGTTGAGGGGCATGCTGCTTATGTACGAGCTGCACGGCCAGACTTTGTCAAGATTATGAGCGATGGCTTCTTTAAGTATCCTAGCGAGCTTTATTCGGATCATATTGAGTCCATTCGGGACTTGGCAGCCATCCAATCTATCGGTGAGCATCATCCTTGGATTGAGCAGCAGATTGAGATAGTTAAAGCTGTAAAGGCAAGCTATCCGGAGGACCTCGCTTCCTTCTACAATATCTTTGCGCCGGTCTCCTATCTCAAGCGCTGGTTCCGCCGGGAAGGGTCGCGAGGAGATAGAGAAATTGCAGATTTTCTAGCAGAGGATCCCGAGCTGACAAGACATGTTTTAGATGTTATTGCCGGTGATATTGCTATTTTGACTAGACGCATCATTGAGGGAGCGGGCATTGAGGGGATTTATCTTAGTACCCAGCAAATCCAAGATGGTCGGGTAGATGCGGTCAGTTATCGTCGTTATATTGAGCCTAGTACGGTCAAGGTCCTGGAAGCGGCCAATGCGGCTGGCGGTCAGAATATTCTCCACATCTGCGGCTTTGAAGGAGCCAGCAATGATTTGGAACTGTTCAAAGACTATCCGGCTCAAGTCTTTAACTGGGCAACCCATCATGAGGGGGTCAGCTTAGCGGAAGGGAGCAAGCTCTTTGGCGGTCAGACTGTCCTAGGCGGCTTTGAAAATGGCAGAGCAGCTCTTCTAAATACAGGCAGTCGTGCAGAATTAGAGGCTGAGACCAAGCAACTGCTGGCTGAAACTGGCAGCCAGGGAGTGATTCTTGGGGCTGACTGCACAGTACCAGATGATTTTGAAACAGAAAGACTGGACTGGATCCGTCAGGCGTCTAGTCAGTTCTGACAGACTTGCCAAAGCAATCAAAGAGCAATTTTCAACTCTTTTCAAGGAGGAAGATAGATGAACCGGTATCAAAAAAAGACTTGCTGCTCTTGCTCTGATATTCTTGATAATAGGAACCTTTCTGAACATCGGTCAGATTTACGCTCACCAGTCTTCAGACAAAAAAAGAAGATGATTTGCAGGTGCTCAAGAAATTACCAGAGCAGTCAACTGGTTTGATGCAGCCCAATGATATCGCTGCCCTGCTCTTGTCGGATTAGAATTTTTTTACTAAAAGGTTGACTCAGCCCAATGAGAAAGCTAAAAACAACTCATTGGCTAGATAGGAACAATAATAAAGGAGAGAAGATGACTTCAAAAAGAGAATTAGTACTGAAAGCTTTCAGAGGAGAGCCCGTTGACCGAGTGCCAGTTGGTTTCTGGCATCATTTTACCAGCGAGGAGGAGTGGCTGGCTGGTTTTGGAAATCAGGCCATTATTGAGAAAAATCTGGCTGGTCATCAAGCTTTTCTGGCAGAAGTCGAGCCAGACTTTATCAAACTGATGAGTGATGGTTATTTTGCTTATCCTAACGAGCGCTTGAAAAAAGTCCAATCTATCAAGGAGTTGGCAGATATTGAGCCGCTAGGTGCTGACCACCCTTGGATTAGTGAGCAGGTGGAGCTGGTTCAGAAGATTAGGGCTAGCTTTACAGAGGACTTGGTCGCTATTTACAATATTTTTGCGCCAGTGACCTATTTCAAATGGTTGGTCGGCAAGGTTGCCGGAGGAGACGATATCATTGCAGATTTCCTGGCAGAGGATGCGGTGCTCACGAAGCGGGTGCTGGATGTGATTGCTAAAGATATTGCGGCTCTGACGGAGCGGATTATCAAGGAAGCTGGTGCGGATGGAATCTACCTCAGCGTTCAGAGCATTCAGGATGCACGGGTGTCGGCTGAAGACTATAAGGCTTTTATTGCTCCTAGTGAATTGGCGGTGCTGGAAGCAGCCAATGCGGCTGGCGGAGTGAATATCCTGCACATTTGTGGCTACGAAGGCGCGCGAAACGATGTTCATCTTTTTACAGATTATCCAGCTCAGGTCATCAACTGGGCAGTGGGGCCAGAAGGCATCAGCCTAGCGGAGGGCCGGAAATTGTTTGGCGGTCGCACTGTTCTCGGTGGTTTTGAAAATGGCAAGGACGGCCTGCTCTACACGGGCAGTCAAGCGGCTATTCAAGACGAGACCAAGCGGCTGATAGCAGAGGCTGGCAAGGACGCTTTGATTATCGGGGCTGACTGTACTATTCCAAGCGATATTAAGGCAGAGCGGATTCAGTGGGTTCGCCAAGCAGCAAGGTTAGCATAAGAAGGAGACGAAAGAATGAGCAAGAAAAAATGGATTATTGGTGGAGCAGCAGTGATTGCTATTGTAGCAGCGACTTATTTGGGGCGGACCTTGACGGGAGCTTCATCTAGCAAGACGAGCAGCTCTGCATCAGGCAGTGGTAAAGTCACAACTTTGAAAGTAGCACATACACAGAACTATGTTCCTTATGACTTTGTGGATGAAAAGGGAGAATCAGATGGCTATGAGGTTGCTGTTCTCAAGGCCATTGATGAGAAGTTGCCAGACTATCAGTTTGAATATACTGGTACTAGTGACGAGGATCTCTTAGTCGGTCTGGAATCTGGGAAATATGATATTGGAACCAAGGGAGCATGGTACACCGAAGAGCGGGCGAAGAAGTTCATCATTCCAGAAAGCCCAATCGGGGCTAGCATTATCGGTTTCACTATCCGAAAGGAAGACGCTGAAAAATACAAGACTATTGATGATTTCGCCAAGGAAAAGGGTAAGCTGGTACCAATCTCTCCGCAGAATGCTCAATGGGCCGTTATCGAAGAGTATAACAAAAAGCATAGCGGTGCTCCTATTGATTTGACTGCAGCAGAGTCCTTCAAGGTAGCTGATGCTTATGCTTGGGTTCTGGAAGGGCGCTACGATGCTTTCTTTGACATCAAGCTGTCGTTTGAAAAAGCAGTGACGGACAAGGAAGGATCTTACCATCAGTATGCGGATCAACTGACTTGGTTCCCTTACAAGGGGATTCCGACCTATCCCCTGCTTCATAAAAACGAAAAAAATGAAGAATTTGCCAAGGCATACGAGAAGGCTATTAAGGAACTGGAAAAAGACGGAACCTTGGCTAAACTATCGGAAAAGTATTTCGGAGAAGATGTCTTCTCTTATGTGGACAAGGATTAGTGGCTGCTGTCTGCTGATCACGGAAAATCAAAGGCTGACTGAGAAGCTAGCTGAATACAGAGCTGGTGGCTTCTAGGCTAACCTTGATGATGTTTGAAGGAATTTTCAAAGAGAGAGCAAGGCTGCTCCAATCTGAAAGTGCCCGTCCAAGAGAAGCTTATTCTATCTAATCACTGTCGAAGGAGAAGAAATTATGGTCTCGTATGACTTATCCCGTGTCTTTGGCCTGCTGCCTAGTCTGCTGCAGGCTCTGCCGACCACTTTATGGATTATGTTTGTGACAGCATTGATTGGCTCCTTGCTGGGTGGTCTGTTGGCTTGGGCTCAGATTGCTGAGGAGCAGTCTTTTGCTGGCCTGGCTAGAGGATATATATTTATTCTTAGATGTACACCGCCTATTGTCTTACTTTTCTTGGTTTTTTATGGCATTCCAGAGTTTTTAGAATGGTGGCTGGGGCTGGATATCAATAATTGGTCGCGGACTGTGTTTGTCATCATCACCATGATTCTGCTCTTTGCGGCTATGATTGCGGAAGTCTTCAAGGCAGCTTATCTTGCTGTTCCCAAGGGACAGACCGAGGCAGGTCTCAGTATTGGCTTGACGCCGGTACAGACTTTTCTGCGTATTGTCCTGCCACAGGCTTTTCGCATCGCCCTGCCCAATCTCACTACCGCTCTGCTTAACCTCATGCGGGATGCTGCGCTGGCTTATACGATTGGAGCAGTTGATGTCATGGGAGCAGGACAAAATCTCATCAGCCGGAATTTGGGTAATTATTCCCTAGAAACCTATACAGCAGTGGCCTTGATTTACTGGGGGATTGCCCTAGTGATTTCACTGGCTTCCCAGCTTCTGGAAAAAAGTCTGACTGTCAAGGAGAGGTAAAGCATGGATTTGAATTATATTGTAAATACCTTTCTGGTAACGTTGAAAGGTATACCGGTAACCCTGATCATTATGGTGGTGGCTATTCTGCTCAGCTTTATTCCGGCTCTGCTTCTAGCTCTGGGACAGATTTATAAAGTTCGAGGTGTACGGACCTTTTCGGTGGTTTATCTGGCCTTTATTCGGGCAACGCCGCCCATTTTGCTCATTCTCTTTTTCTACAGTCTTTTTCCTAGTTTACTGAATCAAATTTTTAAAAGTCTGGGTAGCCAGGTAGACGTCTTTAAGTTCAATCCGCTTTACTATGCTTTCATTATTTATAGCCTGATGACGACAGGCAGTTTGTCGGAAATTCTGCGCTCTGCCATTTTGACAGTGGATAAAGGGCAGTTGGAGGCGGCTCAAGCGATTGGTTTAACGAATTTTCAAGCTTATCGGAGGATTGTTTTTCCTCAGGCATTGTGCTCTGCCCTGCCCAATCTGGCCAATCTGGTTATCAATCTAGTCAAGGGAACCTCGCTAGTATTTGTCATGACGGTCAAGGATATCACAGCCTTGGCTAAGATAGAGGCCTCCCATTCTTACCAGTATTCAGAGTCTTACTTGGTTATTTTTGTTATTTATCTCATTATTTGTGGCTTGATTCAGTGGATTTTTAGGGGCTTGGAAAAGCGCTACTCTCTTGCTTAGGAAGGAAAGATTATGTTAGAAGTAAAACATATCTCCAAACGATTTGGAGAGCACCAGGTGCTGGCAGATGTCAGTCTCAAGGTCAATCAAGGTGACGTTGTGGTTATTCTGGGACCCTCAGGCTCTGGGAAAACAACATTTCTGCGCTGTCTGAATCACTTAGAAAAAGCGGATAGCGGCCAGCTGACTTTGTCTGGTAAGGACTATGATTTGGCTAAGCTCAGCAAAAAGGAGATTTTGGAAATTCGTAGAAAGACGGCCTTTGTCTTCCAGCATTATAATCTCTTTGCCAATAAAACAGCCCTTGAAAATATCTTAGAGGGCTTAGTGATCGCTCGTAAGATACCGAGGGAAGAAGCGCTTGAGATTGCGGAAGAGTCCTTGAAGCGCGTGGGCCTCTTGGCCTACAAGGACTATTATCCTTCGCAGCTATCAGGCGGTCAGCAGCAGCGGATTGGGATTGCGCGTACCATTGCTGTCAAGTCAGATGTCATCCTGCTGGATGAACCAACTTCGGCTCTAGATCCGGAACTGGTCGGCGAAGTTCTCAGCGTCATGAAACAGCTGGCTCAAGAGGGAGTGACCATGGTCGTTGTGACCCACGAGATGAGCTTTGCTCGTGATGTGGCCAACCATGTCATCTTATGGACGGCGGTCACATAATCGAAGAAAATCCTCCTCAGGAATTCTTCTGTAGCCCGAAGGAAGAGCGGACCAAACAGTTTCTGTCCCGCATTCTGTCGGATGCCAGCTATAGTGTAGAGTATATGATTTAAAATCTGGATTTTTCCAGATTTTTATTTTTGATAGATAGCTGTTATTCTTTGATTTGATAATGGAGGGATGAGTAGATAGCAAAAAACTAGACCGAGATATGCTTATCTCGGTCTAGTTTATGTTTAAAGAAAGTTGCTTACCAGAGGATTTCACACTGGCTGCCGACAGCATTTTGGAAGGATTCAACTGGTGGCTGGTCGGTGATAATGCAATCCAGACTAGAATAGTTGGAAAGTTTAAAATAATGACTGGTGTTAAACTTAGAGTGGTCGGCCAATAGAATTGCCTTGTCACTATTAGCGATCATTTCCCGCTTGATATGTGCCTGATTGTGGTTGGCTTCATAGGCGGCGTAGCGATCCAATCCGCGGCAGCTAAAGAAGAGTAAGTCTGCATGGAAATTGTTGATGAAGTTGGCAGCAAAGTCGCCCAGCGCAGAATTGGTCCCGCAGCCAATGTGTCCGCCTGATAAAAAGAGGGTGACATTTTCAAAGTTATTTAGCTGGCGGGCTGCTTCAATACCATTGGTTATGACACGTAGGTTCTGGAAAGGTGCCAAATGCGGAATGAGCATGGCTGCAGTCGTAGAGCTGTCAATGAAGATAGACTGGTTATGAGTGATAAAAGTTGAAGCAATTTCAGCAATTTGCTGCTTGCTTTTTTCTTCTTCACGGGCGCGAGCAGAATACACATATTCTACATTGTTGGCCGTAATCAGAATGACTTCACCATGAGAGCGGATGATTTTCCCCTCTTTTTCTAGCTCAATCAAGTCCCGTCGAAGTGTTGATGTAGAACAGTACAAAAGTTCTTCAAGTTGGGCGGTTGCAATAATCTTTCGCTTGCTGAGAATGTCTATAATTCGACTCATTCGTTCCAAAGAAACCATAGTGACCTCCACCGATGAACAAAGCTGAACATTTATGGTCACATTATAACACAATAAACGAAAAAAATCAATATAGTAACCATTAGTTTGAACGATTATGAACAGTTTTGACTATATTGTTATATAAAGTTGGCTATTTATCAATTAGAGGTATAGGTATTGAATGCGCTTACAAAAAATACTATGATGAATCCAGAAAGGAGTGAGATTATGGATCATCAAGAAGAAATAATCCGCGAACAAATATGTGATGTATGCCACAAAATGTGGCAATTAGGCTGGGTAGCCGCTAATGACGGCAATGTTTCAGTCCGTCTAGACCAAGATACCATTATTGCAACGCCAACAGGTATCAGTAAGAGCTTTATCACGCCTGAAAAACTCGTCAAGCTCAATCTAAAAGGGGAGATTATTGAGGCTCAGGACGGCTATCGTCCGTCCAGTGAAATCAAGATGCACATTCGCTGCTATGAAGAACGGGAGGATGTGAATGCTGTCGTCCACGCGCATCCGCCAATTGCGACTGGCTTTGCACTGGCTCATATTCCGCTTGATACCTATTCCTTAATCGAGAGTGCCATTGTAGTAGGAGCAATTCCTATCACTCCCTTTGGTGTGCCATCTACTATGGAAGTGCCGGATGCCATCACCCCATACTTGCCAGAACATGATGTCATGTTACTTGAAAATCATGGTGCCTTGACTGTAGGAAGCGATGTGATTACAGCTTACTATCGGATGGAAACCTTGGAGCTGGTTGCTAAGACCACCTTCCACGGACGCATGTTGCTTTCTACTAAGGGAGTTGAGGAGGAAGAAATTTCTCGTCCAACCTTGGAACGCTTGTTTGCAATGCGGGCCAATTATAAAGTCACAGGCCGTCACCCTGGTTATCGTAAATATAATGGTGACGGAAGCATCAAAGAATAAGAAACATTGGAGGAAATGATTATGACTCAACATCCACGTATTGGAATTCGTCCAACCATTGACGGACGTCGCCAAGGTGTTCGGGAATCACTAGAAGTACAAACCATGAATATGGCTAAAAGTGTGGCTGACTTGATTAGCTCAACTTTGAAATATCCTGACGGTCAGCCTGTTGAATGTGTTATTTCGCCATCTACCATCGGTCGTGTCCCTGAAGCAGCCGCATCACATGAATTATTCAAAAAATCAAATGTCTGCGCGACTATCACAGTGACACCATGCTGGTGCTATGGTAGTGAAACCATGGATATGTCACCAGATATTCCGCATGCGATCTGGGGCTTCAATGGCACTGAACGGCCAGGAGCAGTTTATCTCGCTGCAGTACTGGCTTCACATGCACAAAAAGGTATTCCAGCTTTTGGTATTTATGGCAGGGATGTCCAGGAAGCTAGCGACACTGAAATTCCAGAAGATGTAAAAGAAAAAATTCTCCGTTATAGTCGGGCCGCTTTGGCAACAGGACTGATGCGTGACACAGCTTACTTGTCCATGGGCAGCGTCTCCATGGGAATTGGTGGCTCCATTGTCAACCCAGACTTCTTCCAAGAATACCTGGGCATGCGCAATGAATCAGTTGATATGACGGAGTTTACTCGTCGGATTGACCGAGGCATTTATGACCACGAAGAATTTGAACGGGCCATGGTCTGGGTCAAAGAGCACATCAAAGAGGGTGTGGATCGCAACCGCGAAGACTTGGTTCTTTCCCCAGAAGAAAAAGCAAAACAATGGGAATTTGTAGTCAAGATGTTCATGATTGGCCGAGACCTTATGCAAGGCAATCCTCGCTTGGCTGAGCTTGGCTTTGAGGAAGAAGCTGTTGGACATCATGCCTTAGTTGCTGGCTTCCAAGGTCAGCGTCAATGGACTGACCACTTCCCGAACGGGGACTTCATGGAAACCTTCCTCAATACTCAGTTTGACTGGAACGGCATTCGTAAGCCTTATGTCTTTGCGACAGAAAATGACTCGCTCAACGGAGTTTCCATGCTCTTCAACTATCTCCTGACAAATACACCGCAAATCTTCGCTGATGTCCGGACTTATTGGAGTCCAGAAGCGGTAGAACGTGTGACAGGGCATCAGTTAGAAGGTCAGGCAGCTGATGGCTTCCTGCACTTGATTAACTCTGGTTCTTGTACCCTGGATGGAACGGGTCAAGCCAGTCGAGACGGCAAGCCAGTCATCAAGCCATTCTGGGAATTGGAACAAAGCGAAGTGGATGCCATGCTTGAAAACACAGACTTCCCACCAGCCAATCGCGAATACTTCCGTGGTGGTGGCTTCTCTACTCGCTTCTTGACCAAGGGTCATATGCCTGTGACCATGGTGCGCTTGAACATCCTCAAAGGCGTAGGTCCGGTCTTGCAAATCGCTGAAGGCTATACTTTGGAATTGCCAGTGGAAGTGCATCATACCTTGGATAATCGGACAGATCCGGGCTGGCCAACCACTTGGTTTGCACCACGTTTGACAGGAAAAGGTGCCTTCAAGTCTGTCTATGATGTTATGAATAACTGGGGAGCAAACCACGGTGCCATTACCTATGGCCATATTGGAGCGGATTTGATTACGCTGGCTTCCATGCTGCGTATCCCAGTCAATATGCACAATGTGCCAGAAAAAGACATCTTCCGTCCCAAGAACTGGTCACTGTTTGGCACAGAAGATTTGGAATCAGCCGACTACCGTGCTTGCCAATTATTAGGGCCAATTCATAAATAAAGATTTTGGGTGGGCGTGCCTCTTTCTGGGCGCGCAGCCTACCCAATAGAAAGAGAGTAGCTTAGATGACCAAGACAATTATTCTAGCCTGTGTGGGTGGCTTAACAACCAGTATGTTGGTAGAGCGAATCAATGAAGTTATTCATCGTGACCAATTGGATTATTCCTTTTATTCCATTGGGATTACGGGTATGAATAACTTGAAGAATATTGATGTCTTATTGCTCAGTCCGCAATTAGCCTATTTAGAAGAAAAGGCTAAAGCAAGCCTGCAGGTGCCAGTCGCAGTCATTAGTGATGAAGATTTCGAGTTGATGAGAGGCGAAGAAGTGCTTCGCCAGGCTGAAGTATTGATGGACTAGGCCTATGGCAGGACAAGACAAAGGCTCAAGCCAAGAGCTGATGCGACTGATTATCAAGAGTAGTAAAGTGACTGCGCAAGTCATGCAGAGTTTGGAGTTGGCTCAGTCAGGTCAGAAGGAAGAAGCAAATGCTGAGTTGGAACAGGCGAGAAAACTCAGCGTGGAGGCTCACAACTTACAGACCAGCCTTATCCAGTCTGAACTGAGTGGCAAAGCCAATCCTCCAAGTCTGCTGGCGGTCCATGCTCAGGACCATTTTATGAATAGCCATTTATTACTCGAATTAGCCGCCGTATTTCTCAATCAAATAGAAGAAATCGAAGATTTAAAAGCAAGAATTGCAAAACTGGAACAGGTAGGTGAGTAGCATGGATCATCCTGTCATATTAGAAATGAAGGGCATTGTTAAAAGCTTCGGTCCAGTCCGAGCCTTAAAAGGGGTCAATTTTGACTTGCGGGCTGGTGAAGTGCATGCTCTGATGGGTGAAATGGGGCTGGTAAATCCACTTTGATGAAGGTTTTGACTGGTATCTATGGAGCGAATGAGGGTACCATTCATTACAATCAAGAAGAGGTGGTCTATTCCAAGCCCAAGGAAGCAATGGATGCAGGGATCGTTATCGTTCACCAAGAATTGAATATGATGAACCATCTAACAGTGGCTCAAAATATCTTTATTGGACGGGAAGAAGTCCAAGGCAGCTTCTTCATTAACGATGCATCCAGTATTAAAAAAGCAAAAGAACTCTTTAGTCTCTTAAAACTAGACATCAACCCAACTGAAAAGGTAGGAAATCTAACAGTTGGGAAACAACAAATGGTCGAAATTGCCAAGGCCCTCTCAATGGATGCCAAGGTGATTGTCTTTGACGAGCCGACAGCAGCTCTGACTGAATCGGAAATCAATGAGCTCTTTGTCATCATTGACGACCTGCGTGCAAAGGTGTTGGTATTATCTACATTTCTCACCGGATGGATGAGATTGCCCGAATCACAGACCGCGTGACTGTTATGCGGGACGGCGAGTATGTAGGAACGGTCAATACCAAAGACACCACCAAGGATGAAATCATCTCCATGATGGTCGGTCGGACGATTTATGAAGATCCTAAGGCAGCTTCGACAGTAGCAGAAGATGCTCCTGTAGTGCTGGAGGTGAAAAACCTCTGTGCAGGAACGGCCGTTAAAGATGTAAGTTTCAAACTCCATAAGGGTGAAATTCTAGGTTTCTCAGGATTGATGGGAGCCGGTCGGACAGAAGTTGCCCGTTTGCTGTTTGGTGCAGACAAAAAAGAAAGCGGTTCCATTTTTATAAATGGGAAAGAAGTAAGCATCAATTCTCCCCAGGATGCCATTCGGGAAGGAATTGGCTACTTGTCTGAAGACCGCAAGCGCTTTGGCTGTATCGTGGACATGACCATTGCCAACAATACGGTTATAACCAATCTTGATAAGTATATCAAGGCGGGCTTGATTGATGATGGTGCTATTGTCAAGGCGAGTGATCAGTTTGTTCAATCTTTACATACCAAGACACCGTCATCCAAACAGCTGGTTCGCAATCTTTCGGGAGGAAACCAGCAGAAAGTGGTCATCGCCAAATGGCTGGAACAAAATAGTGATATTTTAATCTTTGATGAGCCGACACGAGGGATTGATGTCGGTGCCAAAAGTGAAATATACACACTGATGAATGATCTGGTTGCTCAAGGCAAATCCATTATCATGATTTCGTCAGAACTGACGGAAATCTTACGGATGAGCGACCGAATCGTAGTCATGTGTGAAGGTAGAAAAACGGGTGAGCTGGATATTAGCCAAGCAACACAAGAGAGAATCTTGGCGCTAGCGACTGACCGTTAAAAGTGAAAACAGAGGTGTTTACGTATGGAAGAGAAACAATCCTTATGGATGAAATTAGAAAAAACAGTTGGTTTACAAAAGCTGATTGCCTTGATTGCCTTGGTGGTAATCTTTGCCTTCTTTGCCATCTCCAGCGAATCATTTCGTTCGTTTGATACGGTAGTCAGTATCTTAGATGCGTCATATTACATTGGTTTCCTCGCCATTGGGGTCACATTTGTCATCATTACAGGTGGTATTGACCTCTCCATTGGTACGGTGATGATGTGCTCGGCTATTATTGGGGGCGTCCTTCATACTAAGATGGGCTGGCCGCTCTGGTTGTCTTTGCTGGCCATTCTAGTCATTGGAGGATTATTCGGTCTGCTGAATGGAATCATGGTCGCAAAATTCGGTTTGCCGCCTTTTATTGCGACATTGGGTACGATGATGATTTCCCGCGGTCTGAGCTCCATTGTCTCAAATGTCCAAAGTGTAACCTTCCCTCTTCGTGGAACAGGTGAAGGTTGGTACAAAGATTTATTCCGAACCCAGGATAATTTCCCGACAGGCTTGATCGTGCTGGTGCTTGTGGCTGTCCTTGCTGCGATAGTATTGAACAAGACAAAAATTGGCCGCTATATCTTCGCGATTGGCTCCAATAAAGAAGCTACTCGTCTGTCTGGGGTCAATGTTGTCAAATGGGAAGGTATGGCCTATGTCATAGGCGGTCTGTCAGCAGGGCTTGCTGCCGTTGCTTATGCGGCCACCTACTCTACGATTCTGCCAGGTACTGGTAACGGTATGGAGCTGGATGCGATTGCCGGTGTCGTAGTAGGGGGAACTTCTCTAGCTGGTGGTGTCGGATCTGTTATTGGTACCATTATCGGGGTCTTCATCATGTCAGTCCTGAAAATTGGCTTGCCATATATCGACCTACAGCCCCACTATCAACTCTTTATTACTGGTTTCGTTGTTATCGTCGCTGTTTATTTTGATATTTTCATTCGCAAGAATAAGAAGAAATAAGTACAGCCCTCGCTATCATATTCATGAATTTATAAGATATAATAGGAGTTTTTACCATGAGAAAATCATTTAAATTTGCTACTGCGGCACTTCTTGCTGCTGCTGCAATTGGACTAGTTGCTTGTTCTTCTAAGAAAGACAGTAATAAAGCTACAAACAGCAAGGGTGGGGACTATCGGGTAGAAGTAATTGCCAAAGGTTTCCAACATGACTTCTGGAAAGCCGTTAATAAGGGTGCTGAACAAGCAGCAGATGAATTTGGCGCTAAGATTACTTTGTCGGCCCTCAAAATGAAACCGCTATCGCAGAACAATTGGAACAGTTAAATAATGCCATTAACAAAAATCCAGATGCGATTGCCTTAGCAGCACTTGACACAGAATCAGAGCTAGACGCTATTAAACAAGCCCAAGCGAAGAATATCCCGCTGATTGGTTTTGACTCAGGTGTTCCAGGTGCACCAGACGGAGCAATCAAAGCAACAGCCTCTACAGACAACCATGCTGCTGGTGCCAATGCAGCAGAACACTTGTTCCCATTGTTAGAAAAGAAATTGGGCGACAAACCGATTCGTATCGGGGTAGTTTCCCAAGAAGCAAACTCACTTTCTATCACACAGCGGACTTCCGGTTTCATTGACAAGATGGTTGAGTTGCTAGAAAAGAAAGGCATCAAAACGGCTGTTGTTGGTCATGATAAATTCAAAAACAATGTCTCTGAATCAGATGCCAAAGCTATCATTGAAGTTCGTGTACCAGCACAAGTAGACGATGCAGCTGGTAAGACAGAGGCATCAACTGTGCTTGAAAAATCAGATACAGTCGCTATTTACGGTTCAAATGAATTTGCAGCTAAAGCTATTATCAATGCCAATGGCAGTTTCAAGGAATCTAAGCTTGGTGCAGACAAGATTTTGGCTGTCGGTTTTGACTCAGGTGCCTTGCAGCAAGATGCGATTCGCAACGGTCTCTTTGTAGGATCTGTTACGCAAGACCCAATTCAAATCGGCTATCAATCTGTAAAATTAGCTATTGAAGCGGCTCAAGGAAAAGAAGTCAAAGATGTAGACACAGGATCAAAATGGTATGATGCCAAGAACATCGACTCTGATGAAATCAAACCATTGCTTTACCAATAATTAAAATCATTTGTAAAGATTGGTGTATTGGAGGAGATGAGAATGACATTGATGAAATTACTGGCCATTGACCTAGGTGCTAGTTCAGGTCGTGTCATGCAAGCAATTTACAATGGCCATAGTATCCAGCTATCAGAAGTTCATCGGTTCAAAAACGAGCCGATGAACGTGAATGACGGTCTTTATTGGAATATCCTGCATCTGTTTGGAGAAATCAAGATTGGGATCAAGAAAGCTTCAGCAGAAGGGATTCCTATTCGATCCATATCCGTTGATACATGGGGTGTGGACTATGCCTACCTAGACCAAAACGGAGATCTACTCTACCAGCCGCACTGTTATCGTGACAATCGTATGGGCCAATACGAAGAAACTTTTTACAAGAAATCAGCAAAGAGGCGCTTTTTGAGGAGACAGGCGTACAGCCTGCCTGCATCAATACTGTCCTGCAACTATTCGCTGATTTGCAGGAAAAGCCCCATTTGGCAAGAGCTGCAGAGCGCGTGCTCTTCATGCCGGATTTGATTAACTATCTTTTGTCAGGTGTTTTATCCAGCGAGTATACCATTGCCAGCAGCAGCGGTTTGCTCAATATCAATTCTCAGACCTGGTCAGACAGCGTTTTTGAGACGCTGGGGATTCCTAAAAAGTGGTTTGGCGAGGTGACACAGGGAGGAAAAGTCCTGAGAAGCCTGTCGCCACGGATCACACAAGAGCTGAAAATTGAGCCATTTGATGTCATTGCAGGGGCTGGTCATGATACAGCGGCAGCTGTTCTGGCTATTCCTTATGCGAGTGAGCAGCCAACAGCCTTTATCTCTTGCGGTACTTGGTCTCTGGTCGGTCTAGAATCTCAGAATCCTGTAACCAGCCAGGAAGCTTTAGCGGCCAATCTGACCAATGAAGGCTGCTTTGACGGACGCTATCGGATTTTGAAGAATACGACAGGGCTCTGGATTATCCAAGAACTGCAGCGGGACTGGCGCTTGCAAGGTCAGGACATCAGCTTTGCTGAAATGGTGACACTGGCAAGAAATGTCACGAATAATCGGTCTTGGATCAATCCCAATGATGCTATTTTTGCAGCTCCGGGAGACATGGAGGCTAAGGTCAAGGAGCGTTGCCATATGACCAACCAGCCTGTCCCTCAAAGCAAAGGAGAGGTTATCCGAGTGGTCTTGGAAAGTCTCGCTTTTGCCTACCGTCAAACCGTGGAGCAAATTGAGAGCCTGACCGGTCAGAAAATCGAGCAGATTCACATGGTCGGCGGCGGTATCCAAAATGAACTGCTCTGCCAGCTGACAGCCGATGTAAGCCAGAAACCAGTCCTAACAGGGCCGATTGAAGCCAGCGCTTTGGGAAATATCTTGGCACAGCTCTTGACCTTGGGTGAGATTAAAGATCGACAGACTGCCCAAAAGCTCATCAAGGATTCAGAAAAGACCAAGCAATACCAAGCTCAAGAGGATTCAGATTTGGCCCGATCCTATCAAGAATTTCAAGCAAGTATGAAAGTAGGAAGATAGATGTTAAAGCATATTCCAACTATTTTAAGTCCAGAATTGGTCAAGTATCTGATGGAGATGGGGCACGGAGATGAAGTGGTCATTGCCGATGCAAACTTCCCTGCTCATCGGATTGGTCGGCGGATTGTTCGCTGTGACGGTCACGGAGTTCCAGCGCTGCTAGATGCTATCTTGACTGTCCTGCCCTTAGATACTTATAGTGATTACCAAGCAGGTCTTATGCAGGTAGTGCCGGGAGATCCGACCGTACCAGTCATCTGGGATGACTACAAGGCTTTGTTAGAAAAGCACTATCCAGGTACAGCCATCAAAGAATTTGAACGCTTTGCTTTCTATGAGCAGGCGGAAAAAGCTTATTTGGTCATCCAAACGGGCGAAGGAGCTCTGTATGGCAACATCATTTTGAAAAAAGGTGTCATTGCCAGCTAATGAAGAACAGGTAAGAGATGGGCAGGGTTGCTTCTGGAAAGGAGCGTCCTTGTTCCTCATCCTTATCTGGGATTTTCTTTGCTTTTTTTATCAATTAATTTGTTAAAAAAATCACAAAAATTCTTGCAAAAAGCAGATTTTTACAGTATTATTATATTAACAATATAAATCAAAAGGAGAAATTATATGTCTACATTTTACGTACCCGCTGTCAATCTTATTGGCAAAGGTGTTGTCAGGGAAGTTGGTCCTTATGTTAAGGAGCTGGGTTATAGCAAGGCCTTGCTAGTGACGGATAAATTTATCGAAGGCAGTGATATCCTGCCGCAAATCCTAGCACCACTAGATGCGGAAGGCATCCAGTATGTGGTCTTCAGCGATGTTGAGCCAAACCCGACTTGTAAGAACGTCATGGATGGTGTAGCTACTCTCAAGGAACACAACTGTGACTTCATCATCAGTGTCGGCGGAGGTTCACCACAGGATGCGGCTAGCTGTATTTCAGTTATTGCGACAAACGGTGGCAGACCACAAGACTACGAAGGCTTGCACAAGTCTACTAAGAAAGGTCTGCCAGTAGTGGCAATCAATACTACAGCGGGAACTTCGGCTGAAATTACCATTAACTATGTCATCACAGATGAGGAACGCAAGGTTAAGATGGTTATGGTTGACAAGAATAGCTTGGCCCTGATCTCAGTCAATGACCCCGAACTCATGGTATCCAAGCCAGCTGCCCTCACAGCAGCAACGGGTATGGATGCTTTGACTCACGCGGTCGAAGCTCTCGTCACACCAGGAGCTTACGGTGTAACCAAGAAATTATCTATTGGAGCTATTGAACTTATCAAGGAATACCTTCCTCGTGCGGTTGCCAATGGCCATGATATTGAAGCGCGTGAAGGCATGGTTAATGCCATCTTCCTTGGCGGTATGTCCTTTAACAATGCTGGTCTAGGTTATGTTCACTCCATGGCTCACCAGCTAGGGGCAGTTTACAATCTGCCGCACGGTGTCTGCTGTGCCATGCTCCTGCCAGTTGTAGAACGTGAAAATGCTAAACGGGTACCAGAAGCTTTCCGCAATGTTGCCAAAGCCCTTGGTCTGCCAATCGAAGGCAAGACGGACGAAGAATGTGCAGCTTATGCCATTTCTGAAATCGAAAAACTGTCTGAAACGGTTGGTATTCCGAAGAAACTCACTGAACTTGGTATCGAAGAAAAAGACTTTGATTTTGACTATCTATCTAAAAATGCTTTGATTGATGCTTGTGCGCCAGGCAATCCATTCATGCCGACTCTAGAAGAAACGATTGCTTTTTATAAAGAACTCTTCTAAGAACGAAAAAATTCTGCTGAAACAAACAAGGCTCTGCATGACTCTAGCTTGCAGGGCTTTTTTTATAGGAATGAAAAGGACCTAAACGAAAACTTTGATTACAACTGTAAATTTATTTCAAAAAATTATGTAAAATCTATTGACAAATAAATTCTGTCATGATAAAATTACAACTGTAAACAAAAAAGTTTACGTAAATTTAATCAGAAGGTATGAATACAGCCGGAAGGCAATTATTTTTGGAAGGATTAAAAATTATGTAAAATTATCTTCGTCTAAAAGAGATTTGATTCACTCATAAAAGTAGAGACTGACTCAGTCTTGATTTTTGGAAATTGAATAAGTTATGTAAAATATTATATTGGAGAAGATCTCCCAAATGAACATTTATAGTGGATAAGGAAGAGATTTCTTATCTGAAATTTTGGTAAAAATATAAATTATGTAAAGCGAAAAATGAAGAAAAGTGAGGCAATGCTATGAACAACAACTACAACAATTTTAACAATATGGACGACCTTTTCAACCAACTCATGGGGCGCATGGGCGGCTACAACAGCGAACACCGGCGCTACTTGATTAATGGTAGAGAGGTCACACCGGAAGAGTTTGCTCAGTACCGGGCTACTGGCAAGCTCCCCGGTCAAGGAGCAGGTGAGCAGACTAGCCAGACTGCTGCTCAGGGACCTAAGCAGGATGGTATCCTGGCTAAGCTAGGTCGCAATCTGACTCAGGAAGCTCGTGATGGTAAGTTAGATCCAGTCATTGGGCGTAATAAGGAAATCCAAGAAACTGCTGAAATCCTTTCACGCCGGACCAAGAATAATCCTGTATTGGTCGGAGATGCTGGAGTTGGTAAGACAGCTGTCGTAGAAGGATTGGCTCAGGCTATCGTCAATGGTGATGTGCCAGCGGCAATCAAACAAGGAAATTATTTCTGTTGATATTTCCGGTCTGGAAGCTGGTACCCAATATCGTGGTAGCTTTGAAGAAAATATCCAAAACTTGGTCAATGAAGTCAAGGAAGCCGGCAACATTATCCTCTTCTTTGACGAAATCCATCAAATTCTGGGAGCTGGCTCTACTGGCGGAGATAGTGGTTCTAAGGGCTTGGCGGATATTCTTAAGCCAGCACTTTCTCGTGGTGAGTTGACCGTCATCGGGGCTACTACACAGGATGAGTACCGTAATACTATTCTCAAAAATGCAGCTCTGGCTCGCCGGTTCAATGAAGTCAAGGTCAATGCACCGTCTGCCGAAGATACTTATCAGATCCTTCGAGGCATTCGGGACCTGTACGAAAAGCACCACAATGTCATCCTGCCGGATGAAGTGCTGAAAGCGGCTGTGGACTACTCTGTTCAGTATATTCCACAGCAGAGCCTGCCAGACAAGGCGATTGACCTGGTCGACGTGACTGCTGCCCACCTGGCAGCCCAGCATCCAGTAACCGATGTTCATGCGGTTGAACATGAGATTGCTGAGCAAAAAGACAAGCAGGAAGCAGCTGTTGAAAAAGAAGATTATGAAGCAGCTCTGAATGCCAAGACCCGCATTGAAGAGCTGGAAAAGAAAATTCAAAACCACACTGAGGATATGAAGGTGACGGCTACGGTTAACGATGTGGCAGAATCTGTTGAACGTATGACGGGCGTACCAGTTTCTCAAATGGGAGCTAGTGATATTGAGCGCCTTAAGGGTATGAATGACCGACTCAAAGCTAAAGTGATTGGTCAAGACAAGGCTGTGGAAGCTGTGGCTAGAGCTATCCGTCGTAACCGTGCAGGCTTTGATGAAGGCAACCGTCCAATCGGAAGCTTCCTCTTTGTTGGTCCAACTGGTGTTGGTAAGACTGAGCTTGCTAAGCAACTAGCTCTAGATATGTTCGGTACTAAAGAGGCCATCATCCGTCTGGATATGTCTGAATACTCTGACCGGACTGCTGTTTCCAAGCTGATTGGTACCACTGCGGGCTATGTTGGCTATGATGACAACAACAACACCCTGACCGAGCGTGTGCGTCGCAATCCATACTCTATCATTCTCTTGGATGAGATTGAAAAGGCGGATCCACAAGTGATTACCCTTCTCCTTCAAGTTCTAGATGACGGTCGTTTGACAGATGGTCAAGGGAATACAGTCAACTTCAAGAACACGGTTATCATTGCAACTTCTAATGCTGGCTTTGGCTATGAAGCAGGCTTGGAAGAGGATGCAGAAAAGCCTGATCTAATGGATCGACTCAAAGCTTACTTCCGTCCAGAGTTCCTCAATCGTTTTAACGCAGTTATTGAGTTCTCTCATCTCAAGAAAGAAGATTTGATGGAGATTGTGAATCTCATGTTGATCGAAGTAAATCAAACCTTGAGCAAGAAAGAAATTGATCTGGCTGTATCTGATGCAGCTAAGGAATTCCTGCGCGATGCTGGTTATGACCAAGTCATGGGTGTTCGTCCACTCCGCCGTGTCATCGAGCAGCAAATTCGTGACAAGGTGACTGACTTCCACTTGGATAATCTAGATGCTAAGCACTTGACGGCCGATTTGGAAGATGGTGTCTTGGTTATCCGGGAAAAGGGCGCTGCCGCATCTGAAGAAGACAAGTAGGCAGAATAAAGCTTACTAAGTTAATTAAGTTTTCAAAGACCTCCTTCTTAGATGAAGGCAGGTCTTTTTTATTGTGTATGATGTCCAAATAAATCCCCTTTCTGGAAATAAATTAGCATTTATCTCAAAATCTCAACTTAATCCTTCTTGACAAAACCTAAAAGAAATGTTACTATTAGGTATATAAAAACATTGGAATCTGATGCTGATGAAAAGCCAGGATTGCTTAGGAAGTATTGGTAAAATGAAACAAAGTTTTGATATTGCCGAAGCAGTCGATGACTCGAATCAACCAAGCTTCTCTCAAATAAGAGATTAGGCTCGCATGCTTTAGGATTTTCAAGGAAAAATTTAGACAATTTGGAGGAAGGCAGCAATGACAACTTTTCTAAAAAGCAGGCAACTTTATGAAGCCAGTATATTAGCCTATCAAGGGGATCAACTCTATTTGGAAGAAAACAAGGGACAGATGACGAGTGACACGCCTTTTGCCATTGCCAGTATTTCCAAGTTATATACTGATGCGATTGTTTCCAGCTGATTGACCAAGGAAAGCTGAACTATGATACAAGCTTGACGGATATTTTACCGCCAGAAGTGACGAAGCATTTGTCTCAAGCTGAGCAGGTCACTGTACGGCATCTACTTGATCAAATATCCGGCTTTCCGAATTATGAAATGGACCGTCAAATGAATGGAAAGGTTTTGATAGATGACTTGTACAAAGCCGATCGGCGGGTAGCTTTTGAAGAAGTGCTGGAAATGATAGCAGAATTACCTGCTAAATCATGTCTGGATGGAGATAAAGCCTACTACGCTGATATCAATGCTATGCTCTTAGGAAAAATGGCTGAAACAGTGACTGGGCAGACCGCTGAGCAACTGTTAGAACACCTCATTTGCCAGCCGCTTCAGCTTAGTCAGACCCATTGGGCGACAGGTCATGACAACCTTGCCCCACTATACAATGGCCAGCAGTCTATAGCTTTTCAAGCCTATCTTTCCAGTCAAGTCTACCAAGGCGGTATTGTGGCGACTAACAGGGAGTTAATGACCTTTATCCGTGCTTTCTTTACTGGCAAATTGTTTGCAAAGTCCCATATTCAGCAGCCAGCTTTTCGCCCTATTCAATTCCACCCTTTCAAGTATGGCAGCGGTATGATGCAGCTGACAATCAGCTCTTTCATGTCTCTCTTTTTCGGTGGCACGCATGAAATTCGTGGCCATAGTGGGATAACAGGAAGTTTTGCCTTTTATTGTCCAGAAAAGGATGTATTTGTAACAGGCACGTTCAACCAGACAAAAAAACGTCCCTACCCTACCATTTTTCGGGCTATTGCGGCCGGTGTCAAGAGACAGAAGGATTTAAAACAAGAGAGATGAATAATTTTTTGACGAAAGGAGACTGCTATGAAACAGTCCATAACTACAATTAAGCGCAATGTCATTATCTTTGCATTCTTCAGCACTCTATGTGGCTGGATTGGTTATGTTGTTGATAAAGTAACCGGCCAAGCTCATTACGAAAATATCGGAACAGAGATAGGAAGCGGCTCTTTAGGGATGCTGATTTGGCTGGTAACTCCCTTAATCTGTACCATCTTTCTTCGAAGCTTTGGCGGAGACGGCTGGAAAGAGTCAGTTTTTTCCATTAATTTTAAAAATAATAAAAAATTATACCTTGTTAGTTTTTTAGTTTACCCTCTTGTTACGATGATAGTGATATTATTGGGACTGATGGCTCAAGGCATCAGAGTGACAGATGTGAAGGTTGAGTTCACGGCCTATCTTGGAATCTTGCTCACACAGATAGGAACTCAATTCATAAAAAATATCTTTGAAGAATCCGTTTGGAGGGCTTACTTTACCAATCAATTAATCAAATTAAAATTATCCGACTTAAAACTATATCTACTTGTTGGCTTTATCTGGTGGATTTGGCATCTGCCTTACATTATGAAGTTTCTGTCTGAGAGAGAAATCCAAAATACCTTGCCGGTTGGAAGGTTTACATTCTTCCTTATCGGGATGATAACTGTTGCATGCTGGACGGTCATGTATACAGAGATTTTTAGAATTACCAAATCTGTTTGGCCTCTAGTTATTATGCACACTATGGAAGATGCGGTTATAAATCCTTTACTATTACTAGGATTTGTCTCGGTAGAAAAAAATCAGGCTTTCCTCTTCTCGCTTTCAGTGGGGATGATTCCGACTATTCTTTATTTAACCGTTGGTCTAGCTATACGGAAATGGAGGAAAAAACAGGAGTATGGAAAGTCGAGCTAACAGAGTAATAAAAGACGATAATGTTGATTTATTTTTCTATTAAATAGAGGCAAAAGACTCTCAAAAGTCTATAAAATTTGAAAAGTTGACATTTCAATGAATTATGTTCTAATTTTTTTGTAATTTTCAAGTTTTTATATATGTAAATGTCAGAAAAAAGTGTATAATGGATTAGTAAATTAAATTTTAGGAGAGGATTTAATTATGAAAAAGTTGGATATTACAACTATGCCTGACTATAGGAAAGTCGAGGCTGTTGTTCAGTTGTTAGTTAATGGAACCTTAACTAGTTATCGGATTGCGACGGATGCAAACATCAGCAAGATGAGTATCCTGACCTTAACTAAAGGGACCAGCAAAATTAAGAACATTACTTATCAAACTGCGATGGCCTTAATTAATTGGTATGAAGAAAACCATGAAAAATACGGCATCACCATTCATCACAAGGCTGCAGGATAGTCTAAAACTATGATGTAGCTCAACCCTAACCCAGCTAACCATTTGGATAGCTGGGTTTTTCTATGCCTCTTAGCGATTGCCGGCTCGCAGAGTCGAGCAGAGCTTAGAGGCATTGATGCAGACTGAGCGCAAGCGAAGTCTACGTTCCGCTAATTTTTTAGCGATTGCTGGCTCATAGAGTCAAGAAGAGGTTAGAGGCATAGATGCCATTTGAGTAGTAGCGAGAACTAGGTTCCGCTAACACTTAATGAGACAAGCCAGAAGCGTCGTCGAATTTAGGAGCTGCGATGCTCACTTTCTTACTTTTTTCTGTCCTTAGGGGCAGATTTTTTTGACAGTCCAAGAGTGAACAGTCACCTGTGTAATTCTTGGTCTTTTTGTTACCGCTTTCAAGATTTATAATTAATCTATTATATGAAAATTATCCCTATCTTGCGATATAGGGATAATTTTCATATAATAGATATGGGACAATTTTTATCGTTTCTACGACCATTGTTTATCCTGTTCTGATGTCAGGACAGATTTTAGTAAAAATAAGGAGAATCCAATGTCACAATTATCAGTTAATGCCATTCGCTTTTTAGGGATTGACGCGATTGAAAAGTCTAAGTCAGGTCACCCTGGCGTAGTCATGGGCGCTGCGCCGATGGCTTACGACTTGTTTACTAAACAACTGCGTATTAATCCAGAACAGCCAAACTGGATTAACCGCGACCGCTTCGTCCTATCTGCAGGACATGGCTCTATGTTGCTTATGCCTTGCTTCATCTGTCTGGCTTTGAAGATGTCAGCATAGAGGAAATCAAAAACTTCCGCCAATGGGGTTCTAAGACACCAGGTCACCCAGAGTTTGGTCATACAGCTGGTGTTGATGCCACTACTGGTCCACTGGGACAGGGCATTTCTACAGCTACTGGATTTGCTCAGGCAGAGCGTTTCTTGGCTGCCAAGTATAATCGTGATGGCTATCCAATTTTCGACCATTATACTTATGTCATCTGTGGTGATGGCGATTTGATGGAGGGGGTTTCAGCTGAGGCTGCTTCTTACGCTGGTCTGCAAAAACTGGACAAGCTGGTTGTTCTCTATGATTCAAATGATATCAACCTAGATGGAGAGACCAAGGATTCCTTTACAGAAGATGTTCGTGCTCGCTATGAAGCCTACGGATGGCATACTGCCTTGGTGGAAGACGGAACAGACCTTGTAGCGATTGATGCAGCTATCAATGAAGCTAAAGCTTCCGGCAAACCATCTTTGATTGAAGTCAAGACGGTTATCGGTTACGGTTCTCCAAACAAGCAAGGAACTAATGCAGTTCACGGCGCGCCTCTTGGAGCAGAAGAAGCAGAAGCTACTCGTCAAGCCTTGGGCTGGGACTATGCGCCGTTTGAGATTCCTGAGGAAGTATATGCTGACTATCGCACAAATGTAGCAGAGCGTGGTGCAGCGGCTTATGATGCTTGGAAACAGTTAGTAGAGGACTACAAGCAAGCCCATCCTGAATTGGCAGCAGAAGTAACAGCTATCATTGCTGGTCAGGATCCAGTAGAAATCAAACCAGAAGATTTCCCAGTGCTTGAAAATGGCTTCTCTCAAGCGACCCGTAATTCTAGTCAGGATGCCCTCAATGCAGCAGCTAAGGTCCTTCCAACTTTCCTCGGTGGTTCTGCTGACTTGGCTCATTCCAATATGACCTACATCAAGGAAGACGGCTTGCAGGATGATGCCCACCGTCTCAACCGCAATATCCAATTTGGTGTGCGCGAGTTTGCTATGGGTACGATTCTTAACGGTATGGCGCTTCATGGTGGTCTTCGCGTTTACGGTGGTACCTTCTTCGTCTTCTCAGACTATGTTAAGGCAGCTGTCCGTTTGTCTGCCCTGCAAGGTTTGCCAGTGACTTATGTCTTCACACATGACTCAATTGCAGTTGGTGAAGACGGCCCAACTCATGAGCCGATTGAGCACTTGGCTGGTCTGCGTGCCATTCCAAACCTGACTGTTTTCCGCCCAGCAGATGCGCGTGAAACTCAGGCAGCTTGGTACCTGGCCCTTAAGAGCCAATCTACTCCGACTGCTCTGGTCTTGACCCGTCAGAATCTGACAGTTGAAGAAGGCACAGACTTTGACAAGGTAGCTAAAGGTGCTTATGTCGTTTACGAAACAGGAGCAGATTTCGATACCATCTTGCTGGCTTCTGGTTCTGAGGTTAATTTGGCTGTTGCAGCTGCTAAAGCACTTGCAGCAGAAGGCGCTAAAATCCGCGTGGTCAGCGTGCCATCAACAGAGCTTTTTGATGCTCAAGATGCAGCCTACAAAGAAGAAATTCTGCCAAATGCAGTTCGTCGCCGCGTAGCAATCGAGATGGCAGCTAGCCAGCCTTGGTACAAGTATGTCGGCTTGGATGGAGCAGTGATCGGAATCGATCAGTTCGGTGCATCTGCTCCAGCAGGCAAGGTGCTGGAAGAATACGGCTTTACAGTTGAGCACGTAGCAGAAGTTGTTAAAAATCTTAAATAAAAAGACATAAAATCAGGGTGTCGGTCATCCTGATTTTTGCTTTTTAAAAAATGTATTCAGATCAGTCACGCTTCCTCCGACTTGAGACGGACTTTGCCTGAAAAGTCAGAATCGTCTTGTAAAAATAAGGGAAATCTGCTATAGTAGTTCATATATGACATTCGAAGGAGAAAATATATGAATCCAACTATGCTTATTGTCTTTGCGGTTGTACTGATCGGGATGACCTATTTCCAAATGCGTGCTCAAAAGAAACAGGCTCAGCAGCGTATGGAAAGTCTTAACAAGCTGCAAAAGGGTTATGAAGTTATTACCATCGGTGGTTTGTATGGAACGGTAGATGAAGTGGATACAGATAAAAAGACAGTTGTTCTGGATGTGGACGGTGTTTACCTGACCTTTGAACTGACAGCTATTAAGACTGTACTGCCATTGACTGAGGGTATTCCTGCTGTTGCTGGCGGTGAAGGAAGCGTTGACCTTCCCGAGGAAGAATCAGCGATTGAAGAGTAAAGAAATAAACAGCTTGCGGGCTGTTTTTTTATTTTGGTTCATGTAGTTAGGAGGTGTTTGATTGTAACCTTATCTGCCTTGCAGTTTGGACAGGATGGGTGAGTTTGGATTCTCTGGTTGACATTCTGTCCTTATTTTATGCTCTCAGGCTTGAAAAAGCGGATGAATTGCCCACATTCCAAGGATTTATGATATAATGAACTGACAAAACTTTAAATAGGATAAAAAGTATGTTTAGTTTTAAGAAAAAAGAAAAGCTGAACGCACCGCTGAATGTTCCCAAACACATTGCTGTTATTATGGACGGCAACGGCCGTTGGGCCAAAAAAAGGATGCAGCCGCGCGTGTTCGGCCATAAGGCTGGCATGGAAACCTTGCAAAAGGTGACGATTGCTGCCAAGGAAATGGGTGTTCAGGTCTTGACTGTCTATGCCTTTTCAACGGAAAATTGGTCTCGGCCGGAAAAGGAAGTTTCCTTTATCATGAATCTGCCGGTTGAATTTTACGACCGCTATGTGCCGGAGCTGCACAAGAACAATGTTAAAATCCAGATGATTGGTGATACGGCTAAGCTTCCTAAGGCGACATTTGAAGCTCTGGAAAAGGCTGAAAGTCTGACCAAGCTCAATACAGGTTTGATTCTCAATTTTGCTCTAAACTACGGTGGTCGATATGAGATTAATCAGGCTGTTAAAGAGATTGCTCAGGATGTTCTGGATGCCAAACTCAGTCCCGGTGACATTACTGAGGAAGTCATTGGCAACTATCTCTATACCAGCAATTTGCCTAAGATGTTGCGCGATCCGGATCTAGTGATTCGGACCAGTGGAGAGCTGCGCCTCAGCAATTTCTGCCTTGGCAGTCAGCCTACAGTGAGCTGTATTTTACGGATATCCTCTGGCCTGACTTTGATGAGAAGGCTTTGAAGGCTGCAATTGCAGAATACAGCCGTCGGAATCGACGCTTTGGCGGTGTTTAAGGGAGAAAGTAAAAGAGTATGAGTAAAAATTTACAAAAACGTCTAATCTTTGGAGGAATCGCTCTTGCTATTTTTATTCCTCTGGTATTGACAGGAGGCGTCATCTTTCAGATTTTTGTGGGACTGCTGGCTATGCTGGCGGTGCATGAATTTCTCCAAATGAAGGGTCTGCCGACAGCGACAATCGAGGGTGTCTTGGCCATGCTGGCAGCCTTTGTCCTAACCCTGCCTCTAGAGAACTATCTGAAGTTTCTGCCGGTCGATGGCAATGTCGTGGCCTATGGCTTGGTCGTCTTTCTTCTGTTGATTTCGACTGTTCTAGGTTCCAACTACACCTTTGAAGATGCGGCCTATCCGATTGCGGCTAGTTTTTATGTCGGTCTTGGCTTTAACGCCTTGATTGATGCCCGCTTGGTGAATATTGACAAGGTCCTGCTAGCTCTCTTTATCGTCTGGGCTACTGACAGTGGAGCTTATCTGGTTGGGGTGCGTTTCGGTAAAAGAAAGCTGGCGCCGAGAGTTTCTCCTAATAAGACTATTGAAGGAAGCCTGGGCGGCATTCTATCAGCCGTTCTAGTGACTGGAATCTTTATGTTGGTTCGACCGCAAGTGTACGCACCTTATAATGCCCTTGTCTTTTTGATTCTGGCAGTGCTCTTTAGTATTGCAGGTCAGTTGGGTGATTTGGTCGAAAGCTCAGTCAAGCGTCATTTTGGGGTCAAGGATTCTGGTAAATTCATTCCTGGCCACGGCGGTGTCTTGGATCGCTTTGACAGTCTTCTCTTTGTCTTTCCGCTGATGCATTTCTTCGGCCTGTTCTAAGACAGACGTGCATGGCTGAAAGCAAGGGGTAGCAAGCTTGTCAAAAGGAAACGATTTGAGATAAAACTAGGATTTGGAGCTCGAAATTTTGAGTTGAGCTTCTGTCCTATTTCCAATAGTGTCAGCTATGCAGGGGCGGGAAGCTCGGTATTTGGCCGTTTTCTGCTCCTTCTTTGATTTAAAAGCAAAAACAAGATTTCTAGGAAAGGTAAAATTAGAAGTCCATGCAGTTTATAACCTTTATTATTATTTTTGGGATCATTGTGGTGGTCCATGAGTTCGGACACTTCTACTTTGCGAAGAAGTCCGGCATTTTGGTCAGAGAGTTCGCTATCGGTATGGGACCCAAGATTTTCTCCCATATTGGCAAGGACGGGACGGCCTATACGATTCGGATTTTACCCTTGGGGGGCTATGTACGCATGGCCGGCTGGGGGGAAGACTCCACTGACATTAAGGTGGGGACACCGGCTAGTCTGACCTTGGATGCAAAGGGCAAGGTGGTTCGCATCAATCTCTCTGGCAAAAAGGTTGACCAGACAGCTCTGCCCATGAATGTGACAGGCTTTGACTTTGAGGAAAAGCTGGAAATCACAGGTCTGGTCCTTGACGAGCTCAAGACTTATGCAGTAGATCATGATGCGACGATTGTTGAAGAAGACGGCACTGAGGTGCGGATTGCACCGCTGGATGTTCAGTATCAGAATGCTAGCATCTGGGGTCGCCTCATCACCAACTTTGCTGGACCTATGAATAACTTCATCCTGAGCGTGTTGGTATTTATGCTGCTGGCCTTTGTTCAGGGCGGCGTTCGTGATGAAAACAGCAATCATTTTCAAGTCATGGATGGTAGTGCTATAGCAGCTGCTGGGGTTCAAAATAATGACCAAATCCTTAAGATTAATGATTATGAGATTAGCAACTGGGCGGATCTAACCAGTGCTCTGGCCAAAATCACAGCCAAGAGTAAGGAAGCACCGACCTTGTCTGTTACCTACAAACACGGCAGCGAAACGAAAGAGATTACCGTACAGCCTAAAAAAGACGGCAATCGCTATCTGCTAGGTGTATCCCCGACAGTCAAAACAGGCTTCTGGGACAAGGTCATTGGCGGCTTTACTGCAGCTTGGACTACCACGGTTCGCATTTTGTCAGCTCTGAAAGATATCATCTTCAACTTCAATATCAATAAGCTGGGCGGTCCGGTCGCTATTTACAATTTCAGCAGTCAGGCTGCCGAGCAAGGCTTGCCAGCAGTCCTCAGCCTTTTGGCCATGCTGTCGCTCAATATCGGTATTTTCAACCTGATTCCCATTCCAGCCTTGGACGGTGGAAAAATCGTCCTCAATATTCTGGAGGCTATCCGCAGAAAACCGCTGAAAAGAGAAACGGAGACCTATATCACTCTGTCTGGAGTGGCTATTATGGTCATCTTGATGATTGCCGTTACCTGGAACGATATTATGAAATTATTCTTCTAGGAAACTAAAGTTCTTAGAACTATGAAAAAGAAATTATTCAATGAAAGTCAAGGAGTTTTGTTTATGAAACAAAGTAAAATGTTAATTCCAACCCTGCGTGAGATGCCTAGCGATGCTCAAGTTATCAGCCACGCTCTGATGCTGCGGGCTGGCTATGTCCGTCAGGTTTCAGCCGGAGTTTATTCTTATCTGCCGCTGGCTAATCGCGTGATTGAAAAAGCAAAAAAAATCATGCGGGAAGAGTTTGACAAGATTGGTGCGGTTGAGATGCTGGCGCCTGCCCTGCTCAGTGCAGACCTCTGGCGCGAGTCTGGCCGTTATGAGACCTATGGTGAAGACCTCTACAAGCTTAAAAATCGTGAGAAATCAGACTTTATCCTAGGGCCAACCCATGAGGAAACCTTTACGGCTATCGTCCGTGATTCGGTTAAATCCTACAAACAGCTGCCGCTCAATCTCTATCAGATTCAGCCTAAATACCGCGATGAAAAACGTCCTCGTAACGGGCTCTTGCGGACGCGTGAGTTTATCATGAAAGATGCCTACAGTTTCCACGCTAACTATGACAGCTTGGATGTAGCTTATGATGAATACAAGTCTGCCTATGAGAAAATCTTTACCCGTAGCGAGCTGGATTTCAAAGCTATTATCGGTGATGGCGGTGCTATGGGGGGCAAGGACAGCCAAGAATTCATGGCCATTACGCCAGACCGGACAGATTTGAACCGCTGGGTTGTCTTGGACAAGTCTGTAGCCAGCTTTGATGAAATTCCTGAGGATGTTCAGGAAGCTATTCGAGCAGAATTGACCAGCTGGATGGTATCTGGTGAGGATACGATTGCTTACTCTAGTGAGTCCAGCTATGCTGCCAACCTTGAAATGGCGACAGATGAATACAAGCCGGCAGGACGTGTCGTGACTGAGGAAGAAGTAACCTGCGTTTCAACGCCTGACTGCAAGACAATTGACGAAGTTGCTGCCTTCCTTGGACTGGATGAAAGCCAGACAATTAAGACCTTGGTTTACATGGCTGACGAGTCTCCTGTCGTAGCACTTCTGGTCGGCAATGACCAGCTTAATGAAGTCAAGCTGAAAAATCATTTGGCAGCGGATTTCTTTGATGTGGCGAGTGAAGATCAAGTCCGTCAACTCTTGGGAGCAGGTTTTGGCTCACTAGGGCCAGTCAATCTACCAGAAGGTGTGAGAATCATTGCTGACCGTAAGGTGCAAGATCTAGCTAACGCAGTAGTTGGTGCTAACGAAGATGGTTACCACCTGACTGGTGTCAATCCAGGTCGTGATTTTACCGCTGAGTATGTAGATATCCGTGAGGTTCGTGAGGGTGAAATTTCGCCAGACGGCCAAGGTGTTCTCAAGTTTGCTCGAGGGATTGAGATTGGACATATCTTTAAGTTGGGAACTCGCTATTCTGACAGCATGAATGCTAATGTCTTGGACGAAAACGGTCGAGCAGTACCGATGATTATGGGTTGTTACGGTATCGGCGTCAGCCGTCTCTGTCTGCTGTTATGGAGCAGCATGCCCGTCTCTTTGTCAATAAAACTCCTAAGGGCGAATTCCGCTATGCTTGGGGCATCAATTTCCCTAAAGAGCTGGCACCATTTGATGTGCACTTGATTCCGGTCAATGTCAAGGACGAGGAAGTCGTGGCTCTAACTGACCAAATCGAGGCTAACTTGCTAAGTGCAGGTTATGAGGTCTTGGTGGATGATCGCAATGAGCGCGCTGGTGTTAAGTTCAGCGACAGCGATTTGATTGGTCTCCCAATCCGTGTGACAGTTGGTAAGAAAGCTGCAGAAGGCATTGTCGAAGTCAAGATCAAAGCTACTGGCGATACCATTGAAGTCCACGCTGATAATCTGCTAGAAACCTTGTCTATTTTGACAAAATAAAACAACTGCCAGTTTTGTCTGGCAGTTTTCTTTTGCTTATTGGTCTTGAAAATGCTATAGTAGGAAAAAATAGATTGGAGGACCGAATGATGGGATTATTCAGCGGTTTATTAGGCAATGCCTCTCAGAAAGATATTGAAAAAACAGAAAGACAATTGGAGGATATTCTGACATCAACAGAGAATGTAGAACTGGCATTTAGTCTCATTCGCGACTTGATTGTTTTTACAGATAAGCGTTTAATATTGGTCGACAAGCAGGGAATGACTGGCAAAAAGACTTCCTATAAATCCTTTCCTTATCGCTCTATCAGTCGCTTTTCAGTGGAAACAGCCGGCCATTTCGACTTAGATGCTGAGCTGAAAATCTGGGTTTCCAGCGCTCAAGAGCCAGCAGAAGTCCTGCAATTTACCAGCGATCGCAGCGTCATCGCTATCCAAAAAGCTTTGGCAGAAGCGGTTTTAAGATAGACAGAAAAAGCCTTCTGAGTATTAACTGTAAAGTTAAATCACTCAGAAAGCTTTTTTATTCTTCTGTGAATCCTTGAGATAGCAGATAAGAGAAGAAATCTTCGGGCTTTTCCTTAAGCTTTTTGAACAGATTGTCTTCAGATGTTTCTCCTAAAGCAGCCATCACTTGTTTTTCATTTGCTTTGCTGAGGTCAAAGTGGGCAATTTGTTCAACAGTTTTCCTGTCTGCTGAAACTTTGACTTCAACTGAGACTCCGTCTAACTTGCTAAATTTATCATAAAAATCACCAGTTTTCAATTCTTCTTGATAAATGTTGTTGATTTCTTCAGTACTTTTGTTTTGCTCGTCCTCTTGTGTTGGTTTACCAGCCATAAAATCGAAGGCTAGAATCTTATTTTTCTGATAATAAACAACAATTTTATTACTGTAACCGTTAGGAATATTGTAAGAAAAAGTCTTTCTTTCAGTCTTTTCTTCTTTGGCTTTGCTTTGACTTTGATTTTGCTTGGGTTTGTTTTCTTGTTTGTTCTGATTAGGCATACTGCAGGCAGTCAAGGTCAGCAGACAAGCACAGGCTAAGAGAATTTTTTTCACAATTAAGACTCCTTTTGATAAATGTTTTTTCTATTATATCATAACTTAGCACCATGAAGCATATCTTGATAATTGTGTAGGACTCGCGCTTTGCCCTATTCTTTTTCTGTCGAAAAAAGTGCTGATTTATGGTAAAATAGGGTCACTACTGTACGAGGAAATATCATGTCAAACAAGTTTGAAATTTTAATGCATCAGCTGGATGTGCCACTGGAAATGAGAAATTCAGAGGCCTTTTTGAATGCTGAAATTGATAAGGTTCTGGTCCACAAGGTCAGTCGGGTCTGGGAGTTTCATTTTTCTTTTGCGAATATTCTGCCTATTGAGATTTTTCGAGAATTGCAGAAGCGCTTGGCTCAAGAGTTTTCTAAGACGGGAAATCAGGCCATTTTTGAAATTCGCTGTCAGGCTCCGCAAGTGACCGATGAGCTCTTGCAGGCTTATTACCAGCTGGCCTTTGAGGAAGGCCCTTGTTCCAGTCATGGCTTCAAGAGTCTTTATCAGGACTTGCAGGTTCATTTGGATGGGGACAAGCTGCTGATTGAGGGGGCTTCGACCATTGATACAGAGCATTTTCGGAAGAATCACCTGCCCAATCTCAGCCAGCAGCTGGTCAAGTACGGCTTTCCTCAGCTGACCTGTCAGGTCCAGCACAGCGATGAGTTGACCCAGCAGCAAGCGGAGAATTTCCAGGCGGAGAATGACAAGATTGTCCAGGCGGCCAATGAAGAAGCGCTCAAAGCTATGGAATCCCTGCAGCAGATGGCACCACCGCCAGAGGAAAAGCCAGCCTATGACTTCCAATCTCGCAAGGCTGCGGCTAAACCAAAGCTGGACAAGGCAGAGATTACCCCTATGATTGAAGTTCAGACTGAGGAAAACCGTCTGGTCTTTGAGGGAATGGTCTTTGATCTGGAGCAGAAGGTCACTCGGACCGGCCGGGTCTTGCTCAATTTCAAGATGACAGACTACACGTCCAGCTTCTCCTTGCAGAAATGGCTGAAAAACGAAGAGGAAGCCAAGAAGTTTGACATGATTAAGAAAGGTGCCTGGCTGCGCGTGCGCGGAAATGTGGAGATGAACAACTTCACCCGTGACCTGACCATGAATGTTCAGGATGTGCAGGCCGTTACCCACTATGAGCGCAAGGACTTGATGCCTGAGGGTCAGAAGCGGGTTGAATTTCACGCCCATACCAATATGTCTACGATGGACGCTCTGCCTGAGGTCGAGGAAATCGTTGCAACGGCAGCCAAGTGGGGCCACAAGGCTGTCGCCATTACTGACCATGGCAATGTGCAGAGCTTTCCCCATGGCTACAAGGCTGCCAAGAAAGCTGGTATCCAGCTGATTTACGGTATGGAGGCCAATATTGTAGAAGACCGAGTGCCCATTGTTTATAATGAAGTGGACATGGCGCTGGGCGATGCGACCTATGTAGTCTTTGACGTGGAGACGACGGGGCTTTCAGCTGTTTACAATGACTTGATTCAGGTCGCAGCCAGCAAGATGCACAAGGGCAATATCATCGCTGAGTTTGATGAGTTTATCAATCCGGGTCATCCTCTGTCGGCCTTTACGACGGATCTGACCGGGATTACAGATGAGCATGTCCGCAATGCCAAACCGCTAGAGCAGGTGCTGAAAGAATTTCAGGAATTTTGCCAGGACAGTGTCCTCGTTGCTCATAATGCCACCTTTGACGTGGGTTTTATGAATGTCAACTATGAGCGTCATAATTTGCCGAAGATTACCCAGCCAGTCATTGACACGCTGGAATTTGCCCGCAACCTCTATCCAGAGTACAAGCGGCATGGTTTGGGGCCTTTGACCAAGCGTTTCCAGATTGCTCTGGAGCACCACCACATGGCCAACTATGACGCGGAAGCGACGGGCCGTCTCCTCTTTATCTTTATCAAGGATGTGGCCGAAAGCATGGCGTGACCAATCTCAAGGATCTGAATACGGATCTGGTCGATGAGAATTCCTACAAGAAAGCTCGGGTCAAGCATGCGACTATTTATGTGAAAAATCAGACGGGACTAAAGAATATTTTCAAGTTAGTCAGTCTGTCCAATACCAAATATTTTGAAGGTGTCCCGCGGATTCCACGGACTGTGCTGGATGCCCATCGTGAAGGCTTGATTTTAGGCTCGGCCTGCTCAGAGGGCGAAGTTTATGACGCTGTTGTCTCTCAGGGGGTAGATGCGGCTGTCGAAGTAGCCAAGTATTATGACTTTATCGAGGTCATGCCGCCGGCTATCTATGAACCGCTGATTGCCAAGGAACAAATCAAGGACCAGGAAGAACTGCAGACCATTATTCGCAATCTGATTGAGGTCGGAGATCGCTTGGGCAAGCCTGTCCTTGCGACGGGAAACGTCCACTATATCGAGCCGGAAGAAGAAATCTATCGTGAGATTATCGTACGGAGTCTCGGTCAGGGAGCCATGATTAACCGGACTATTGGTCACGGTGAAAATGCCCAGCCTGCGCCGCTCCCTAAGGCTCACTTCCGGACCACCAATGAAATGTTGGACGAATTTGCCTTCCTAGGCGAGGATTTGGCTAAGAAGCTGGTTATCACCAATCCGAATCAGCTGGCGGAGACCTTTGAGCCGGTAGAGGTGGTCAAGGGCGACCTCTATACGCCTTTCATTGACAAGGCTGAGGAGACAGTTGCTGAGCTGACCTATCAAAAAGCCTTTGAGATTTATGGCAATCCGCTGCCAGATATCGTGGACTTGCGGATCGAAAAAGAGTTGACCTCCATCTTGGGTAATGGTTTTGCCGTGATTTATCTGGCTTCGCAGATGTTGGTGCAGCGCTCCAATGAGCGGGGCTATCTTGTAGGTTCACGGGGGTCTGTTGGATCCAGCTTTGTCGCGACCATGATTGGAATTACCGAGGTTAATCCCCTGTCGCCCCACTATGTCTGTGGCAAATGCCAATACAGCGAGTTCATCACGGACGGCTCCTATGGTTCTGGCTTTGATATGCCGGATAAGGACTGTCCAGAGTGCGGCCACAAGCTGAGTAAGAACGGTCAGGATATTCCTTTTGAGACCTTCCTTGGATTTGACGGAGACAAGGTACCTGATATTGACTTGAACTTCTCCGGAGAAGATCAGCCAAGCGCCCATTTGGACGTGCGGGATATCTTTGGTTCAGAATACGCCTTTCGGGCTGGGACCGTTGGTACCGTTGCGGCTAAGACGGCCTATGGATTTGTCAAGGGCTATGAGCGCGACTACGGGAAATTCTACCGAGACGCGGAAGTTGAGCGTCTGGCGCAGGGAGCTGCCGGAGTCAAGCGGACGACTGGACAACACCCGGGCGGAATCGTTGTTATCCCTAACTACATGGATGTTTATGACTTTACACCAGTCCAATATCCAGCTGACGATGTGACGGCCGAGTGGCAAACCACCCACTTTAACTTCCATGATATCGATGAAAATGTCCTCAAGCTAGACGTTCTGGGACACGATGATCCGACCATGATTCGGAAGCTTCAGGACTTGTCTGGCATTGATCCCAATGACATTCCTATGGATGATGCTGGCGTCATGGCCCTCTTTTCTGGTACAGACATTTTGGGTGTGACTCAGGAGCAAATCGGCACACCGACTGGTATGCTGGGAATTCCGGAGTTTGGGACCAACTTTGTACGGGGTATGGTTGATGAGACCCATCCGACGACATTTGCCGAGCTCTTACAGCTATCTGGTCTCTCTCATGGTACGGATGTTTGGCTGGGTAATGCTCAGGACTTGATCAAGCAAGGGATTGCCGACCTGTCTACCGTTATCGGCTGTCGGGACGACATCATGGTTTACCTCATGCACAAGGGCTTGGATCCTAAGATGGCCTTTACGATCATGGAGCGCGTGCGGAAGGGCCTTTGGCTGAAGATTTCTGAAGAAGAGCGCAACGGCTACATCGCAGCCATGAAGGAAAACAATGTGCCAGAGTGGTACATCGAGTCCTGTGGAAAGATCAAGTACATGTTTCCCAAGGCCCATGCGGCAGCCTACGTTATGATGGCCCTGCGGGTGGCCTACTTCAAGGTACATCATCCGATTTATTACTACTGTGCCTACTTCTCTATTCGGGCCAAGGCATTTGATATTAAGACCATGAGTGGCGGACTTGATGCCGTCAAACGCCGGATGAGCGAAATCGCTGAAAAGCGCAAGAACAACGAAGCTTCCAATGTAGAAATTGACCTTTATACGACTCTGGAAATCGTCAATGAAATGCTGGAGCGAGGCTTCAAATTCGGAAAGCTAGATCTCTACAAGAGTCATGCGACCGAGTTTCTCATCGAAGGGGACACCCTTATCCCGCCATTCTCTGCCATGGACGGTCTGGGGGATAACGTTGCCCGCCAAGTGGTCAGAGCGCGGGAAGAAGGCGAATTTCTCTCTAAGACAGAACTCCGCAAACGCGGCGGCCTCTCTAGCACCCTAGTCGAAAAAATGGACGACATGGGTATTCTAGGAAATATGCCCGAGGATAACCAGTTGAGTCTGTTTGATGAGTTTTTTTAAGAAGGATGTTTATGGAAAATATTACGGAACAATTTAATGCGGTTGCTTTAGAATATGATTGGGTAACTACTCTTTTGGAAGGCAAGCCCGATTATCTACTGGATAATTTGCCTGACCGTAGAGTTTCCGCTTTGGATATTGGTTGTGGCGGAGGGAATACCTGCATTTTTCTGTCTTCATATTTTCAACATGTGACAGGAATAGATCTTTCTGTGGATTTTCTGCAGATAGCAAAAGATAAAGTAGAAAAAGAAGATTTACAGAATGTAGAATTACTGCAGGATGATTTTTTAACCGCTGTTTTTGAGAAACAATTTGATTTTATTTTCAGTCGAACGACATTTCATCATTTGGACATCCCTGAAGCTTTGGAAAAATGTAAGAAATTACTAAAGCCAGGTGGCATCCTGTTTGTTATGGACAATGTATCAGAAAAGCCCACTCCTTCAACTTGGACCTATGTTGTAGGTGCCTATTTAGATTTTCCTCGACACTGGAAAAGATTCGGCTTGAAAAATGCCAGAAGAATCTTCAAACATAGCACCTCCAAATCTTGGCTCAATCATTTAGCAACAGATCGCTACCTTTCTAAAAAGGATATGAAGAGATTTATGGGAAGTTGCTGCCAGGCTGTAAATTAATTCAGGATGGTTGGAATATGAAAGTCATCTGGCATCATAAACCAATAGATGGTTAACAAAGGAAAGGACTCTCTCATGAAACTTAGAATAAATGCCGAAGATAAGCCAGCGCAAAAAGTGTTTGATTACCAGCTGGATCTTGATCCAGATACGATTTTGAAAATGACCGCTTTGATTTGTGGTACGGTAGCAGCGGTTAGCCTGCTGTCCTTATTTAAAGAGAAATAACAAAAGAAAAGGAGAAGCAGCATGGTTCTGCCAAATTTTAAAGAAAACTTAGAAAAATACGCTAAACTATTGGTTGCCAATGGTATTAATGTGCAGCCGGGTCACACGGTGGCGCTCAATATTGATGTGGAGCAGCGTGAGCTGGCTCACTTGATTGTCAAGGAAGCCTATGCTCTGGGTGCTCACGAGGTCATCGTCCAGTGGGCGGATGATTTGACTACGCGGGAGAAATTCCTCCATGCACCGATGGAGCGCTTGGACAATGTTCCAGACTATAAGGTGGCTGAGATGAACTATCTCCTCGAAAAGAAAGCCAGCCGCTTGGGCGTTCGTTCATCTGACCCAGGAGCTTTAAATGGCGTGGATGCCGAGAAATTATCGGCTTCTGCTAAGGCTATGGGGATAGCCATGAAGCCGATGCGGATTGCAACCCAATCCAATAAAGTCAGCTGGACAGTCGCTGCAGCAGCCGGTACAGAGTGGGCTAAGAAGGTCTTTCCAAACGCAGCCAGTGATGAGGAAGCGGTAGACTTGCTTTGGGATCAGATTTTCAAAACCTGCCGTGTCTATGAGAATGATCCAGTAGCCGCTTGGCAGGCGCATGAAGAAAGCTCAGCTCAAAAGCTAAGGTTCTAAATGAGGAGCAATTTACTGCCCTGCACTACACAGCTCCGGGAACAGACCTGACACTGGGCTTGCCCAAGAACCACCACTGGGAGTCGGCTGGCAGTCTTAACGCTCAAGGCGAGTATTTCATTGCTAACATGCCGACAGAAGAAGTCTTTACAGCACCGGACTTCCGCCGAGCTGAAGGTTATGTGACCAGCACCAAGCCTCTCAGCTACAATGGCAACATCCTTGAAGGCATCAAGGTGACCTTCAAGGATGGACAGATTGTGGACATTACTGCTGAAAAGGGCGACCAGGTTATGAAGGATCTTGTTTTTGAAAATGCTGGTGCGCGTGCTTTGGGTGAGTGTGCCTTGGTACCAGATCCAAGCCCGATTTCTCAGTCAGGCATTACCTTCTTTAATACCCTATTTGATGAAAATGCCTCTAACCACTTGGCTATCGGTGCAGCTTATGCGACTAGTGTGGTCGGCGGCGAGAATTTATCCGAAGAAGAGTTGGAAGCAGCTGGTCTCAACCGCTCGGATGTCCATGTTGATTTTATGATTGGATCAAATCAGATGGATATTGACGGTATCCGTGAAGACGGCAGCCGTGTAGCAATCTTTAGAAATGGAGACTGGGCAATCTAAGATTTCAAGCTGACTTGAATGGCGCATTCCATAATGATAGTTTCCACTTGCTTCTTGAGAAGCCTTGCTAGAAATATAGAAAGAAGGGGAATATATGATTGGTAGTATGTTTGTCGGTTTTATCATCGGCCTTATCGCCGGGGCTATTACCAGCCGCGGGGAGCGCATGGGCTGTATCGGAAAAATCCTCTTGGGTTGGTTTGGTTCTTTGATTGGTCAATTTCTCTTTGGCCATTGGGGACCAATGCTTGCTGATACAGCTATTGTTCCATCAGTGCTAGGAGCAGTTATCCTCTTGGCTATTTTCTGGAGACGGGATAGTTAGAATAGAAAAAATACCTAGATATGAACTATCTAGGTATTTTTGATAATGATATGCAAGTTATTTACTCAATCACCAACATGCCGTCTTTGACTGCAAATGGGTCTTTTTCATTGATGCGATCGTAAAACATGATGCCGTTGATATGGTCGATTTCATGCTGAACAACAATGGCGTTATAGCCCTTGAGCTTGATACGATGCTTTTGACCGTCCTTATCAAAGTAATCCACTGTCACTCGCGCATGACGAACTACGTAACCCGGTACTTCTCGATCGACTGATAGGCAGCCTTCGCCATCGGCTAAAGCTGCATCCTGAACGGAATGGGCTACAATCTTAGGATTGTACATCAGGGTTTGTAAGCTATAAGCTTCCTTAGGCGGATTGCCTTCTTCGTCCTCAGGGTTGGGAACTAAAACAGCGATGAGCCGTTTGGAAATATCCAGCTGGGGAGCAGCTAGACCAACACCGCCGCGAAGCCCCATTTTTTCTGCCATGACAGGATCTTGGGAATGATTGAGAAATTGCATCATCTTCTCGCCCAGAATGATGTCCTGGTCAGAAAGAGGGAAGCTGACTTCCTCAGCGATAGCGCGTAGGGTCGGATTGCCCTCGCGGATAATGTCCTTCATATCAATTAAATGGGCTGGCTTGGTTAATCGTTCGATAACAGATGTTTTTTCACTCACAGACATGATTCTCTCCTTTTTCTATCCTTCATCATAACATAAAAGCTGCAAGAAATAAAGGCGGGAGCGGTTTTGACTGCCTGGCGGTGCCTGATTTTGAATGGAGCCACAGCGACCCATAATATTCCTGACAAAGAAATTGCGTCTTGACCCAAAAAACTGTATGATAGAGGTAGTGTGAATTTTAAAGGAAAATAGAATGAAAAAATTGATGGAAAAGGTGAGTATCCTCTCGCTTTCTTTGATTCTGACGACGGCTTTCTCGATTTCCAGTGCCCAGTCAGCCATGTTTGCTTTTTACAAGGATGTTCCTGAAAGCTGGGTAGAACTTCTGGTTTCCTTGCCTTCGGCTGGGATTATGCTCATGTTGCTGTTTAATAGAGTCATTGAAAAATACCTGACAGAGCGTCAGATGATTGTCAGTGGACTTGTGATTTTTTCACTTTGCGGGCTTCTTCCTCTTCTTAATCAGTCTTACTGGCTTATGTTTGCCTCTCGGCTTGTCTTTGGGATGGGAATCGGTCTGCTCAATGCCAAGGCTATCTCAATTGTTAGCGAGCGCTACAAGGGGCAGGAACGCGTTCGGCTTTTAGGACTGAGAGGGTCGGCAGAAGTAGTCGGGACAGCCCTCTTGACTTTTGGAGTCAGTCGGCTTCTTCCTTTCGGTTGGCAGGCTGCCTTTCTCGTCTATACCTTTGGACTGGTAGTTTTGGCGCTTTATCTGCTTTTTGTTCCTTATGACAAGGTCTCTGAAAAGCAGCAAGAACCGTCTGAATTGGCTCCTAAGTTAAGCCGGCAGGATTGGCAGCTGAGTTTGGTTTTTGCCTTTGTGGCGGGGGTTATTGTACTGACTTATATTGCCATCAATGTGCGCGTGCCGGGGATTGTAGAGAAATCTGGCATGGGGACGGCTCAGACTGCAGGTGTGATTCTTTCCTTGATGCAGTTGATTGGGATTGCAGCGGGTATCAGCTTTGCTAGTTTGATCCGTCTTTTTAGAGATAAATTGCTGATGCTTTCTGGTCTGGTTTTTGGACTGACTCAGATTATTATTGGCTTCTCATCTAATCTCTTGTCACTCAGCATGGCTACTATTAGCGCCGGCTTTGTCTATAGTGTCGGCCTGACGACCATTTTTTACACCCTGTCCGAGCGCATTTCCGCCCACCTCCTCAATCAAGCCACTTCTATCGTGATTTTAGGCTGCAGTATCGGAGCAACTGCCACTACATTTGTCCTCAGTTTCATTGGGAGATTCTCCAAGGCTCCAGCCTTTATCTTCAGCGTTTTGGGGCTGGCTATGATTTTGACCTCGCTCTTTGTTCTAAGATTTAACAAAGAAAAGAGCGGAATGGCTTCAGAAAGTTAGGAGGTTATACGATGCGTCTGGATAAATTTTTAGCAGAAAATGGTCTGGGCTCACGCGCTCAGGTCAAGCAGCTCCTAAAGAAAGGGCTGGTTTTGGTCAATGGCAGAGCAGAGAAATCACCTAAGATCCAGATTGATGAGACAGCAGATGAGATTATTGTTTCTGGCCAAAGGCTGACCTATGAAAAATTCGTCTACTACCTTCTCAACAAGCCGCAGGGAGTCATTTCGGCGACAGAGGATGACCGTCATAAGACGGTTCTGGACTTGCTGGACGAGACTGCCCGTCAGAAAGAAGTTTTTCCTGTCGGCCGCTTGGATATTGATACCCATGGCCTGCTCCTTCTGACCAATAATGGCAAGCTAGCCCATGCCATGCTGTCACCCAAAAAGCACGTAGAAAAAATCTACCGAGCTCAAGTGGCAGGCCTGATGAGCCAAGCAGATGTGGAGCGCTTCGCTGCAGGAATAGAACTGAAAGACTTCACCTGTCAGCCGGCTCAGCTCAAGATTTTAGAGCTAGACGAGACAAAAGAGACTTCTCTCGTAGAAATTACCCTAGCTGAGGGCAAGTTCCACCAGGTCAAGCGTATGGTGGCTGCCTGCGGAAAAGAAGTTATGAATCTTCAGCGCCTCACGATGGGGCCCCTACAATTGGATTCCGCACTAGCTCTTGGAGAATGGCGGAGGCTGACTGAGGAAGAAATGCAGTCTTTGGCAATCTTCGGCGTTGAATTGTAAATGAAAGAGCCTGAATTCCTAATACAAAAGAGTTGAAACAGAATCATTTGACAAAGGTAGACCTTCTTGGTAGAATAAGTATGTCGTAAAGACAAATAACTTCTTCTTGGTTGCAGGCCATGCCAAACCTGCCACTCGGATGAAGCGTAAAGAAAAGGAGTATATCATGGCAATCTCAAAGAGAAAAAAAATGAAATCATTGCACAATACGCACGTCACGAAGGTGACACTGGTTCAGTAGAGGTACAAGTTGCTGTCCTTACTTGGGAAATTAACCACCTCAATGACCACATCAAACAACACAAAAAAGACCACGCTACTTACCGTGGTTTGATGAAGAAAATCGGTCGCCGTCGTAACCTCTTGGCTTACCTTCGTAAGAACGACGTTAACCGTTATCGTGAGTTGATCAACTCTCTTGGACTTCGTCGTTAATCTGCTTTATTTTCCACTTACATTGCCTTGTCACCTTACCTCGATATACTCAAGTATTATCTTCGGTTACGGTTCCTAGCACTGTAAGGTAAAATAAACCAGATCTTCTCCCTTCGGGGAGATTTTTTATTTTTCATGAGAATTTTAGTACAATCTTCGGCTCGTCGCCTTGTCTAGAAACCTTTTATCTTGCAAGAATGGAGCACTCTTATTTGTAGAGTGCTTTTTCTTTTTCACTGGGATCTTAGTCCGAGCACAAATCACCCCCTCTGACTTCAGGGAGCTTTTCCTTAGTCTTGCTTCTAACACAGTCAGACTCTTTTGTGGTCCAAAAAAGCCCTTCTATGATTTTAGAAGAACTTTTTCTATCAAAGTATTTACTCTTTCAAGAATTTTTGGATTGCAGGAGCAGCAGTGATAGCAAATCTTTCGTCGATGCGATGCTCCCCACCTTCCACAGTGACCAGCTCTGCATTTGGAATGGTCTGGCTGGCTTCGACCGCATACTGGTAGGGCACGACTGCATCATCAGTGCCGTGGATAATGAGGGTCGGAGCCGTGATTTTGGCCTGCTCTGCTTGGATGTCAATGTTTAAGGCATCGATTAGATAAATCTTGCCCAGAGTAGTATTATGGTGTGTCAGGCTGTCTGGAAGTTGATCGAAGTCAGGACTCCCTAGCTCATGATAAGTCTCTTTGGCATCGTCAAAAAGAACGAAAGCTGGAAAGATGAGCATGAGTTTGTGCACGCGGTCTGGATAAGCAGCAGCATAGAGACTGGCAACGACACCACCTTGGCTAGCACCGAATAAACTCATTTTGCTCTTATCTACAAAGGCCTCGGAACTCAGCTTTTCCATGACTTGAGTCAAGTCTGTGAGTTCGGTCTTGACCGACATATTCAGCATATCTTGTCCACCGCTTTTCGATTGGCGGCTGCCACCGTAGAAATCAAAGCTGTAAACCAGATAACCTTGCTTTGCCAGCAGCTGGCTGTACATTTCATATTGCTCAAGGGTGTTGTTAAATCCATGTGCGATAACAATAGTCGGCAATTTTTTATTCTTGTAGCCAGAAGGAGCAGTAATCTTTCCGTAGAGTTGCTTGTCATCGTATGAAATACTGTACTCTTCGGATACGATGTCTTCTGTCGGAGTCGGTTGCTTGTCGCTCTTCTCGCTAGAGGCTGTCTGTGTTGTTTCTGGCTTAGGAGGGGTAGGATTCGGTTTGGTCTGGGAGTGCCAGAAGAAAATAGCTAGAGCGGACAAACTCAGGATGGCTAGAAAAGCCCAAATGTATTTCATCGTTCTCTCCTTTCAGTATTTGTAGTATTATAGCGGAAATGAAACTGTTTTACAAGAAGAGAGCTTTCTTGTTTTTGATTTTTCTGGATCTCATACAAGAAAATCCAATTCAGTCATCTAAGCGAGATTCCGATAACCTTGAGTTTTTTAGAAAATCTTGCTAAACTGTAGCTACTAAGATAAAAACACAGTTCTGGTTGGTAGTCCAGACGCAAAAAACCATTTTTTGTCAGTAACCTTCCTCCTTGGTTGTCCATTCTTAGGGATTTTTTAAAGGAGGTGCTGTCATGGATAAGATTTCAATGACGCTGACAGTTTACTTTGAAGAGGGATTTTGGCACGGTCTTTTCGAGCAGGAACATGCTCAATCTTATAGAGTTTGCCGAGTCACCTTTGGTGCAGAGCCTAGCACGCAGGAATTGTTGGATTTTCTAAACCGTTATTATCATCGGTTGCAGTTTAGTCCTAGCATCAGAGTGAAGGAGAAGACTAAGTCGGTCAGTCCTAAACGCCTGCAGAGACAGGCTAAAAAGGAGCAGATGGCTTCACGTTCTTCAAAGTCTCAGGAAGCGCTGAGTCTGCAATTAGAAGAGCAAAAGAAAATCGCTCGAGTCAAGCGCAAGGAGCAAAAAGAACTGGCTAAGCAAAGGAAATTCGAACTCAAACAGCAAAAACGATTGGAAAAGCACAAGGGGCATTGAACCTGTTTTTTCTTATTTCTATGGAAAGGTCTTCCGATGGGAGGCTTTTTTGTTTGTTAGGAAATTGGTGAGTTGGTTGAAAAGTGAATTGATTTCTCCAAGTCGTTTTATTTGACAGATGTAACAAAAGAGGTTACAATATAATCATAAAATAAAAATTACAAGAGTAATTTGAAAAAGGAGAGTTTATGATTGAAATTACATATTTGGATGCTGTCAAGCAGGAGCGGAAGATGACCTTTGAGTCTTATCAGGAGTTTGAGCAGTCCCAGCAGGCCTGCTTGATTGGAGTGGCAGATTATTACCCAGTTAAAAAATTGACTTATAAAGGCCATGATTTGAACTACCAGGGTACTTACGGCGATGTCTTCTTTTTCCTGATGAAGCAGGATTTGACAAAGTTTGACTAAGAATAAAGGAGAAAAATAATGGTAAAAGCAATCACAGATGCAACATTTGAGCAAGAAACAAAAGATGGATTAGTGCTGATTGATTTTTGGGCCACTTGGTGCGGGCCATGTCGCATGCAGGGTCCAATCCTTGACAAGCTCTCAGAGGAACTTTCCGAAGATGAGCTCAAGATTGTCAAGATGGATGTCGATGAAAATCCAGCTACAGCAAGCGCCTTTGGCATCATGTCTATCCCGACCTTGCTCTTTAAAAAAGACGGTCAGGTCGTTAAGCAGTTAGCGGGTGTACATACAGCCCAGCAGATTAAAGCGATTGTGGCAGACTTGGGATAAAGTGCGTGGAAGATTAAATTAGACCTATTTAAAATTGAGACTGCTCTGGTTATAGAGTGGTCTTTTTTATTGCGATTGTAACAATAAGAAGTCAATTTAAAAAATTTGTTTGAAAATTCACTTTTTAAGGTATAATAAGTAGAAGTATTTTTTTCCAATGGGTCCCGTTAGGGAGCTGGGTTATTTAAAACATGATGGGAATGAAGTAATGTTTATGATTGAGTTGCTAAAACATCTTTTATTTGTTTTTATGATTTTTACACCATTTGTTGCTCCAGCAGTTTTGTGTTTCTTTGTAGGTTGGATGATTCCTAGAGAGCAGATCACGCAAAAAAGAATCATACTAGTATTAGCCTTGTTGATCCCTGTTTTGCTTTTAATTTCGTATTTTGCCCCTCAGATATTAGGTCTGGTTTTTTGGAGTTTGATCTGGTTTTTCATCGGGTTGCTGCGAATGAAGAATTATACTAAGTCACAGTACTGGATAAGATGGCTTATATTTATCGCTTGTTTTAGTGCCTATATTTTACTTTATCTCCGCTTTTTTGGATCGCTTTATTTTTATTAAACTATTTAAAAATCAGCTTGAAGATTTGCTTCAAGCTGATTTTGTCTATTCTTTATTCCCCCAACTCCTCGCTGTAGGCAATAATCTGATCAACTGTATCTGACAAGAACTGAATCGTGTCGCGGAGTGGTTTATCCGTCGAAATATCTGCTCCGATAATCATAGCTGATTCAAGCGGAGTCTTGCTGCCGCCAGATTTGAGTAGCTCAAGCCAGTCACGGGCACCATCTTCGTCATTTTTCAGATGTAGGTAGCCGGCAGTAGAGATGACCAAGCCTGCGGAGTAAGTATAGCTGTAAAGCCCCATGTAGTAGTGGGCTTGGCGCATCCAAGTCAGGGCAGCGTCGTCGTCAATCTCAACGGCATCGCCCCAGAATTCTGTCAAGACTTCTTTCATGATAGCGTTGAGTTTGCTTGCGCCGAAGGTTCCGCCTTCTTCAATCAAAGTATAGACCTTGCGTTGGAAGGCAGCTTCTAGCAAGTGAGTGATGAAGTTGTGGAAGTAAGTATCCGTCAGACGGTGAGCTAGGGCAAAGCGTTTCTGGCGTGGGTTGTCAAACTGGCGCTCCAGATAATCGCTGAGCAGGAGCTCATTGAAGGTAGACGGGGCTTCCACATAGTAGGTGGACATGTGGGCATTGAAATAGCTTTGGTGATTGTCAGAGAAGATAAACTGACCAGAGTGGCCAATCTCGTGAATCAGAGTATAGACATCGCTCATGCGACCAGTCCAGCTCATGAGGACGTAAGGGTGGACCCGATAAGGATCAGCAGCATAGCCTCCAGAATCCTTTCCAGCATTGGCCGCAAAGTCGACCCAGCGTTCTTCCTTATAGCGGGCAACTTCTTGGCAGTATTCTTGTCCGAGTGGCTCGACTGACTTCATGACGAGGTCGTAGGCATCTTCAATGCTGACTTCGGGATTGAGCTCGCTGTCCAAGTCCAGCTTCCAGTCGGCAAAGGTCATTTTTTCAAGTCCGTTTACCTTAGCGACATGCTTGAGGTATTTTTGAGCTACTGGAGCGAATTCGCTCATAATCAAGTCAATCTGCCGGTCAAACATAGAGCGATCAACTTCTTGCTCAGCTAATAAGTAGTCAAAGACAGAGTCATAGCCCTTCATGTCAGCCAGCAGTTTTTCAGACTTGACCTGAGCCAGATAGGCAGCAGCAGCAGTATTTTGATGCTGACGAAGCCCTTCTGAGAAAGAGCGGAAAGATTTTTCGCGGATTTCTGCATTTTCATGGTTTTGATAGAAATTCTCATAGGTGACAAAGCTGTTTTTATAAACTTTGCCGTCCACTTCAAAGTCAGCCATGGCAAAGTCACCGGCCCGCATCTTGGTATAAATATCCTGTGGACTGTAAAAGACTTCACCTAGATTGGTCAAGGCTTTTTCAACATCCGCTCCCAGATAGTGGGCTTTTTTGATTTTAGCCTGGCGAATTGCTGAGGTCAGATGGGGCTCTTGACCTAGTTTTTCTAAGACAGCTTCATCTGCACCGACTAGGGCGTCGTCAAAGAAGCTGAGTGCGACATTGGCTTCCGTCTCAAACTCCATAGCTGCTTGGGCAATCTGCGCAAAGCTCTCATCACCAAAGTCAGTGGTCTGTGGCATAAAACCGTAGTTACCGATATGGCTGATTTGGATATAAATCTGCTCCAACTCAGCAAATGCTCGCTCAAAATCTTCGAAAGTGCTAAGTTTGCCTTGGTAATCACGGACGAATTTCTGGATGTCCTCTCTGGCCTTTTCGATAGCCCGCAGGAAGTCCTCTTGGTCTTGGTAAAGGGCCGTTAGGTCCCAGAGTTCATTTTCCGGAAATTCAGAACGATGTTTTTGTTCCATAGTCTACTCCTTTTGTCGTATATAGAAATAGTATAGCAAAAAATCCCCCAAAATGTCTTTGGGGGAGAAAGATAAGTCAGTAATTTTTAGATGTTTGTCATTTGAGTATAAAAGTCAAAGTTTCTTTGCGGCAATCTTTTTAAAAAGCAGTAGATATGACAAGAAAACGAAGATAACCAAGCCCAATAAAAGGGTGAAGACGTTTTGAGTTCCTTTTGTCATATTGGGAGCTTGATTAGCAATGACAGCCGTTACGGCGGTGCCTATAGCACCTGCAAAGGTCTGGGCCAGCTGAAACAGCGCGGTCGTATCTGCAGTCTTTCCTTTATCAACTTGAGTCGTCGCTAGGGCTAGTGTGTTATTGAAGGCCATGTTTCGCCCCAAGGTAAAGCAAATATAAATCGCAATAACAGCTGTTAAGGTGAGTTCTTTTGTGAAGATAAGGAGCAAGAGTACAGCAAGGAAAAGAAGAGAATTTCCTGTAAAAAGGGTTGGTTTCGGGCCTTTTCTATCATAGAGTTTGCCAAAGAGAGGAGAGAGAAAGGCTCCGAGCATGGTTCCTGGAAGCAGTGCAAAGCCTGCCTGAGCAGTTGAAATTTCTTTTTCTATGACTAGGAAGTTGGGAATCAGAAAATTAGCCGATAGGTTGATAAATTGAAAAATAAAGAAGGGTAAAATAGCCAATAAGACCGTTGGTTGCTTTAAAATCCGAATATCTAGAAATGGATGATCGATTTTCAAGCTCCGATAGATAAAGCAAGCTAGTGGCACTACGCAAAGAACAAGATAGAGCCAATCGATATGTCCTTCTTCTAAGCTGGAGATGGCTACAATGGCAAAGACGAGTGAGCTTGCTAAGAGGGTAAATGAGAGGAGATCAAAGGCGCGTTTCCTAGACTTTTCAGAATTTCTTAAAAAGAAAAAGCCAAGAATAAAGGAAATGATTGGGACAGGAAGAATAAAGGTATAAATCATATGCCAGTCAAAACGACTAATCATAAAACCACCGTAAGTCGGCCCAATTGCTGGTGCTAGGCTGACCACCATCCCAGACAAGCCCATGTAGGTTCCAATTTTTTGCTTAGGAATACGCTCAACAATCAAGTTAAAGAGCAAAGGAATGGCTAATCCAGTAGCTCCTCCTTGCAGGATTCTCCCTATCATCAAGATGGGAAAGCTTGAAGCCAACATGGCAATCAGCGTTCCCAAGCAAAAGTTGGCCAAAGCGGTAAAGAGGATGGTTCTCTCTTTCCAATTATGGGCTAAGGTCGCTCCTAGAGTAATCGTAATGGCCACTGCTAATAAATACCCTGTCGTAATCCATTGCAACGTTCCCAATCCTAAGCCAAAAACCTTACTTAGATGTGGGAAGGTTACATTCATACTGGTTTCAGATAAGATGCCTGCAAAGCTGACTAAGGCTGTCGCAAGGAGTGAGAAAAATCTTTCTTTTCAACTGTTTGATGATCTGGCACGATTGTCTCCTTTACATGTTTGAAATGAGTCACTGTATTTATTATAAAGCAAGAAGTCCTCTTTGAAAAGTGAATAGTGGCTATACCGCCATCCTATTTGACGAATCGAAAGGGAAAAAACGAACTCTGACAGCCAGCTATAATCAGCTATAGAAAAGAAAAATAGATTTTCAGTACTTTTATAGAAAAAAGCCATTTTCAGCCTTTTTCTTTTGCCTGAAATTGTGGTAAAATAAGGTCTGTACGTGCTTGATACAAAGATGAGGATATAATAAGCTACTAAGGCTATGATATTAAAGTCACAGTGCTAACTGAACATCTCCTATGAGTTGCTTAAGGTCTTAGTATCTTGAGAATTGAACACGCCTACAACTCTGTGGAAAAAGATAAATTTATCTAGGAGCAGTCGCTCCGTCGCTCGCTTTCCTATTTTCCTTTGAGTTGCTTAACGGCTTAGTATCTTGATCTTTGTAGCCAAGGCGTATGAAAAAAATGAGCATGTGCTCGGCAAGGAGTCTTTATGACAAAACAAGTTTTTAAAATCGTTTTTGCAGGTCGTGAGCTGGTTGTTGAAACCGGTCAGGTTGCAAAGCAGGCAAATGGCAGCGCCGTTGTTCGCTATGGAGAAAGTACCGTTTTAACTGCGGCAACCATGTCCAAAAAGATGGCTACTGGTGACTTTTTCCCATTGCAGGTCAACTATGAGGAAAAAATGTATGCGGCTGGGAAATACCCTGGTGGCTTTAACAAGCGCGAAGGCCGTCCATCAACAGATGCGACTTTGACTGCCCGCTTGATTGACCGTCCGATTCGACCTATGTTTGCCGAAGGCTTCCGCAATGAAGTTCAGGTTATCAATACTGTTCTTTCTTATGACCAAGATGCTACGCCTCAAATGGCTGCTATGTTCGGTAGCTCTCTGGCTCTTTCTATCTCAGATATTCCTTTTAACGGCCCTATCGCAGGAGTTCAAGTCGGCTATGTAGACGGTGAATTCATCATCAATCCTAGCAAGGAACAAAAAGAAGTTTCACTTTTGGAACTGACAGTAGCTGGTACCAAAGATGCTATCAATATGGTAGAGTCTGGAGCTAAGGAGCTGACTGAAGATATCATGCTGGAAGCTCTTCTCAAAGGGCACGAAGCGGTTAAAGAATTGATTGCCTTCCAAGAAGATATCGTTGCAGCAGTCGGCAAGGAAAAAGCGGAAGTAGAATTGCTGCATGTTGATGAAGAGCTGCAGGAAGAGATTGTCGCAGCCTACAACAGCGACTTGCAAAAGGCTGTTCAGGTAGAAGAAAAGCTGGCGCGTGAAGCAGCAACCCAAGCTGTCAAAGATCAAGTCACAGCAGTTTATGAAGAGAAATACGCGGACCATGAAGAATTCGACCGTATCATGCGTGATGTGGCTGAAATCTTGGAACAAATGGAGCATGCGGAAGTGCGTCGTTTGATTACTGAAGATAAGGTCCGTCCTGACGGCCGTAAGGTTGATGAAATCCGTCCGCTGGATGCGGAAGTGGATTATTTGCCGCGCGTGCATGGTTCTGGTCTCTTTACCCGTGGGCAAACCCAAGCCTTGTCTGTCCTGACTTTGGCACCAATGGGAGAAACGCAAATTGTGGACGGCTTGGATCCAGAATACAAGAAGCGCTTCATGCACCACTATAATTTCCCGCAATACTCTGTCGGTGAAACAGGCCGTTATGGGGCTCCTGGCCGTCGTGAAATTGGACACGGTGCTCTTGGAGAGCGTGCCTTGGAGCAAGTCTTGCCTAGCTTGGAAGAGTTTCCTTACGCTATCCGCTTGGTAGCAGAAGTCTTGGAATCAAACGGTTCTTCCTCCCAAGCCTCTATCTGTGCGGGCACTTTAGCTCTGATGGCCGGTGGTGTGCCGATTAAGGCTCCGGTTGCTGGTATTGCTATGGGCTTGATTTCAGATGGCAGCAACTATACGGTTCTGACGGACATTCAAGGTTTGGAAGACCATTTTGGTGACATGGACTTTAAGGTAGCTGGTACCCGCGAAGGGATTACAGCTCTACAGATGGATATCAAGATTGAAGGAATTACAGCTGAGATACTGACAGAAGCTCTTGCTCAGGCTAAGAAAGCCCGCTTTGAAATTCTGGACTTGATTGAAGCGGCGATTCCAGCTCCGCGTCCAGAGTTGGCTCCAACTGCTCCGAAAATCGACACCATCAAGATTGATGTGGACAAGATTAAGATTGTCATCGGTAAAGGTGGGGAAACCATCGATAAGATCATCGCTGAGACCGGCGTTAAGATTGACATTGATGAAGAAGGAAATGTATCCATCTACTCCAGCGATCAAGATGCGATTAATCGTGCTAAGGAAATCATTGCTGGCTTGGTCCGCGAAGCAAAAGTGGACGAAGTTTACCATGCCAAGGTTGTTCGAATTGAGAAATTCGGTGCCTTTGTCAATCTCTTTGACAAGACGGATGCCCTCGTTCACATCTCAGAGCTGGCTTGGACTCGGACCAACAACGTCGAAGATGTCGTACAAATCGGTGATGAAGTGGATGTCAAGGTGATCAAGATTGATGCCAAAGGCCGGGTAGATGCTTCCATGAAAGTATTGCTGCCGCGTCCACCAAAGTCTGATAAGCCAAAACATCATCATGACAAGGGACATCATCCGCATAAGGAGCACAAGGGTCATAAGGATCATCAAGAAAGCTCTAAAACAGAAGAATAAGAGGTCGCTCATCTCTGTAGACCTCATCAGAAATCGGCAGAGGCGAGCCTAGTTCTCGTCTCTCCTTGTTTAGAGAAGGAAGGAGGCTAGTATGGGTTGGTGGAAGGAATCCATTGATATTGTAAAGGAAAATGATCCAGCGGCACGAACGTCGCTGGAAGTCTTGCTAACCTATCCGGGCATTAAAGCTTTGGCGGCCCACCGCCTCTCGCATTTTTTGTGGTGGCACGGTTTCAAGCTGCTGGCGCGCATGCACAGTCAATTCTGGCGTTTCTGGACCCAGATTGAGATTCATCCCGGCGCTCAGATTGAGTCAGGTGTCTTCATCGACCATGGAAGTGGCCTGGTGATTGGTGAGACAGCTATTGTGGAGAAGGGGGCCATGCTTTACCACGGCGTGACCCTAGGCGGTACGGGCAAGGATACAGGCAAACGCCATCCGACCGTGCGTCGGGGTGCCTTGGTCTCTGCCCATGCTCAAGTCATTGGACCAATTGAGATTGGCGAGAAAGCCAAGGTCGGAGCTGGTGCAGTTGTAGTGGCTGATGTGCCAAGTGATGTGACGGTGGTTGGAGTCCCAGCCAAGATTGTCCGTGTCCACGGTGAGAAGGACGAGCCAACCATTCATGAGGTAGAGGGGAAACGGGAATACTATCTAGACAAGCTAGAGCATGCCCGTGAAGCTAGCCACCATTCGTCAAGTCTTTAGAAAAGGTTGGCAAAGTTATCTAAGTAAAATATGACAGGAGGAACCGACATGTCAGATTTATCAGATGCTATTTTGAACCGGGTAGTCCTTGAACTGAAAGAAGGCTTAGACGGTCCCGCCAAGGAGCGTTTTACAAAACTGCCGCCTAGCCACCAGCATGAATGGGCTCGCTATATCAGTGAAGCCAAAAAAGATGAGACCAAGCTGCGCCGCATAGAAAAGATGAAGCTGGATTTGCTGAAGACTTAAAGAAAGAGAAGTTATGCTATTAGAGGAATTTGAAGATGTAGCTGCAGTCATTGAGCCAACTGAAAAGCCAGTCCATGACAAGGGTGAAGTGTGTGAATCCATCATCCTGTCCTTTAATGGCGAAATTCTGAAACGTTTGATTGAGTCAGAAGAAGTCTATCCAGGAGGCTATTTGAAAAGCATAAACGGACAGCATCCATGGTATATGTACGGTCAAGGTCCTAGTAAGCTAGCAGTTATGTTGGCTCCGATTGGAGCTCCCATGATAGTCGGCCAGCTGGAGGAGTTGGCGGCCAGAGGCTTCAAGAATTTCATCATTCTAGGTTCCTGTGGCGTTTTGGATCGCTCAATTGAGGCTGATAAAATCATCCTGCCTGCGGCCGCTTTGCGAGATGAAGGGACTAGCTATCACTATGCCCCACCGGGTGACGAAGTCGCCTATGACGAGTCTCTGCTGGTCGAGCTGGAAGCTATCTTTGACAAGCACAATATCGAGCATATCCGCACCAAGTCTTGGACGACGGATGCCTTTTATCGGGAAACGCCTGATAAGGTCAAGCGTCGCTTGGCTGCTGGAGCCAAAGTGGTGGACATGGAAGCTTCAGCTATCATGGCTTGGAGTCAATTTCGCAAGAGTAAAGTCTATCAGTTCTTCTACACAGCTGACTATGTGGATCATCATAACCGAACCTGGGATGCCCGCCATGAAGAGCGGACAGCTGATGCCATGACTTTTTTCACTATCGCTTTGACAATAGCAAAGGAACTAGAAAGGTAACTACAAGAATGGCAGTATATTTTTACGGCTGTATCACCATGGATGGCTACTTGGCAGACAGCCAGCACAGGATAGACTGGCTGCATCAGCTTGGTTCTGTAGAGGATACAGGCTATGATGACTTTTACAGGCAAATGGATATCACCATCATGGGCAAGCGGACCTTTGAGGAAATCCAAGATTTGCAAGATGTAGAAAGTTTATCAAGCTACGGAAAACTATGTCTTTACGCATGATAGGCACCTGCCTGTCAGCAATTACCAGCCAGTAGCTGGGGATGTGGTGGACTTTGTTCACCAGATTGACAAAGGCAAAAATGTCTTTGTGATTGGTGGTAATTCCTTGGTAGGACCGCTCTTGGATGCGGATCTTTTCGACCACCTCATTATTCAGATAGCGCCCCTTATCCTAGGAAAGGGGGTTCCCCTCTTTACCCAAGAGGAAGGGCAGCGCTTTTACCAACTGGATAGCCTCAGACAATTTGGCCCTTTTGCAGAGCTGGTTTTCAGCCGAAAAAGTCAGAAATAGAGAAGGGAGTGGACCGCATGATTAAAATTTACGACACCATGACCCGCAGCCTACGTGAATTTGTGCCCATTGAAGAGGGCAAGGTTCGCATGTATGTCTGCGGTCCGACGGTTTATAACTATATCCATGTCGGCAATGCCCGCTCAACAGTAGCTTTTGACACAGTTCGTCGCTATTTTGAGTATCGGGGATTTGAGGTCAATTATATTTCCAATTTTACAGATGTAGATGATAAGATTATCCATCGATCCAAGGAAGAAGGCATCACTCCCAAAGAAGTGGCTGACAAGTATATCGCAGCTTTTCGTGAGGATGTCACAGCTCTGGGTGTAAAACCTGCGACTCGTCATCCGCGGGTGGTGGAGTTTATGGCTGATATCATTCGTTTTGTCGCTGACTTGATTGAAAAAGGTTATGCTTACGAGAGTCAAGGTGATGTCTATTTCCGAGTGGAAAAGTCTCACAATTATGCCAAATTAGCCAATAAAACCTTGGCAGACTTGGAGTTGGGTGCTTCTGGCCGGACAGATGAGGAGACTGCTCGTAAGGAAAATCCAGTGGACTTTGCTCTCTGGAAGGCAGCTAAGCCAGGTGAGATTTTCTGGGACAGCCCTTGGGGAGCAGGCCGTCCGGGCTGGCATATCGAGTGTTCGGTCATGTCGACGGAGATCTTGGGCGATACTATTGATATCCACGGTGGAGGAGCAGACCTAGAGTTTCCTCACCATACCAATGAAATCGCCCAGTCAGAGGCCAAGACTGGTCAGACTTTTGCCAACTACTGGATGCACAATGGCTTTGTCAACATTGATGACGTCAAGATGTCTAAATCTCTAGGCAATTTCATTACTGTTCACGATGCCCTCAAGACCATTGATGGTCAGGTGCTGCGTTTCTTCTTTGCTACCCAGCATTATCGTAAGCCGATCAATTTCACGGAAAAAGCTGTTCATGATGCAGCGACCAATCTTAAGTATTTGAAGAATACCTATGAGCAGCCTTTTACTGGTCAGGCAGATTCGGCTCAGCTTCAAGCCTTTCTGGACAAGTTCACCGCTGCTATGGACGAAGATTTCAATGCGGCCAATGGTATCACGGTTGTCTTCGAGTTAGCCAAGTGGATTAACTCTGGCAATTACACCGCTGAAGTCAAGGCAGCCTTGGCCAAGCTCTTAGAAGTTTGGTATCATCTTCGTAGAAGAAGTCTTGGACGCGGACATTGAGCGCTTGATTGAGGAACGCCAAGTGGCGCGTGCTAATCGGGACTTTGCGACTGCAGACCGTATTCGGGATGAACTGGCTGCTCAGGGCATCAAGCTTTTGGATACTAAGGACGGAGTGAGGTGGACCCGTGACTGATGTCAACCTGATTAACGGCATTGCTCTCGCCTTTGAGGGAGATGCTGTCTACTCCATGTATATCCGGCGGCACCTAATTTTTCAGGGACTGACCAAGCCCAATCAGCTGCACAGGGAAGCGACCAAGTACGTTTCTGCCAAGGCTCAGGCTAATCTCATCTCTCTCATGCTGGAGGAAGGGATTCTGACGGAAAAGGAAGAGGATATCTACAAGCGCGGCCGCAATGCCAACAGCCACACCAAGGCTAAGAATACAGATATCGTCACTATCGGATGTCTACCGGCTTTGAGGCAGTCATGGGCTACCTGCATATGACCGAATCCATTGAGCGACTGGAAGAGCTGATTGACTGGTGCATTCGGAAGATTGAGGCTTCGTTCTGATTATGAAAGGAACTAATTTATGAGTGATTTCTTACAATTTGATAATTTTAATTTCAAGTTGGCTATTATTCAGGAGTTAATGTATGAACAAAACGTGCTTGAACCACGATTTGACGTTTACAGTTTTTGTGAATCTGAGAAATTATCTATAGATCCAGAAGACTTCTATGAGACACCAATTCCTGAAGTAGAGGCTTATTTCGAACGATTGGAAATACCTAAAGAGTATGCGCAGAATGTGGAAAGCCTCTTCTTTGATGGAGGTAATGATATCTATGCGCAATTAATCCCTTTATGGGATGGTGAAGATGATCAATTTGATTTGGAAAATGTGACTGAAAAGGAACTATCGCAGTTTTCGAATTTAAAAACCATAGACGGAACAATCTTTCCATTTTCTAAAGAAGTACGTGATTTATTTGAATCCAAAGGAATTGATATCGAAGAGTAAGTATTAAAAAGTTGGTTTTCTATATGAACTATAATAATCAGGAAAGGAAGCTTGAGCATTATTTCAGTAAACTTTAAGATGTTCAAGGAGTGAGCAAATATAGGTAGGAATGATTCTGTATCTAATATATGAAGAAAGCAATATTCTCTGATTACACTTTATCTCAGTAGATTTCGACTCCTACAGAATATTAGTGATATAATTACATTGAACAAGAGGAGATTTCTATGTTGGAATGTGAAATGTTTTAAAATATATAGAACCAAATTCAAGTGATTGTGCATTGTAGAAATAAGGAGTAGAAATAGTGCGTATTTGGAATGTTTGTTGGAGTTGGATTCAGAGTAATTTTAAAGAGCTTATTTTGCCAATAATTATTTGTGGAATTCTTGTTAGTTTTTTAGGAAATTTTTTATGGCAAACATATATAGAATATAAAGATATAAACAAAAACGCTTCGAGTAAAAAAAGCGTATCAATTGAAAAATGTTCCGTTTATATTAAACGGAAATGTTTTTAGGAGATGATATACTTCCAGAGCAAAAAGTATAATTTTTTTCTAATTATATTCAAAAACACACTAAAAGTTCAAAACGATAAGCAAAAATAGGATTATTGTGGATGAGATTAAGTTAACAAACGTTCAAGTTGATGAAACGTATTCTTTTACCGATATTTTAGTGCATTATGGTTTAAATACTAATTCAGAAAGCCAGCCATTTAAAGTATTTGTTTTTTTAATAATGGCAATTCAAAAGATGCCTCTGCAAGATATCAGATTGATTTTTATAAAAATATAATTATAATACGAAGAAATCGGTTAATATTCTATCTAATACATCTGGTGTGATCTTGGATGGAGGAGATATTAAGGAGTTGTTTAAAAAAGAGCTTCAATCTTCTGAAATAATGGCAGCTTTTGAAGACTATACTGAAGGTGATAATTTACAAATTAATATTAGGGACTTAAATAGCGGAAAAAAAGAACCTACGGTTCATATTTCATATGATAATAAAACAAAACGTTTTTAATATTAGTGCAGGATCTTCAGGTCCATCGAACGATACAACTAGAATTCCTAAGTTCAATATTTCTAGTCCATATAAAACAGAATATACTAAGAAAATTGCAATGGAGGTTGATTCAGGTGAATCAACCATACCATTTCATTTGTTATTTGATAAAACTGTACGAGTAGAATATGATATAGAAATTAAGTCGGATGGTAATAAAGTAGAGTGGACATCAGGAAAGCGACATCAAATTGTGGCAATCCACATGCCGGTTTATAAAATAAATAAAAGTAATTTGTATGGAATGATTTATTTATATTGTGAGGAGTATAAATTATCAAATTCAACATTTGAAGAAGTAAAAAGTAAAGATAAAAAATTAATTTACACTGTGGATAATACTATCGAAGATTATAATCTATATGAAAAAAACTAGCTGTCCTTCATGGCAGCTAGTCTTCTTTATAATTTTCGTAAAATTCCACCTTAATCCTAATAAAGGTCTCCAAGTCTCGCAGGAGCTGCAGGAGCATGGCACGGGTTTCAAATTCTTGGCGGGTCTTAGGGAGAGGCCCTCTCACGAAATACGGTCAAATAGTTGTCAATCTCGTCCAAGAGGTCTAGCGCGGGATTTTTTTGGCTCAGTTGCTTAGCGGTTTGGGAGAAGAGGCGGGCTAAAATTAAGCTTTCACTGGCTGCTAGATGGCAGTTGTTGATATTGCTGGCCATGTCTTGCAGGATACGGTTTTGGGCCTGCCGCATTTCAAAATAGTGGATATGGTAGTTGGTCTGGTGAAAGAGGTGGTTGGAGTGGTCCAGATAGACCAGCTGCAAGGCCTGCTGCAGAATCTTGTCCAGCTCCTTGATTAGAGCTGCATCATTTCGACCGTCTCCAGATTTTAAGAAATATTCAAAGCGCAGCAAAATCTTTTTCAGCTGTTCTTCCACTTGCTCGTGGTAGCTGTCAATCTCTTGCTGACGCGAGGGCATATAGAGATTGGCTAGGAGTGCAAAGCTAGTTCCAATAAGAAATAGAGCTAGCTCATTTCCAAGCAGAGACCAGGAAGTAGATTTTTCTAAGAGCAGATGGGTGACCAGGACGGTACTGGGTGTGATGCCGATTTCCCAGCCAAGCCGAAAGGCCAGAGGCACATAGATCACGATATAGATGGCCAATGCTCCGAGATGAAAACCTAGAAAGTGAAAGGCCAGACTTCCGATAGCTAGAGCTAGCAGTGTGGATAAAAAGCGGTTGCCAGCTAGCTTTGCAGTGCTACGGCGGGTATCCGTGACGCTGAGGATGGCAATGATACCAGCTGAAGTTGAGTAGGCCAGACCTAAAAAGTCAGCGAGCCAAGCAGCGAGACAGGTAGCTAATACTAGCTTGATGGTGCGTTGGAGGAGAGACATGAGTAAGAGTTTCCTTTTTTAGACTTCTTTCTATTATAGCACGACTGAGTAGGATTGTTAGGGCTGGCTGATTGCTTTTTATCAGAGCAGAATTCTGTCTCGCCCGAGTAAATCCTGCCGCCATTTTTTCGCCTTTGTGTTATACTAGTCCTATGGAAAAAAACGATATTGTCTACGGTGTGCATGCGGTGACAGAGGCTCTCGCAGCCAACACTGGAAATAAACTCTACATTCAAGACGACCTGCGTGGTAAAAAGGTCGATAAAATCAAAGATTTAGCAGCGGAAAAAAAGGTCTCCATATCTTGGACACCTAAGAAGACCTTGCAGGAAATGACTGATGGAGCTGTTCACCAGGGCTTTGTTCTGCGGGTGGCGGAGTTCGCCTATACTGGCTTCGAGGTGCTGTTGAAAAAAGCAGAGCAGGAAGATAATCCGCTCTTATTGATTTTGGACGGACTGACTGACCCGCACAATCTGGGCTCTATCTTGCGGACGGCTGACGCGACCAATGTGGCTGGAGTCATCATTCCCAAGCACCGAGCAGTGGGTGTGACACCAGTTGTGGCCAAGACCTCAACGGGTGCCATTGAGCATATTCCCATTGCCCGTGTGACCAATCTCAGCCAGACTCTGGACAAACTCAAGGAAGCTGGTTTCTGGATTTCGGTACGGATATGCAGGGCACACCTTCTCATAAGTGGAATACAGCAGGCAAGCTAGCCATCATTATCGGCAACGAAGGTAAGGGAATCTCCAGCAATATTAAAAAACAGGTGGACGAGATGATTTCCATTCCCATGAATGGGCATGTCCAGAGCCTCAATGCCAGTGTCGCAGCGGCTATTCTCATGTATGAAGTCTTTCGCAATCGCCTATGAAAAGAAAAATCTTACTGGTGGACGGCTACAATATGACGGCCTTTTGGAGGGAGACTCGTCCTTACTTTAACCGCGGAGAGTTAGATGCTGCACGCACCATTCTGCTCCAGAAGCTTAGCAATTATGCTAGCTTTGAAGGACTGGAAGTTATCTGCGTCTTCGATGCCCAGTATATGCCGGGAGTTCGGCAGACCTACGAGGAGTTTAATGTAACGGTCGTTTTCACCGAGGAGGAGGAAACGGCAGATGATTATATCGAGCGCTTGGCAGCTGAGCTCAACACGCCCAAAAATCAGGTGTCGGTTGCGACTAGCGATCTTAATGAGCAGTGGACTGTCTTTGCTCAAGGGGCTTTGAGAGTGTCTGCTAGAGAGCTAGAGAAGCGAGTGGCTGTTACCAAATCAGACCTCAATAAGCTGAGCGGACAAATCAACCTGCAAAGACCTCCCTTGCGACCGATGGACAGCCAATCTTTGCGCGATTTACAAAAAATGATGGAGAAAAAAGATGACCTTTAAAATTTTAACCGATTCAACAGCAGACCTGCCAGAAAACTGGACCCAGGAAAATGATGTGCAGGTCCTAGGCCTTACCATTCAGCTAGATGGGCAAACTTATGAGACAGTTGGGGCAGGCAAGCTGACCAGCCAAGAACTTTTGGATAAGATGGAGTCTGGCAGTAAGCCGACTACCAGCCAGATCAATGTCGGCCAGTTTGAAGATGTCTTTCGCGGCTATGCCAAGGAAGGGACACCAGTTCTTTATGTAGCCTTTGCTTCGGCTCTATCGGGTACTTATCAGAGCGCAGTCATGGCACGGGAGATGGTCTTGGAAGATTTTCCAGATGCGCTGATTCGTATCATTGATACCAAGGCAGCTTCTATGGGTGAAGGACTTTTAGTCATGAAGGCGGCAGAAGCTAGAGCCGCAGGTCAGACCTTGGAGCAGACAGCAGACTTGATTGAGGGCTTGGTGCCTAAGGTTAAGACTTATTTTCTGGTTGATGACCTAAATCACCTCATGCGGGGCGGTCGGATTTCCAAAACTGCTGCGCTTATGGGGAGCTTGGTCAATATCAAGCCGATTATCGCTGTCAGGGGAGATGGGACTCTGGACTCGGTCGCTAAGGTTCGCGGCAAGAAGAAGGCGCAGGCAGAAGTAGTCCGCATGACTCTGGAAGGAGTTGCTGATCCGCGGGTGGTCATCGCCTATGCAGGTGCCAAAGAAGTTGTTGAGAGTTTAAAAGCTCAGCTGCTGGAAAGCGACCAAGTAGAGGAAGTTCTCCTCATGCCTCTGGGGCCTGTCATTTCTACCCATACTGGTCCTGGAACTTTGGGACTCTTTAGTATCGCCCAAGACATTCAAGACTAAGAAAACATGAAATCGCTATTTCATAAATAATTGCTTCAAATCTATTGCTTTTGCCTACTATTTTTGATATGATAGTAGGCGGTATTGTTTACCCCATTTGTAAGGCCCCGGAACCTTTCAAATAACTCGCGGACCGGAACATCCGCCCTGTAAACAAAAACGATATTCATAGGAGAAATCATGAACAAAACAACATACATGGCTAAGCCAGGTGAAGTTGAACGCAAATGGTATGTAGTGGACGCTACTGATGTCCCTCTTGGACGCCTTTCTGCTGTTGTAGCAAGCGTACTTCGCGGAAAAAACAAACCAACCTTTACACCACACACTGATACAGGTGACTTCGTAATCGTTATCAACGCTGAAAAAGTAAAATTGACTGGTAAAAAAGCAACTGATAAGATCTACTACACTCACTCTATGTACCCAGGTGGATTGAAACAAATCTCAGCAGGTGAGCTTCGCTCTAAGAACGCTGTTCGTTTGATCGAAAAATCTGTTAAAGGTATGCTTCCGCACAATACTCTTGGCCGCGCTCAAGGTATGAAGCTGAAAGTGTTTGTAGGCGCTGAGCACACTCACGCTGCACAACAACCAGAAGTTCTTGATATTTCAGGACTTATCTAAGGAAAGGAACAAATAAGCTATGTCACAAGCACAATATGCAGGTACTGGACGTCGTAAAAACGCTGTTGCACGCGTTCGCCTTGTTCCAGGAACTGGTAAAATTACTGTAAACAAAAAAGATGTTGAAGAGTACATCCCACACGCTGACCTTCGCTTGGTTATCAACCAACCATTCGCAGTTACTTCAACTGTTGGTCAATACGACGTTTTCGTAAACGTTGATGGTGGTGGCTACGCTGGTCAATCAGGCGCTATCCGTCACGGTATCGCTCGTGCCCTTCTTCAAGTAGACCCAGACTTCCGCGATTCATTGAAACGCGCAGGCCTTCTTACTCGTGATGCCCGTATGGTAGAACGTAAGAAACCAGGTCTTAAGAAAGCTCGTAAAGCATCACAATTCTCAAAACGTTAATCAATACGATTATATCAACGTTTCAAAGCATTCAAGAGTTTACCTCATGGGTGCTTTTTTTATGTTTTTGAAAAAGTTCACCTCAAAGTTCACCTTATTTTCACCTTATTGTTTTAAAAACTGTAAGGCAAATTCACCGACGGCCATAGGGACTACATTAGAAGTATTGACATAAATCTGTGTTGTACCTGTGTCGCTATGTGTTAGAGCTTCAGAAATGGCTTCTAAGCTCATTCCTGCCTGTTTAGCGAGCGTTGCTCCTGTATGCCGTAGTTTGTGTGGCGTAGCGTGTGTAAGCTCTGGGTGTCGCTTTTTGATAGTTTTCATCTTATTATTAAGATAGTCAGCATGTAAAGGTTTATTGATATTCCCTCTGGTATCTATATAAGTGAAGATGAATTGTTCTGGATTACTGATGATACCAAACTTTGCCAGTTCGTATTTTTGTTCTTTTTTCCATAAAGTCAGAAGTTGAAGTAAGTCGCTAGAAATAGAAAAGATAGTTTTTTTATTTCCTTTGGTAGATTTTACTTGTCCGTATCTATCTAAAGCCTGAATTAACTGAATCTGAGATTTTGAAAAGTCGATATGTTTCCACTGGAGAGCATATGTTTCTGATTTTCTATCTCCAAGGAAAAAAGTGAGATAAAAAAGAACGTAATCTTTGAGTGATATTTTATTGTTCTTTAAATCTTCTTTAAAGGCTGAGAACCATTCTTGGAGTTGCTCATGAGTTAAATATAAATCTTCATCGCGTTTTGATTCTGCAAGTTGAATTTTTTTTACAGCCTTAATTCGTCTTAAAGTTTTTGCAACTCTATTTGCTTCAATATATTCAAGTTCTTCTGCCCAATCAAAAATAGAAATAACGTAACTTCGTAAAGTTTTGAAGTTGGCATATTCATTGGCTTTTGCCGTCATCAAATTTAGAATAACCTGTTTATTTTGGTTTAAAAATTGAATCGTATAGTTGCCCAGAAGTGGTAGTATATGCTTTTCAAAACATGTTTTGGTATTAGCAATTGTTGACCTGCTTGGTGGCTTCGAAGTAGATGTAGTTTGTCCTGCTTTGTAGGATTCCCACCAAATATTATTATAGAAGTCCGAGAAAAGAATATCTTCTTTTCCTAGTCCCGAAAAGACGTTATCTTCAATTTGGTTTAGTTTCGTAAGTAGGTCTATCTCTGCTTGTCGTGCCTCCTTTCTTGTTTTAAATCTCTTATCATAATAGTTATTGTTAACGATACCAAGAGGCATTCGTGCTTCTAATGGTATATAGACTTTTAAGCGGTAAGTTCCGTTTTTTGTCTTACTGATAGTCATGATATTCTCCTTTATATCGAACCAGAAAATATCATGACCATTATAAAATAAAAATCTTGATTTTTCTAGTTGTTACTGTTTAGCCAGCGGTCAATAGCATCTTTGTGGAATCGAATTGTTTTTCCAATTTTGATTGATGGAAGCCCCCTTTGAATCCATGAATCAAGAGTATTGTTGGAAATTCCCAAATAGTCACAAGTCTGTTGTTTGTTCAAATAGGGACAACTTAAAGTGTTTTTTCAATTTGTTGTTCAATTTCTTTTTGGATAAGGTTTGATAGCAATAGTTGAATCTGATGAATCTGTTCATCAGGAAGAATCACTTGCATTTATTATCCTCCTTCTTATCTTGGTTTCTCATTGGATTGCATCGACGTGAATCCAAATACTTAGCAAAAAAGTAGGTACGCTCAATGATAAGTCCAAGAAGTGGTGTGTGATTAGCTCGTGCATACCAGACGAGTTCTTCAAACTCTGTGAAGTCATTCTGCTCAATAATATCCACAACTTCATGCATGAAATCATCTGAGTTATTTTCTACAAGAAATTTATCAAGATTAAAACCACATCCAACTTCAATATCATCTATATCATATTGAGTTTTCTCCTTATTTTCGGCATGAATGAAGTAGTCAAAAAGTCCTTTGGGTGATTGTACGATTTCTACATGAGCAGGGCCATTCAACTTGTCCTTGATTAGCTCAGAAACTTGTTTATAACTTTTGAGATAATCAAAGAAGAAAGCTCCGTGTTTGTGAGATTTTTTCAGTTCTCCAGTTTGTCGATTAATATCCTTATCGTGCCAAGGACTCAGAACGAAGGGGATGTGTAGTTCTTCAAGAACTTCAAGGTAGTCAGCAGGGGGCGCTTTCTTTGTAAAAAAGGAATGTCCACTTGCTAGAGCGTTGTTCTTTTGTCATTTTGATATGCCTTTCTGATTACTGATTACAGGATAATTGGGGGTCGTAGTAACCCCAATTATCTTGGAAAATGCTAGAAGGGGCTATCTGGCTACTGCTTAACGCAAGCCATAGCCCCTTTTTATCGTTTTTTACCAACTAACCATAGCTTATTACGAATCCGATTAGGTGCTGAAAAGTAGTAGTCAGGATGTTGACTCGAAACCTCTTCTTTCAGTTGAGAGGTCATGTCAGCCAAAATTTTTTGCCCCTGCTGGTCTCTAGGGACTTTGACAAAAACCGTCACATCATCTTTTCGTATGTCTACGACACTCTTATGTGCACAGTGATTAAAACTACTATTTATGGGATTGAAGGTAGTTATATTCTGATTGTCAATCGTTGTAACTTTTTCTGATTTCTCACGTTGCGTTAAAAACTGACGAAGTTTGAATGTAAAGTATACGGACTTAAAATAGTTGAATAGACTATCAAATCGAAATCGATTCAGAATTTCAAACATTACAGAAACAAATAGTGTAAATAAAAGAAAGGACATTGCTGTATAAGAATATTTGCTTCCTAAATCTAAATAGCCATTGAACTGGGAGAGGTTAAAAAAACTCAGAGGATTTAGTTTAAACTGATTTGATAGAAAATCCAGAGACCATCCTATAAGTCCTGCTAGAAATGAAACTAGAATTAGATTGATATTGAGGTTGAATGTCCTCATGAAGTAAGATTTTTTCATCATTAAAGAATTCCTTTCTTTGTGTAATATGTTGGACATAGTAGTGGAAGCACTTGATAAGGATGTTCGTTATCAATCACTTGAATCAGACCTGTTCCATGCCCAATAGGGATAACAATACCTTCTGGGTCGAGGTCGGGAAATAGAAATTGTGTCGTCTTCTTGTTAATGTTGCCAATCTGGATGAGGACATTAAGTTGTTCACGAACAGAAATGGGAATCGTAGTGTGGTCGAATCTTTGTGAAACAAGTAACAAATGAATCCTTGTAGCACGTCCAAGAAGTGCGATAGAAGACAAGAGTGAGAAAAACGATTCTTTAATTGTCTTATTGACTCCTTCGGATAATGCAAGGACCTCATCAATCACAATTGTCATATGAGTGAACTCATGACGTGGATTCTCGTATAGGATTGCTTGACGTTTTTGAATCAGTTCCAGACATTGACTTAATTTCTCATTGATTTCTGATACAAAATCGGACTTAGACCGATTTTCAACGGGATGAATCACAGCAATTTGATGTTCACGAGCCCAACGACTAGGCGTGTCAAATTTTGGGTCTACGATAATTAAATCAGATTGATTTTTGAGTACACTTAGTAGATAAGTAAGAGCATAAGATTTACCCGAACCACTATTTCCACAGATTGCAATGTGATTGACCTTATCAAGATTAAGCGTAAAATTTTCCATAATTGGAATTTGATTTTTGGGCAAACTTGTTGTATATCTATCAAGGTCAGGAATGACCAATCGTTTTGAAGTTCCCATCTTCCACGGAAAGAAGAGTCCTCGCTGAACATGAATATCATCCGTTTTTAGAGGGACAAAGTATGTAGCGTTTTGCTTCAATAATGTGTAATGTGGGTATAGGGACGCGTTGGCAATAAAGAAAATTTTATTATAGAGCTCATCATCTAAAATATAGGCACAGGGAAGCCGTGGTATGAAGATGAAACCGTCCTCTTGAATGACAATGTTAAAACTGTTGGTATAACTTGTTTCGCCTTGCATCAAGGCTCCAAGAGCCATATTAAGGCTCTGGAGCAAGTATGATTGCAAGACGGCATCTGCTTTAGACACCATTATTTGACCTCCTTAATACCATCAGCTTTAAAGTAAACGTTGTAGCGTACTTCAACGGCTTGAAGGTTATCGAATTGAATCAAACTCATGAAATCAGGTAGTTTAATTTTGTCTTCAAACTTAACTTGGAACGGTTCGAGTCCTTCTTGAATGAAGGTTGCCTTGTAAGCGATGATTTCGCCAGTAGGCTTTCCGTCCTCAAAGAGCTGTTGTGGTTCAAGTTCCGTACTCAAACTATGAATAGGTTTTGTAGGGTCCACATATTGTGATGCAGTTGCGACAGAGTATCCACCCTGTCTATGTTTGGTTTTAATTGTCATATTTAATTCCTCCGAATGGATGTTTAGATGATGCCCGTTTTAAGTCGTGAGCGTGACCGTCTTAGCTAAGGACATTTTCATTTTATTCTGTATTGAGATATAAATATATAACTTGCTAAGTCACTATGAACAGAGTTGAGCAGACAAGGTTTTTGAAATAATTTCCTAAAAATTATGTTTCAAAATGACTTCAAAAAATGACTTGATAGGTTATTTTTTAGTTTTTAATGTATTAAATTTTTTTATGCAACTGTTCATGGTATAATAGACTTATTGAAAACATTTACAAGGAGATTATAAACTTGATACCATTAGCAACAAGCAACAAGCAACAAGCAACAAGCAACAAGCAACAAGCAACAAGCAACAAGCAACAAGCAACAAGGTAATTTTTGCCTTTTTTCAGCATGTAAAAAAGCACCTTCTGTATGTAAAGGAGGTGTTTTCTAATGCGTGAAAACTTTATTGAACGCCCCTATAAGAATGAGAAAGAGGGAGCAATTGCATATGTTCAGGAATTGCTAAAACAGGCTCGTGAGGATAGACGAAGTGAAGATGTTGATAAATTAGAAAATCTTGCTCGTCTACTTAATACCAAGAAGTATGGTCTCGTTTGGGAGGAACATGCTGAGTGGGTTGAAGAGGAGATGAAGACCAAAATTCCTGTCTTCGTTGAAGATGAAACTAAAAAGATTGTGGGGGAACCAGACTCTGAAGATTATAACTTCCTACTAGAGGGTGATAATCTTCATAGTTTACACCTTTTGGAAAAAACTCACTCAGGAAGAATTGATGTTATTTATATTGACCCACCGTATAATACAGGGAATAAAGATTTTGTATACAATGATAAAATTGTTGATAAAAATGATGGATATTCTCATTCAAAGTGGTTGAGTTTTATGAGCCATAGATTGAAAATTGCAAAAGGTTTACTATCTCAAACGGGTGTTATATTGGTAAGTATTGATGAAAATGAACAAAGTCAATTAAAGTTACTCATGGATGAAATTTTTGGTGAACAGAACTTTGTGGAGTCAATTGTTTGGGATAAAAAATCGTCTGCTAAAGGGGTTCCACCTAGAAATATGATGGTAGGAGTACATGAATACATACTTGCATATCAAGTGTCAGGGGAATTTAGATTTTTAGGAGAAAGAAGAGATGAATCTGGATTTAAAAATCCAGATAATGACCCAAGGGGTCCTTGGAGAGAATCTAATATTAAAAGTACAACTAAGCCAATAGAAGAAGCTTTTACTATAACTGACCCAAATACAGGAAAAGAATATACAAACACTTGGGCTTTTTCTAAGGAATCTTTAGAAAAGATGATTGCCGAGGATAGAATTTTATGGAAAGCTAAACTTCCAAAACAAAAAGAATTTTTAAATAATATGAGGAATTCTACTAAAGCATTAAAATCAAACTGGGGGGTATTTGATAATCAAAAAACTACAATGTTTTTGAAGAAGCTATTACCCCAAATACAATTTAATAATCCAAAGCCTTTGGAGTTGATGAAATATTTGGTTGAAGTTGCTGTTCCTGAAGGTGCAACTATCCTAGATTTTTTTGCTGGGTCTGGGACAACAGCACAAGCTGTTATTGAATCTGGTGGAAATAGGAAATTTATTTGGCCACTAATAATGAAAATAATATCGCTCAAGACATTACTTATGCACGCTTAAACAAGTTGTACGAGGGGACAGATTTTTATGAATCTAAAAAATTCAATCTAAAATATTTTAAGACAGATTTTGTTGTCAAGGAAGAATTTCCTGATGTCACTCTTGAATATGAATTACTAAACTATGTTACACCTCTTGTTGAGTTGGAGTTTGGAGTAGATATTTCAAATCCAAAGGTGCAGGTAATTTTATCAGAAGAACAGTTAGATGAGATGGAAGAGACAGATTTCATAGAAAATTCTACGCTTTTTATTCATCCTGAAATTTTCTTTGACGTTGAACAAGAACGAATCCTTCGAAACAAGAACATCACGAAACGAGAAATTCCAAACTATTACTTCGGAAAGGACATGTGGTCATGATTGAATTAAAAAATTTCCAACAAAATCTAGTTGATAAACTCTTGAGATTTACAGCTCCTGAATATGGAGTTGATGAAATGGTTATTAAGTCACCAACAGGTTCAGGAAAAACAATTACACTTCTTGAATGGATGGATACTTATATCGCGAGTACCCATGATAACGTTGCTTTTGTGTGGTTTACTCCTGGTGCGGGAGAACTTGAAGAACAAAGTCAGGATAAGGCGAAAAGCTTTTCGTCGGTCAAGGAGCAATCGCTTGCGGATGCTCTACTTCAAGGATTTGATAAAGATACCGCAACTTTTATTAACTATGAATCGGTTGTAGGTAAAAACAAAAATGCTATGTTGACGGACAGTGAGAGAGAAAATCTTGAAGACAAGATTGAAAAAGCTTTTGAATCGGGTCGCCATTTTATTCTTGTTATTGATGAAGCGCATCGAAATGATACTAAGAAGGCAAGAGATATAATTTCACGTTTTAAAGCTTCTAAAACTGTTAGGGTTTCAGCAACTATTGAAGACCCTAAGGTTCCTGATAAGATAGAGTTCTATGAAGTTACTGAAGAGGAAGTTATCGAATCAGGTTTGATTACAAAATCAGTAGTCGTCAATGAAGGTATTGAGGAGTTTATAGATACTAATCCTGACATCAGTAGAGAATTTGAATTGCTGTTTGAAAGTGCTGAGCTAAAACGAAAAGAGATAGTACAAGGGTACACTGAAAATAACATTGCAGGTATAAATCCATTAGTGCTGGTTCAATTACCTGACAAATCTGAATCGGAACCTGAATTAGTCGGTCGCATTGAGGACTATATTCAAAATAAGTTACATAAGACATACGAAGATGGTAAACTAGGTATTTGGTTGGCAGAACAGAAACGAAATTATCTCAATGTTCAAGAACTTGATAATGAGGTTGAATATCTCATTATCAAACAGGCAATCGCTACTGGATGGGACGCCCCTCGTGCTAAAATCTTGATAAAGATACGTGAAAAAATGGGGGATACCTTTACTATTCAGACGATTGGTCGTATTCGTAGAATGCCTGACCCCTTAAAAGGTCACTATGATGTAGATGTATTGGATAATTCTTACATTTATACCTTTGATAATGACTTTCTAAATGGGGCATTTGGGCAAAAAGGGGTAGGAATTCCGACACCTCCTTTAGAACGGAAGGATATTGCCAAAGATTTTCAATTAGTCAGTGAGAGAGCTCTCGATTTACATGCAGGACAGGATGAAAAGGCCGTACGTGAAAATCTTTATCAGGGATTGATTAGAGAATGGAATTTGACCAATGATGTTGATTTGAACAAGCAAAAATTAGAGAATCAAGGAATTCAATTTGGCAGTTCTATTGTGAATACTTATAAACAAGGGAGATTTGATACGCTTAAGCATTCAGATGGTTTGCAAGATAGAGAAAGAAGAGTTGAGGCAGATTATAATGCAAATCGACTGGATTTACTCCATGCTTATCATGAACTTGACCGTGTCACTCATTTGCAAGTAAGACAGGTTGAAGCTTTATTAAAACGCTTTTTTATGGATTATAAAAGCCCAAGTTCAAATAAACATAGACTCTTAAAATTGAAACCGAACGAGTGGACAGCTTTTATTTTGAATAATTGGCGAGAACTTCGTGAAGTGTTTAGAAAAGTAGATATTTACCCAATAATCAGTATGGGACTTGTAGAAATTCAAGAAAATGATTTTTATATACCTATGAACGACCGCTATTTATACAATCCTAATCTGGAAAAAAATATTGTAGAAACAAATGTGTATGATGGTTACGAGAGTAGGATTATTAAAGGTAGCGAAGCAGAGCGCTTATTTGAGGACTATATCGAACAACATAAGGATGTAGTTGAGTTTGTTTATAAGAATGGTGATAAAGGGACTGAATACTTCTCGTTGGTTTATAATACAGCAAGCTCTTCTCATCATTTCTATCCTGATTACATTGTAAAAATGAAGAATGGTGATGTCTATATCATTGAAACCAAGGGTGGGGAGAATGCCAAGGGCAAAGATAAAAATATTGATAAGTATGCCCCGTTGAAATATGAATCATTAAAAGCATACCTTGATAAATATGGTTTAAAAGGAGCCTTTGTTCGTGATATCGCTGGAACTCTTCGATATTTAAACGAGGGTGAATGGAAAGATAATATGTCAGAATGGCATCCAATTGATGAATTGTTTGGATTTTAGGAGGAAATTTGATTTCTTTACTAGTTATATTAAAAACACTTTCTACAATGATATTTATAAAGCAAGTGAAGAATACTTCTTAGAGCATCTTGAAGATTTAGGGGTCATCGAAAATGATGATGACGAAGTTGAAGTCACAGATATTGAAGTGATGTATGTCTATGCTGGAAAGCGTGAAGATGATGAAATTGACATAGATATTCTAACAAATGTCTACGCAACTGTTTTCGGGTATAACTATAATCGTGATTCATCTTATGAAAAAAATCGTTGGCTTCGTATATCATGTATTGGGAAGCCTGATGCAGGAATCAAAAATTTTATAATTAAGAAGGTTGATTCTTACGAAAAAGGAACCTATAGCATTTTTGAGAATCCTCTTTCGGATGAGCTTATTCCTTTTATTTGGAAAGACGATTTGGATAAATTTGCTGAAGCGATATTGAAGAAATATGAACCACATGCTTTATTGACTCCAACTAGAATTGAACCTGAAACTATAGTCCAACAAATGGGGCTACAACTAAAATATTAAAGCATTACTGAAGATGCTTCAATTTTTGGCCAAGTCTATTTTCAAGATGTACCTGAAAAAGGAATTTCTGCAGGGACAATAGTCATTGAGGAAAAACTTCTTCAACTACGAAATATTGGAGTTGTAAGAAATACAATCCTTCATGAATGTGTTCATTGGGAACTACATCGATATGCTCTGGAATTGGCTCGAGCAAAGAAAGAAAAGTTATCAGTTCTATCTACTACTAGTAATGTCGGAGAACAGAATTTGTCAGATATTCTCGGGTGGATGGAATGGCATGCTGAATCTATTGCTCCCAAAATACTGATGCCTAAGGGGATGTTCATCCAAGAAGCAAGAGTGAGACATAAAAGACTCATTGAACTTAGTGAAACGAAAGATGAACTTGATATTGTTGAAAAATGGATTGATGAACTAGTGTTGTTCTTTGGCGTATCACGTCTTTCTGCTAAAGTTAGATTGGCAGAATGTGGATTTGATGTAGTGAAGGGGGCATTCATTTATATTGATGATAAATATGTTCCAACTCACAAATGGAAAGATGGTTATTTAGAAAATACTCAGACTTTCTCAATAAACTTAATTCAACTTGGTTTGCAATTGTTAGCACAACCAAACTTAAAGAGTCTTGTTGAAACTGGAGCATTGATTTATGTAGAATCCCATATTTGCATAAATGATAATAAGTTTGTTTCATATGACCTTGCAGGCAATCCTTTTTTAACAGATTATGCAAGACATCATATGGAAGAATGTTGTGTAGTGTTTGATATCGTTTCAAGAACTCAATCAGAAAGTTCCACCTCTTTAACTTTATTACTTAACAGAGATGCAGATTCTGATATTCAATTCACTATTAGCTACCCTAAAGATAAGAATGAGTGGCTTGAAAAAGTCGATACCCACGTAGCTGATACAATGGAAATCATGTTAAAACTACGAGGATTAAATAGTTTCGGTTCTGCTTTGACTGAGGTGATGAAATGGCGTGATGTGAGGAATCAGGAATTGGCTGATACGAGTTATCTAGGTTTGAAGGCAATTTCTAATTTAAGAAATGGGAAAACAGAACCTAAACTTGAAAGTGTTATTGCAATTTGTGTTGCGATGAAATTACCCCCGGTTGTTAGTAAGAAGTTAGTTGAACTATCGGGCAAAGTGCTTCGTTTAGGAAATGAACAAGAATTTCTTTATGAACTATTTATTTGTTCAACAGGGAATTGGGATGTTGGGAAATGTAATGCATTTTTAGTGGGTAAGGGATTCAAGGAACTTGTACATGATAGATATGAATAATCAATTGTAGTAATGAATGAAATGTTGGGAAGGAGTTAAGTCATATGATAGACAGAAGTAATTATTTTCAAACTCTTATTAAGGATGTGCTGGATAATTCCGAGTCGGAATATTGGGAAGATGCTGTTACAGAGTGGGAAATTGTAGATGTTGAAGAAGATGAGCGCTTGGAGGAGTCGTGTATATGTGGGAAGGAGCATCTTCGTTACCTTTTTACAATTAAAAACCAATTGAATGGTAATGAGCTATACCCTATTGGTAGTTCCTGCATTAAGAAGTTTGAACGTGAAGATTTGAAACTTCAAGTAGATGTCAAAGAGCAATTGTTTAAGTTGTTGCATGCTGTAGAAAATAACGATTATCTTCAGTTGTCATCTGAATTTTTTAGCCGTAAACTATTAAGATATTTGTTGGATGTCGGAGCATTTGAACCGAATGAATGGAATAATTATAATCCTGAAAATGATTATAGATTCATGCTTGATATGTTTAATAAAAGGACAAGAACTGATAAACAGAATAAGAAGGCTACAGCAATTATTCTTGGTTCAATTAAACCATTCCTTCAAATAGAATTAGCAGGTAAAATAAAAAAATAAATCCAAAAGACAGGTCATTTTTCATCTTTTGGATTTCTAGGACAAATAAGGTAAACTTTTGATATTCTGGTTCGATTTTATCTTGTTTTTAATGAAAGTTTACCTTATTTTTGATGAAATTGATTGAAATTAGTTGAAATTTTATTTTTTGAAAACTTATGAAAACGTTGATTTTAAAGCACTTTGGAATTAGATGAAATAAGTGGTGCCCCATAGAGGAAATAACTAAAGATTGTGATGCTGGAAATATTTATATAACAGCATTTCAAGATTTTAAAAACTTATAAAAAAAGTTTGCGAATAGTATTGCTTGGGATACAGAGGTTTGGTTGTCTGAGTCACCAGAACATATGATACATTTAAATGGTGACCGCTTTATGGGACCGAGAGACTGAAAATAATTGAGGGTTAAGTTGTATAGTTATTTTGTTTCAAATTATGATAGAAATTTTTTTATTAAAAAAATCAATGAGAATGAATTTCAAGATTTTTAAGGAATACAATATCTCTTTAAAAAAATATACTAATATTTTTTTGATTGTTATCGAAATTATAAGAAGTCAGAAGAATTGATAAAAAGAATACATTGATAATATCGATGATTATGACACTAATAAATTAAATGACATATATCGAGATTGCAAGTATCTATTTATGCAAAAATATTATGTTTGGAAGGATATTTATTGACAATATTAAATCGTATTGTAAGCAGGAAGACCGCTTTGATTTGAAGAAAGAAGTTTCAAATTTTGAAAAATTAGATGAAATAAAAATGTTAAAATTATTGAGGGATTATGGTCAACATTTCTCCTTACCCTTTAGTAATTTATCAAGAAGCTATAGTGTGTTGCAAGAAAAGACAACAGCTATAGAACCCCTTATTTCAGTTTCGGAACTAAGAAAAAATGAGACTAGCAATACGCAGAATAAAAAATACCTCAAGAGCCTAAATGAGGGAGAAATTTCAATAGTGGATTATTTTGAAAAATGGTCTAAATCAATGGATAGACTACTGCTGAAAGTGAAAGCTGATTTTTTACTTCTAACGGATTTAAATATTAAACAGTTTATTTTATCTAAAATACTCTGTTTTATCGATATGGGGGATTATATACCAGTCGGATTAGCTAAAGCGGAGGGGGTTAATAATTTTATAGGAATGTATCAACAAATAGAATTTATTTCATTTGATGAATTGGTACTAGTGCATCTGTTCAAATCAGAATAATAAAAACGCAGGATTGGAGTCCTGCGTTTTGGATTCCATAAATACTAGAAAAGATTATACTATTTCTAGTATTTTTAGGAATGATAACATTATAGAAAGAAGCTTCATCATTTCATTTTTTTGTGAAAATTAAATAAGGTAAACTTTTGATATTCTGGTTCGATTTTTGTTTATTTTTAATGAAAGTTCACCTTATTTTGATGAAGTTGATTGAAATTAGCTGAAATTTTCTTTTGTGAACACTCATAAAAGCGTTGATTTTAAAGCACTTTGAATTTAGATGAAATAAGTGGTGCTCCAACCAGGCTTGAAAAAAGCTCGTAAAGCTAGCCAGTTCTCTAAACGTTAATTCGAGAGAGTAGCTATATTTACATGGAACATCCTTCGGGGTGTTCTTTTTTTATTGACACCTTGTAGATTTATGATTAGGAATCTCATTGAATGGTATCAGGTAAATGAAAAGATTCGTTGATAATATCCTATTTCTTCGTACTTTAGTCTAATACCTATAATGTAAAAAACTCTAGCTATCAGGTAGTTGATAGTTAGAGTTTTTTCTATTCATATGATTTAATGAGATTAAATAAGTCCTCTACTTCTGATGACGGTGTAGCTGATTTGAGATAAGCGTAATAAACTGTAAATGTGATTTGGTCCTCCGGTATTAGAGGGATTTTTATTAAATCATCATCTTCATCAGAAAGGGCGATATCAGCTAGTAAACTAACTCCAATCCCTTTCTTAAAAGTTCTTTAAGAATGACAATGTCGTCACTCTTAAAGAATATTTCTGCCTTGTTTTGATACTTTTGATTAAGTAGTTCAAAAGCTTTCAGGTGAACAAAGTGTTCGTCTAAGAGTATAAAGGATTGATCTACTAATTCTTCAAAAGTGAGGGAAGGAGCAGTAGCAAGAGGATGGTTCTTAGATAAAACGACATAAAGCTCTTTATGAAAGAGTTCATGCGTCTCTATTGAAGGATGATTGAGTGGTTCAATCAATCCGAGTAAGCTCGCATCTAGTTCTCCCTTAAGGAGAAGGTTTAATAATTCTACGGATCCACCACGAATAGGACGTACCTTTTTTAAAAAATCAAATTCAGTTTCTTTATTTAAGACAGAGAAAAGATACTGAATGATAATAGGAGGGAATCCTACAGTAGAGTAATGCGCCAAAGAGCGATTAATTTCTTTGTGAGTAGAAATGACCTCAGGTAAAATCAGTTCTGTATGCTTCAGAAGGATTTGTCCTTGATTAGTTAATTTAAAGGAGCGATGTGAGGGATCATGGTGAATCAATTTGCAATTAAAGGAGTCCTCTAAGCGCTTGATGGCATAAGAAATAGATGGTTGGCTGACTTTATGTTGTTTTGCTACTTCCGTATAGGATTGAAGCTGGCAGAGGTCATAAAAATATTGTAGATCTTTTAAATTCATATGGGCTCACTTTCAATAGTTGGAGAAGGAAAATAAGTGGAAATCACCAGATAAATAATTTTTATCCGTATCCTACAATTTGACTATACGAGTATTCGCTGGTTAAAATGTAAGTGAGTCAGGGATATTAAAGATTGTCTAAGATACTTTCAAAAATGACCAAGATCTTTTCTCGTTTATCAATAGGGAGCTGTTTAATCTTCATGTTGATTCTTTTGAGTGAAAGATTGTCAGTCTTATCAGAGGTTGATTCAAGGCTATCAAAATTGAAAAATTCCTCTGGGGTCATCTCTAGGGCGTCAATCACTTTTTCAAGACTGTGAATGGTCAGATTCACATTTTGGTTTTCTAGTTGGTTGATATACTTAAGCCCAAGTCCCGCTTGTTCCGAAAGTTCTTCCTGGCTCATTTTGTTTTGTGTTCGAAAATATTTCACTTTTTTGGAAATATATTGTTGTAAATAGTTTTTAGTTGTCATATAAATAGAATACAAGTTTTGTATGACAAAAAAACACCTTAAAAAATACGAAGTATTGTATAAAAAAACTTAAATGATATTTATCTATTGTAATTTGCCTTATGGATTTATATTTTTAGTATGGCTTTATTTGTCCGATGGTAAAGAGCGATTACCGAAAAATCTTATGAGTATAGAAATTTATAACATAAAGAGGTTAAAGAATCACAAAATGGTGCTTTGAGTAATAATCTACAGAATAAAGAGTTTTTCAATAACGCTTTACTTCTAGACTCATTATAACATATACACTTACGATTGTATTTTTTAAATAACAAAGTTCGACTAAAAATACATATTAAGTGGTATAATATTATCAAAAAGGAGGTTGCACTATGACTGCACATGATATTTTAAATAACCCTTTCCTTAATAAAGGGACTGCCTTTACCTTAGAGGAACGGAAGGAACTAGGTCTTATTGGTTTATTACCACCTTACGTTCAAACCATTGAAGAGCAAGCAGCGCAAACTTATGCACAAATGCAAACAAAGGTCAATGATCTGGAAAAACGTTTGTTCTTAATGGAAATCTTTAATACAAATAGAACTTTATTCTATTACCTTTTTTCTCAACATTTGGAAGAATTCAATCCAATTGTATATGACCCAACCATTGCAGATATGATTGAAGGCTATAGTGACCTCTTTGTAGATCCACAATATGCGGGATATCTTGATATTAATCATCCTGAAAATATTGAAGCCACTTTGAAAAATGCTGCCGGGGATCGCGAGATTCGACTCATAGTTGTAACAGATGCAGAAGGAATCCTTGGGATTGGAGACTGGGGAACAAATGGTGTCGATATTTCCGTTGGGAAATTGATGGTCTATACGGGTGCTGCTGGAATCGATCCTTCTATGGTCCTTCCTTTAGTCATTGATGCAGGAACTAACCGTGAAGAACTTCGGAACAATCCTAATTACTTGGGAAATCGTCACGAACGGGTCCGCGGAGATCGTTACTACGACTTCATTGACCAATTCGTTCAAACAGCAGAACGTCTCTTTCCTAAACTCTACCTTCACTGGGAAGACTTCGGTCGCTTGAATGCTGCTAATATTCTTGAAAAATATCGGAAACAAATTCCGACCTTTAATGATGATATTCAAGGTACAGGAATCGTTACCTTGGGTGGTATCTTTGGTTCACTAGATATTAGTGGTGAAAAATTAACAGATCAAGTTTATCTCTGCTATGGTGGTGGTACTGCGGGTGCAGGAATTGCCTCTCGTGTTCTTCGCGAAATGGTGAGTGAAGGTCTTTCTGAAGAAGAAGCCTATAAACGTTTCTTTATGGTTGATAAACAAGGTCTTCTCTTTGATGACATGGATGACTTGACACCAGAGCAAAAACCGTTTGCGAAGAAACGGTCGGATTTTCCTAATGCTGATAACTTATCAGATTTATTAGAAGTCGTTAAAACTGTTAAACCAACTATTTTAGTAGGAACTTCAACTCAGCCAAATACCTTCACTAAAGAAATTGTAGAAGCTATGTGTGAAAACACTGAACGTCCAATGATCTTCCCCTTATCAAATCCAACCAAGCTAGCCGAAGCTAGTGCCAAAGATTTGATTGAATGGTCAGATGGTAAAGCTTTTGTCGCAACAGGAATTCCTGCTGATACGGTTTCTTATAAAGGTGTAGACTATGTGATTGGTCAAGCCAATAATGCTTTAATTTACCCAGGTCTTGGTCTAGGTATGCTGGCTTCTGAAGCAAGTCTTTTGACGGATGAAATGATTGGAGCAGCGGCTCATTCATTGAGTGGTATTGTCAATCCAGGTCAACCAGGAGCTCCTGTCTTGCCACCATTCAAGTATGTAGCAGATGTTTCCATTAAAGTAGCAGAAGCAGTCGCTAAAAAAGCGCAAGAACAAGGTCTTGCACGTGCTAAAGAAACTGATATGGCTAAAGCAGTTCGTGATTTGAAATGGTATCCAACCTATAAATAAGTAAATGGAAATGGGGTGTACGAGTGTGACTGGATGCTTCGTACACCTCCTAATATATGCTAGGTCATATAGAAAGGGAGACTATGGATATATTTTTAACTTCAATTCAGAGTATTGTACCTATTATCGTAATTATCATTCTAGGTTACTTCTTACAAGTTCGTGGTTGGTTTCAAGAGAGTTTGGAAATGATTTATCTAAACTCATTATGAATGTGGCCATGCCAGTGGCAATTTTTACCTCTGTTCTTAAATATTTAACTTTAGATAAATTGATTAGCCTGTCTGGCGGTTTATTGTATACGTTTATCGCCTTCATTCTCGGTTACCTAATGGCCTTTATAGCAGTGAAACTTTTTAAAGTGCGCCCAGGCCGTCAAGGAACCATGATTAATACCTTTGTTAATGCCAATACCATTTTTATTGGTTTGCCTTTAAACATAGCTCTGTTTGGAAATCAAGCTCTTCCCTACTTCTTGGTGTATTATATTACAAATACGGTATCTACTTGGACATTAGGTGTCTATCTAATGACCTCGGATAGCAAAGAAGGGGCTTCAAAGCAAGCTCAAAAATTCAATTGGAAGAAGCTCTTCCCAGCACCTTTATTGGGATTTCTCGTAGCCCTCGTATTTTTAGTGCTCCGTCTTCCTGTCCCAAGTTTTGCGGAAAGTACCTTGACTTATATTGGTAGTTTAACAACGCCATTATCTCTTATCTATATCGGTATTGTTCTTGCAAAGGCAGGCTTGAATACGATTGCTTTTGATAAAGATACAATTGTAACTTTGGTTGGACGCTTTATCCTAGCTCCTCTGATCATGCTTCTTGTATTGAAGTTCTTTGCCCCAAATATGGCAACAGCAGAATTTAAGACCTTTATGATTCAGTCTGCTACACCAGCTCTAGCAGTTCTTCCAATCCTTGCCAATCAAGGAAAAGGAGATGTTGAGTTTTCAACGAATGTGGTGACTCTAAGTACAGTGCTCTTTATCATTGTTATTCCAATACTCCAAACTTTATTAGGATAATTAGGGTTATGGTCTGAGTGAAGGTTCTGAATTAAGAAATTCCCCTATTTTTATATACACCTATTCATAGTTCTTAAAATAAAAATCAGGAGAAACTCTTCTGAAAGTTGCTATTAAGCGATTTTTAGATATTCTAAAACCATATTTTTCAAACCAGACTTGAAAAAAGCTCGTAAAGTTAGCCAGTTCTCAAAACGTTAATCAACGAGATTATATCAATTTTTGCTGACATTCAAGAGTTTTCTCTTGGATGTCTTTTTTGATGTAAAAAGCAATTTAACTTAAAAATACACCAAGATTCAAAATCTTGGTGTATTATCTTTTTTTAGATAATTGTTCTCTAAAAAGTTTTGTCATTTGTTTTTGTCCGGCAGGAGTACCTAGCGCTTCCTTGCTTATTTCTCCTTTAAATATTTGTTCCATTAAAAATAGGTAAGCTTCACCCAAAGCTGTTGTAATTAATCCAGCGGTAGTGCCGGAAATAGTTCCGCCAACTGCCGTTCCTACTCCGGGAATAAATTTGAGTATATTAGACACAATTGTTTTTCCAAGGAATGTTGCTCCCCCAGATCCTAAAGTCGAGGATACAAAGGCGGTTAGAAAAGTTTTATTTATATCAAGCCCAAAAATTACAGTAATGCCAGTAATCATGCTTATCTGGGTTGGTACAAGCATGAAGGCATCTGCAAAAGGAACTGGTGCGAAACCTTCACCAAAACTTGCTGCTACTGCAGTTGCAATGACTGCCCTAGCATGTTTTTTTTTAGATTCTAGAGATACTTTTTGGATATTTTGGAGAGTATCTTGTAGTTCAGTTGGCAAGACCTCAGACATTACATCAATCAAAGTATCTAATCCAAAAGCTTGAGCTACATATTCCTCATCAAAATCCATATCTTGAGCTAAAATTGGCACAACTTTACAAACATCTAAGTTTTCCTGCTCAACATGAGCTTTCATTTCTAGTGCTTTTTTCTTAGGTACAGATTGAGTAAGGACAACGATAATTGGGACCTTAGACTGTTTATTCTTCTCGGAAAACTCTTTGAGCCACTCCACTTCCGAACTATCGAAAGTACGGTTTGAACCGACATTAATACAATACCAAATGCAGTGAATGACCTCATTGATATCATTAGAAGAGTAACCGTCATTAATTAGTTTTATCACTTCATCTTTGACACTCTCCTGTTGGGTATATGACAATTCAAAGCCAGGTGTATCGTAAATAGCCAAAGGATATCCGGTTTTTTCAATTTTGCGAATTTCCTGAGTTACTGGTCGGCCTAGTCCAGTATCAGCAAAATTACCTCTAAACAAACTATTAATTAGTGTGCTTTTGCCAACACCTGATTTGCCAATGACGATGATGTTTAATCTTTTTAAATTATTAATTTTATCATTAATCGCGTTGAGACATTGCTGCGCAATATTATCTGTATTGATTTGCATTATCTTCTACCTTTGTTATAGTCAGATTTTTTAACTAACGTGTCCTTCCAATCAAGACGGTCTTTTAGATGATTGGTTAGTGTTACTTGTTTTTTATATACATAATTTCTAGTTTTTTTCAACACTCTAGGCAGAAGAACTGTGGAGGCTACGATTAAAGCTCCGCTTACGAAGATGTATTTTGCAGTAGATGATTTTCTCTTTTTTGTGCCTTTTTTCTTTGACATAATATTTCTCACTAATATGATATTTTTAGATAATTATATCATATGAAATTAAAAAAGAATAATTCTAAAAATCATTTTACGGATATTGTTTAGGCTATGAGGATAAAGAATTTTTCCCAAGATGTCTTGTTTTGGTGGCTTGGTGATTGTTTGAAGATTGTTTAGATTAGTTCAACCTACAAGATTTTACCTCTCTATCCGAACTTGCATCCGGATGAACATATCGCGGTGCTGCTCCTGGAGTTGTGGCTGTTCATGGATGACCTCGCAGATATAATCCCCCACAGGAGTATATCCAGCTTGGATTAGAGCTTGGTGAAAATGCGGCAGAGTTTTAAGTTCATCTGCGAAGGAAGAGCAGTAAACAACAGCATAATTTCCTGCTGGCAGCAATATTCGATTTAAGTGAGGGAGTTCATTGGGAGTATGATGGAAGAGACAGAGTTGTTTGGAAATCCATCTTTCTTTTTGGAAATCTTCTTGTTTCATAATAGAGCCGACGCGGCTGAAATGGGTGAAAAAAGGACTGTAACGCATAATTTCTTGCTTGAAGTAGCGTAGAGCGAGTTCGTATTCTTCACTTTTCATTTGATAAATATTTTGATCAATTTCAAAAGTAAGCAGCTGCCGTTCAGGAAAAGTTAGGATCTCCAGTTCTTGCTCGCTCTGCTTTTCGCCATAGATACGGGCACCAGACCGAAAGATTTCGATTTCTTGGATTTGTTTTTCTAAATTCTCTTTTTCCTCTAGAAGGCGCTGATAGCGCTCCTCGATAAGCTGATGCAGTTGAAAACGGTCTTTGTCAGATAGGATTTCTTTGATGTCTTCTAGAGAAAAATTCAGTTGACGCAGGTACTGAATGGAGTCAACCAGCGAAGATTGATTGATGTGGTAGTAGCGATAGTTAGTTTCTGGATCGACTTTATAGGGTTTTAAAAGACCGATTTGGTCATAGAATCGTAGAGTTTGGATGGAAATCTGATTTATTTGGGAAAACTCTCCGATACGCAAAATTTTTTTCATTTTTTAAAACCCTCTATTGACTCTCTAGTTACTAGAGATATTATACTATAATTATGAAAATAATAACAATTAATGGAGGATTTGCCATGAGAAATACAAAAATTCGTGCTGTCCAATATGGCTGCGGCAAGATGTCTAAAGTGATTTTCAAGTATCTACTGGATCACGGTGTAGAAATCGTCGGAGCTATTGATAACAATCCTGCTGTAGTAGGGCAGGATGTTGGTGATTTTGCAGAGCTAGGCTATAAGACTGGTGTCCTGATTTCTGATAATGCTGAACGTGTCTTCGGAGAGTGTGACGCAGACATTGCCATTGTCACCATTGCTTCCTATATGCCGGAAATGTATGATTTTTTTGAAACAGCTATCAAGCATGGAGTTAATATCATCACGACCTGTGAGGAAGCTATCTACCCTTGGACGACGTCGCCATCTGAAACAAACCGCTTGGACAAGCTGGCTAAAGAATATGGTGTCACTGTAATGGGATCTGGCATGCAGGATATTTACTGGATTAATATGCCTTGCTTGGCTATGTCTGGCCTTAATCGTATCCAAAGGTGAAAGGGGTTGTCAGCTACAATGTAGAAGACTATGGTCTGGCTCTCGCAGAAGCGCATGGTGCTGGTTACGATTCAGAGCGATTTGAAAAGGAAATTGCCAGTGCTGAGAGCCTGCCGTCCTATATGTGGAATGCTGCTGAAGCTATTTGTTCTAAGATGAACTGGACCATTCAGGATATTTCACAAAAGAGCGTGCCTTATATTTTGGATGAAGATGTTTATTCTGAAACGCTAGGACGAACGGTTCCAGCGGGGCAAGTAACGGGTATGTCAGCTGTGACGACCATTCATACCCATCAGGGAATTGAGTTAGAAGTAGAGTGTATTGGCAAGGTCTATCGTGAAAATGACGGAGATATGTGTGATTGGGAAATTACTGGTGAGCCAAATCTAGTCTTCTCAGTCAGCAAGCCTGATACCGTCGCCTTGACCTGTGCTACCATTGTCAATCGTATCCCATCTGTGTTAGACGCACCGGCAGGTTATGTGACCTCTGAGTTGGCGCGTGACTTGGCCTATCCGACCTATCCACTTCATACCTATGTGGAAAAATAGCAGAGCTTATAACTAAAAATACACCTCCCGTATCAATTGGGAGGTGTGGTTTTTAAGTATTAGTCTTCCTTCTTCTTTAAGAGGAAGAGTCCAGCTGCTCCTGCAATTAGGAGTCCAGCTAGAGTAAAGCTGGCAGTTGTTTCTTGGCTTCCGGTCTCTGGCAGAGTCTGATTGTTGTAGGTCAGAGTTACTGTCTGAGCTGGCGGATTGACAGTGGCAGGTGTCCAGTCAAGGACAGTCTGACTTGGCGCTTGATAGGTTGGATCAGGTGTCGTAGGACTCGGGAGGTCAGTCAGCTCGGCCAACTGGCTGCCAAAGATAGCATTGGAAATCCAGCGGTAGAAATGAACAGGGTGAAGGCGGTTAGTCGGATTGCCGGCGTAGACAAAGAGAGGCTTCTCGTTATAGGTACCAGCAATGGCTACGACTTTGTTGGCTAGTTGCTCATTGCCAGGCCACCAGCCAGCGATATAGAAGTCACTTCCGGCAATGCTGGCAAGAGTTCTAAAGTTGGCAGGAATCTTAGCAATCCAGTTACCAGAGTTGGAGTAAAAGAGTCCATCCTTCTTGTAGCCGCTGGTCAGCGGATCTTGGTCTTGGATGACAGCCTTCATCAGTCCTTCATAGTCACTGCCGTTCTTGAAGTGCTCAGCATCAAAGCCGTCTAGGATTCCTAGTTTTTCCAAGCGCTGCATAGCAGAGCCTCCGACAACGATAGTTGGCTTGAGTCCGACAAGAGACTTGTCATAGTTGTTGCTTTCAAGGACGATGACGTCCGCATCTTCTGGGCGATCGACGATGTCAAAGCCCATATTCTTCAGAGCTAAGGCAGTATGCGCTGGAGCATCCACGCCTGCCCATGAAAATTGATGCGGTGGTGCGTAGACCTTGAGAGGCTTCAGAGTTGGTCCCTGTGGAACCTTATAGAGGGCATCACCGTAAATGGCATAGCGATCCAGAAGACTGGTAAAGGTCGGCGTATCAACGATATAGCCGTCGTCTGTCAGATAGACCTTTTTGCCTTCTGCAAGAGCTTGATTGACGGCCTTAACGGCACTTTCAGACGTATTGGCAATGACATAATAAGGCGCTTTATTGTCAACCTGGCTGGTACGGGCAGCACGGAGGGCTGTCACCTCTCCTAGCTTGCCTTCAAAGAGCTTGTCGCCAAAGACTGGCTGGGCTTTGAAGCCTTTCATATCAGGGAAATTGACGACTAACTCGGCATACATAGCTGCCCACTTGGATTCATCTGAGCCCTTGTAGAGGACATGATTGGCATAGCCACGCTTGGCCTGTGCCATATCGACAACCAAATCACCTTTTTATAGTTGCCGCTGTCTTCTTTGAGTTCTTTGACAAGCACACCGTTGCGCTTGAAATAGTCAATCATATTAAAGGCTTCTTGGGTATCGTTATCTTTATCTAGCCCCATCGGGATGACATAGTAGTCTGGGAAGAATTTTTCCTGGCCTTTTTTAATCCGGCCTACAACCTGACCATCTGGTCCGACTAGTTCATTTTCTGCCTTAGGATCTTCGACTTTATTGATACCGCGCAGGTAGAAGTTGAGACGCATCTCCATGAGCTTGTCGGGGTTCTGAGCGAGATAGTCAAGGCCTCCTAGGACCGCATAGTATCCAGCCTTGTAGGACTCTTGATTGCCCTCTGGAATTTCGATAGTATGCCCCAGGATACCATGGTACATGGCATAAACAGCTGTGTAGCCTGAGAAGGAATCATCCCATCCGTCTCCCCAGTCGAGTTTAGGAATGATGTATTTATCATAGCCAGAGTTGACAACACCTGCCCGTCCCATATGATGGGCATTGTCCAGCATGAGGTCAGCTAAAAGGTCATATTCAAAGTTAGGATCGTGAGGCGGGGTTGCTGGCTCAATCAGGAATTCCTTGACAAAGCCATGGATATCATAGAGGGCAATTGGGTTCCATTTGTTAATCAATCCAGCAACAGTGCGAGTCTCAGGATTGGCTTGGTAGCTAGTATCGCGGTTGGGGTCAAGACCATTGGCCAGAGCCCGAGTGTTGAGGACATCGCCGTCAGGGTTTTCCGTAAAGTCAAAGAGGAAGATAAACTTCTTCAGCAAGTCTTGGATGTTGAGAGTGACCATCTTTCGGAACCATCAGCAGCACTTGTTTTGAAGCTGACTTGGTCTTTAGTTGCAAAGGTCTTAAATAGACCTGTGATAATATCAATCCCAGGCTGTTCATCAGCGTGGGTGTTGTTGATGAGGACAGGCAGTTTGTAGTCTAGGTTTCCGTTTTTGAGGGCTGCAAGCATTTCAGCTGGTTTTGTCAAGGCCTGTGGATTGGTTGTACTGAGGTAGTCGTCAATGCTCTTTTGGTCAGAACTGATGATACCCAGCTTGATATCACGACCCTGAGCACTCTTTCCGATATTCTCAATCTGTACCAAGCGGTCCGTTTTAGCATCCTGTCTGCTCTTTTCAATAGATGCCAGCATTTCCTCATGGCTGTGGAAGTCTTCGTAAGGGCGCAAGATGATATTTTTACGAATGGTCAGTCCTAGGTCCTGACTTCTACCGACCAATTCATGGCTCCCGATGAAGTTCCGATAAGTGCGGCGGATATTGTTGGGAGAGCGCAGGCTGAGATCTTGTCCGAAGAGTTCCTTAAACTGCAGATTCAGATGAAGGTCATTTCCGTCGGCTTTTTCCTCGATAGTGAGAAAGGGTTGCCCAGTAAAGGTGCCAGTGTCCATGTTCCAGGTTTTCCAGTCAGCAATCGGTTTATTATCCAGAGTCCAGGTCAGCTTGCCTGCCTGAGAGCCCTGTCCTTGGACGGTATCCTTGAGCTCTGCGGATTCAGACATATAAACGGTGCCATCAGCCAGCTGGGTCTTAGCTTCTTCAGAAGCAGCTGCTCTTGGTTGACCTGCGGCAGAAACGGCAGATTCTCAGCAGCAGGAGCCTGCTCTTTTTCAGCTGTCGGATTAGGATCAGCGACCTGCGCGGCTTCTGTCGCAGGAGTTACAGCCTCTACCTGATTAGCGGCTGGCTGTGACTCAGTGCTGTTCTGCTGGTCAGCTGCGGCCTTGCCCTGAGCCAAGACAGCCATCAATACAGCGGCTGATAAACTCAAAGCCTGAGTATAGAGACGCTTCTTGTATGAATCGTTCATTAGGAAATCTCCTTTGTGTAAAATATTCTATATTTAGTATAACAAATATCGAAAGCGCTTTCAAATAAAAATAGAAAAAACATACAAAGATGCCCCAAATAGTCTATCAGATGAATCGCTGAGCATAGGGGGATCTTCCTTGTTCCGAGTACTATTTGCAATATCCGAACCTTCTACCTTTATTTTCTGAAATAGTATACAAAATCCTCGAATTTATGCTACAATGAGACAAACTAAAAATGATTGGAGCCAAGCATGAAAGCAATTATTACCGTTGTCGGAAAAGATAAAACAGGGATTGTAGCTGGAGTTTCCACTAAGATTGCGGAGCTGGGGCTGAATATTGACGATATTTCCCAAACCGTTTTGGAGGAATATTTTACCATGATGGCCTTGGTCTCAAGCGATGAAAAGCAAGATTTTACGGCCCTTCGCAATGAGTTTGAAGCTTTCGGCCAAGAGCTCAACGTTAAAATCAACATTCAAAGCGCAGCCATTTTTGATGCCATGTACAATATCTAAGGAGTGAAGGATGGATATTAGACAAGTAACAGAAACCATTGCCATGATTGAGGGGCAGAATTTTGATATTCGGACTATCACCATGGGCATTTCACTCTTGGACTGTATCGACACAGATATTGATCGGGCGGCGGAGAAGATTTACCAAAAAATCACGACTAAAGCAAAAGATCTGGTGGCAGTTGGGGATGAAATTGCAGCAGAGCTTGGGATTCCCATCGTCAACAAGCGGGTCTCTGTGACTCCGATTTCTCTGATTGGGGCAGCGACAGACAGCAGTGACTATGTTCCGTTGGCCAAGGCTTTGGACAAGGCGGCCAAGGAAATCGGTGTTGACTTTATCGGCGGCTTCTCGGCCTTGGTTCAAAAGGGCTATCAAAAAGGCGATGAAATCCTCATTAATTCCATTCCGCGCGCTTTGGCTGAGACGGATAAGGTCTGCTCCTCTGTCAATATCGGCTCAACCAAGACTGGCATCAATATGACGGCAGTGGCGGATATGGGGCGGATTATCAAGGAAACAGCCCAGCTTTCTGACATGGGGGCGGCCAAGCTAGTCGTCTTTGCCAATGCGGTAGAGGACAATCCTTTCATGGCAGGCGCCTTTCACGGTGTCGGTGAAGCAGATGTGGTCATCAATGTCGGTGTTTCTGGGCCAGGTGTTGTCAAGCGAGCCTTGGAAAAGGTACGTGGTGAGAGCTTTGACGTGGTGGCTGAAACGGTCAAGAAAACAGCCTTCAAAATCACTCGTATCGGTCAGTTAGTCGGTCAGATGGCCAGCGAGCGTCTGGGCGTCAAGTTCGGGATTGTTGACTTGAGTCTGGCTCCAACACCGGCAGTCGGAGATTCAGTGGCTCGTGTCTTGGAAGAAATGGGCTTGGGAACAGTTGGTACTCATGGCACGACAGCGGCACTTGCCCTGCTCAATGACCAAGTTAAAAAAGGCGGTGTCATGGCCTGCAATCAGGTTGGTGGTCTGTCTGGTGCTTTCATTCCTGTGTCAGAAGACGAGGGCATGATTGCGGCAGTGCAGAATGGCTCGCTCAATCTAGAAAAGTTGGAAGCGATGACAGCTATCTGCTCGGTAGGCTTGGATATGATTGCCATTCCAGAGGCGACACCTGCTGAAACCATTGCGGCCATGATTGCGGATGAGGCGGCGATTGGCGTTATCAATCAAAAGACGACAGCTGTGCGGATTATTCCGAAGGGCAAGGAAGGCGATATGATTGAATTTGGAGGGCTCTTGGGAACAGCTCCGGTCATGAAGGTCAATCAGGCTTCGTCAGCTGCCTTTATCGCGCGGGGCGGTCAGATTCCAGCGCCCATTCACAGCTTTAAAAATTAAAAAGCTAGATTTGAAACAGCTTTTAAGAAAGCATTATAAAGGACAGCTATTCAGTTTCCGAGTAGGAGTTTGCGGGATTGAGTCTAGCTGGATGCTTGAAATGTAGGGGATTATAAGGAGATTGTTTAGGTTATGAATAAAAGAGAGCTAGCAGAGCTGGCCCTTGATTTAGGTTTGGATTTTGATAAGGAGAGCGGCATTATATATGGCCGTAGAAGGCATTATGCTTTTTATCTAGAGACCATAACAGATGGCGATGAATTTGCGATTTTCTTTTCAGTCAGATGTGAGCAGGGCTATATTGGTCGAGATGCCTTGGAAGCTCTGATCAACGATTCTGAGGTCTTGATTGATTTTGAGAGAGCTGGCTATAGCCTAGCCTGTCAGATTTTGGCTAATCAAGACCGAGATTTGCTGCCGGATATTTTGGAGGAAGCTATCGAAGACTGCACCCGCTACTTTGAGGAGCAAGGGCTGGTTAGCGCCTGTGAGAAAACCGGTGAAACCGGAGATGTAGACTTGTATCAGTTCAAAGGAGATTGGCTCTTTCTAACGCCATCTAGCTATGAGCGGATGATTTCCATCTCACAGGATAAGGTGACAAAGCGCTCCCTTCCTCATCAAAGTCCGCAGAAAATACATTATTTCCTGGGGCTTGTCGGGGCTTTCTTGACTAGCTTGCTTGGTGCATGCCTTGTCTTCTTCCTGACAGGTGCCTCCTTGGCCATGGGCCTCATATCAAGTTTTACACTGCTATTTAGCATTGCTTGCTATGAAAAAATTGTCAAAGGGATTTCTGTTTTAGGAATTGTGGCAAGTTTCTTTTTTACTTTAACGATGAGCTTTTTAGCTGTTCAAATCGGTTATGCCAATTCTTTTTACCAAGGGGAAGGCAATATTTTGCAAGCTGTTATCGCGATTAATACAGCCGCTTTATCCGGACAGTTTGGTATTAATTATTGGCTCCATTATCTGTTCATTGTTCTTGGATGTGTCAGTGCTGTAAAAGTTCATATTAAGTCTCTATAGTTGATTAGATGCTGACTTCACGGTGAGCCGCTGTCTATCATAGTGGGGAACGGAGTTCTCCTTCTTCTTTATCCTAAAGAATTCGAAGGCCTTTTTCAAAATTGACTATAACAAATAAAAATAAAAGAGGTAAACTATGTCAAAAACAAGACTCTATGTTATCCGTCATGGCAAGACCATGTTTAATACTATCGGCCGGGCACAGGGCTGGTCTGATACGCCGCTGACTGCCGAAGGCGAGCGCGGTATTCGTGAGCTGGGTATCGGATTGCGAGAGTCTGGCTTGCCTTTTATCAAGGCCTTTTCCAGTGATAGCGGCAGGACCATTCAGACTATGGGGATTATCCTAGAGGAGCTGGGTCTGACTGGCCAGATTCCCTATCGCTATGATAAGCGCATCCGGGAGTGGTGCTTTGGTAGTTTTGATGGGGCCTATGGGGGTGAGCTCTTTCATGGCGTTATCCCACGAGTTCTTAAGACGGATAATTACAAAGAGCTCAGTTGGCCGGATTTGGCGAATGGTCTGGTGGAAGTGGATACGGCTGGCTGGGCTGAGCCTTGGGACAAGCTAGCGGTCGGATTTTAGAAGGATTTGAAGCCATGGCTAGAGAGGTGGAGTCTTCTGGCGGCGGCAATGCTCTGGTCGTCAGCCACAGCATGACCATTGGTACCTTGGCCTATCTGGTTGATGAGAATATTACGAAAAATCCTAATGTCGACAATGGCAGTGTCACAGTGTTGGAGTATGAAAATGGTCGCTTCAGCATTCAAGCTCTGGGCGATGTGTCTTACCGTCAGATTGGCGCAGCTATATTGGACCGAGAAAATCAAGAATGAGCGGGAGTTTTGATACTCCTGCTTTTTGCTTTGAAAGCCAGATGGCGCCAATTTCTTTATAAAATGGTATAATATGAAAAGAATAACGGAGGAAATGAAATGGCAAAAACAAGATTATACTTGGTTCGTCATGGCAAAACCATGTTTAATACTATCGGTCGGGCTCAAGGCTGGTCTGATACACCATTGACTGAAGTTGGGGAACGTGGCATTCATGAGTTGGGCCTTGGCTTGAGAGAGGCTGGGCTTGATTTCAAAATGGCTCGTTCTAGTGACAGCGGCCGGACTATTCAGACTATGGGCATTATTCTAGAGGAGTTGGGCCTGACAGGACAGATTCCTTATACCTTTGACAAGCGGATTCGCGAATGGTGTTTTGGCAGTTTTGACGGTGGCTATGATGGAGAGCTCTTTATGGGCGTGATGCCTCGGGTTTTTCAATATTGAGCATGTCCATCAGCTCAGCTATGCTGAGTTGGCAGAAGGCCTTGTAGAAGTCGATACAGCTGGCTGGGCGGAAAACTGGGAAAAGCTCAGCGGCCGGATCTGGGAAGGTTTTTCAGCCATAGCTGAGGAGCTGGAAGCTGCTGGCGGTGGCAATGCTCTTGTAGTAAGCCACGGCATGACTATCGGAACCTTTGTCTATCTAATCAACCGAACTCAGCCCCATGGTTTGGACAATGGCAGTGTGACGGTTGTAGACTATGAAGACGGTAAATTCACAGTAGCTTGCATCGGAGACATGTCTTATCGTGAGACTGGTGCCAAAGTAATGGAGGAAGAAGTTGAAGCGCGCTAAACATCGCAAAGAAAAGAGAAAATCGAAGTCTAAGAAGATTGGGTTAACGTTTTTGTTGTTAATCGTCTTGTGCCTGGCAGCTGGAGGAACGGCGATTTATTTCCGTCCGTCCTTGTTACAAGATCTGCTTGCAAAGATTCAGTTTTCGAGTTCGTCTAGCAATTCTGCTACGAAGGGTACTTCTAGCTCAGAGAGTTCGCAGTCTGATTTGCCCAAGGTGTCTTCTACTGACTGGAATTTGATTTTGGTCAATCGTGACAATCAGCAAGAAGAAAGGACACCTGATCTGACTCAGATCGGAGAGATCCAGGTGGACAGCCGCATTGCTGAAAATACTCGGCAATTTCTAGCAGCAGCCCAGGCGATAGCTCCTGAAGAAACTTTAATCTCTGGCTATCGCAGCCGAGCTGAGCAGGAGGAACTCTATAACGAAAAAGTTGCTGGGGAAGTCGCCAAAGGCTTGTCAAATGAAGAAGCAGTCAGCATCGTGCTGAAGCAAGTGCAGCTTCCAGGAGCCAGCGAACATCAAACGGGATTGGCTATTGATATGAGTGTCCCAGAAGGTCAGGAGGATGAACTGGCAGCCAAAATTGCTGAGCTCGCTCCGCAATATGGCTTTGTCCTTCGCTATCCGGATGGCAAGAGTGACATTACTGGAGTTGATTTTGAGAACTGGCATTACCGCTATGTCGGTGTGGAGAATGCCCAGTATATGCAGAAGCATAGTCTGGTTCTGGAAGAATATATCGCCCTGCTTAAGGCAGCTGGAAAATAAAAAAGTAAGTCAGGTGTTCCTGGCTTTTTCTATGCAGATTTATCAGGATGCAGGTCTCTAATCCTTTTAGCTTCAGATTAAATCAACTACAAGTATTTGAAAGATAAAAATGAATCACCTTTTGTAAAAAATATTTATAAATTCTTGACAACTATATCGGACTGCGATATAATTTTTATATCAAGGTTCGATATATCGAGATGAAAGTGAGATAAAAAGATGAGTGGATTGACAGAAAAGCTTAGGAGAGTCTATGTGCCAATGACAGAGACAGGTTTTTATATCCTCTTCTGTCTTCAGAAAGAGAGGCACGGCTACAGTATTACTCAAAAAGTCAAGGAGCTGACAGAAGGACAGCTATCTATCAGCCCGGGAACCATGTACGGAACCTTGGCAAAGATGGAAAAAGATGGTCTGATTGCCTTTGTTCGTGAGGAAGAAAAGAGAAAACTCTATTCTATCACGGAGCTTGGAAGACAGATTTTAGAGTTGGAAATCCAGCGGATTGAGCGCCTTTACCGCAATAGTAAGGAGGAAGTTTGATGAAAAAGAAGATTGTCTATAAAATCTTTACCATTGCAGACTATGACAGAGAAGCAGCTTATTTTAAAAAAATGCATAGCCAAGGCTGGAAATTGAAAAAAGTAAGTTATTCTCCCTTTCTTGTTGCAGTTCGTTATACTTTTGAAGCTTGTCCGCCTCAGGAAGTGGCCTATCAATTAGATTTTCGCCCTATAAAGAAGGCGGAGCAAGAATCCTATTATCAACTGTTTGAGGATTGCGGCTGGGAGCATATTGCAAACTTTAATCAATTTTCTTATTTCCGCAAGCCAGTTTCTCAGATTGATGCAGACAGTGATCTTGAAATCTATAATGACGCATGGTCTAAGCTAGAAATGGTCAAGCGTTTACTTGTATGGCGGTTTTTGCCAGCCATCATGGTTTTGTGTGTCACTGCGTATCTCATTCTAGATATTTTCCAGAAGAGTTTGAAAGCAAGTCTGTTATTCAAATCAATCTTAGCAATAGACTGTGTCATATTGCTCATTCTGTTCTGCCAACTGGTTCATATTGCCTTGCGTTTTTGGAAAATGAGGCAGGAACTGAAAGATTGATTGCAGTTTTGTTAAATACTGTTGTGAAAGCGAGGAAAAACAATGAAAAAGACCATTATTGAAGTGCAAGGCTTGAAAAAGGAATTCAAGGAACAAGAAGCCTTGGCAGGAATCGATTTTTCCATCCGAGAGGGAGAGATTTTTGGCTTTCTAGGGCCTTCTGGATCTGGTAAAACCACGACTATCAATATTTTGACTGGTCAGTTGTCTGCGGATGCTGGATCAGTTCATGTGCTGTCTGCACCGGTTGAGGATTTAAAGGCAGAAGTGCTGGAGCAGATAGGGATTGTCAGCGATGGCAGTGGTTTTTATGAAAAGATGTCACTTTATAAAAATCTCAAGGCCTATGCCATGCTCTTTGGGGTTAAGATGGCAGAAGTCGATGAATTCCTCCGAAAAGTGGGCCTCTATGATAGCCGCAACAAGGTGGCTGAAAAACTATCTACGGGTATGAAGCAGCGCATGTTGCTGGTTCGTGCCTTGATTAATCGACCTAAACTGCTCTTCTTGGATGAGCCGACCAGTGGTTTGGACCCGTCAACCTCTCGCACCATTCACGAATTGTTGCTGGAACTAAAAGCGCAGGGGACAACTATTTTTCTGACGACTCATGATATGCAGGAAGCTACCCTGTTGTGTGATCGCTTGGCCTTGCTAAGTAAAGGAAAACTAGTCGAAGTAGGCAGTCCGCATGAGATTATCCAAAAGTATAATACGGATAAGAAGGTTCGTTTAGAATATGTAGATTTGACGACAAAGACGATGGCCTTTGAGGAACTGCAAGGAGGCTTGGATTTGTCCGATGTTATCAGTATTCATTCCTGTGAACCAACTTTGGAAGATGTTTTCATCACTTTGACAGGAGGTACCTTAAATGTCTAATAAATTAAAAGGTATGATTTGGCTGAGAGGTCAAGTTACCCTGGCTAATAAAAGTATCCTATTGCAGGTTTTCATGCCGATTTTCCTCATTTTTCTCTATAAATTTATTTTTTCTCTGAATGGAGCAGGTAAGGAAATTGGAGGAGAAAAGCTAGCTACTTTATTACTGAATATTTCTTTACCATTCTCTCTAGCCATGTCAGTTGGAACACCTATTATCATCATCCTAGCTGAGGAAAGAGAAAAACATAATTTGCAAAGTTTGCGCTTGGCTGGTGTGACAGCTGGTCAATACATTCTCTCTGCTTTAATCTGGCCAGCGATTATTGGGATTTTTTATATCGTCATTACCCCACTTTTGGTGGGAGCTAAGCTTTCTAATCATCTGTTCAGCTATAGTTTGGTTCTCTTATTGACCATGCTGGTCTTAATTTCTTCTTTTTAATGGTTGGTCTGTTTTGTAAAAATCAGGTCATGGCACAATCCCTTAGTGTTCCAGCCATGCTCTTGGCGGCATTTATTCCTATGTTTTCAAATATGAGCGAGGAGTTATTTAAAGTGCTGCGTTATAGCTTTATGGGTCTCTTTAGTAGTTATATGAAAGATTGGTCTCATTTCCATTTATGGAGCGGAGAATTTTTGGCTCTGCTAGTTTGGTTGCTTCTTTTTGCAGGAATTTCTTTCTATTTGATGCGCCATTTGCAAATCCTGGAGGATTAATCTAGGTCGCTAGACTGATTTTTAGCACTCTTGTAAAAAGAGTGCTAATTTTTTGAGTTTTTGTCTTGACTTTGGAGTAGAAGAGTGTATAATAGAATCATGAGTTAGCACTCGAGGTAGTTGAGTGCTAATCGACAGCAGAATCTTGATTGGAGGTGATGTCGTGGTCACGGAGCGTCAAAATGAGATTTTGAATTTGATTATTGATATCTTTACCAAGACCCACGAGCCGGTCGGATCCAAAGCTCTGCAGGATTCCATCAATTCCAGCAGTGCCACCATCCGTAACGATATGGCGGCTTTGGAAAAACAGGGGCTTCTGGAAAAGGCGCATACGTCCAGTGGCCGTAAGCCTAGCGTGGCTGGTTTTCAATACTTTGTCAAGCATTCTCTGTCCTTTGATCGTCTCGCTGAGAATGAACTCTATGAGGTTATCAAAGCCTTTGACCATGAGTTTTTCAACTTGGAGGACATTCTTCAACAGGCAGCAGACCTTTTGACTAAGCTCAGTGGATGCACGGTTGTTGCACTGGATGTAGAACCCAGTCGGCAGCGCCTGACAGCTTTTGACATCGTTGTGCTCAGTCAGCACACGGCTCTAGCGGTCTTCACCTTGGATGAGTCCAATACCATCACCAGTCAGTTTATGATTCCGCGCAACTTCCTAAGAGAAGATCTAGACAGGCTTAAAGGCTTGGTACGTGAGCGATTCTTGGGACAGACAGTGTTGGACATCCATTACAAGATTCGGACGGAGATTCCGCAGATTATCCAACGCTATTTCACTACGACGGACAATGTCATCCAACTCTTTGAGCATATCTTTGGTGATATTTTCAAGGAAAATGTGATTCTGTCTGGCAAGGTTCAACTCTTGGAATTTTCAGATCTGTCAGCTTATCAGTTTTTTGATGACCCGCAGAAAGTAGCCTTTGAGATTCGCGACGGTTTGGCCGAAGATCAGATGCAAAGCGTGCGCGTGGCAGACAGTAGAGAAAGCTGTTTGGCTGATCTAACGCTGATTTCCAGCAAATTCCTGATTCCTTATCGAGGATTTGGAGTGTTGGCAGTTGTCGGTCCGGTCAATCTTGACTACCAACGGCTGGTCAGTCAGATGAATGTCGTCAACCGCGTACTGACCATGAAACTGACCGACTTCTACCGCTATCTTAGCAGCAATCACTATGAAGTCCATTAAATATAATAGAAATATTCCTAAAAAGGAGGTGCCTTGTGGCAAAACATAAACAAGAAGAACATCCAGAAGATGTAGAAGTAAAAGAGGAAGCTGTAGAAGCAGCTGAGCAAGCTGAATCAGCAAGCCCTGAAAAATCAGAATTAGAACTAGCTAATGAGCGGGCAGAAGATTTTGAAAACAAATATCTACGTGCTCATGCAGAAATGCAGAACATCCAGCGTCGAGCAAATGAAGAACGCCAGCAGCTGCAAAGATACCGCAGTCAGGATCTGGCAAAAGCTATTTTGCCTTCGATAGATAATCTGGAGCGCGCACTTGCCGTTGAAGGGCTAACAGATGATGTTAAAAAAGGACTGGAAATGGTGCAGGAAAGCTTGATTCATGCTCTCAAAGAAGAGGGTATCGAAGAAATCCCAGCTGACGGAGCTTTTGACCATAACTATCACATGGCCATTCAAACCGTTCCAGCTGACGATGAGCATCCAGCTGACACCATCGCGCAGGTCTTCCAAAAAGGCTACAAACTTCATGACCGTATCCTTAGACCAGCTATGGTGGTTGTTTATAACTAGGCGAGTCACTAATATTTGCGAAGTGAACTGCCAATCAGCTACTGCGTAAACTTGTCCGAAACGACAATAAACTATGAAAGAAGAAAACATTCGTTCAGCTTTGCTTTTAACGAGCGTAGCGAACCAAAGAGCATCAAAAATAAAATTAAAGTAAAAAGAGGTAAAAATATGTCTAAAATTATTGGTATTGACTTAGGTACAACAAACTCAGCAGTTGCAGTTCTTGAAGGAACTGAAAGCAAAATCATTGCAAACCCAGAAGGAAATCGTACAACACCTTCTGTAGTGTCATTCAAAAATGGTGAAATCATTGTTGGTGATGCGGCAAAACGTCAAGCAGTAACAAATCCAGATACCATCATTTCCATCAAATCAAAAATGGGAACTTCTGAAAAAGTAGCTGCTAACGGCAAAGAATACACTCCGCAAGAAATCTCAGCTATGATTTTGCAATACTTGAAAGGCTATGCAGAAGAGTACCTTGGTGAAAAAGTGAGCAAAGCGGTTATCACAGTGCCAGCATACTTTAACGATGCACAACGTCAAGCGACTAAAGACGCTGGTAAAATCGCTGGTCTTGAAGTAGAACGTATCGTCAACGAACCAACTGCAGCAGCCCTTGCTTACGGTCTTGACAAACAAGATAAAGAAGAAAAGATCTTGGTCTTTGACTTGGGTGGTGGTACCTTTGACGTTTCAATCCTTGAGTTGGGTGATGGCGTCTTTGATGTACTGGCAACTGCTGGTGACAACAAACTCGGTGGTGACGACTTTGACCAAAAGATTATCGACCACATGGTAGCTGAGTTCAAGAAAGAGAACGGCATTGACTTGTCAAATGACAAGATGGCGCTTCAACGTTTGAAAGATGCAGCTGAAAAGGCTAAGAAAGACCTTTCAGGTGTAACCTCTACTCAAATCAGCTTGCCGTTTATCACAGCTGGCGACGCTGGACCTCTCCACTTGGAAATGACTTTGACTCGTGCTAAATTCGACGATTTGACTCGTGACTTGGTAGAGCGCACTAAAGAACCAGTTCGCCGTGCTCTTTCTGACGCAGGTTTGAGCTTGTCAGAAATTGACGAAGTAATCTTGGTTGGTGGTTCAACTCGTATTCCGGCAGTTGTGGAAGCTGTTAAGGCTGAAACTGGTAAAGAACCAAACAAATCAGTGAACCCTGATGAAGTAGTTGCCATGGGTGCTGCTATCCAAGGTGGTGTTATTACTGGTGATGTCAAAGACGTTGTACTTCTTGACGTAACTCCATTGTCACTTGGTATCGAAACAATGGGTGGTGTCTTCACAAAACTCATCGACCGTAACACAACAATTCCAACATCTAAATCACAAGTCTTCTCAACAGCAGCGGACAACCAACCAGCCGTTGATATCCATGTTCTTCAAGGTGAACGTCCAATGGCAGCAGATAACAAGACTCTGGGACGTTTCCAATTGACAGACATCCCAGCTGCCCCTCGTGGAATCCCTCAAATCGAAGTAACATTTGACATCGACAAGAACGGTATCGTATCTGTTAAGGCTAAAGACCTTGGAACTCAAAAAGAACAACACATTGTCATCCAATCTAACAGCGGTCTGACTGACGAAGAAATCGACCGCATGATGAAGGATGCAGAAGCGAATGCTGAAGCAGATAAGAAACGTAAAGAAGAAGTTGACCTTCGTAACGAAGTTGACCAAGCTATCTTTGCTACTGAAAAGACTATCAAGGAAACTGAAGGCAAAGGCTTCGACACAGAGCGTGATGCTGCCCAAGCTGCTCTTGATGAACTTAAGAAAGCGCAAGAAGATAATAACTTGGACGACATGAAAGCGAAATTGGAAGCTCTTAACGAAAAAGCTCAAGCACTGGCAGTGAAACTCTACGAACAAGCTGCTGCAGCTCAACAAGCCCAAGCAGGAGCAGAAGGAGCTGAAAACACAAGTTCAACTAAAGCAGACGATGATGTCGTAGACGGAGAGTTTACGGAGAAATAAAATAGTCCAGTGGACTATTTTATCCCGAGCTTGAAAATCAGGAAAGCGAGGTAGTTAAGAATGACTAATCACTAAAGTGATTGTCATTCTACGGCAATCGCTAGGGCGACTTGCCTAAACGCCTTACTAGTTCTAAAACAAAGTATAATCGGAACTAGTAATGATAGAAAGAAATCCAGAGGTTGCAACCCAGCCTCTGTTTCGCTAAACTAGAGGGTGACGCTTATGAAGAAAGTGCTCTGTTTGATTTATCCTAATTTTTCACTTTATGAAGTAGTTGGTCTGACCAGTACTTTAGCTCTATCTTTTGGTGTTGAGATTGATTATGCTGGTTCAGATAGAAATGTTATAACGTCGGAAGATGGACTTCCCTGTCAACCTACTAGAACATTGGATGAAGTGGTCATCGAAGACTATTCTTGTGTTATTTTGCCAGGAATGATAAACATTGCTCCTGCTCTGCATGATGAAAAATTAATTTCTTTTCTAAAAAGTTTGAAGCAGCAAGAAGTTTTAATTGCAGCTATTTCCTCAGCGCCCATTTTATTGGCGAAAGCAGGTTTATTGAAGGACACTCAATTTACTGGTGGGATTTGGCAAAACTTCTTTGACTATTTTGAATTTCTACCGCGTGAAAATTTCAAAGCTCAAGCTGTTCTGCAAGATAAAAACATCATTACGGCTGTTGGCTTTGCACATCAAGCGTTTGCGAGAAAAGTGCTTCTTAGTCTAGGTTTGGTAAATAATTCTGACAACTATTTTAAAGAACGGAATCAGTATTCGGAAGAGGACTTGATATTTACTTTATCTGATGAAGAGTTTGCTGAAATGAGGCATGAATTTGAAAATACCCTCTAATCAATATTTTCTAAAATTTAAAGAAAGGAACTGAACCCGACCTAAATTCTTGGAAAAAAGAGAAATCAGCCTAGGAGCATCGCTCCGTCGCCTGATTTCCTATTTTTCAGTCGAATTTTACGGTCTTGGTATCTTAAATGAACAATACAGAATATTATGACCGTCTAGGTGTCTCTAAGAATGCTTCTCAGGATGAGATCAAGAGAGCCTATCGGAAATTATCTAAAAAGTACCACCCCGACATTAATAAGGAAGCTGGGGCGGAGGACAAATACAAAGAAGTCCAAGAGGCTTATGAAACGCTGAGCGACGAGCAAAAGCGGGCAGCCTATGATCAATATGGCGCAGCGGGAACTAATGGTGGCTTTGGCGGCGGTGCAGGCGGCTTCGGTGGTTTTGATGGCTCCGGCTTTGGCGGCTTCGAAGACATCTTCTCTAGCTTCTTTGGTGGCGGTGCTTCACGTAATCCTAATGCTCCACGCCAAGGGGACGATCTCCAGTATCGCGTGAATCTCCGTTTTGAAGAAGCCATTTTCGGAGCTGAGAAGGAAATCAAGTATAACCGTGAAGCGACTTGTCATACCTGTGCTGGGTCTGGTGCCAAGCCAGGGACTAGTCCCTGTTACCTGTGGCCGCTGTCATGGCTCAGGTGTCATCAATGTTGATACCCAGACACCGCTTGGCATGATGCGTCGGCAAGTGACCTGTGATGTCTGCCACGGTCGAGGAAAAAGAAATCAAAAAGTCCTTGTGAAACCTGTCATGGAACGGGGCATGAAAAAGCAGGCTCACAGCGTTAAGGTGAAAATCCCTGCTGGTGTGGAAACTGGTCAGCAGGTCCGTCTGTCTGGTCAAGGTGAAGCAGGCTTTAATGGTGGTCCTTATGGTGACCTTTATGTCGTGGTCCAAGTTGAGCCGAGTGACAAGTTTGAGCGAGATGGCTCTACCATTTACTACAAGCTCAATCTCAACTTTGTCCAAGCAGCTCTTGGTGATAGCGTGGATATTCCAACTGTTCACGGGGATGTCGAGCTGAATATCCCAGAAGGAACACAGACTGGCAAACGATTCCGTCTGCGTGGCAAGGGAGCACCAAGTCTGCGCGGTGGAAGCATGGGTGACCAGTATGTTACTGTCAATGTTGTGACACCGACTGGCCTCAACGACCGTCAAAAAGCAGCCCTCAAAGAATTTGCGGAAGCTGGAAATATTTCGGTCAATCCTAAGAAAAAAGGCTTCTTCGACAAAATGAAAGATGCCTTGGAAGATTTGTAATAATATAAAAAGGAGCGGTGTAGAGCTGCTCTTTTTTATGCTTTTCGCAGAGAAATCAGTGGAATTTAGCTGAGGAAGACCGCTCCTTCAAAAACCTCTTTTTCATGGAAAGAAATTCGCTAGAAAAAGGTGAAGCGAATTTTTCAATCTCCTTTTACAAAAAAATAAATGATTTTTTTAAGCAAAATCTATTGTAAAAAAATTTCCTAAAAGATATATGATAATACTAAGTGTATAAAAAAAGTATCTTTTTGGCCTGCTGGGGAGTTGGCCAGGGAGATATTGGGAGATTAGCTTTATACATTTTTAGGAAAAAGGGGATTTATAAAGTGAAACGTTTTTGAAAAAAAGTGCAGGAGCGAATTCGGAAATATTCGATTCGCAAATTGTCTGTCGGTGTGGGCTCAGTTGCCATTGCAGCTCTGATTTTTTTGGGAGCTCTTTGTCCAGTTCGACTGTTGCTGCGGATGAAGTAGGAGGCGGTGCGACTGCTCACTATACTTATGTTGAAGAGCAAGAGCTAACAGAGCAGGAAAAAGGTCTGATTAAGAAAGGTCTGCCTGAAAATCTGCAAACGGGGGAAAATTATTACCTGATTTATCGGAGGCAGGATAAGCAAACCATCTTGCCGAATACAGGACATAATGTTCAGCCGCTTCTCAGCCTATTTGCAGGGACGGCTATTTTGGCTGTCTTGGTATTCTCACGAAAGAAATCTGGAAAATTACTAGGAGTGCTTTTACTAGGCAGCTTGGGACAGACTCTATTACAGTCTCCTCAAGCGTTTGCGCTAGAAAATCGGGAGTTGCTTTCCTATAACCGTCAAGTTGCGGTTTCGTCAACAGTTTCTAAAGCGGATGTGACCATTGCAGGCTATAACTATATCGGTTACTTTACGGCTTCTGATTTGCTGGCTTTGACAGGGACCAAGCCGGCCTCCCTGCCAGCTGGTCAAGAAGCTCGAGGGCAAACAGAATTATCAGAAGTTACAAAAGAGGATTCTGCCTCTATTGATCGAGCTGCTCAGGCAGGGTTGTTGTATCAGCTGAACCCTGCTGCAAATGATTCAGGGCAGTCAGGGAAGCTTCCAGCTCCTCAGCCATCAAATCCAACGATAGAGACGGCAAAAGGGGAAAGCGTACAAGAGCCTGTATTGCCAGAGTACAGCGGCGACGTTAATGGCCAATCAACTGTGCAAGCAGAAAATCCTAGCTATACAATTTCGGAAGGAACGGCAGGAGATACAGCCCCGGTTGAGCCAGCTTTGCCAGAATACACGGGTGGTGTCAACGGCGAATCGCTAGTTCAAGCGGACAATCCAGTCTATGATGCTCCAATAGCTACAGTTAGCGACGTGGCTCCAGTTGAGCCAGCTTTGCCAGAATACACGGGCGGGGTCAATGGTGAATCGCTAGTTCAAGCGGACAATCCGGCCTACACGGATCCGATAAGTGTAGTTAGCGATACAGCCCCGGTAGAGCCCGCTCTACCCGAATATAACGGCGGCGTTAATGGGGAATCAGCAGTTCAAGCGGACAATCCAGTCTATGATGCTCCAGTAGCTACAGCAGGCGACATAGCACCGGTAGAACCCGCTCTGCCAGAGTACACCAGTGGTGTTAACGGCGAGTCTACAGTTCAACCAGAACAACCTAGTCTGCATACAGACATCAAGCTAGAAACGATTGAGCCTCAAGTTGTTCACAAGACAGATGATAGCAAGTATCTTGATGAAGAGACCACTGTCGATGGAACTCCAGGTCAAAGAAATTGTAACCAGCTATGAAGTCTTGGACGGTAATCGCATATCGGAGCCACAAACAACGGAAAGAATCTTGCATGAAGCAGTTGATACAGTGGTCACTCGTGGTAGCAAGGCTCGCATCAATAAAGAAGAATTGAGCAAGCAGCTGGCTTTAGCAGCGGCTGTGGATCCAGCAGTTTACACCAATCAATCCTATCAGCAGCTGCAGGCAATAAAGAATATGGCTGCGACGGTTTATCAAACTTCGTCGAGTCAAGATGAAGTAGATGCGGGTGTCAACCAACTCAAGCAGGCTTTGGCTGACTTATTGGCCCTTAAAGCAGCGCCGACTCTGACTGTTTCAGCGGTTAAGAAGGATGAATTGCAGAAATCTGCGCAAATTCAATACCAGCTGACGGACAGGGATCAAGCCTTTACTAGTGCTCATGTTCGTCTGAAGAAGGATGGCCAGCTGATAGCTGAGCAGAACTTGGCGGCAGGTCAGCTGACTGCGAGCTTCAGTGGTTTGGACTACTATACACCGTATAAGATTGAGACGACACTGTCCTATGACTTAGGAAATGGCCCTGAAAGTCAGGAATTAGCTCAAGAGACAGTCCAGCTTGACCTGAAGAAGGTGGAGCTCAAGTCCATCACTAATGTCTCTTTGATGAAGGTTGAGAATGGCCAGACAAAATTGATGCCTACTCTGGCTGAAACCTGCCAATCTGGATCAATATTACCTGCACTTTACATCCGACCAGTTCAAGGATACTGTCCTACCGGTTACCTCTATCGAAGAAGTGGTCGTTGATAACCAGCCTGTCTTCAAGATTCAGGCTCAGCTGCCAGACTTGCTGCAAAGAAGCGCAACTGGTCTTCAAAACAGCTTTGACTTCTATCTGGAAAAGGCTAAGAAGCGCGAAGGAGATGTCTACTATGACTTCCAAGACCTCTTGGACGGCATCAAGGAAAATCCTTCTGGAACCTTTATTTTGGGCCGCAGTATCAGTGCCAAGCTGATTGACAAACCTGCCAACAGCAAGTCTTACCTGCAAGGTGAATTTAAAGGCCAGCTGATTGGTGGTCAAAATGGTGAGCGCCATGCGATTTTAGACTTGGCCCATCCTCTATTTGATACGATTTCTGGTGGAACGGTCAAAGATATTGACTTTAAGCGAGTCAATATGGTTTATCCAGATTCGCAAGCGGGCGATACAATTGCCACAATTGCTGCTCGCTTGAAGAATAAAGGAATAATCGAAAACGTCAATGTCCAAGGATACTTGGAAGGAAGAGATCATATTGCTGGTCTGGTTAACAATATAGAAGGCCAATCTCGCGTTGAAAATGTTTCCTTTAAGGGTCAGATTAAGTCTAAGGGTGGAAACTCTGTGACAGGCGGTATTGCAGGAAGTAACGCTATGTCCTTGGTGAAACGCGCCTATGTTGAAGCAGATATTTGGGTCAAGAGTGGCCAAAATGCAGGTATGCTGGTCGCTCAAAACTTCACTGACTATTCAGGTTCAGGCTGGGGTAATTGGGGCAGATTGATGCAATCAGTTGCCAAAGGTAAGTTAGAGGATGCAGGCTCAAGAAATTCAGCTGGTATCGCTGCTTCCATTTGGCCTTATGGAACCATTAATGACACCGTCAGCTATGCTACAGTAGTGAACGGGAAAGAGCTCTTTAGCTCAGATAATGAGATTACCGATGCTTGGATGGGGCAAAAACTCCAAAATCTCTTTGGTGTTCAGGGACAAAGCTCTGGAACCAAGACAGGAAAAGATGCCAAGTTCCGTCGCTTGACAGAAGCTGAAGCGGAGCAAAAAGTTAAGAGCTATCAGATTACCGCCCTTGACCAAACCAGCGCAAATGAAGTAACAACTGAGAAGCTAAATGCAGCTATTCTGAGAACAAGTACTTATCAAGATAAGCAAGGTTACAAGGCAGAAAATGAACAGCTTTATCAGAACCTAGAACGCTTTATGCCTTTCTACAATCAAGAATTCTTGATTCATGAAGCTAATAAGCTGGTGGATGCTGGTAAGGCGGGCGACCTGTTGACTAAGAAAGTTCTATCAGTTCAAGCCCTGAAAGGCAATCAGTTTGTTGCTGGCGGAACGGATGCAGATAAAATCTTAGTCCATTTTGCAGACGGAAGCAAGATCATCTACAATCTTCAAAATCAAGCACGATTTGAACAGACGACTCTGCCGGAATATCAAATCACAGAGCTTGGTACAGTCTATACTCCAAATCACTCAACGGCTGTCAAAGAAGACTTGCTGACTCAGCTGACAGAGAGCTTGAAGAGCTTTGAGCTGTACAGTGATGAAGTCTATCGTTCTGTTGGCCTTCCAAATGATAATGACAAGGTCAATAAAGTCAAGCGTCTCTTCTTGGATGAATCTCTGGCTGAAGTGAAAGCTAACTTGCAGGATATGCTTGGTAAGCTCTTGGCCAATGAATGGACAAGATTCTATGCAGACAATCCAGCAGCCAATGAAGCTCTGAAAGCTAAAATCGAAGAGAACAAGACCGCTATCATGCTCGGTCTGACCTACCTCAACCGTTATTACGATCTCAAGTTTGGCGACTACAACCTCAAGGAGCTGGTGCTCTTCAAACCAGACTTCTATGGTGAAAGTGTCATTGCTGGATCGTCTGATTAAGATTGGTCGCTCGACAGAAAATCAACTCAAGGGTGCAGACAATGTCAACATGTTTGCCCGTCAGTTGAAGGCTGAGTCCAAGTCTAGTGATTTGGTGGCTTACTTGGATTACAACCGTCGCCTGCTGACTAACTTTGCGGATATGGATTCTTGGTTCAAGGATGCAACCCGAGGATTTATTCAGTTTGAAGAACGCCAGTCAGAAGTCGAGGAGATTAAGTCTGCTAAGTATCGCGTCTTTGATAACCTCAATTCTGAATATTTCAGCAACTATATCCTTCCGCTGCTAACCTTGAAGAATACGCGCTTAGCAATTCTGTCAAACTATAGCACCATGGCCTTTGTCAACAGAGACAAGCGCCGGTCATGGTCTGATGAACGATTTAATGCGCGCATCAAGGAAGTAGCGACCCAGCATCGAAATCACGTAGACACTTGGTACAAACTGCTCTCAGATAATATCAAGCCAAGAATGGTCAAGGAAAATGTAACGGCTGTATGGGATGGTTTCGATGTCGAAGGACGTGGCTGGATTGATGTCAACGGAAATGATAATAAGGGCAATCCTTATGCACCATCCCGCGAGTTCTTTAACCTAGTTGGTGGCAGAGCGGGTGGCTGGTACAAGTCCAATGGCTACGGTGCCCATGCTGCTGGTTCAATCCGTGTGAACTTCGAGGCCTTTGACCTCTTGACAGAATACGGTGTGTCCGTCTTCACGCATGAGCTCACCCACGTCAATGACAGAGATATTTATCTGGGCGGCCATGGCAGACGACAAGGGATTGGACCAGAAGGCTATGCCCAAGGTATGCTCCAGTCACCTGTTCCTGATCAGCCTGGCTGGGGTGCTTTGGGTCTCAATATGGCCTTTGATCGTCCAAATAATGGCAGTCTCATTTTCAATAGCTCGCCAAGTCTCTTCAAGAACCGAGCAGACATCGACCATTACATGAAGGGATATAATGATACCCTCATGCTGCTGGATTACCTTGAAGGCCAAGCGGTTGTGGCTAAAGGAAATGAAGCCGCAGCTAAATGGTTCAAGAAGGTTGAACCGAAGGTTGTAGATCCTCGCACCCAATACGACGTCGTAAGAGACTTGACGGCTGAGGAGAAAGCGAATATGTCTGTCTCATCTGTAGATGACTTGGTTGACCAAGGCTTGCTGTCTAACCGTGCGGTTGACAATCGAACCTATAATCCTGCTGATTACGACTCTAGTTACATTGCTATCGACTTTATGACGGGTATCTATGGTGGCGGCCAAAACAATACTGGAGCGCCAGGCGCCTTGATGTTCAAGCATAATACCTTCAGAATCTGGGGTTACTATGGCTATGAAAAAGGCTTTGTAAGCTATGCTTCCAATAAACACCGGAAGACTGCCAATGAGCAAGGTGTGACTGGTTTGAGCGACAACTTTATCATCAAGCAAATTTCTGAAGGCGAATTTGAAACCATGGAAGCCTTCAAGAAAGCTTACTTCAGAAAAGTTGTGGATAAAGCACAGAACTCAGGTATTAAGCCAGTGACTGTCAACGGAAAAGTCTATACTACTTATGAAGAGCTGAAAGCTGGCTTTGCAGAAGCTGTTGACAAGGATCTGAAGAAGTCTCGTGTTGATGAACGCGCAACCAAGGACTTCAAGTATGCTGTCTTTACGCAGTTGCTCAAGAACACCAATAGCTTCATGGATGAAAACTCCATTTGGGGCTCCTAATTTAAAGTGTTAGATTTGCTGCACGTGTAACTGCAAATAATGACCTTTAGAAATATGCAATCAATAACCCATTTGAATTTGTTCTGTTTGTGTCGTCACTGACAGTCTGATTCAGATGGGTTATTTTGTTGCATGATGGCAAGCCGGAACAGAAAAAACCCTGATTCTTAAACGATATTTTTCAAAAAATCTGTCCCCAGACAGTTCCTGCTTTTAGGGCTTGCTGGGGGCTTTTTTTCCTGCTAAAATAAACACATGACACGTTATAAAGCTATTATTTCCTATGATGGTTATGACTTTGCTGGCTTTCAGCGACAGCCCCATGCCAGAAGCGTTCAGGAAGAGATTGAAAAGACTCTGACCCGTATCAATAAAGGCCAGCCTGTGGTAATTCATGGAGCGGGCCGGACCGACAGTGGTGTCCATGCTCTGGGCCAGGTGCTGCATTTTGATTTACCAGAAGAGCGGGATGAAGAGAAATTGCGTTTTGCCTTGGATACACAGACACCGGAAGATATTGATTTTATCAGTGTGGAGCAGGTATCGGATGGTTTTCACTCTCGCTATAATAAGCACAGTAAAACCTATGAGTTTCTAGTCGACATCGGCCGGCCCAAAAATCCCATGATGCGCCATTATGCCACGCATTATCCATATCCTTTGGAGCTGGGTCTGATAGAAGAAGCGATTGCTCAGTTAGAGGGGACGCATGATTTTACTGGATTTACGGCTTCGGGGACCAGTGTAGAAGACAAGGTTCGGACCATTACCGAGGCCAAGGTTCGCTATGATGCAGAGCGTAATTTTCTAGTCTTTACTTTTTCGGGCAATGGTTTTCTCTACAAGCAGATTCGCAATATGGTCGGGACCCTGCTCAAGATTGGAAACAAGCGCATGCCAGTGGACCAGATTCAGAGGATATTAGCGGAGAAAGACCGCCATCTGGCAGGACCAACAGCCGGTCCAAATGGCCTCTATCTAAAGGAGATTCGTTATGAAGAGTAAGTTGATTTTAGCCCTTTCGGGCAATGATATTTTCAGCGGTGGCGGGCTGCATGCCGATTTGGCTACTTATACAGTCAATGGCCTGCATGGTTTCGTAGCTGTGACTTGCCTGACGGCTATGACTGATAAGGGATTTGAGGTCATTCCAGTTGAGGAAGATGTTTTTGCCCAGCAGCTAGCCAGTCTCAAGGATCTTCCTTTTTCTGCTATTAAGATAGGACTTTTACCCAATCTGCAAATAGCAGAGCAGGCTTTGGCTTTTGTCAAGCAGCATGCGGATATACCAGTAGTGCTGGATCCTGTTCTGGTCTGCAAGGAAAATCATGACTTGGAAGTCAGTGCGCTGAGAGAAGAAATCATTAAGTTTTTCCCTCATGTCAGCATCATTACGCCAAATCTGGCAGAAGCTCAGCTATTGACCCAAAAAGAAATCAAAAGTCTGGAGGATATGCAGGCTGCAGCCAAGGAACTCTGTGATTTGGGAGCTGAGCATGTGGTGATTAAGGGCGGCAATCGCTTAAGCAAGGAGCGGGCGGTGGATGTTTACTATGACAGCCGAGAGTTTGAGGTCATGGAATCGCCAGTGCTGGCCAGCAACAATACCGGGGCGGGCTGCACATTTGCTTCCAGCATTGCCAGTCAGCTTCTTCTAGGTAAGTCTCCGCTTGCAGCAGTTCAATTGTCTAAAGATTTTGTTTACCGAGCGATTCAGCGCTCAGATCAATATGGGGTAGTTCAGTATGAGAAATCATCAAGTTAAAAAATTAGTTATCTTAGCTTTCATCACAGCACTGTCTGTGGTTTTGGGGAATTTTGTGAAAATCCCAACGGCGACAGGATTTTTGACACTGCTGGATGCAGGGATTTATTTTACAGCTTTCTACTTTGGCCGCAAGGAAGCGGCTATTGTCGGGGGACTGTCAGGCTTTTTGATTGATATGATTGCTGGTTATCCTCAGTGGATGATTTTCAGTCTGATTTGCCACGGACTTCAAGGTTTCTTTGCTGGCTTTGAGGGCAAGAAACGATATTTGGGGATGATTCTGGCCGCGGTTGCTATGGTCGGTGGCTACGCCCTCTTTGACAGCATCATGAATGGTGTCGGAGCAGGCCTGGCTGGAATCTTGGGCAATTTTATGCAGAATGCATTTGGTTTAGCAGTCGGTTTTGCCCTCTACAAAGCCTTCCCAGAGAGTTTGAAAAAGACAGTCACAGTGAAATAAACGAGGTGAGACATGGACTTAGCTAAGATTGGAGCAGAAACTCGTCAGATTGTTCTAGATGTTTTGGACAAGGCTGCCTTGGTCGAGGGAGATATTTTTGTTCTGGGTCTATCCTCTAGTGAGGTTGTCGGAGGCCATATCGGTCAGAATTCCAGTCTGGAAGTTGGACAGGTCATTGTCAAAACCATACTGGATATCTTAGAAGAGAAGGGTATCTTTCTTGCAGTTCAGGGATGTGAACATCTCAATCGCGCCCTCGTAGTCGAAAGAGCCTTGGCGAACAAGAAGGATTTGGAAATTGTCAATGTTCTGCCTACTCTTCATGCTGGAGGCAGCGGTCAGCTAGCAGCTTTCCAATACATGAAGGATCCTGTCGAGGTGGAGTTTATTGTCGCTCAGGCGGGGTTGGACATTGGCGATACTGCCATCGGCATGCATGTCAAGAACGTGCAGATTCCTATCCGACCGATTCTCAAGGAATTGGGAGCTGCCCATGTCACGGCTTTAGCCAGCCGTCCCAAGCTAATTGGCGGCGCCAGAGCGGCCTATATAGAGGATAAAATCAGGAAGGGATAAAAGGAAAAATAATTTTGAAAAAAACTCTAATTATGCTATAATGGGTTGTATTCAATAAATTTTAAGGAGAAATGACAGAATGTCTGTATCATTTGAAAACAAAGAAACAAATCGCGGCCTTTTGACTTTTAGCATCAGTCAAGAGAAAATCAAGCCTGCCTTGGACCGTGTATTTAACTCAGTAAAAAAAGATATTGCTGTACCAGGTTTCCGTAAAGGTCGCCTTCCACGTGCTATCTTCAACCAACGTTTTGGTGAAGAAGCCCTCTACCAAGATGCTTTGAACGCTCTTCTTCCAGAAGCATACGAAGCTGCTGTCAAAGAAGCGGGTATTGAAGTAGTTGCTCAGCCTCAGTTTGATGTCGAATCTATGGAAAAAGGTCAAGACTGGGTCATCAAAGCTGAAGTAGTCACTAAGCCAGAAGTTAAGCTGGGTGCTTACAAAGACTTGGAAGTAACTGTTGAAGCTACTAAAGAAGTGACTGACGCTGAAGTAGATGAGCGCATTGAGCGTGAGCGCAACAACTTGGCTGAGTTGGTTCTCAAAGAAGGTCCAGCAGCTGACGGTGATACAGTTGTGATTGACTTTGTTGGTTCTGTTGACGGCGTTGAATTTGACGGCGGCAAGGGCGATAACTTCTCACTTGGACTTGGCAGCGGTCAATTTATCCCAGGATTTGAAGAGCAGTTGGTTGGCCACAGTGCAGGTGAAACAGTGGACGTTGTCGTAACCTTCCCAGAAGACTACCAAGCAGAAGACTTGGCAGGCAAGGAAGCTAAATTTGTGACAACTATTCACGAAGTTAAAGAAAAAGAAGTTCCAGCCTTGGACGATGAGCTTGCAAAAGATATCGACGAAGAAGTGGAAACTCTTGACGAGCTGAAAGAAAAGTACCGCAAAGAATTGTCAGAAGCTAAGGAAACAGCTTATAACGATGCGGTAGAAGCAGCAGCTATTGATCAAGCAGTAGCAAACGCTGAAATCGTTGACTTGCCAGCAGAAATGGTCCACGAAGAAGTGCACCGCGCAGTTAATGAATTCTTGGGCAATATGCAACGCCAAGGAATCTCACCTGACATGTACTTCCAAATCACTGGTACTACTCAGGAAGACCTGCACAAGCAATACGAAGCAGATGCTGAGTCACGCACTAAGACAAACCTTGTCGTAGAAGCAGTTGCTAAGCAGAAGGCTTTGAAGCCAGCGCAGAAGAAATCGAAGCTGAAGTAACTTCATTGGCTACAGACTACAACATGGAAGTAGAACGTGTTCGCCAATTGCTTTCAGAAGATATGCTGAAACACGATATTGCTATCAAGAAAGCTGTTGAAGTGATTACAAGCACTGCGAAAGTGAAATAAGCTTCATCATTCAAAATAAGATCATTTGAAACTAGTGTACAGATGCACTAGTTTCTTTTTGTACTTGTTCCGTGATTTTTCCTGGATTTTCTTTTGACGAAAATAGAAATTTATCGTACAATAGAAAGTAGCGAAAAATTGCAAGAGGGCGACAAGCCTTTACTTAATCTTAAAGGAGATCAACTTTGGAATTAGAAGTATTTGCTGGACAGGAAAAAAGTGAGCTTTCTATGATTGAAGTGGCGCGTGCCATTTTGGAAGCCCGCGGCCGCGACCATGAGATGTATTTTAATGATCTGGTCAATGAAATTCAAAACTATCTGGAAAAATCAAACAGCGAGATTCGTGATGCTCTGCCTTTATTCTACACAGAACTCAATGTAGACGGCAGCTTTATTCCGCTGGGGGATAATAAATGGGGCCTGCGTTCATGGTATGCTATCGACGAAGTGGATGAAGAAATCATTGCTTTGGAAGAGACTGATGAGGACGACGCACCTAAGAAACGTAAGAAGAAACGCGTCAATGCCTTTATGGATGGCGACGAGGATGCCATTGACTACAGCGATGACGATCCAGAAGATGAGGACGGCTACGAAGCAGACCCAGCTCTCTCATACGACGAGGAAAATCCAGACGATGAGAAGAATGAAGTGGAAGCTTACGATGCAGAAATCAACGAAATCGCTCCAGATGATCTAGGTGAAGAAGTCGAGCTCAACGAAGAAGATGACGACTACTCTGACGAAGACACGGAGACCGAAGAGGAAGAATAAATCAACCAAAGAAACAAGGGACGAAATCCTTTGTTTCTTTTAATATTCCTTGAAATATAAGTTCGGAAGGTGTAGAATACTAATAAAATTTAATAAAGAAAAGATGGAGGTATGCTGCTATGAAATTTGTCATTGATAAGAGTCTGGGTGAACTAGGCATAAAAAGTGTCGTTATCGGGATTGCCAAGAATGTCAATCCTCATGCAAAACTGTCTTCCTCATTTCTAAAAAAGAAAAAGGAAATGGAAGACTGGGCTCTGGCCTGCGACTTGGATGAGGTGCTTGAGTCGCCAGTTGTTCAAGGTTATATAGAAATACTGCAGCGCGTAGGTCGCAGTGTCAAGAAAAATCCTCCGACGGTTCCCGCTCTGATTCGCAATATCCAGCACCGAGGCTCGCTCCCTCATATTAATAGCATTATTGATATTTATAATGTCGAAGCCCTGCATTCTCTACTGGCTATTGGTGGGCATGATTTTGATAAGATTGAAGGTCAGATAGAATTTACCGTAAGCCAAAAGGAAGATGTTTTTCTGCCTATTTTGTCCAAGGAGAAGCATGTTGCCAAGACGGACTATGTCTATCGGGATGCCAAAGGCATTTTGGCTTGGCTGGATGTCCGTGACAGCGAGTATTATAAGTTTGATGAGGAGACCAAGGATGCTATTTTCATCATTCAGGGGAATGCCAATACCTCTGTCGAAATGCGTCTGGAAGCCTTGGAACGAATCCGTCACGATTTAGCAGAGTGCATGCCCGATGTAGAATTTGAAACACATGTTATCAGTATTGGTGAGAATGGATGAAAACCGACTGAAAATATTTGACAATTTTTTAGGTTTGCGATATCATACTGTTCGGGCACCTCTTTTAGAGGTCAGAGCTTCCTGTTTTCAGGGAGCTATTTTTCTTTTTCAGACAGATTACGGAAAATCCTCATCTAGATAAGTTTTCAGCAACGATGTGGTTGCTGGAATGAATAGTTTTATGAAAAGGAGCACGTATGTCAACTAAATATATTTTTGTCACTGGCGGTGTAGTTTCTTCTATTGGGAAAGGGATTGTGGCAGCTAGTTTGGGCCGGCTTTTGAAGAATCGAGGCCTCAAGGTTACGATTCAGAAGTTTGACCCCTATATCAACATTGATCCCGGCACCATGAGCCCTTACCAGCATGGGGAAGTGTTTGTGACAGATGATGGAGCCGAGACGGATCTGGATCTGGGGCACTATGAGCGTTTTATTGACATCAATCTCAATAAATACTCCAATGTCACCACTGGTAAAATCTATAGCGAAGTCCTGCGCAAAGAACGTAAAGGCGAGTATCTGGGAGCGACGGTCCAAGTCATTCCGCATATTACAGATGCTCTCAAGGACAAGATCAAGCGGGCTGCACGGACGACGGACTCGGATGTGATTATCACCGAGGTCGGAGGTACAGTGGGCGACATTGAGTCTCTTCCTTTCTTAGAAGCTCTGCGCCAGATGAAGGCGGATGTCGGAGCAGACAATGTCATGTATATCCATACGACCCTCCTGCCCTATCTCAAGGCAGCTGGAGAAATGAAGACCAAGCCGACTCAGCATTCTGTCAAAGAGTTGCGCGGTCTGGGGATTCAGCCTAATATGCTGGTCATCCGTACAGAAGAGCCGGCTGGGCAAAATATCAAAAATAAGCTGGCTCAATTCTGTGATGTGGCGCCGGAGGCGGTCATTGAGTCGTTGGATGTGCAGCATCTTTACCAAATTCCTCTCAATTTGCAGGCTCAAAAGATGGATCAAATCGTCTGTGACCATCTGAAGCTGGATGTGCCGGATGCGGATATGACAGAGTGGTCAGCTATGGTAGAGAAAGTGATGAGTCTGGAAAAGCAGGTCCATATTGCTCTGGTCGGTAAGTATGTTGAGTTGCCAGATGCCTATATTTCAGTTGTCGAAGCGCTCAAGCATGCCGGCTATGCCAATGATGCGGAAGTTAAGATTAACTGGATTGATGCGAATCAGCTAACGGCCGAAAACGCGGCAGAGCTTCTTGGAAGTGCAGATGGGATTATCGTTCCGGGTGGCTTTGGTCAGAGAGGAACTGAGGGTAAGATTCAGGCAATCCGCTATGCGCGTGAGCAGGATGTGCCTATGCTGGGCATTTGTTTGGGTATGCAGCTAACCTGTGTCGAATTCGCCCGTCACGTCCTGGGATTGGCAGATGCTAACTCAGCGGAGCTCAATCCAGACACACCATTTCCGATTATTGACCTCATGCGTGATCAGATTGATGTCGAAGACTTGGGTGGAACGCTGAGGCTGGGGCTCTATCCTTCTAAGCTTAAGCCTGGCTCTAAGGCATCAGCAGCTTACGACCATCAAGAAGTCGTGCAGCGCCGTCACCGTCATCGTTATGAGTTCAACAATGCTTTCCGCGAGCAGTTTGAGGCAGCCGGATTTGTATTTTCTGGAGTTTCACCGGACAATCGCTTGGTCGAAATAGTGGAAATCCCAGAAAATAAATTCTTCGTGGCCTGTCAATACCACCCAGAGCTTTCTAGCCGACCGAACCGAGCTGAAGGTCTTTATACGGCATTTGTCACAGCAGCGGTAGAAAAGAGCCAGGAGAGATAGACTTGCTTTGTCTGACCTAAGCGACTTTTCTAGAGAAATGTTATAATGAAAAACAAAAGGAGGGAAGAAGATGTTTCTAAATATTTTAGCTAGTATTCGTACTAATAATTTTCAGGATGAGCATTGTATAGAAAAAATCCAAGCTCTCTGGCAGGAACAAGAGGGAGCTGTGAAAGAAGCTTTTTCTGAGGGGGAACCGGTCTATGCTGTCTATCATGACTATGCCAGTGATTACAAAGGAGACTATAGTCTCTCTATCTGCCGTTTGACAGATGGGGAAGTCTATGATTTTGATACCTCTGAGCAGACCTATCAAGTGTTTGAAGCGGATAAGGAGGGTCCTCAAGCGGTTCTTCATGCTTGGCAAAGGATTTGGCAAGCAGAAGAAACAGGTGAGCTTCATCGGGACTACACTATTGACTTTGAAAAATACGATCCCGACCAAACAGTGGCTGTCTTTGTTGCGACTCAGCAGCACTGAGTTTTCTGTGTTCCTGCCTTAGATGCATTTTCGCTTAGATTTCCTAGATTTGCTGATTGAGTAGAAGGTTGATTTTTTGAAATAAAGTCAAAAATTTTCTTGACAAGCCTTAGCTGTCCTGTTATACTAGTAAGGTACTCAATCGCGGGGATGGCGGAATTGGCAGACGCGCAGGACTAAGGATCCTGTGACCGCTTTAGGTCGTGAGGGTTCAAGTCCCTCTCTCCGCATCAAGTAAGCTGGCTTTGGCCAGCTTTTTCTTTTTGCACTAGAGACGCTTAAAAAGGCTAATCGTCTCCCTGTAATTCTTTAAAATTTCAGGAAAAACTAGCAATTTTAGTGAAAAAGTGATAAAATAAACAATGTAAGTGGTTTAACCACAAAAAATAAGAGGAGGCCTGATAAGAATGGCAATCGTTTCAGCAGAAAAATTTGTCCAAGCAGCTCGTGACAATGGTTACGCAGTTGGTGGATTCAACACAAACAACCTTGAGTGGACTCAAGCTATCCTGCGTGCGGCAGAAGCTAAGAAAGCACCAGTGCTTATCCAAACTTCAATGGGTGCTGCTAAATACATGGGTGGCTACAAAGTTGCTCGCAACTTGATCGCTAACCTTGTAGAATCAATGGGCATCACTGTACCAGTTGCGATTCACTTGGACCATGGTCACTACGAAGATGCACTTGAGTGTATCGAAGTTGGTTACACTTCTATCATGTTTGATGGTTCACACCTTCCAGTAGAAGAAAACCTTAAATTGGCTAAGGAAGTCGTTGAAAAAGCACATGCTAAAGGTATCTCAGTAGAAGCTGAAGTTGGTACTATCGGTGGTGAAGAAGACGGTATCATCGGTAAAGGTGAATTGGCTCCAATCGAAGACGCTAAAGCAATGGTTGAAACTGGAATCGACTTCTTGGCAGCTGGTATTGGTAACATCCACGGTCCATACCCAGCAAACTGGGAAGGTCTTGACCTTGACCACTTGAAGAAATTGACAGAAGCTCTTCCAGGCTTCCCAATCGTATTGCACGGTGGTTCAGGTATTCCTGATGACCAAATCCAAGCAGCTATCAAACTTGGTGTTGCCAAAGTTAACGTTAACACTGAATGCCAAATCGCATTCGCTAACGCAACTCGTGCATTTGCTCGCGACTACGAAGCAAACGAAGCAGAATACGACAAGAAGAAACTCTTCGACCCACGTAAATTCTTGGCTGACGGTGTAAAAGCTATCCAAGCATCAGTTGAAGAACGTATCGACGTATTCGGTTCAGAAGGTAAAGCTTAATCTAGCTGAAGACTACAAAACAGAAACCTGCCCGTAAGGGTGGGTTTTTTGTGTGTTACAAAATATAATAATTATTTTTAAATTACCTATGTTCGTTTGGAAGTAAAAGTGGTAGTATAGTGAGGAGATAAGATTCTATTTTCCTGAGTTAGGTAGGAAAAAGGTCTGTAACATGAATTGAATGATAGGATATTGAGAAAGTATGGCAATGATAGAAGTGGAGCATCTTCAGAAAAATTTTGTAAAGACTGTCAAGGAACCAGGCTTTAAAGGAGCATTGCGCTCCTTTATTCATCCCGAAAAGCAGATTTTTGAAGCGGTCAAGGATTTAACCTTTGAGGTTCCCAAGGGGCAGATTTTAGGATTTATCGGGGCTAATGGTGCTGGAAAGTCAACAACCATTAAAATGTTGACAGGGATTTTAAAGCCGACATCCGGTTTGTGTCGGATTAACGGCAAGATTCCGCAGGACAATCGTCAAGACTATGTCAAGGATATTGGAGTAGTCTTTGGACAACGAACCCAGCTATGGTGGGATTTGGCACTGCAAGAGACTACACGGTCTTGAAAGAGATTTATGATGTGCCGGACTCGCTTTTCCATAAGCGCATGGACTTTTTGAATGAAGTTTTGGATTTGAAGGAATTTATCAAGGATCCCGTGCGAACTCTTTCGCTTGGTCAACGGATGCGGGCGGACATTGCGGCTTCCTTGCTCCACAATCCCAAGGTTCTCTTTTTAGATGAGCCGACCATTGGTTTGGATGTTTCGGTCAAGGACAACATTCGTCGCGCCATCACCCAAATCAATCAGGAGGAAGAGACTACTATTCTCTTGACCACTCACGACTTGAGTGATATTGAGCAACTTTGCGATCGGATTTTTATGATTGACAAGGGGCAGGAGATTTTTGATGGAACGGTGAGCCAGCTCAAGGAGACCTTTGGCAAGATGAAGACTCTTTTCTTTGAACTGGTACCAGGGCAAAGTCATCTAGTCTCTCACTATGCAGGATTGCCTGATATGACTATTGATAGACAAGGAAATAGCCTCAACATTGAATTCGATAGTTCCCGCTACCAGACGGCTGATATTATCAAGCAAACCTTGTCTGATTTTGAGATTCGCGATTTGAAGATGGTGGATACGGATATTGAGGATATTATCCGTCGCTTCTACCGGAAGGAGCTCTAAGATGGTCAAATTGTGGAGACGTTATAAACCCTTTATCAATGCAGGGATTCAGGAGTTGATTACCTATCGAGTCAACTTTATTCTATATCGGATTGGTGATGTCATGGGGGCCTTTGTTGCTTTCTATCTCTGGAAGGCAGTCTTCGATTCGTCGCAAGAGACTTTGATTCAGGGCTTCAGTATGGCGGATATCACCCTCTATATCATCATGAGTTTTGTGACTAATCTTTTGACTCGGTCTGATAGTTCCTTTATGATTGGAGAGGAGGTCAAGGATGGCTCCATTATCATGCGCTTGTTAAGACCAGTGCATTTTGCGGCTTCTTATCTCTTCACCGAGCTTGGTTCCAAGTGGTTGATTTTTGTCAGTGTAGGACTTCCTTTCTTAAGTGTGATTGTTTTGATGAAAATCTTATCTGGGCAAGGCATTTTAGAAGTGCTGGGATTAACCGTCCTATATCTCTTTAGCTTAACGCTAGCCTACCTGATTAACTTTTTCTTTAATATCTGCTTTGGATTTTCAGCTTTTGTGTTTAAAAATCTATGGGGCTCCAATCTGCTCAAGAATTCTCTGATTGCCTTTATGTCGGGGAGTTTGATTCCCTTGGCTTTCTTTCCCAAGGTAGTTTCAGATGTTCTGTCCTTCTTGCCTTTTTCATCCTTGATTTACACTCCGGTAATGATTATCGTTGGGAAATACGATGCCAGTCAGATTCTTCAAGCTCTCTTTTTACAGTTTTTCTGGCTTTTAGTGATGGTGGGTTTGTCTCAGTTGATTTGGAAACGAGTCCAGTCATTTATCACTATTCAAGGAGGTTAGTATGAAAAAATATCAGCGCATGCATCTGATTTTTATCAGACAATACATCAAGCAAATCATGGAATACAAGGTTGATTTTGTGGTTGGTGTTTTAGGTGTCTTCCTGACCCAAGGCTTGAACCTCTTGTTTCTCAACGTGCTCTTCCAACACATCCCTTCCTTGGAAGGCTGGACATTCCAAGAGATTGCCTTTATCTATGGCTTTTCCTTAATTCCCAAGGGATTGGACCATCTCTTTTTTGACAATCTCTGGGCACTGGGGCAACGCTTGGTGCGAAAAGGAGAGTTTGACAAATACCTGACTCGTCCTATCAATCCTCTCTTTCACATCCTAGTCGAGACCTTTCAGATTGATGCCTTGGGCGAACTTTTAGTTGGTGGAATCCTTCTGGCGACAACGGTCACCAGTATTAGCTGGACCTTTCCCAAATTCTTGCTTTTCCTAGTTTGTATTCCTTTTGCGACCTTGATTTATACTTCCTTAAAAATAGCGACAGCGAGTATCGCTTTTTGGACCAAGCAATCTGGCGCGATGATTTATATTTTCTATATGTTCAATGATTTTGCCAAGTATCCGATTTCGATTTACCATTCGCTTATCCGTTGGTTGATTAGTTTCATCGTGCCTTTCGCCTTTACGGCCTACTATCCAGCTAGCTATTTTTTGCAGGAAAAGAATGGACTCTTTAATATCGGTGGTTTGATTCTGATTTCTCTTATCTTCTTTTTCATTTCTTTGAAACTATGGGACAGAGGCTTAGATGCCTACGAAAGTGCAGGATCGTAAGATAGAAAATATGATTAGCCCTAAAGCTTAAATCAAGAAAGGATTTTAAGATGATAGTAATTGAAGAAGTGAAGGAAGAAAAACAAAAGATGATAGTGGTTAGCGAAGTTTTGAAGGATCTACCAGAATGGTTTGGAATACCTGAAAGTACACAAGCTTACATTGAAGGAGCTACGGATTTGCAAGTTTGGGCTGCCTATCAGGAGAGTGATTTGGCTGGCTTTGTAAGCTTATTATACTCTAGTGAAGATTGTGCTGAGATTGACTGCCTAGCTGTTAAAAAATTCTATCATAGAGCGGGAATTGGCAGTCAACTTCTAGGGGTTTTAGAAAAATCTGCTCGTCAAAAAGAATCCTATCTGCAAGTAAAAACGGTAGCACCAGGTCATTATCCTACTTACGACAGGACGAACGCTTTCTATCAGACTCAAGGCTTTAAAAAGTTAGAAATCTTTCCTGAACTTTGGGATAAAAGCAACCCTTGTTTGATTTGGGTTAAGAAGTTGTGAAATTTTCCCTTGACAAAAAAACTCAAGATGCTAAAATAAAGGGGAAAAGGCGCCGATTTAGCTCAGTTGGTAGAGCAACGCACTCGTAACGCGTAGGTCACAGGTTCGAACCCTGCAATCGGCATACATAGGTCTTAGAAATCTTGTAAAAGCAAGATTTCTTTTTTTACTGGACAAGGTGTCAATTATAAAAGTTCGAATGCAAAGAGGTTAAAATATCTTTACATGGTGGAAAAATCAAGAAAATCAAAGAGAAATATGATACAGTGAATTAGTATAAAAAGAAAGGAGCAGGTGTTTATGAAAAAACGATTGCTATTTTTTTTAATTTTACTAATTTCCATATTTATTGGTATAGGACAAGTTCGTGCTGATAGCAGTGACTCTGATAGTTTTTCAGATTCTAGTAGTTTCAGTTCGTCTAATGATTCAGATTCTGACGATGATAATTCCTCTGATTTAGGCAGTGGCTTGTCTGCTGATGCAGACGATTTAGGTCACTTCTCTTCGGATTCTGACGATGACACATCTGACGATGATGCTTCCTCTGATTTGGGCAGTGGCTTATCTGCTGATGCAGATGATTTAGGTCACTTCTCTTCGGATTCTGACGATAACACATCTGACGATGATGCTTCCTCTGATTTGGGCAGTGGCTTATCTGCTGATGCAGATGATTTAGGTCACTTCTCTTCGGATTCTGACGATGACACATCTGATGATGATTCTTCCTCTGATTTGGGCAGCGGTTTGACCGTTAATCCGGATAGTTTAGGTGACTTCGCTTCAGATATTCCAACTATTGATTCTTTGGATGCGTCAGCAAATGATGGTGATAATTTGACTAATCTGGGGAATATTTCTGCCCCAGTTTCTACAGAATCAAGCAATCCAACAACGAGCACAGATGATATAATGGCGGGCACACCAGATGCAGCAGTAGCGACCGCTCCCACACCCCTTACGGATGCAACTAATTCTGTCACTACTACAGATGAAACGACGGCTTCCTCGACTCCTATAGATTCAGCTAATCAAACAACTGAGTCAGTAGGCTCAGCGAGCTCTGACAAGCCTGATTTGACAGATTCGGCAACTGAATCAAGCACTGCGGCTTCCGCAGGCAATGGTTTGACAGCTAATCCGGACAGCTTAGGCAGTTTCGTTTCGGATAAACCAGCCGATACAACTGGATCCGAATCTTCTGCTGACCTGGGCAGTGGCTTGACTGCAGATGCAGATAGTCTAGGTAGTTTTATCTCAGAATCAGATTCTACAACTGAGCCAGTAGGCTCGGCAGGCTCTGACAAGCCTAATTTGACAGATTCGGCAACTGAATCAAGCACTGCGGCTTCCGCAGGCAATGGTTTGACAGCTAATCCGGACAGCTTAGGCAGTTTCGTTTCGGATAAACCAGCCGATAGAACTGGATCCGAATCTTCTACCGACCTGGGCAGTGGCTTGACTGCAGATGCAGATAGTCTAGGTAGTTTTATCTCAGAATCAGATTCTACAACTGAGTCAGTAGACTCGACAAGCTCTGACAAGCCTAATTTGGCAGATTCGGCAACTGAATCAAGCCCTGCGGCTTCCGCAGGCAATGGTTTGACAGCTAATCCGGACAGCTTAGGTAGTTTCGTTTCGGATAAACCAGCCGATAGAACTGGATCCGAATCTTCTACCGACCTGGGCAGTGGCTTGACTGCAGATGCAGATAGTCTAGGTAGTTTTATCTCAGAATCAGATTCTACAACTGAGTCAGTAGACTCGACAAGCTCTGACAAGCCTAATTTGGCAGATTCGGCAACTGAATCAAGCCCTGAGGCTTCCGCAGGCAATGGTTTGACAGCTAATCCAGACAGCTTAGGCAGTTTCGTTTCGGATAAACCAGCCGATACAACTGGATCCGAATCTTCTGCTGACCTTGGTAGCGGTTTGGCAGTTGATTCAAATGAAACTTTCAATGTTTTGGGAAACGATGCTTGGGGTAATTACTCTCCCTTGGAGGCTGATTACACTGTCTCTGCAACAAATACAACAAATGCAGAAGAAAGAAGGAACCCTAATATGTGGGGGACAGAAACTGGAAAGCCTTTTTCTACTCCAACGACTCTTTTGGGTATTGTTGGAGAAGAAGTTTATGATGTATTTGATGGCACATTTGGAAAATTGGCTGGAGTGACGTTTACTGAGTTGGGAACATACGTGACTCCTGATCCTCAGCCAGTGCCTGAAGAAGTTCTAACCCCTATCGGATCTTTAAATTATAATATAGCACAAGGAACTTCTCCGGTTCTTGGAACAGGGGTGATTAGAACAAGCGAAACGGGTGCACGATACATCGGTATAATTGCTGATAATTTAACTCATAATGTAGCAAATAATGTGTACATTGGACTTACTGGAGAGACTTTATCAGGAACTGATGCTGTTCCGGATAGTTCTCCTCTGCCTGAATCTGTTGGTCGAATTGCTATTATTGCAAATAATATTGTTGGATCTAAAACAGATGTAGAGCCTTTAGATGTTGTTATCGGTACGACAGGTTATAATCCCATTACTGGAGAAAAAGAAGATCGCATTCCCTCGCTATTTGGAATAATTCAAGGAATGAGAGGGGGACAAAAGGAGGGCTCCGAAGGAGCTAGTAATAGTCAGGAAAAATAATCTTCTTTGACATCTTATCGAAAGACTAGGTTTCTATACTAAGATTTCAAAGCTGAACCAATAATTATTGAAAGGATTGAATTCTATATTGAACAGGATTCGGTCCTTTTAATTCGTTTTTTGTAGCAAACACTATAGACTATAGTAGCTTTTTCTAGTTCATCAAGCGAAAGATAATTTTTTTATAACCTACTTAAGAAGAAGTTAGAAGCATTAAGCTTATTTTTAGACAGTTGGAGTGATACACGCTTAGATTTTTTATGGTTCGAAACCTAATATGTATCTTTACCAGGAATTTTTAGGTACTGCTTGATATTATTTTTATCACAAATTTAAGAGCAGCACTATATAACACAAATTTGGGTTAATAAGAAAATTCCCTGCAGGGGGTATAAATAGGTCTTAGAAATCTTGTAAAAGCAAGGTTTCTTTTTTACTGGACAAGGTGTCGATTATATATGACATAATATTTCAAGGACTTTAAAATATTTTTACATGGCAAAAAACTCAGTAGCCTATAATAAAATTATGATATATTAGAATAGTAAAAAAAGAAAGGAGGAGCATTTGTGAAGAAAAGACTAATGCTTTTGATTTTGTTGAGCGCTGTGTTTGTCCACGTTGGGCAGGTCCAGGCTTATGATGGTGGTTCAGGTTCCTCAGATTCTGGCGGTTTTGGCTCCAGTACCTCGGACTCCGGTGGTTTCGGTTCAGATTCCTCGGACTCCGGTGGTTTCGGTTCAGGTTCCTCAGATTCCGGTGGTTTTGGTTCAGATTCCTCGGACTCCGGTGGTTTTGGTTCAAGCTCCTCGGACTCCGGTAGCTTTGGCTCCAGTTCTTCGGATTCCGACAGTTTCGGTTCAAGCTCCTCGGACTCTGGCGGATTTGGTTCCAGTACTTCGGATTCTGGTAGTTATGGCTCCTCTGCTTCAAATAGTGATAGTCTAGGTTTCTCAGATTCTGGAAGTTTCAGCTCTTCAGATTCTAACAGCTTCGGTGGCTATTCTACTTCAGATAATGATAGTCTTGGAACCTCTACTTCAGATAGTAGCTTTGGCTCGTCAGATACTTCTGGGAATTGGTCAAGTATTGGCGGCAGCGACTTGTCAAATGGATCTGGAAGCTGGTCCAGTATTGGAGATGCCAGTTCGTCTAAGGATAACAGCGACTTTTCTAGCTTTGGTGATGCTATTTCATCGGGCAACAATTATAGTTCTGGAAGTTGGTCTAGCATTTCTGACAGCAATACAAGTTCTGCAGATTTGAGCACAGGAAATTGGACGAGCACCAACGACTCAGCTGCTAAGAAATCTTCCGAGATTTCCGACTCTTTTAGTGATTTTGATACAGGTGATTGGTCTCGAACATCTGATGCCTTGGCAGATAATGCTTCGTCAACCAGCAAGACAGTGAGTGACTTTACTTCAAGCGATTGGTCAAGAGCATCTGATTCATCAAGCGATAAATTTTCAACAAGTGGCTTAGGTCTGAACGACTTTACAGCAGGTGACTGGTCGCATGTATCAGATTTTAGCGACAATAAAACATCAACAAGCGCTGCTTATAGTGATTTGGGGGTAGATAATTGGTCTAGAATCAATGATTCTTTCAACAATTCGGCTTTGTCAACTATCACGGCAACAGATGATTTTACAACAGGAGACTGGACTCGTGTAACCGATGCGTTTGGAAGCCAGTTTTCCAACAAAAGGAACTCTCTAAGTGATTTGGCACTTGGTGATTGGGCTAGTGTTCAGGATGCTGCATCAAGAACAGCAAGTCTCTCTCCATTGGAGGGTGAATATACTCTTTCTGCAACAAAACCTACAGAGGACTTTGTTAGCACGTCACCAGTAAATCAATGGTCTGGCTTTAATCCAGTCGAGGGTGATTGGAAGCAGATTGATATCTCTGAGAAGTCAAAAACTGTTAACACCCCAACGATGTCAGAGGCTTTGGCTGATTGGGCAGGCTTCAAGCAGACAACCACGAGCAAGGAAGGACTCCCAGGCTTTGCTTTAGACTATGCATCCTCTCTGTCAGCAACAGGAAAAAATCAATTGCCGGGTTCGTTTTTAGACGGAGATTGGCAATGGGTCAGCGAAAGTAAGCCCACTTCAACCCTTTTTAACAATCCTTTAGCTACAGAGGACGTACTCACTAACCAAACTCTTCCAACGACGGTTGACTTAGGCTTATCTCAAACTTTTAGTCGAACACCAGAAGACTACTATCAAGCAGGTGCGATGTTTGCAGGGCCGGGTGCTACTTACCACAGAATGACCTCGGATCCCAAAGCGTTATCTGAAAGATTTCAATACGAGTTTAACAGGGATATAAATAATTACAGAAATGCTATGAATAAATCTGCTAAACAGCATTTGACAAATGATTTTGAAGTCAAAGATGATAGACGTTTCAAAGACTTAGGTTATGTTGGAGCTGCGATAGATAACATGGCAGCTAGCTCATCCTCTAGACTTGCAGCGATTCGAGCCTCTTCTAATGAGTTAGCATATTTAGGTGTGGTAGGTGGAAATCTCGCATTAGATGGGGCAACTGCTGTAGTAAATAATGTTAATAAATTTGCAGACAAACCAGGAGTTGGCTCTACTTCAAGAATGCTTAGTATTGGTTTAAATGCTGCAAATGGCTTGCCCCCTACTGCTGTTGATATGAGGGATATGGCTGCTATTATGGCGGAGAAGGAGAAAAAGACAGAGCCTAGTCCAGGTTATCATAAACTAAAACAAGAAGTTTATAAAGCGTTTCAAGATAGGGATACTAAAAAACTGAGTAAAATATCTAACGAAATCGAGAAGCAAATTGGGGACTATTTTGATCCACTGACAAATGGTATTAAAAGAGACTTCTTTAAAACCCCAGCGTCAGAAAAAGAGGCAAAGAAGGCGGCCAAAGAGACGACTGCTGTTGGCGGATTTAGTTTATATCCAGAGAAGTTTAATAAATATGTAGAAGGTAAGAAAAAAGACTTAGACACTTTTATTGAAAATTCAACCAAAAAGAAATCAACAGACAGTGAAAACATGAAAATGCTTAAAAATGCTGGCTATGCGATAGGAACATTTGCGTCTTCAAGAGGGAAGAAAGCAATAGATCAAGTCACTAAGTCTGCAAGAGCTATTACCAAAGTTGCAGATAAGCAAGAAGTTCAAGATGCTGCTCTATTGCTAAGCACAGGATTTAACTACTCACAAGGCATTCCTTATAGTCCAGAAGCCAAGATGGTTGAAAATGAAGCGTTAGAACGAATGTCTAATCGATGGAATTCTTTCAAAGCATACATGACAGAATTTGGTAAAGCATGGGAAGAAAGGGACGCAGTTAAGAGTGCTAATATGATGAAAGATATTTATAGAACTACTACAGATTATATAGGTGACTTTAAAGGAGCTGCAGGAGGAGCGAAAAAAGCTGGGAAAGCCCTAACGACTCCAATAGATAAAATCAGAAATTTTGGTAAGTCTAAAACTGACTCTAAACAATCTGTATCTAAGACTTCCACTCCGTCATCAAAGCCTCTAAAAACAAGAAAAACTAATTCCTTTTCCTTATATTGTCAAAAAACCGGGACGAGACCCGGTTTTTTGATGTTTGATTCTTGTCAATGTTAGCAGCAAACCACTTACCGCCCAAAATCTACCACTTACTGAAAAAGCCTTGTTTCTCATTTTGAAACTGATATAATAAACGTAGAAAGTAAAGGAGGTAGCAATGAAAATTCGAGTAGAACTGGATTCGGATTTAGCGGAAGTAGAGATTGTCATCAGGGCTGCTCGATTTGATGCTCAGCTCGAGCAAATTCAGCAAGCTCTGGAGCAAGCAACGGCACCGCCCATTATTTTTTATAAGGGAGCTAGCGAATATTTTCTGGATATTGACAATATTCTCTTTTTCGAGACTGACGGTAGCAAGATTTTTGCTCATACGCGTGAGGATGCTTATGAAGTCAAGCACAAGCTCTATGAGTTGGAAGACCGCCTGCCCTATTATTTTTGTCGCATATCCAAATCCAGCATTATCAATAGTAAGGCGATTTACTCGCTGGAAAAATCCTTTTCGGGCAGTAGCAGCGTCCGTTTCTACGATACCCATAAGGAAGTGTATGTGTCTAGGCACTATTATCAAATTTTAAAAGAAAAGTTAAACGAAACGAGGTAACATCATGAGAAAAACAATATTAGGACTGGCTTGCTTACTTCTAGCAGCTTGGGTACTTTTGCAGGGGAATTTCGGGATTCCCGTTATTCACATCAATGTTTGGCCTTTGTTGGTCATTATGGGCTTTGTCTATTTTTCAGCGGAGAGCTTCTATTCTGGCAACATTCCGCTAGGTTTTATCTTTGCCATTATCGCTTTTATCATTGCTAATAGCACTTACGACCTCTTGCCCAATATCTCAGCAAGCGCAGTTAGTTTTGCTGGTATTCTAGCCTGTATCGGTGTCAATTTCTTGGTCAAACCTAGCAAAAAATGGAAATTAAGGCATTTTTCTAAACATTTTTCTGGCGAAGAAATTGGTGGCGAAGGCATTGTCTTTGGCTCAGGCACCCGTTATGTCAATAAGGACAATTTTAGCTATGATGAGCTGACTTGCTCTTTTGGTAGTGCCAAGGTTTACTTTGACAACGCTAAGATAGCTGGGGATTCAGCGACTTTTAAAGTGGAAGTTGCTTTTGGTAATGCCACTCTCTTTGTTCCAAGCTCTTGGCAGGTTGTCAGCAAGGTTGCTTGTGCTTTTGGCGGTGTTTCTCAAGTTCGCGATACCAGTGAAAAAGAAAAAACGCTCTATTTAGAAGGCAGCGTGGCTTTCGGTCATTTGAAAGTGATTTATATCTAATTATTTCTTGTTTTAAAAAGGTGATTATTTGCAAAACTTGGGAACTAGCTCTTGCCAAACTCGGTAAAGTATGGTAGACTTTATAAGTATGTGGTAAAACACCTTAAAATAATCAGGAGGATAAGTATCA